>VFSW01006542.1_pt1 | contig 17114 bp, 14 predicted proteins | sample 5358111 | NCBI WGS metagenome assembly VFSW01 (sample SAMN11554181, study PRJNA540505) | mine drainage metagenome | isolation source: sediment from site ElyBrook_90M | place: USA: Ely Copper Mine, Vershire, VT | collected 2017
CCAGGAGGACTACGACGTTGGTGCCGTCGATGTCGGGGCGCGAGCGGGCGTAGCGCAGACCCTCGACGAGCGACCGGACGAGGTCGCCGCCGCCGCCGCCCCGGCCGGTCGGCGCCAGCGTCAGGAGCAGGGCCAGGGAGACCGTGAAGGTGGCCACGTTGAAGCCGTAGACCCAGCCCGGCCCGACGGCCACGGCCACGAAGCCCCCGAAGGCCGGACCGACGATCGACGCCGTCGTGTTGCGCACGTTGCCGAGCGTCGCCGCCGCGCGTTGGTCGTCGTGGCGCACCAGCCGCTGGTTCAGCGCCGAGAGGCTCGGGCCCTGCACGCTGCCCGCCATGATGATGACCGCGTCGACGACGTAGAGCACCCACGACTGCGGTCTCGCGAGCGCCGCGTTCGCGACGAGGGCCGCCGCGGTGAGCAGCAGCACGAACTCGGTGGCGAGCACGAGTCGGCGGCGGTCGAAGTGATCGGCGAGGACGCCGCCGTAGAGGCCGAAGACGAGCAGGGGGACGACCTCGACCAGACCGAGCGCCCCGACGGCGATCGGCGAGTGGGTGAGCTGCTTGAGCTGGTAGGCGGTGGTGACGTAGGTCGCCTGGCTGCCGAGGGCCGACACGAACCCCGCGACGTAGAGGCGCCGGTACTGGCGCGACGCGCGCAGGGGACCCAGGTCGAGCCCGAGGTTCACGTGGGTGGTCCCGCCACCCACCCGCGCTCGGCGTCGTAGTGGCGAAGGACCCGGGCCGGCACGCCACCGAGGACGACGTGGCCGGGGAACGTCCCGCGCACGACCGCGCCGGCCGCCACCGTCGTGTGCTCACCCAGCTCGGTGCCCGGAAGGATCACGACGTTGGCGCCGAGCCAGCTGCCCGAACCGATGCGCACCGCCGCCTCGGACGGGGTCTGCCAGCCGATGGCGACGTCGGGGTCATCGTACCCGTGGTTCTGATCGGTGATGTAGACGTAGGGGCCGGTCTGGATATCGTCGCCGAGCTCGATACGCCAGTGGCCGATGACGTGCGATCCCCGGCCGATCACGCACCGCCGGCCGATCGAGACGACCGGCGTCGAGAGCATCACCTGGTCCCCGTTGATGCCCGCGGTGAGACAGACGTTGGGCCCCACCAGCGTTCCGTCGCCGATCGCCAGGTAGCGCTCGTTGTAGATGACGCCCTGGGGCGCCATCCGGGCGGCGCCGGCGCCGAAGTACTGGAAACGGCGAGCGTAGGGGGCGTCGGGGCCCACGATCGCGACGTCGTCGAGGAAGGCGCGGGCGCGCCGGACGGCCTCACCGAGCAGTCGACGACCGAGGCGGCGCAAGTGCATGGGGTCACGCTATCGCCGGGTGTCAGCCCGACGCGGTGGCTAGGGTCGGTCCGTGATCATCGACGTCGCGATCGTCGGCGCGGGCTTCGGCGGACTGGGTGCCGCGGTGCGGCTTCGCGAGGCCGGGGTCACCAACCTGCTCGTCCTCGAGCGCGCGAAGGACCTCGGCGGCACCTGGCGCGACAACGCCTACCCGGGCTGTCGCTGCGACGTCGGCAGCGACCTCTACTCCTTCTCCTTCGCACCCAACCCGAACTGGTCGAACACCTACAGCTACCAGGCCGAGATCTGGCGGTACCTACGCGACGTCGCCGCGTCGCACGGCCTCGAAGACGTCATCCGATACGACCACGCGGTGACCGACGTCGCCTTCGACGAGGCGACCTCGCTGTGGCGACTCGAGACGAGCCAGGGTGCGGTACTCGCGCGAACCGTCGTCCTCGCGGTTGGCGCCCTCGCCGAGCCCCGACGGCCCGACATCGACGGGCTCGACCGCTTCGCCGGACCGGTGGTGCACACCTCGGCGTGGGACCCCGCCGTCGAGTACGCCGGCCGGCGCGTCGGGGTCATCGGCACCGGCGCCAGCGCCATCCAGGTCGTGCCCCGCCTCGCGCAGACGGCTAGCCACCTGGTCGTGTTCCAGCGCACCGCACCCTGGATCCTCCCGCACCTCGGTCACCCCGTTCGAGCGAGCACCCAGCGGCTCTACCGGCGCCTGCCTTGGACCCAGCGGCTCTCGCGGGCCGTCGGCTACCTGCGGCGCGAACTACTGGTGCTGGGCTTCGTGAAGAACCCCCAACGCATGACCGCGGGCGAGAACCGGGCCCGAGCCTTCCTCGCGGAGCAGATCCCCGACCTCGCACTGCGCGAGCGGCTGACCCCCCACTACCGAATGGGCTGCAAGCGCGTGCTGATCAGCAACGACTACTACCCGGCGCTGCGCCGCGACACGGTCACCGTCGTCACGAGCCCCATCGACCGAATCGAGCCCGAGGGTCTTCGCACGAGCGACGGCGTCTGGCACCCGCTCGACGTCCTGGTCCTCGCCACCGGTTTCCGCGTGACCGACCACCCGATGGGGGCGCTCGTCCGCGGCACGAACGGGACCACCGTGGGCGAGGCCCTCGCCGGGAACCTCCCCAACTACCTCGGCACCTCGTTCCCGGGCTTCCCGAACCTCTTCATGCTCGCCGGCCCCAACACCGGACTCGGACACTCGTCGATCATCTACATGATCGAGAGTCAGCTGCGCTACGTCGTCGATGCGGTGTCGACCGCGCTGACCCGCCGTCTGCTCGTCGAACCGACGGCGCCGGCCGCGCAACGCTGGACCACGATGGTGCGCGAGAAGCTGCCGTCGACGGTGTGGGCGACGGGCTGTGCCAGCTGGTACCTCAACGACGCGGGGGTCAACACGACCATCTGGCCCGACTTCACCTTCCGGTACCGGCACGCGACCCGTCGCTTCGATCCCCGCGACCACCGCGTGACGCCCGTCGGCTACCGCTCAGTCGAGGGTCAGGGGGGCGTCCGCGTCGAGTGACTCGCCGCCCACGACGTCGGGGGCTAGCGCGTTGGCGAGGTACTCGCGCACCCGCTCGTCGATCTCGGCCATCAACTGCGGGCTCTCGCGCAGGAAGGTCTTCACGTTCTCTCGACCCTGACCGAGCTGCTCGCCCTCGTAGGTGAACCAGGCTCCGGCCTTCTTTACGAACCCGAGCTCGACCGCCACGTCGAGCACCGAACCCTCTCGGCTGATGCCCTGGCCGTACATGATGTCGAACTCGGCCTGCTTGAACGGCGCCGCGCACTTGTTCTTCACGACCTTCACGCGGGTGCGGTTACCCACGACCTCGGCGCCGTCCTTGATCGACTCGATTCGGCGGATGTCCAGTCGGATCGACGAGTAGAACTTGAGCGCGCGACCGCCGGGAGTTACCTCGGGTGAACCGTACATGACGCCGATCTTCTCGCGCAGCTGGTTGATGAAGAGGGCGATGGTGTTCGACTTGGACAGCCCGCCCGTCAGCTTGCGCAGCGCCTGACTCATCAGACGCGCCTGCAGGCCGACGTGGGAGTCGCCCATGTCGCCCTCGATCTCGGCGCGCGGGGTGAGCGCCGCGACCGAGTCGATCACGATGACGTCGAGGGCCCCCGAGCGGATCAGCATGTCGACGATCTCGAGCGCCTGCTCGCCGGTGTCGGGCTGGCTTATCAAGAGGTCGTCGACGTTCACGCCGATGGCTCGCGCGTAGACCGGGTCCATCGCGTGCTCGGCGTCGATGTAGGCGCACACCCCGCCGTTGCGCTGCGCCTCGGCGACGACGTGCATGGCCAGGGTGGACTTGCCCGACGACTCCGGGCCGTACAGCTCGACGATCCGTCCTCGGGGCAACCCCCCGATACCGAGGGCCATGTCGAGGGCCAGCGCGCCGGTCGGTATTGACTCGATGTTCATGTGCAGGTTCTCGCCCATGCGCATGATCGAGCCCTTGCCGAACTGCTTCTCGATCTGGCCGAGTGCTGCGTCGAGGGCCTTGCTGCGGTCGTCGGTTGCCATGGGGTTCTCCTTGGTCATCTTCGTCGGAGCACCATAGGCACCCCCACTGACATCGGTCGGGCTACTCGGACACCGTACTACGAACAAGTGTTCGCTTCAAGGATTGTCGTACGCGAGGCTGATGGCCCTCCCAGCCCCGTCAGTCGACGAGCGCCTGGTACACCAGACGCTGCAGCTCCCGACGGATGGGGTAGGTCCCACTCGGCAGCAGCTGGGTGTAGAAACCGACCGTCAACTCCTCGAGCGGGTCGATCCAGAAGGCGGTGGACGCCGCGCCGCCCCAGCCGATGGTCCCCTCGGAGACGAGGCTCTTGTTCGCCCGTCGGTCTACCATCACCGAGAACCCGAGCCCGAAGCCGACACCCGCGAAGTCGACCTCGGCGAACGAATCGGTCGCGAAGCCGGCGAGGTCCGAGTCGCCGGGCAGATGGTTCTCGCTCATCAGCGACACGGTGCGGCTCGAGAGCAGTCGCACCCCGTCGAGCTCCCCACCGCGCAGGATCATCGTCATGAACCGCTGGTAGTCCGCCGCCGTCGAGACCAGGCCACCGCCACCACTCACGAGACTGGGGCGACGGCCCGCCGCCGCCGCGAGTTCCGCCACCGGCGCGGCGCCGGCCGCGGTGGGCACGTAGAGCATCGCCAGCCGATCGTGCTTCTCCTCGGGGCAGTGCCAGTCGGTGTCCACGAGTCCGAGGGGCCGCACGATGCGCTCGCGCACGAACTCGTCGAAGGGGCGACCGCTCCAGATCTCGACGAGTCGACCGAGCACGTCGGTCGCGACGGAGTAGTTCCAGCGGCTGCCGGGTTGGAAGAGCAGCGGGCTCGCGCACCAGTCGTCGACCGCCGAGACCAGTTTCGCCCCCTTGGGCCACCCGAACTCGTAGCCCTGGGCGCGGTAGATCGCGTCGACCGGGTGCGTGTGGTTGAAGCCGTAGGTCAGGCCGCTGGTGTGCGTGAGCAGGTGGTGCACCCGCACGGGCTCGGTGGCCGGCACCGTCACCGGGGCGCTCGGTGGACCGCTCACGTAGACCCGCGGCGCGGACAGGGCGTCGATCCACCGTCCGACGTCGTCGTTCAGGTCGAAGTACCCCTCCTCGTAGAGCATCATCACGGCGACCGAGGTGATCGGCTTGGTCATCGAGTAGATGCGCCAGATGGTGTCGTCGGTGACCTCACGGCCGAGGTCCCGGTCCCGGTGGCCGCCCGCGGCGGTCCACACGAGGTCCCCGCCGCGCGCGACCGTTACCAGCCATCCGCTCAGCCGACGGTCGTCGACGTACCGGTCGAAGTGGGTGCGGATGTGCTCGAGACGACCGGGGTCCAGGCCCACCGCCAGCGGTTCGACGCGCACGTCCAACGGTGTCATGATCGCCTCCTAGCGGGTCACTCGAGACTACGTCGTGGCGGTGGGACGCCGCGCCCGTCGGTCCAGCTCGCGTCGCAGCACGTCGAGCGCGCTGATCGCGCTGTAGGCGCGCACCCGCGGTCGATCCCCGGGCAGTCGCAGGGCCGCGTGTCCGGCGCGGTCATCCAAGGCGTAGCCCACGAAGACGGTCCCGGCGGGCTGGCCCTCCTGGCGCTCGGGCCCGGCGACGCCGGTCACGCTGAGACCGACGTCGGCCCCCAGCGCGGCGCGCACGCCCCGGGCCATCGCCTCAGCGGCGTCCGCGCTTACCACCGGACCGCGCGGCACCCCGAGCAGGTCGAACTTCACCTCGGAGGCGTAGCTCACGTCGCCGCCGCGGCGCCCCGCCGAGGCGCCCGACCCGTTGACGAGTCGGCTCGCGATCAGGCCACCGGTCACCTCCTCGGCGACGGCGAGGCTCAACCCGCCCGCGAGCAGGCGCGCCGCCACGACGTCCTCCATGGTCTCGGCGTCGGTGCCGAAGATGATGTCGCCCAGCCTCCGCTCGATCAGGCCGCGCACGAGGGCCTCCTCACCGGCCAGCAGTTCGGCGGCGTGCTGGGCGTCGACGCCGCGCGCGGTGATCCGCACCTTGATGCCTTCGATCCCCGAAGCGAGGAACGCGATGGTGACCCGGTCGTCGTCCACGAGGGCGTCGAACCGCTCGCCGATCGCCTCGGCGCGCGCGGACTCGCTCGCCCCCCCCGTGCGCAGCACCCGGCTGGCGCTCACCGCCCGCTCGCCGGCCGCCCGCCCGCGCTCGAGCAGGTCGGGCAGGACGGCCCGTTCGAACATCTCGGTCATCTCGTAGGGGACGCCCGGAACCGCGTAGACGACCTTCTGACCAAGCGGGCAGATCAGCCCCGGGGCCGTTCCACGTCGCTGGTCGATGACGCGAGCCCCGCGCGGCACGTCGGCCTGGAGAAGGTTGTTGTCGGGCATCGCGCGGCCGCGGGCGTCGAAGAAGCCCCGGATCACCTCGACGATCTCGGGATGGCGCTCCAACGCGACGTTCATCACCTCGGCCAGCGCGGCCCGGGTGATGTCGTCCTGGGTCGGTCCCAGGCCGCCGCAGACGATCACCGCGTCGCTGCGGGCGAGCGCCGTGCGCAAGGCGAGCACGATCCGCTCGTGGTTGTCACCGACGTGCTGGTGGAAGTGGGAGGCGATCCCGTTGGCCGCCAACTGCTCGCCGAGCCACTGGCCGTTGGTGTCCGCGATCTGGCCGAGCAGGAGCTCGGTACCGACGGCGACGAGCTCAACTCGCACGGCTCGCCGTCCGCCGTCCGCCCACGTAGTACTGCCAGCCGGTGTAGACCGTCATGACCGCCGCCACCCAGATCGTGACCTCGCCGAGCCACGCGTGATGAGCGACGACGGGCAGGACGCAGAAGGCGATCGCCAGGTCCTGTACGAAGGTCTTCCACTTCGCGAGCCGGCTCGCCGGGATGGAGAGGCCGCCGCGCGCCGCGCGCGACCGGTACGCGCTCATCCACGCCTCGCGCACGGTGATGATCACCGCCGGCGCGATGAACGACGTGAGCCCGTGGGGTCGGGCGAGGATCAACGCGTACAGCGCTCCGAGGACGATCACCTTGTCGGCGAGGGGGTCGAGGAAGGCCCCCGAGGTCGTCGTGCCGTGGCGACGCGCGACGATCCCGTCGAAGTAGTCCGACGCCGCGGCGAGCACGCCCACCGCCGAGGTCCACCACGAGATGCGGTGCACCACGATGAGGTAGATGAAGACCGGTGCGACCAGCAGGCGGAAGGCCGTCATCATGTTCGCCGGGGTCAGCAGCGCCGACTCCCCGTAGGTTCGTTGCCCCGACGTCACAGCGACACCGCCTCCAGGTCGATCCCGCGGCTCGCCACCACGCGACCGTCGAACAGCGTGCCCACCTCGATCGACGCATCGACCATCACGACGCCGTCGATTTCAGGACACTCTCTGACACTACGGGCTACGCCCGGCCTGTCGACGAGCAGGCGCTGCACCGTCCCCACGAGCGCGTCGCGTCGCCGGGCGGTGATGGCGTCTTGGAGCTCGCTCGCCTCGCGCAGCCGCTCGAGGGCGAGTTCGTGGGGGACCTGGGCGCCGAGCGACGCCGCCGGGGTCCCCTCTTCGCTCGAGAAGGTGAAGAATCCGGCCCAGTCGAGCTGGGCCGCTTGGAGGAAGTCCGCCAGTTCGCGCTGGTCGTCTTCGGTCTCCCCGGGGTAGCCGAGGATGAAGGAGGAACGGAACGTCGCGTCCGGCGCGAGCGACCGGATCGCCGCGATCCGGTCGAGGAACCTCGCCCCGTCACCCCATCGACGCATGGCGCGCAGGAGCGACCGCGACGAGTGCTGGAGGGAGAGGTCGAAGTACGGCACGCCGGTCCCCACGATCGCCTCGATCAGACCCCCGGTGAGTCCCGACGGGTAGAGGTAGAGCAGCCGGACCCGGTCGACCTCGTTCGAGAGGGCCCGCGTCAGTGCGACGAGAGGTTGCGCGCCGCCGTCGTCGAGCGCCTCGGAGGGCCCCCCCCCCCCCCCCCCCCCGCCGGGGGGGGGCCCCCGGGGGGGGGGCGGGGGGGCGCACCCCCGCAACCGCCCCCCCCCCCCCCCCCGCCGGGCGGGCCCGGGGCTGTCCCCCGCGCGGTGCCGCGCCCCGGGCGGCCCGCGCCGGGCCGCCCCCCCCCCGACCCCCGCCCGGGCGGTCGTGGCCCCAGCTGGCGAGGTCCTGGGCGACGAGCACGAGCTCGCGCACCCCGCCGGCGACGAGCGTCCGGGCCTCGTCGACGACCTCCTCGACCGAGCGCGATCGCTGGTCGCCGCGAAAGCTCGGAATCGCGCAGAAGCCGCATCGCCGGTCACAGCCCTCCGCGATCTTGAGGTAGGCCCACGGCACGGTCGTGCGGGGGCGAGGCAGGTTCAGCAGGTCGAAGTCCGACGTCGGCCGACGTCCGAGCCGCACGGGCGTGGGCGAGGTCGTCGGGGCCAGCAGGCTCTGGCCGAAACCGGCCACCAGGTCGACCTCGGGCAGGGCCGCCGCGAGTTCGTCGCCGTAGCGCTCGGCCATGCACCCGGTCACGACCAGGCGCGCGTTGGACCGCTTCCGGTCGGCCAGGTCGAGCACGGTCTCCACGGACTCCTCACGGGCCGCTTCGATGAAGGCGCAGGTGTTCGCTACCACCAGGTCGGCCTCGACGACCGAGGAGGTCGGCTCGTAGCCTCGGTCCTCCAGCAGTCCCGCCAGCTTCTCGGAATCCACGTGGTTCTTGGGACACCCCAGTGTCTCGATGAAGTACCGCATGGACGTCTCCTAACGTGGCGACACCGAGCGCTGCGCGCTCGGTGTCGGTGGCGGAGAGGGAGGGATTTGAACCCTCGGGCCCGCGTTAACAGGCCGCATTCTTAGCAGGAATGTGGTTTAAACCGAACTCACCCACCTCTCCCCGTCCCGTCATCTTAACGGGTGGCGCGGGCGCCGGACGGGCCCGACCGCCCACCGCAGCGCCCGCGGGTTACACTGCCATCCACGATGCCGCGTGATCAAGGGACGTTGGGACGCCGTCGATTCGCGTCACTCGCGCTCGCGCTCGTGCTCGTGGCGGTGGCCGCCGCCGTGTCGCCCGTGACCACGTCCGTCGGCGCCGCGTCCCCCGCGAACGTCGCGCTGGCGAGCTGCCGGGCCGAGATGCCCGCGATGGAGTACGCCCGGGGCCGCCTCACGGTCGCCACCGACAACCCGGTCTCGACGCCGTGGTACGTCAACAACCATCCGGCCAACGGCCAGGGCTACGAGGCCGGGCTCGTCTACGCGATCGCCCGGGTGCTCGGCGTCGCGCGTCACGACGTGAGCTGGGTCAACCAGACCTTCGCCACGAGCTACCTACCGGGCAAGAAGCACTTCGACTTCGACGCCAACGAGGTCACGTACACCGCGGCGCTCGCGAAGGGCGTGACCTTCTCCAGCTCCTACTTCGACGTGCGCCAGGCCGTCGTGGCGCTGAAGGGCGACCCGATCGTGGGCGCCCACAGCCCGAGGGACCTGCGGTCGTACCGCTACGGCGACCTCGTCGGCACGCCCGGGCTCGCCTACATCACCCAGCACATCCACCCGACCACGGCGGCGATCTCCTACGCGACGATGGACGCGCTGGTCGCGGCGCTGGAGGCCGGCGCCATCGACGCCCTGGTCATCGATACGCCGACCGGTAACTACATGGCGACGTCGCAACTCGTCGACGCGAGCGGTGCGCGAATCGCCACCGTGGTCGGTCAGTTCCCCTCGACCGGCGCCCACTACGGGCTGGTCTTCCAACACGGGAACCCGCTCGCCGCCTGCGTCGACCTCGCGCTGTCGGCCCTACGCAACGACGGCACCCTTTCGGCGCTGACGAAGCGATGGCTGGGCGTCTTCACGACGATCCCGACGATCGCGCCCTGACGCTACGAGGCGTGCTCTCGGATCTCGGGTAGCGCCGTCACGAGGTCGAACAGTTCGTGGTCGCGGTCCCACGTGAGGTGCGCGCGGACCTGCTCGAGCGGCAGCCAGACCAGGTCGTCGACCTCCTCGGTCGGCGAGAAGCTCCCCTCGTCGACGGTCATGAGGTAGTACGCGACGATCTTGGGCCGTCCCTTGCGGTGGATGTAGTTGGTCGTACCCACGAAACGCACGATGCGACACCGCATCCCCGTCTCCTCGAACACCTCGCGAAGGGCCGCCTGTTCGAAGGTCTCGCCGTCATCGAGCTTGCCCTTGGGGAATGTCCAGTCGCCACGCGACTCGCGGTAGATGCACGCGACCTCGGTCCGGCCCGACGCGACGAACCGGAAGACGATCCCACCCGCGGCGCGGATGAGATCGCGCGGTACGTCGTGCGGTGCGATCAGCTCACCGGTCATCAGGTACACGTCGCCAACGGTAGGCCAATCACGACCGCGCCACGGGTATCACGCACGTGGTCGTCGTTGCACTGGGCACGTTCGTAGAGTAGTGAAAATGTTCTCGGTATCGCTCCCGCTGCCGTGGCGGCTCGTCATCTACCTCGTCGCGGGCGTCGGCGGCGGCGTCGCCAACGGTATCGCCGGTGGTGGCACGTTCATCACCTTCCCGACGATGCTCGCCCTGGGGATTCCGGCGCTCCAAGCCAACGTCTCCTCGACCGTCGGCGTCTTCCCCAGCTTCTTCGGTGGCATCCGAGGATTTCGTCACGAGATCGGCCGACACCGGGACCTCGCGCGATCGCTCGTCCCGGCCTGTCTCGCGGGGACCCTGGCCGGGGTGGCGCTGTTGCTGCTCGGATCGCCCGGAGCGTTCCAGCGGGTCGTCCCGTGGCTCATCGGCGCGGCGACCGTGATCTACGCGCTGTCCCCGCGGATCACCGCCCGGCTCGCCCACCTCGAGCACGCTCACCCGTTGCGACGGCGCACGCTCGTCGTCGGGATCTTCCTCGCGTCGGCGTACGGCGGCTACTTCGGCGCCGGACTCGGCATCATGCTCCTCGCGATCCTGGCGGTGTCCCTGCCGCTCGACCTCGCCGAGATCCAAGGGCTGCGCAACCTCTTCTCGCTGATCATCAACGTGGTCGCGGCGGCGATCTTCGTGGTCCGCGGCCGCCTCGCCCAAGAGGCCGTCTACATGGTCCTCATCGGCACCCTGGTCGGCGGCTGGCTCGGCACCATCTTGATCAAGCACCTCCGTCCGGGGGCCGTGCGCTGGCTCATCGTCGCCATCGGCGCGGCGACGACCATCCACCTCGCCCTCGCCTAGCGACGGTGAATTGCTGATAATTCCACTAGGATTTGTTGGATGAAGAGACTGCTCTCGTTCCCCAACCCCGTGAACGACGCCGCGGCCCGCACCGTCGCCCTGGGGGTGGTGGCGATGTCGCTGGTGGCGCTGCTCGGCGACCTGCGATGGATAATGCTGCCGTTGACCTACGGGTTCGTCGCGCGAGTGCTGTCCGGGCCGACCCTGTCGCCACTCGGCCAGTTCGCCACCCGCGTGGCCGGTCCGCGCCTCACGGCGTGGCGTCGCGACGTGGCGGGCCCGCCGAAGCGGTTCGCCCAGGGCATCGGCGCCGCCCTCACGATCGCCACGTGCACGATCTGGCTGACCAACGGCTGGTCGGTCGCCCGGTGGCTCCTCGTCCCACTGGTCGCCGCGGCCAGTCTCGAGGGCTTCTTCGGCTACTGCGTCGGCTGCGCGATCTTCGGGCGCCTCGTGCGTTACGGCCTCGTTCCCGAATCGGTCTGCGCGGAGTGCGGCGACCTGCGCCAACGGTTCGCCGCCCTGGGCTTTCACCGCGTCGACGACGACTGAGCCACCGACGAACCAGCGGTCGCCGCGATTTCGTAGGCTGTGGCCATGACCCGTCGTCCGATACGCCGTCTCGCCATCGCCGTCGCCATCACGGCACTCGTCGTCGGCTTCGTGCCGCTCGCGAGCGCCCAGGGTGCCGAGGCCCGCGTGGCCGTCGCGCACCCGTCGCCGCTGCCGGCCCGTTCGACCGTGGTCGCCTCGGCGATCACGACGTCCTTCGACCTCGCGCTGACCCAGCCCAACGAAGCCGCCCTGCGTACGTACCTCGCCGACCTCACGAACCCCTCGTCGCCGGTCTATCGCCACTTCCTCTCCACCGCCGCGTTCGCCCGCCGTTTCGGCGCGCCGCTCGTCGAGGTCGGCGCGGTGCGCCGGTACTTCGAGTCGTTCGGGCTCCACGTCGGCGCGCTGAGCCGCGGCCACATCATCCTGCCGGTCTCGGGTTCGACGACCGCGATCGGGCGAGCCTTCGCCACGCCACTGATGACCGTGCGGGTGGACGGGCGTCTCGCCGCCCAGTTCGGCGGGACGGCGTCCCTGCCGGCGGCGATCGCGCACGACGTCGCCGCCGTCGCGGGGCTCTCGACGGTGGTCACCCCGCACGCCCTCGCGTTGACCGCGCGCGCCTCGACGCCCGTCACCACCCCGACGACGTGCGCGGCCGCCACCGACGGCGCGTCGGCCACGGCGACGACGCCCAACTCGCTCGGCGGCTACACGGTCCAGCAGCAGGCGCAGCTCTACGGCCTCTCGACGGCCTGGGCGAAGGGCTTCACCGGTGCCGGCCAGACCATCGCGGTCTACGAGCTCGGGCCGTACAGCCCATCCGACCTCGCGACGTACTTCTCCTGCTACGGGCTGAGCCCGAGCGTGACCAACGTCGCGGTCGACGGCGGGAACACCGGGGCCTACAGCGACGAGGCGACCATCGACGTCGAGGAGGCCGCGGCGCTCGCGCCGGGTGCGGCCATCGACGTGTACACCGCGCCGAACAACTCGACCGGCCCCATCGACGCGTACCAGCAGATCGCCGACGACAACGTCGCCTCGATCGTCACGACGTCGTGGGGGACCTGCGAGCAGGACCCCTCCGGGGCGCCCAACGCCGAGCAGGCGATCTTCGAGCAGATGACCGCCCAGGGCCAGACCATCCTCGCCGCGGCCGGCGACAACGGCTCCTCGGACTGCACCGGCATCACGACCAACGCGCCGGCGGTCGACGACCCGGCCTCCCAGCCCTTCGTCACCGGCGTCGGCGGCCTGACGATCTCGTCCATCTCGCCGCTCAACGAGACGGTCTGGAACGACGGCACCAACAGCGGCGGCGGAGCGGGTGGGGGCGGCATCTCGTCGCTCTGGTCGCGGCCGTCGTGGCAGGTCGCCCCGGGCATCGCGCCGACCGAGACGATGCGACTCGTCCCCGACCTGTCGGTGATGGCCGACCCCGGCACGGGCTTCATCCAGTACTTCACGGGCGGTGCGACGATCAACTGCGGCACCAACTGCGGGTCGGGCTGGTCGGGCATCGGCGGCACGTCGATCGGTCCGCCGCTCATGAGTGCCGTCGTCGCGACCGCGGCCCAGCAGTGCGGGGTGAGCCGGCTCGGCTTCATCAACCCGGCGCTCTACGCGATGGCCACGACCGGGTTCATCGACGTGACGACCGGCAGCAACGACCTCTTCGGTGTGGGGGTGTACAACGCCGGTCCCGGGTACGACATGGCCTCGGGGCTCGGCAGCCCCAACCCCGCCACGTTCATGGGCGGGCTCTGTCCGATCGTCTTTGACCCCTCGACGAGCTCGGCGTCGGTCTCGACCCCCCACCTCGACACCTCATCGACCGCGACGGTCTCGTTCACCCTCCTCAACCACAACGGCGGACCGATGGCCGACGCGCTCGTCGCCCTCAGCGCGACGGCCAGTACCGGACGGGTCCTCTTCGACGCCGACCACTCGAGCATCATCAGCGACGGACGGGCCGCCTACTCCGTGACGACCGACGCCAACGGTCACGGTTCGGCCACCGTCTCGAACTCCGAGCCGGGGCCCCTCACCGTGACCGTCACCTACCAGGGGACGACGCTGCTCTCGTCGGTGCTGACGGTCTCCGGGCCCGGCTCGCCGGCCGCGCTGGCGCGGCCCTCGATAGCGCGGGTCACGGCGCTCGTCGGTCGGGCGCGCGTGACGGTACGGGTACCGACCCTCGCGTCTGGCCTGTCGGTCACCGGCTACCAGTACTCGATCAACGGCGGCAAGACCTGGCGCTCGGCCGGCGTCAACGGCGCCTCGATCGTGATCGCGGGTCTCGCCAAGGGCGTGACGTACCGCGTGATCGTGCGCTACCTCGTTGGCGGCCGCGCCAGTCCGGCCTCCGCGCCGGCGACGGTGACGACGCGCACGGCGTAGACCCGCCCCGACGGGGGTGCGCCACGGGAAAAAGACGACCCCTCGTAGACTGGCCCCATCACTGGACGACGACGGGTCTGGCCCGCTACCTCGAAGCGCGCGCCGTTTGGAAGCGCCCTGCTCGCCGCGGCGATCCTCGCCGCGGCGCTGGTCGCGGTGGCCTCGGACTCCACCGGAGCCACGACGCCGGCGCCGGCGCCGGCGCGCCGGCCCCGCGACCCGTTGCTCCACAACGGGTCGGGCCCCCGCCCCTGGGCGCGCGGGACCCGGACCAGGGCCGGCAGCAACTCGGCGCTGGGGGGCGGTCCCCACGCGACGAGCGACGCCTCGCTCGGCGTCCTCGCGTACCGGACGGCCAGTGACGAGGTCGCCCTCTTCAGCCAGACGGCCTCGGGCACAACCCAGTGGACCGACCTCTCCTTGCACATCGACGCCACCGCGCCGGCCGCCGACCCGGTGCCGTTCATCGACCCGTCGGGCAACGTGGACGTGCTCTACGTGGACACGAACGGCGACCTGATCCTGCTGACGCCCAACGACCCGGTCAGCGCGGTCTGGCTGCACACCCACCACGACCAGGCGTGGCGACCGACCATCGCCACCGACCTGAGCGCCCTCACCGGGGTCGCGTTCGCCACCGGTCTGGCGAGCGTCGAGGTGACCGGGCAGCAGGCGCTGGTCGTCGCGCGCACCGTCGCCAACACCGTCGAGGCGATCACGCTCACCTGGGACGTCGGCCAGCCGATCCCCTACCTCGGTCAACCGGCCATCAACGTCTCGAAGCTCGCCCACGCCGGCACCTCGAAGAGCGACCCCGTGGTCGTGCCCGGACCGATCCCCGCCGTCGCCGCCACGTCGACCAACGGCGACCTGCAGGTCCTCTCGGTGAACCCGGCCAACCCCGCGACCTGGATCGACCAAGACGTCACGAAGATGACCGGCGGTGCGAAGCTGGCCGGTCCGCTCGCGGCCGCGGCGTCCTCGACGAGCGTCTTCGTCGCGGGGTTGAACGCCATCGGCACCGTCGAGCTCTTCAGCGCGCCACTCACCTCGTTCGACCAGGCCTCGTCGATCCCCCCGGTGACGACGACCACGAGCACGACGACCACGACCACGCCGGGCACTACGACGACGACCACGACGACGACGACGACCACGACGACGACCACGACGACGACGGTCCCCAATCCGACGCCGACCTTCCCGTGGACCGACCTCAACGTGACGGCGGTCGCCACGGGTTCACCGCCGCTCAGCGGCTCGCTCTTCCTCGACGTGACGCCGACGCAGGTGACGATCGCCGGCGCGGCCGCGAACTGGGGCGACCTCTTCGTGCTGACCAGTTCGAGCGGTTTCGTGCCGTGGACGTCGACTGACGTGTCGGTGACCGCCGGCAGCTCGGCGCGCACCGTCGGCACCGTGGTCGCCGGTCTCGAGATCAACGGCGCGCTGAGCCTCTACGCGGCGGGGATCAGCACGCCGCCGCCCCAGGGGGTCGGCGTCTACGCCATCCCGAACAGCAAGTGGACCAAGGCCATCACCGACGGCTGGCCCGTCATCAGCGAGACCGGCGGCCTGGGGACCACCTCGTCGCCGTGGGTCGGCTTCACGTCGGCCAAGACCGTCGCGAACTCGCCCGACTTCCTCATGGGCCAGAGCATCTACAACGCCCACAAGCGGGTGACCTGGCTCTCGTTCTGGACGATCAGCGGACCGCTCAAGGGCGAGACCATCGCCCCGACGACGTACTACGACCACGGCTTCGCCGCCGGGGCCTGGGTCGCCGCCCAGATCGACCAGTACCGCAGCCTCGGGGTCGGCCTCAAACCGGACTGGGTGATCCTCGATCCCGAGGGCTACCCCGACTCCCACTCCGGCCTGGACGCCCCCGGCGGCGCGTCCGCCGCCACGCTCGCGCGCTACGCCACGTACTGGACCGCCATGCTCCAGGGCTGGACGAGCGGCATCGCCTCGGTGGACCCCACGCTGCACGCCGCCGTCTACGCCTCGCAGTCCGAGTACCGCAACTACCGGCTCGCGGCGGCGCCGATGCCGGTCTTCGTCGCCCTGGCCTTCGGCGGCGGCGGACCGATCCCGGTGCCGGGCGCCTCGGGGAGCAACGTACGCGGCTTCATCGCCTTCAGCGCCGTCTGCACGCCGACCTCGACCTTGCAGAGCGAGGAGTCGACGCTCCTCAACCCGCCGTGGGCCGGCCAGTTCAACACGCTCCAGTTCAACGCCGGCGTGTACTGCCCGCCGGCTCCGGCCTAGCCTGGCCACGTGAGCGACCCCGACCCGAAATCCCACGAGCTGCGAGACCGGCTCAAGCAGCTGGCCCAGCCGCTCGTCGACTCCCTCGACTCGCGCCTGCGCGACCAGGTCGACCGCCGGGTCGACGAGCGGGTCGACACCGCGACCGCCGCCCGCCTCGCCGTCATCGAACGGGCGATCGCCGACCTCGACCGGGCGGTGAGGGAGCTCCAGCGTCGCCTGGACGGTTAGCCGCGGGGCGCGGCGCGCCGTTCGCGGTCGCGACGGATCGCCCAGCGCACCGTGAGCACGACGAGCGCCACGACGGCGAGCACGAAGAGGGTGAAGACGGCGGCGAACACGTCGACACGCTACGCAGGTGTCACAGCGCGGCGCAAGAGTGTCCTATGCCCTCGTTGACCGTCGCCCCACCGAGTTCGATACTCGACGCCCTGCGCGGCGACCGGGCGCGGCGACCGGGCGCGGACACCGTCGCCGCCGCGGGACTGCGAGCGGTGCTCGAGGACGGACTGTTCGCGATCGGTGGTAGCGAGTCCCGCTCGACCCCGCTGCTCATCGGAGGGGGCGACGTCGCCGCGCGCGGCGACGAGATCGACATCACCAGGGCGACCCACGGGCGACTGCGCGGCGTGCTCGTCGCCCAGCTCGTCCGTCTCAACATCGTCGGGTACGACGCCGAGGAGCCGTTCGACGACGCGGTGCGGGCCTGGCGGATCGACGGACCGACCGACGAGCTCGCCCGAGCCTTCGACGACCTCGACGACGACGCGCGCGCGCGCCTCGCGACCGACGTGGCCGCCCACGCCGCCTGCCTGCGCCGAGCGCTGCCC
>VFSW01006543.1_pt1 | contig 17108 bp, 7 predicted proteins | sample 5358111 | NCBI WGS metagenome assembly VFSW01 (sample SAMN11554181, study PRJNA540505) | mine drainage metagenome | isolation source: sediment from site ElyBrook_90M | place: USA: Ely Copper Mine, Vershire, VT | collected 2017
TCAGCTCTTACGACTGTAGCGACACAAGTATGGGGTCCCGGCCGCATAGTCCCGGGCCGGAAACATTCCGGTGGGGAGTATGCTCCGATCGAACTACCACGGCTTCGATCAACCAGACTAAAGAGCGTCTTCATCCACCAATGGGACCAACGTGTATCCATCTGCCACTTCTCCATCGTCGATCTTCAGATTTCCCGGCGTGTAAGTAAGGGCATACTGCACACGCACTGCGACGCTGTTTGCAATCTTGGCATCGGCAGGGATGGGGCGCAAATGTTGCGGTCCGCAAGCTGGAGTCCACGATTCGCGGATGGCGTCGAGAGCGAATTTAGCCGGCAAAGTAACGTATTGGGCTGCCACCGCTGGATCGATTGTCAGTCCACATGCCGCGGCTTTCATGAGCATCCATTGCAATGGAATGTCACAGAGTCGGGTTCCTGCATCCACGCCGCCCGCGAGAGCTGTTCCCCCGCCCACATCGCCATGGCAGCCCGAGAACCATACCTGCTCGATCGTCTGGCCATCGATCGGTGCGGAGGTCCAGAGGGTGGCTGGAAACTGCGCTCGCTTCTCATCGATTGCGAGGCACTGGTAGGCGTTCTTCACATTGGGGTGAAGCCCGGTATCGAGGAAGCCATATTTGTCCTCGTCCACCCCTCCAAAGATGGCCGGGATTCCCAGAGAACCTACCGTGTCCCAGACCCCAATCATCTGTATCGCCGCATTCACTAATTTGCACGAAGCCAGGCCAGCAAGCATCATGGCACGGTTCTTTGGATCCCGGTACGCCGCAAAAGCCTGCGTGACGCAGTCATTCGAAAACGCGCCGCCCGGCACTCCGCAGTTGGATATCATGCCCGCAAGGCTACGAGCTGTGTACGCTCCGCGACTGAAACCAAATAGATAGATCTGGTCCCCTTCCTCATAGACGTGCGCTATCTTGGTGTAGCCGTCCATGACCTTTTGGGGAAGTTCCTGCCCAAATGCACCGCCGATGATACGGCTTACTCCAGACGCATTTGCGCCGACTCCATCGTCGTAGTAAGTCACCTGTTCCGAAGTGACCAACAAGGCTTTGTACAGGCGGTAGACGTTGGTGTTATTCACCGGTGACTGCCAAGTGCCATCCGCACAATAGACGATACGCTTTGACATTGGTGCCGTCCTTTGAGATACACCGTTGTACCATATGTCCACAACGCCCGGCACGCGAAGTTTGGAGAATTTGAGAGTTTTTTATCTTGACAAAGAATCGGTCTAAGTCTTCCATACAGGCATGCTAATCCAGCGGCACTTGGGCTTTGATGAACGTTTCGGCTCGCCCTGCAAGATCGGGGCATTGACGCTGTTGTTGTTTTTAAGCCTCTCCACGACAGGCTGCTACTCCGCGCTTGCCAAGCACAGCGCAGCCCTCTCCATCGCAACTGCTCCGGTGGTCGAGCAGGCAACTGCCGCATATCATAACGCCGAAGCCCTTCACGAGCTGCGGGAGGACTACGATGCCACCGTCCAGTTTGATGCCCCTCAACCTGTTTATAACCCCCGGAATACCCCCGTCCTGATCTCGGACAGGGACATAAGGATTCGCGTGACAGTTTTGGCAGCATTTCAGGCCTATTCGCGATCTCTTAACGAAATTACGAACGAAAAGGGGTCGCCGGCGCTGGACGCAGCTTCTAAGTCAGTCGGCGAAAACTTGAGTTCAGTTGGGAATGCGTTGGCGCCTGCAGTCGCGAGCACTCTCGGGGTTGCCGCCGCATCATCCGCCGGTGCAGCAACAAACAGCACTGCAACTCCTGGAGACGCTGCCACCGAGAGTCCTTCCGCGACCTCGCCCCCCGCATCGTTGATTACTCCTGAAGTTCAGAACGGTATTAGCCTGGCCGCCAACGCCCTTGGGCAATTCCTCGTGAGCAGGAAGATAAAGAAGGAACTCTCGCAAAAGATCAAGGAGATGGATCCTCATGTCGAGGCGCTCTGCAAGCTTCTGGCAGATGACATCGAGATTCTTCGAGACCAGGAGCAGCGCGATTACAACAGGATTATTAACTTGCAGACATTGTTTGTTCGCCAAAATACCAATCTTGGCGCAAGTGAGCGGCGCATAGAGATTATGAAGCTGCCGGAAATCGTGCGCCGTCAACGCGAGGCCGATCAAAAGCTCATTGATCTTCGCGCTTCAATTGTTCACCTTGAGCTAACGCATCATGCATTGGCGGCCGAAGCGCAGGGTAATAATCCCGAGTCGCTGAAAACAAAATTAGGGGAGCTCGCCACCGCAGGAAATAGTCTCGGAACCTTTTACTCGTCTTTGACAGAGAAATAGTCTGAATGGAGAAAGCCCATGACCACGCCACCGTTAGGGAACATTGACGCTTCACCAAGCATTCCTCTCACAGACGAGGTAAGAACCTCCTATAAGAACCTCTACGCCAAGATTCAAGACGCGATCGAAAACACCACGGATGTTGCGGTTCTGGAAGCCTTGAACCAATGGCAACCGGAGGTGGATGACATCCTGACGAAAGACAGCATGTATCGCCTTCACGCCAATACAGGGCTCTTCAACGATCTTCTCAAGCAGATCAAAGATACAAACAAGGGCTTGAAAGCTTTGCATGACCAGATCACGGCCATCGCATCCCATTTCCAGCAGGCCGGCGACGTCCTCGCCGCAATCAATAAAGTTCTTACTCTCATCCCATAATGTGTCCGCCCTTGCTTGCGGTAAACCGCGGCGCCAGGGGCGACAGATGAGACGCCGGATGTATGGCCGCTGCTGGCCGGAATTTTTCGCGATGTCTTTGAGTGTGGTCGGCGATTGCCAACCAGAATTGCCAGTCAAAAGACCGCCAGCCACCTTATTGTGATCAACGTGCGAATCAAGTTCTCCGGCTGTTTGCAATCTTCCATCCCTCTCTCATCCCTTTTTTATTCTCTACTGGCCGTGCCTCCTTTAGTTACTAATGGCTCTCGGCGTACAACGAATAGGTGATGCGCGTATAGCTAGCTCGGTGCTATCGCTTAAGCGATACCCGCGCAATCTGCACCCTTGTTCCACGCCCAATGCGAGTGTATCTATCCGCGAGCATATGCCCTCCGGCCCGCCTGCAAATGATCCGACGTGCTGTCGAGAGATACCTTTTTCCAGCCGCGGAGTAACAGCACTTTCATCCCAGTAACTTATGACAGAGTTACCAAAGGACACTTGCCCTTCGAACCCCGATGTGTCAAGTTCAATACTGTTGAGGTGAAGCATTCTCGCTGCACGACCTCGGCTGATTCCCAAAACCATAACAACCAGCAAAGCTCGAGAGAAGGCCGGTCATTGATACGGTCTCAAGAGGCAACCTCGGTTTACTATTTTAGCTCTCTGAACTCTGCCTAACAGCCAGACTGATGGTTCCGTGTTCTGTGCACGTCGCAGCAGTGCGTGACAAGCGCGGCATCGTCTACCGCTTTGATTTACCGATCAGATGTCAGGAAGAGAAAGACGCACTCCGCAGCGTCACAGGAGATCCTTGTCTCGACCTATTTGGCAGTATTGGAGAGTGATCATGGAATCTGAATCGCACGCGAAGGATGTAGCTGCTCTGTTGAACAGGGCAGGCCTTAATGAAGGTGGAACCTATCGCGAGTTTCCGAGCAAGCAGCCTGGTGTTGTAGCTGCCGGCCAACGCGCCACGTTGCCCCTTCGCCCCGACATGGGCATTGATCAAACACATGCTCCGGATGTTGCAGCAAGAGCAGGCGCCTTTCCGGTACGGCCGCCAACATCGCATGAATTTCCACTTGCACGAATCTCGCCACGCAAAAACGAGCCTTCATACGCTCCAACAAGGGTTGCGATATTCTCCCTCGCCGGGGGAGTGGGTAAGACTACGATCGCAACAGCCCTGGGACGAATCCTCAGTGGGCGCATGAAACGCGTGGTCCTGGCAAATTGCGATAGTAGCTTCGGACTGCAGCATCTCCATGGTTCCCATTCCCTCTCGGTAGGACCGTTCACCTTTGTTCATGCGCCTGGGAACCTTCCGTCATTCCCGCTGACATTGATCGAAGCTGGCGATGCTTCCAGCACCGCCGAAATCGACAACGCTCTAAAGAGGATCCTGGACTCCAGCCAGCAGGCCGATACATTGCTGCTGGACCTGCCAGCAAACCGAAGCGAGCATGCGCTCGAGTGCCTCCGTGCGGCAGACCATATACTCATCCCGCTGTCGCCCGACATGCATTCGACTGTCACATTGCGCTATTTAGAAGAACTCATGGGCGATGCCGGCGCCGCAGGACAGGGGATCCATTACATCATCAACCGCTATGATGCCTCCCGCCCAGCGCATCGTGAAATGCGCGATCGACTCCGATCCATCTTGGGTGGCGCTCTCTTGCCTTTCCCTATTTGCGAGGAACCGCAAATCCAGGATGCAATGCGAATGGGTGTGACGATCGTTGACTATGCTCCGGAGACCAGGGTTGTTTCAGATTTGCAGGGGCTCGGCAAGTGGGTGGAACAACTACTTCCGCGCTCCGAGTTCGTGAAGGGAATGACGGCATGAGAAACGTCGAAGAGACTTCGATAATCAAGAATGAATTGATCAAGGGTTTCAAGTGGGTGGCTTTGCCGCTGCTGGTGTTACTCGTTTGCGTTGGCTCCATTTCCATGACATGGCAGCAGCAGGCTGCTTTTGGAGCATTGATGGTGGGCGGAGCCTTAGTGGCCAGCCGCATGATCGGTGGGCGCGTCGGAACCTTGATGCTGGTCATGCTTTCAATGTGCGCCACTGCTCGTTATGGCTTTTGGCGCATTGAGTCCATGCATCGCTATTTCAACAGCCCGTGGCAAGTTGTCGACGGCTGGAACGCTGTCTTTATGCTGCTGCTGCTTGCTGCTGAGCTGTATTCGTTCTTGATCTTGTACCTGGGTTACATGCAAACGATTGCGCCGCTGAGGCGGCCACTTTTGCTGCTGCCGCCAGACACTATACATTGGCCGTCGGTCGATCTGATGATTCCAACCTTCAATGAGCCGCTGGATGTGGTCCGCTATACGGTCCTTGCCGCGAAGCAGCTGGATTGGCCTTCGGAGAAACTCGCAATATGGTTGCTCGATGACGGAGAGCGCGATGAGTTTCGAGCTTTTGCCGAAGAAGCCGGCGTTGGCTACATTGCACGGACAGAACACACGCACGCGAAGGCCGGCAACATCAATTACGCGCTCAACCGCACGTCAGCGGAACTGGTTGCCATCTTCGATTGCGATCACGTTCCTACACGTTCCTTCCTGCAAGTGACAACGGGCTGGTTTCTGCGCGACCCTCGCCTTGCCATGCTGCAGACTCCTCATCATTTCTATTCGCCTGACCCCTTCGAGCGCAATCTCGGCCACTTCCGAAGCGTGCCCAATGAAGGGGAACTCTTTTACGGCATCATTCAAGACACCAATGACTTCTGGAATGCAACCTTCTTTTGTGGATCGTGTGCCGTGTTGCGGCGCTCAGCGCTCGATGAAGTCGGCGGAATTGCGCATGAGACTGTTACTGAAGATGCGCATACATCGTTGCGCATGCAGCAGCTCGGATGGAACACAGCGTACATCAATCTGGCACAAGCCGGCGGCCTGGCAACTGAGACTTTGGGCGATCACGTGAAGCAGCGGGTTCGCTGGGCGCGAGGTATGGCTCAGATTCTGCGAATCGACAATCCACTATTTTCTCGCAGGCTCAGCCTTGCGCAGCGACTGTGCTATCTGAACGCGATGCTGCATTTTCTCTACGCATTGCCTCGATTGATCTTCCTAAGCGCGCCGATACTCTACCTCGTTTTTGGAAAACTGAATATTCCTGGATACTGGCTGACCATCCTGGTATTCGCATTTCCGCACCTGGCACTTTCAATGCTTACCAATTCGAGAGTACAAGGGATGAAGCGCTACTCCTTCTGGAACGAGATCTACGAAACGGTCTTATCTCCCTACATCCTGCTGCCCACTTTATTCGCTCTGGTATCCCCAAAATTCGGCAAGTTCAATGTGACGGCCAAAGGTCAGAATCAGCAGGAGGATTACTTTGACAGCAAGCTGGCCAGGCCCTTCCTTGGACTTCTCGCATTGAATTTCCTGGGGCTTGTCATGGCCGTCCCGCGCTATCTCTATTGGGACCCAGGGCATTCCGGGACGATCGCCATGAACGTTGTCTGGACATTGTTCAATATCGTCGTTCTCGGAGTCACTCTATCCATATGCTGGGAGTCGCGCCAGCGTCGCAAAGCGGTGCGCGTTTCTGTCAAAGTCCCCATCTCGATCGAGGGAAACAGCGCGACAAGCACCGGATTGCTGGAAGATATTTCGGTGCGCGGCGCTTCGGCGATTGCAAGCGGCCGCTGGAATCTGAATGAGTCTCTGCGAGTCACGTTTCCTACTGAAGATTCGAATGCTGTGTTCTCCGCTCACGTGGTGGGCGTAGCGCACAATCGGGTGAGGTTCGCATTCGATATGACCTCGATTGAAGAACAGGAGGCCATCACGCGTGTGCTGTACCTGAAGGCCGACCGCTGGCTGAACTGGACCGATGGGCGGCGCCGCGACAACTTGCTCAAGAGTTTGTTTGCTGTGTTTGCAGCTTCGGCATCTGGCTTCAGCCAGTCGCTGCGCCTGTTTCATAGAAAACCACACGATCAGCAGAGCCGCGTTCCGGCGCTCGCTGCAAAGACGGCTGCGGCCGTGCTGATGATCGCGGCGCTGTTCCTCTTTCTCCGCAGTGCGCATGGCGAGTCGATTCTCAATAACCACTCCCAGGTGCAAGCGGCAGACGTTAACAGCGAGCTTCCCTTGAACTCCATTGGAGCCAAGGATGGCGTGCTGCTCGATCGCTCGAACCGCGCTCAGGGCTTGGCCATCGGGTTGCCAAATGATGTCCTGATCAAACAGGGCGCTTTCCACGTCAAATACACACTCCCTGAAAGCGAGTACCCCTCCAGCACGCTCGAGATTCTTTTGAATGACACTATGCTCGCCGCCATCACGCCGGGTGCTACGGAGTTGGCGGCCCGGCACGGAGAAGTGACTGTGCCTCTTCCGGGGGAACTTCTGGTCCGGCAGAATCGGCTGACGCTTCGCCTTGCAAATGCAAGCGGGGCTGCTTGCAATGCGATGCAGACTCCGACGGCTCCGATCCGTGTTGATGGAGACTCTTCCATCTCGCTGCAGGAACAGCGACTGGTTTTAGCTAGTGATTTAAGCCTGCTGCCGGCGCCGTTCGCTCAGCCTGGTTCCACACAGGGCCTAAAGCTGCCGGTTGTCTTCGCGCGCCAACCATCAGCGCGAGTACTTGAAGCAGCCGGGGTACTTGTGTCCTGGTTCGGCTCCGTAGAGCAGTCAGGACAAACAAGCTACGCGGTTAGCCTGGGCTCGTTACCGGCGGGGGACGCCGTAGTCATGCTCTTGAGAGGCGAATCACTGCCCTCGCTGAATCTACCCGCGAGCGATCGAGCCCGCATCTCGATGATCACCAACCCCCTTGACCCATACGGAAAATTGCTCGTGTTTTCGGCGGACAGTCCAGATGAGTTGGTGGCGCTCGCTCAGTCGCTCGCACTGGGGCGGCTGCAACTCTCCGGCGACGTGACCACGCTGGGAAGCCTCACGCTTCCTGCGCCTCGTTCGCCGGACGATGCGCCACGCTGGATCCATGCATCCCGTGTAAGCCTCGAATCGCTGAACAGCGGCAACCCGATCCAGACTGTAGACTCGATCCCTTCCAACCTCTATCTACGGCTATCACCGGATTACAACTATGGGCCTGACCGGAATATCTACGTCCACTTGGACTACGCCAATGATGCGGCAGCACTCGATCCACAGTCGAACCTTGTTGTACGGCTGAATGGCGCGCCATCAGACAGTGTCCCGCTGCGTCCAGCGACGGGGAAACTTGCTTCCCAGGAGGTTAACCTTTCGTTGGGCGCCCTGCCTGCTTCCGTATTCGCCAACACGCTGCAATTGCAGTTCTACTTCGTCCCTCCCACTGGGGGTGCGTGCGATGGAACGCACTATACAGGCTCTATCGGAACCGGCTCGTTTCTCGATCTCGGCAAGCCGGTTCATCTGGCGAAGCTCCCTGATCTGCACTTGTTTTCGGTTGCAGGCTTCCCTTTCACTCGGATGGCTGATCTGGCGGAGACCGTAGTGCTGGTTTCCGATCATGCATCGCCGGGGGAGCTTAGTCTCTACCTCGATCTGCTGAGTTACTTTGGCTCACAGACCGGTTACCCCGCTCTCCGTATCCATGTTGCTGATCCAGCGAACGCCGCTCACTACCGCGACAAGGACATGTTGATGCTCGGCACCTATGACGACCTGGCTTCAGTACCGGCAATCGCCGATCATCTGCCGATGCAGCTTCATGAGAACAACTGGCGTCTGTCCGCCAGAGCCCAGGTCACTGAGACGATCAGCAAGTGGTTCAACCACTTGAGCACAACTGTGCAGGATGAGCCTGTTTCGGAGTATGGCGTTGCACAGGAGGGCGTGATCGAACAGATCGAGTCTCCCTTTTCGCGCGACCGGAGCGTAGTGCTGCTTCTCAGCAAAGACACATCGACGATTGACTCCATGGCCGCGGGGCTTATGGCGGAGCTGCCGCATGATGGCATCGCCGGAAGCGTTAGCTTGTGGCAAGGCGGACAATTTGTCAGTCATGCGTACAGCACACCCAGCTATTACCTCGGTGACGCAAGTTATATCAGTCGGGTAGAGATCATTTTGCCAGAGTACCCCTGGGCTTTGTTGCTGGGATTGTTGGCTGCTCTTGTTGGTTTGGCACTCTGGCTGAATGCCTGCATCAACTACCGCATTCGTAAGCGTCTGATGGGCGCCGAGTTCGATCTGGACGGAAACTCGAACGTCGCTGTTCACTAAGTCAGAAATTCACTCTCTATTCGGTCGGCTGAAGCAGACCATACGGTCTTGTCTTGCGCAATTTTTGCGTTGCATCGTTTGCCTTATGACTCGTTGTCCTTGGAGGATCATATGTTTTACAAACATTCCGCTCTCACTCTGTTGGCTCTGGTTCTTGGATGCTGCGCTTTGCCCGTCGTCGCTCAGCAGACACCCAAACAGATATTGATCGAGCGCGCTCGGTTGCTGGATGCGCAAGGGCGGCATGAACTGGCAGCAGAAAACTGGCGGCAGGTCTTGCTGCTGGAGCCGCGACAGCCGGAAAGTCTGGCCGCTCTGGCGGAGTACTACCGGTCGATCAGGAACATGAGCAAGGCCCAGTATTACCAGGCTCTGCTCAATTCTGTTCGTCCTGAATCCCATCCCCTAGCCGGAGACAAAGTCGCTCCCACGCAGCGTGCGAACAATGACGGCAGGCTCAATCAGGCGGCGAACCTGGCCGCCGCACACCGGTATTCCGAGGCTCTGGCAATCTACCACCAGGTCTTTGGGAATACACCTCCAGACAATTGGGCCGTTGCGTACTACCAGACAGAAGCTGCTGTTCCCGCCGAAAGTGCGAACGGTATTGCAGGCTTGCGTGCTCTCACGTCAAAATACCCCGCTGATCCGAGCTATCAGCTCGCCCTCGCACAGATTCTCACTTACCGGCCGGCAACCCGCGCCGAAGGTATGAAGCTGCTATCGGCATTTCGCGGTACCTCGGCACAAAACGAACAGGCCCGTAATGCATGGCGCGAAGCTATCCTCTGGGACCCAGCTTCGGCCGCGGCTCTGGAGAACTCAAAGCTCTACCTGCAGCGCTACCCGGACGATGCCCTAAGGGAACAAATTCGGACTGCTAGTAACAAGAGCGCGGGGGAAGCAGCAACTTCGCCGGAAGAAGGCGAAGGCTACCGGGCTCTGACCAGCGGCGACCCGAAAGAAGCTGCTTCACATTTTACTGCGATGACAAAGCAATCGGGCCTCGCTGCGAGAGGTGAACTTGGCCTTGGTTATGTAAGCATGAAACAGAAGGATTTTCAGGCGGCCATCAGCCACTTTGAAATTGCACGTGCCAAGGGAATACACACTGCGGCCCTCGAAAAAGCATTGGTGGAAGCGCGCTATTGGGCGGCGATGTCGAGCGGAAATGAGGCACTGCAAGCGAAAGATGTGGCTAAGGCGGCCAATGAGTTTGCTCAGGCCCGGAAAGTGGACAGTAACCGCCCCGAAGCAACCGAAGCTCTCGCCGGCTCAATGCTGGCGGCTCAGGATCCGCAGCACGCTGCGGAGATTTTAGCCTCGGACGTGAAGAACAATCCTGACCGGCCGGAAGCGTGGATCCGCTGGATGAACGCTCTGCTGGAAGAGTCCAGGTTTGACCGCATTATTTCCGTGCAGCGGAATGTGCCATCCGGGGTGAGAGCCCAACTCGTCCATCGGCCCGACTATCTCGCCATATTGCTCTGCGCTGAACTAGCGCAGGGAAATGCAGTGGACAGTCGCATGTTGCGCGACCGGATTGCGGAGGCTGGTGCGCAGGGTGCGGATGCTGATGTTGAAGCTGCGCGGATCCTGTTCCGGAACAGCTACTTCGACGATGCTTCACGACTCTCGCTTGCGGCGTTGAATCGCGACGTAAACAGCTCCGAGGCTTGGCAGATTCTGATTCAGGCCGAGCATATGGCGGGCCGAGATCGTAACGCGATGGCGATGATTCGTCGCATGCCTCATTCAATAAACGTCGCGGTGATGAGCAACGCAGGATTCTTGCTGGCGCTGTCCTCCATCTATCAAAGTGAAGGACAACTCGATGACGCGAAAGCGCTCCTCGATCAGGTACAAAAGCTTTCGAGTCACGATCAAGGTGGCCTGACTCCGCTGGAAATGCAGAAGGCTTCGTTGGCTCAAGCGCAAGGTGATTCGCAGCGTGCATACGATATTTACCAGAAGATCACAGAGAATTCTCCCGGCGAGCTTGATGCATGGATCGGCATGCTAAGCGCCCTTCATGCCGGAAATCATGACGCTGACGCTTTGGCTGCCATGCATGATCTTCCTGAGAATGTGAAGAGCAGGCTGCGCCACGACGCTGCATTTCTTCAAATCGCTGGCTTCATCTACAGCGCAACGGGACATTCCCGCGAAGCTCTGCTCTGCCTGCGTGCAGTGACTGACCACTACGAGCAGCAACATCAGACTGTGCCATTCGGCGCGGGAATCGAGTTGGCGTGGCTTCAATTGAATACCGGCGATCAGCGCCAACTGGCTGCAACGCTGGATCGGCTGGGTAAGCTGCGCAGTCTCTCCCTCGCGCAGACAATTCAGATACAGAAAGTGTGGTCTGCCTGGAGCATGCGCCGCGCCGAATCGGCTCTAGTCTCTGGCAACGCCGCGCAGGCAATGACAATCCTTCAGACTGCAGTGAAGGCATATCCCGGCGATTCGCAATTGCGGATTCAACTCGCAGGCATGTATGTCCGCACTGGCCACGCTGCCCAGGGGGTGAAGATCTTCCAGGGAATGGATTGGAACAACGCGACTTTGGATCAGTTCACTTCAGGCATCAACGCCGCTATCGCCACCAACAGCTTGAGCGATGCCCGCTACTGGCTCTATCTGGGACTGGAGAAATATCCCGGCAATACTGCCCTTTTGCGAGCCGGCGCTCACGTGGAAGAGAGAAAGGGAAATTTGAAAGCGGCGGAGAAGTACCTGAATCTCGCCGCCGCCAGCATGGATCCTGGCGGAACGCGAGCATCGCAACCAGATGCTCCGATTCGCGCTGACTCAGCGAGCCCAATCAATTCGCCTGCTTTAATCAACGAAGCCGCCGAGGTTTCGCCGGCCACCCAGTTGGCAAGCTTGTTGGCGACAGCAGATCCTTCGTCGGGCAGCGCCATGAATGAATCCGATCCGTCGAGTTCTCCCGATGGGTCAACAGTTGATACCTCACCGGCGGTGCAAGAGCAATCTTCACCTGTCCGCCTCCAGCAGGAGTCTTTGCCCGGAAACAGGCGCGGCGTTTACTACGACAACAGCCAGGCAAATCTGGTTCGCATAGGTGCCGGGCAAGCGGCGACAAAGACTGGCGCTATGAATGATGCATGGCAGGAGAGTCCGAACAGCACATCTGGCCCAGACTCCCTTGAGTCTGTCGATACAAATCGCAAGGCAGCCTTGAACGCGAGCGATTCCGTGGCTGATCCGCTCGACGATGATGACCTGGGATTGACAAACGACGGAAGGTCAAGAGAAAGAGAGCATATCAGCGGCAACAATTCCAACCTCAGCCTTCAAGAACTGTTGGACAGTGCACGCGAGCCGCAGAAGGAAACTGCGCCAACGAATCCGTCGAGCGATCTTGAAACAGCGCTTTTGGGGCAAGGCACGCCGAACCCTGCGGCTTTTTCAAGCAGCCTGACCGGAGTTACGCGGGATGCGGCTCCTCCGAATCCTGCGTTAGTGCGGAGCGCGCAGCCAAAACAAGATCCAACTCCATCGGATGAGCTGGCCAATCTGCAAGCACGTTACAGTCCCTTGCTGCTCGCAGGTGGCATCGTGTCAAGCCATTCGGGCACTGATGGATTTGATCACCTGCAGGATTACGAGGGCGAGATGGCTGCAAGCACTGTACTGGGCGTCGGCGCCGCCCGCCTCTCTGTCATCACGCGTCCCGTAATGCTGCAGTCTGGAGTGCCCGACAGCACATCGAATTACCGCTTCGGCAGCGGCAGCACCCTGCCTGCGGACACCCAATTTGCCTCGGGCAACGCCGCCAGTCTGCAACTCGCAACGAGAGACCTCCAGGCGTCTATCGGTACTTCACCATCGGGATTCCTGGTCAGAAATGTGCTGGGCAGCGTTACGTTTCGACCGCTTTCGGGCCCCTTTACCTTCAGCGCATACCGCGCCAGCCAGAAGGATTCCTTGCTTTCCTATGCCGGCGTCAAGGATCCGGATACGGGTCAGGTATGGGGCGGCGTGGTGGCGACTGGAGGCTCTCTGCAGTACGCGCATGGCGGCGCTGCCTCTGGATTCTATGCCTCGATCGACGGCCAGAAGCTAACCGGAGTCAACGTCACTGAGAACACCCGGATGATGGGCAACGCTGGCGCATACTGGCTCGCTTACTCCAATGAGTATGGCGACCTGAAAATCGGCGCTAACCTGACTGCCATGCATTATGCGTTGAACCAGCGCTACTTTACGATTGGCCAGGGAGGCTACTTCAGCCCCGATGCCTTCTTGCTCATGAATGCTCCAATCACCTGGCAAGGTCGTCCGATCCACAACACGAGTTACATGATTGGCGGCAGCCTGGGAGCACAAAGCATCCAGGAAACCGCGGCAATGCCGGGCTCGTTGATTGCAGGTACCGGAATAGAAACCACGGCGGGCGCGAGTTACGATTTGCACCTGAAAGTAGCCCACCGAATGGATCCGCATTGGACGCTTGAGGGTTTCCTGGACGCCAACAACGCCCGGCAGTACAAGGAGACGTCAACCGGATTCACAGTGCGCTATGCCAGCCACCCTCAAACTGGCGATGCGACGGGCCCTGGCTTTCTCAACGTGATGGAGCCTCTCCCTCTCCAAGCGCCATAGCAGTGCGCAGGTGAGCAGCACAGTGGCAGCCGGGGGGCCAGACTCGCTTTCGAAACAATCGGAAGCGGGTTTGGCGGCCGGCGATTCTGCCTCACGCGTCGCCTGTCAATGACGCACAAACGATCCAGGCTGGAAGAATTCATACAGGAATTGAAGGAGTTCATGATGTTGAAGAACATCGCATGTTTTGCGTTGCTGATGGTCGCTGGGACTTTGCTGAATGGATGTAGCAGTACATTTTCATCCCAGACTTTCACGGCCAAAACTGCCGCTCCTCCGGTCTTTAGCCCCGTTGCAGGGAGTTACAAGGGTACTCAGACGGTGGCCTTGAGCGATTCCACCGCAGGGAGCGTGATCTATTACACAACCGACGGCACCGCACCGACGGCGGGATCGAAAGTGTACTCTGCGCCGATCAGCGTTACAGCAAGCACAACCATTCAGGCACTCGCCTCTGCACCTGGTTATACCAGCAGTTTGGCAAAGGCTGCGTACGTTATCTTGCCTAAACAAGCAGAGGCGCCCGTCTTTAGTCTCGCTGGAGGCTCTTACTCGGGATCACAAATCGTGACCCTTTCTGATGCTACCGATGGCGCGGCGATCTATTACACGATGGATGGCACAACTCCGAATGTCGGGTCGACGCTGTACAGCAAAGCGATCACAATCAGCTCCACTGAAACGCTATCAGCAATCGCCATAGTTGCCGGACTTGCGAACAGCACGGTCACAAGCGCCACCTATACCATCCAACCGCCGCCCGCCGCTTCTGTGACGTTCACCCCTGTGCCCGGCAGCTACAACGGAAGCCAGACAGTGATTCTTGCTGACGCCAGCCCTGGCGCAACGATTTACTACACAACTGACGGATCGACGCCCACCACTGCTTCCGCGCTCTATGCCAAGCCAGTCACGGTGACGTCGACCGAGACTATTTCAGCCCTGGCCGTCGCGCCCAGTCTCACAAATAGCGCCGTGGTGTCGGGCACTTACAGCATCAACACTCCACAACTCTCCGCGCCGAACTTCAGTCCCGCACCGGGCACGTATAGCAACGCACAGATGGTCAGCCTCACCGACGCAAACTCGGCGGCGGCCATCTACTACACCACCGACGGGTCAACACCAACCACGACCTCCACTCTTTACAGCGGGCCTGTGGCCGTGGACGCTACCGAGACAATTACAGCCATTGCCGCGTTGAAGGGTTATGCCTCCAGCGCGCCGGTTTCGGGGAGCTACCAGATCAATGCTTCTTCTGCCCAGTACACGTTCAAGAATGTGCAAATAGTCGGCGGCGGCTTTGTGGATGGAATCGTGATGCATCCCGCGCAACAAGGACTCATGTATGCCCGCACCGACGTCGGTGGTGCGTATCGCTGGAATGCAGTTCAGAATCAATGGGTGCCGCTCCTCGACTATCTGACAAGAAACAATTCGAATTACATGGGGATTGAGAGCCTGGCGATTGATCCTTCTGACCCCAACAAGCTTTATCTTGCAGCAGGCTTATATGCGGAGTCCTATGGTCAAAATGGCGCTATCCTCATCTCCGGCGATCAGGGGCAAAGCTTCAGGACTGTTCCACTTCCGTTTAAGCTGAGCGGCAACGATTCGGGCCGATTCGCAGGGGAGCGCCTGAGCGTAGACCCTAATCTCGGCAGTCATATCTACTACGGCTCCCGCCTGAATGGCCTCTGGGAAAGCTTCGATTCAGGAACCACGTGGGCCGAGTCACCAACCTTCCCTGTACGGGGAATGCCCAGCGCCAACCCCAACTCGAGTGGAGGAGTAATCTTCGAGGACTTCATCCAGAGTAGTGGCGCCAAGGGCTCGGTTACGCCCGCGGTCTATGTGGGCGTGGATGACCGCACCACCGACGGTCTCTTTTTCACAGATGACGGCGGATCTACCTGGACGGCTGTTCCCGGTCAGCCTACCGGACTCTTTTTGAACCATGGCGTGTTCGGACCGGATGGAAATCTATATCTATCTTATGCCAATGCGCTTGGCCCCGAGGGCGTCTCCGGGGGCAGAATCTGGCGGTATACTCCACCCGCCAAAATAACCGGAACCGGAACGTGGAAAGACATCTCTCCTACTCCAACATTCACAAACAATCCCGGGACTTTCGGATATGGTTCCATTGCGGTTGACCCGGAACACCCGGGTGTCATCATGGCGACAACGCTTGATCTTTATTATCTGCACGACGACGTTTTTCGCAGTCTCGATGGGGGCAATTCATGGATCGATCTTGGCGGGAATGAGACGCGAACAGACTCGCTTAGCCCATGGCTCGACTTCGGGGCGGCGAGCCCGGGCATCGGCAATTGGCTCGCCGCAATCGTGATTGATCCCTATGACTCAAACCATGTTCTTTACGGTACGGGCCAGACGATTTGGCAAACCACTGCAGCCACAGCCGCGGATGCAACTGCAACCATCCCAGGCACAACCGTGGCCGGAATTGCGCCAACCGTCTGGACTGTCGGCGCGAAGGGATTGGAAGAAACGGTGATACGCACGCTCGTGAGCCCGCCGTCCGGCGCCAGCCTGTTGAGCGGCATGCGGGATATCGGCGGATTTACTCACTCCGTTCTGGATGCCTCCCCGTCCTCAGGCATGTTCACCAATCCGCTGATCACTGACACAACCGGAATCGACTTTGCTCAGGCGGCTCCGAATTTCGTCGTCCGCGTGGGAGACGGCGGAGGCACGCAGTTCGGCGCTTACTCAACGGACTACGGCACAGATTGGACACCTTTTGCCAGCCAGGCCGGTTCTCTCTCTGGTGGGGGTTCCGTTGCGGTCTCGACAAATGGCAAAACGATCGTCTGGGCGCCTGAAGATTCCGGTGTCGCGTATTCCACCGATAGTGGAACCAGTTGGCAGTCCAGCGTCGGTGCTCCTCCCGAGCAGGGAGTCGTAGCAGACCGCATCAATCCGAAGAAGTTCTATGTCTACAATTCCCTCACAGGAGTTCTCTTTGTCAGCACTGACGGGGGCGCCACCTTCTCAGCCGCTGCTTCAATTCTTCCTGCCGCTGGAGTTTTTCGCGCTTCCTACGCAGCAGAGGGTGATCTGTGGATTGCCGCGCCGAGCGGTCTGCTGCACTCCACCGATTCAGGAACAACGTTCATCCAGGTAATTGGACCGACGGCGGCATATGACGTCGCTTTTGGGAAACCCGCCAGCGGCGCGGCGTATCCTGCCATCTTTGCTTATGGCAATATCGCCGGAGTGGATGGAGTCTATCGCTCGACCGACGCCGGCGCTACATGGACACCCGTCACCGATGCCGAGCACCAATTCGGCTCCATCAACGTGATTGCCGCAGATCCGAACGTCTTTGGCCGCGTTTATCTGGGCACCAGCGGACGCGGCATTCTCTACGCCGATGCTCCTCAATGAGCAAAGGCCCAGGCCTATACAACTCGGTTCCAAAGCAAATCGAAATTCCTCAGTCGCGTTCGAGAACAATGGATTGGCTGAGCGGAAAGACGAATCCGTAACTCAGTCAGATCAGCACATGATTCGCTGCATCGAGACTTCAGCGGCC
>VFSW01006544.1_pt1 | contig 17103 bp, 11 predicted proteins | sample 5358111 | NCBI WGS metagenome assembly VFSW01 (sample SAMN11554181, study PRJNA540505) | mine drainage metagenome | isolation source: sediment from site ElyBrook_90M | place: USA: Ely Copper Mine, Vershire, VT | collected 2017
CCTTGCGGCGCTAGCACCTCAAGCTAGTGCGTCTGCCAATTTCGCCACCTCCGCACGTTGGGGTGAAGCGACCCGATCCGAATGCAAGTATAACATCGGATGCCGTTTCAAATCCTGACGTGCATGCACCTTGTTTGATTCATTGTTCATTTCAGTATTAATTCGTTCCGGTGAACGGAACTAAAACACGGTTGCGAGTTCGGCAAAACTGGCCAGTTCCAGCTTCCGCTGGCCTGTTGGCGCCTCATTCACAACTTCATGCTCCAGCACCCAGGTATAGTCGTGCGGCAGAAACACGGCATTCAGTCCGGCCGCGAGGGACGGGTTGATGTCGGATCTGGGACTGTTTCCTATCATCCATGTAGCCGCCGGATCGAGGTCGTGCCTTTTGATCAGGTCGCGGTATGCAACCGCATGCTTCTCGGCCAGTACCTCGACTGCGCTGAAGTGCTCCTTAATGCCGGAGCGCAGCAGTTTGTCGCGCTGCTCGCCGTCATGCCCCTTGGTTACCACAATCATGCGATGCCGCGTAGCCAGGACGGGCAGCGTTTCAGCAACACCGGGGAGTAACTCGATCTCCTGTTCCAGGATCGCATTGGCAAAACTGGTGATGCGTGCGTGCTTTTCAGCCGTAATCGGCTCCGCGCTCAACCGCTCAAAACATGTGATCAGAGACCTGCGGAAGCTGTGCAGCCCATAACCCTGTGCGGCGATCGTCTCGTGTTCCACCTGGTTCAGGGTGGAACGGACCTCTTCTCGAGTGTAGGAATGGTGGTTCAGATAGGAGATGAATGATGCGATGGCGCGCTCAAAGTAGATATTGTTTTCCCAGAGCGTGTCGTCCGCATCGAAGAGCAGGGTCTGCTGGGCAGGTTGGTTCTTGAGCAGAGCAGGATCAGTCATGATAATAGATGCCTTTGCGTATGAGATGTGCCCCGCTTGCGCGCTGCCTCTAAGCTATCGAATCGCCACCCAAATTGAAAGTAGTTTTGACGGAGTTACGGGGATTGTCTGCCTTCCAATTCCTTCCAGGATTCACTGGAACATCCCGCCCCTTTAGCCGCGACGACAGGGGCTTTTGATGGTGTTGCCCTTCGTGTGGGTTATCGGTCGGCCTGATTTTCCTGCCCATAATTGCCTGGTGTGAGGGGATAGGATCGACAGTCGAAGTCAGGCGCGGTCCATCCACTTTCAAGCCGCCCTTTTCAGTGTCTCAACAAGGTTGATGACAGTGGCAAGGTCCTCCGTTTGAAGGGCCTTGATTTAGCTGGTTCTACGGTTCTTCAGTGCCTCTTTCTGGCGTCCCGCTGCTGGTATTGTTTGCCGTCTGACGTGGTCAATTTGCACCTTTGTCAAGTTGCGATGTCGTGCCTCCCAAAAAACTCTTGACAGTTGATCGCATGCCGACGTACCTTTTCCGCCGCACTACTAAAACGCTTTAGCGCGTCACCAGACTGGAACCTCGAATAGGGGCATCGGGGCAGAATCGGGTTAGACCGACAATGCTTTTCCTTGAATCGAGATTTTCTGGGTAATGCCTAACTAAAACGTTTTACATGTGACATCCGGGAACCACGGGCATTACAGTAGCTGCCTCTTACGGCCTCTTGTGGTGCTTGCGGTTTGTATTTGGATGGTCTGACGTTTTTGAACAATACAGGCAAAGCGAAGCAGGTTGGACAATTTGAGACCAAGATCGTTTTTTTGATGAGTAAGGGGAGCCTCGCGGGCCGTTTTATTTCGATGGAGTGGCGCCGCGTATGAGCATCGTATTTCTCCTCATGCCATACAGAAAACCGCTGTAGATGTTTGCATTAGACCTTCAGGGAGGCAACATATATGAATCTAGTGAAGTACAGGCTGTTCAGGCTGTTTCTGCTGCCACTGTTCCTGCTCTGCGCAAGCACGGGCATATTTGCCCAGCAGAACTCTGAAATTGTGGGCACTGTGACAGATGCGCAGGGAGCAGTAATTCCCGGCGCCCAGGTAACACTTACGCAAGCTGGGACTGGCTTTACCAGCACGACTCAGAGCAACGCGAGCGGCTATTTCAGTTTTCCTGGCCTTAACCTCGGAACCTATGACCTGAAGGTAGCGGCAAAGGGATTTCAGACATCAGTTTCCAAAGGTCTGACGCTGAACATCTCACAGGTGCTACGTTCTGATACACATATGGCCGTGGGTGCCGATACCCAGACGGTCACGGTGACAGCGAATGCGCTGACGGTGCAGACAGACTCCAACGTGGTGAGTACGCTGATCAGTTCAGACCAGATTACCCAACTGGCCACGGAAAACCGCAACTTTGCTGCTCTGGCTGCTCTTGGTCTGGGAGTTAGTTCCTCTTTGCCGTCCAACAACACGCCCACCTCAATCGCCTCAAATTTCACGATCAGCGTGAACGGTCTTCGTGAGAGCCACAATATCTGGTTGATAGACGGTGGTGAAGCAGATGACCGCGGTGCAGGCGGAGGCATGGACGTCATGCCATCGCAGGATGCTATTGCCCAGTTTGAAATGCTGACCAGCAACTATCCGCCGGACTATGGTATTTCTTCCGGCGCGACGATCAGCCTCGGACTCAAGAGCGGCACGAAGCAGTTCCATGGTGAACTGTGGGAGTTCAACCGCAACACTGCCTATGACGCCAATAACTACTTCAACAAGCAAGCCACGCCTGTTCAACCGCGGCAGGTGTTGAAATACAACATTTTCGGCTTCAACATTGGCGGACCTATCTTCATTCCCAAGGCCTATAACACGGACAAGCAAAAGACATTCTTCTTCTGGAACGAAGAGTGGCGCAGGCTAGTCCAGGCAAGCAGCCCGACTCAGGCAGCGACCTTACCGTTAGCGGACTTTCCTGTTGCCGGTCAGCCCCTGGCTTATCAAGCGCCAGCCTTCGCTCAGAATACTGCTCTGGTCGTTCCCAAGGTGGGTGATCCGGCATTCAATGCTAAGCTGGCAAGCCTGGGATTGATTCCTGGACAGAAATTCCCGAATAACACCATTCCGGCATCCTTATTCGATCCGAATGCGGTGCTCTATTTGAATTCTGGAGTCGTCCCCAAGCCGAATACAACAACCGGATATAACCTCGGCACGGCAGTACAACCTATCAATGTTCGCGACGATATTGTGCGTATCGACCACCGGATCAATGACAAGTGGCAGTTATTAGGTCACTACATGCACGATTCAGTGACCCAGGCGTATGCGCAGCCAATGCTTGGCTGGTCTGGAGCGAGTTACAACACCATTACCAGCACACTCTCCAATCCTTCCAATAGCGCCGCCGTCAAGCTGACAGGCTCCATCACACCCAATCTCCTGGTGGAAGTTAGCATGAACTACGACGGAAACGTCCTCAACATCACCAACAATGGCGATACTTTGCCGGGTGGCTGGAGCGTCAACAAGTATTTCAACAACGGTGCGAAGGATGTGCCGAATATGCACTTTGGCGCGCCCTATAACACGCAGGAGAACCCTGGTTCTGCACCATGGCACAATGCGGCGGAGGACTACGAGCCGAAGCTCGATGTGTCTTACATTATGGGCAAGCACTCGATGAAGTTTGGCCTGAGCTATAACCGCTATACCAAGAACCAGCAGCTCTTTGGCAACCCGAATGGCAACTTCACCTTCGGAAATCTAACTGGCGACTCGATGATGGATGTCCTTCTGGGTATCACCAGTAACTACGATCAGGCACAATCTCTACCAACCAACCACTACGTAAACCAGACTCCGTCAGCTTACGCAATGGACAACTGGCATGTGACACCTCGCTTGAGCTTGCAGTTGGGTCTTCGTTACGATGCTCTTCCGCATGCATGGGAAAGGGCCAACCGTCTCGCCAACTTCGATCCTAACCAATATTTGAGCAGCCTGGCCCCAACCTATATTGGCAGTGCGCTTGATCCCACGGGACCAGGCTTCATCACTCCTGCAGGGGCGTCCAGGCCGTTCTATATGAACGGAATTGGAATAGCTGGTCAAAATGGTGTTCCGGTCGGCCTTGTTAACAATGACTATAAGACATTGCAGCCACGCATTGGCTTCTCCGAAGATCTGTTTGGAGATGGAAAGACTGTCCTGCGTGGAGGCTTTGGAACGTTCTTCGAGCGTCTGCAGGGGAACGACATCTATAACGCCGCGACAACCGTTCCATTCTTCAATGATCCGTCTGCCACAAGCGTTTATTTCTCCGATCCCCACACCACATGGGTGAACGGCCAGACAGCAGCCAACCCCTTCTTTGCTCAAGGTATGACTACCTTGGCTAAGACCTACCCCGCACCCGCAGTGGCCATGTTCAGTCTGGGGCTACAGCGCGAAATAGCACCATCGGTAGTTTATGTCATCCAGTATGTAGGCAATCTGGCGTGGCACCAGAACATCGAGCGTCAGATCAATAACTACCCGCTGAACACTCCTTTGAGCATCCGTGCCAACGCAGGTGATCCCAGCAACCACTCGGGAACCAACCCTACGGGCACGAACCTCTTCAACAGCGATCAATACAGAACCTATCAGGGATACACCAACATTAACCAACAGGAGAACACAACCAACGGAAACTACAACGGCTTCCAGACAGGTCTGCGTGTGCAGAATAGATGGGGTCTGAGTGGCGAACTTGATTACACCTGGTCGCATGAGATTGACGTCACCAGTTATGACCTTAACGGCGTCAGCAACCCGTTCAACCTGAAGTATGACAAAGGTTCAGGTGCATTGGACCGCCGTCAGATTCTCAGCGCGAATTACATCTACCAACTGCCAATCTTCCGTGAGGCAGGTGGACTCTCTCATGCAGTTCTGGGCGGCTGGGAAGTAGCAGGAACAGCCATCTTCGAGTCGGGTCCAATCATCCAAAATCAGGGCCCGAATCTTAGCGTGGGCTATGACACGATTGGTCTGGGCGGTGGTTACACTAACCGGCCAAACGTAACCGGCAAGATGAAGTATCCCAAGAAGGCAAAAGAGTGGTTCAATACATCCCAGTACAGCACTCCTTTGCCGGTCTGGGCCGGTGGCCCGAACCAGGGCTTTGGCAATGCAGGCAGGGACTCGGCAGTTGGTCCAGGTCGTGTGGACTTTACGACTTCGCTTTATAAGTCGTTCGCCATCACGGAAGGGATTCACTTCGAGATGCGCTTGGAATCGTTCAACACCTTCAACCACACGGAGTTCAACAACGTGGGCGCTACCTACCAGGGACTCAACAGTTCAGGAGTTCCGGCCGGCAACTTCGGTCAGATTACATCCACCTGGGATCCACGTGTGCTGTCGCTTGGCGCTACGTTTACCTTCAAACTTCACCCTCAATTTTCCACCCAAACCCACGGCGCGGCCGCCACCCCCTGCCGCGCCTTTTCGTTTGCGTATGCAGTAGTCTGGTTGCCATCGGCCTACCCTGACGAGTAGCGTAGGTTGTAAAGCGTGTGGAGGAAAGCGTGAAGGCGTTGCACGGGATGTGGCTGCGTGTCTTATTGGTCTTGATGGTTGCGGGTGCTGCTATGGCTTTCGGTATCCCGGCGGTCGCTCAGGATGGGATGCGGGCCAAAGCGCTTGCCCTGGAGCAGCAGCAGCAGAACGTCGAGGCCGAGCAGATATGGCACAGCATAGTGCAGGCCGACCCCAGGAACGCGGAGGCGTTCGCACATATGGGCCTGCTGGAAGCTCGGCAGGAGCACTATAACGACGCCGTAGGTTACTATCGGCAGGCCCTGGCGCTGAATCCCGCGTTTCCCGGGCTAGATATGAACCTTGGACTGGCGCTGTTCAAGGCCAACCGCTTCAAGGAAGCAATCAAACCTTTCGGAGAAGAACTACGCAAGCATCCAGGCGACACGCGACTTACTATTCTGCTGGGGATGTCGCACTATGGAATGGGCGACTACCTTGTGGCGATCCCTTACCTGAAACGAGCTTCAGAGAAGGACCCGCAGAGCCTGCCGCTACGGTTGGCTCTGGCGCATAGCTGCTTGTGGAGCAAGCAATACCAGTGCGTCATGGATGTTTACAAGGAGATACTGGCCTTGAACGTAGAGTCTGCCGAGGCATACATGCTGGCCGGCGAAGCGCTGGACGGGGAAGGCGACACCACAGGAGCAATAGAGCAGTTTCGCGCCGCATCGCGGGCCAATCCCAACGAACCGAATGTCCACTTCGGCCTGGGCTACCTGCTCTGGACACAAAGCCAGTTTGCCGAGGCTGCGAAAGAGTTTCAGGCTGAACTGGATAACGACCCGCAGCAGACACAAGCGCGTGACTACCTGGGTGATTGCTATGTCCAGTTGAATGACTACGCCAAGGCGCTGCCGGAACTGGTGAAGGCCGTGGCAGCCGACCCTGCGCTTGCTTTGACACACCGCGACCTGGGGATTGTGTATGTATCCATGGATCGCAAAGAGGAGGCTGTAAAAGAACTGCTGAACGCCATATCGCTTGACCCCAAGGACGTAACACCACATTGGCAACTGGCACGACTTTACAAGACCATGGGGCAGCAGGAGGAAGCTAAGGCCGAGTTCACCAAGGCCAGCACGATGCTGAGGGAAAAGAACCAGTCTCTATATAAGAAACTGGAGGATACCCAGCGGGCCAGGCAGCAACAATAAATTAGTGGGCATCGGGACGAGCACTCAGGGCTGCAGTGCCGCAGCAGGAACGGTGATCGAGCCGATGCGGCCTGAATTTTCGTCAATGACAATGAAGCGTAGCGAATCAATTTTACTGGATCTGTCCGCGTCTTGCACTATGCCCACACCGCGCTGATATGCGAGGCCCGTGGCCAGCATGTTCTGGAAGGTGGAGGGCTTCAGTGCGAGATCGATAATTTCGCCACTGATTCTGGCATGCCCCCCGTAATCCTCTCTCTCGGCAAGGTAGACATCCACTTTGTCTGTCCAGAGGGACGTCTGCTGGTCAAGCGCCAGATCCTTCATGTCTATGTTCAGTTGAATCTTCCCGACTGGCGCGTGCGAAACAACTTTGGCGGAAAGAGTGATCCCAGTGTTATTGACCGGACGCCAGACTGCTTCCTGAAACTCTTCCTTGAGATCGGACGGTTGCTTTGCAGCCCGATAGCCCCTGCGGTAACGAAGCATGACTCTCCTGTGGCCGGCAATCTTGAGTGTGATGGTGTGAAAGAGACCATCTGCTGGAGATTGCGGGGAGAAGGCTGCGATATAGGTTCCCTGAGCGTCGTCGCTTATCCTGTCCAGAGAGGCTGCCAGATCGTTCGGTTTGCGCATGGCGCTTCCACCGGTCATGTCCGCCAATTCGCGCATGGGGCCCTGGATGGAGCGCAGATTCTGCTGCATGGGAGTTATTGCGTCCATTCCAGAAGTGGCGCTGAGGTGCGCACCCTGTCCAGATGAGGCGGTGGCGTTATTGGCAGGACTGCCGCCGGCAGCTTCGGGATCAGACTCTGCGGCGTTGCCTACAACTACGACTGGTGTTGCATCCAAAACATAGAGTGCAACATGCGCTTCATTCATAGTCTCGGCAACTGTCGCTGTTTGCTGATTTAGATCTGAACCTACGAACTTGTTACGCCACTCCACCAGCACTCTGTCGCCTGAGATCCATACGAGGCTCTTATGCCCAGGCAAGGTCACCAGGTGGCGCGCCACGGCTGTAAGCACCTGGAGCGCAGACTGCGCGCCTGCCGTTGCGGTGACATCCGGCTTCCATGCGGCCAGGCGAGAAGCAAGTAACTCGTGGTCCGATGTAAGCTCTACCAACACATGGAAGCCCGATGCGTTCATGATGTACAAGGCCACCGGCTCTCCGGGAGCAAGCTTATGTAGAAACTTGAGCGTCTCTTTACAGACAATGCCGATGTCGGTGGTTGTAAGGTTCGCTTCATCCAGCAGTAGTATCGTCGTGGAAGTTGTACTTGTGCTGGTTGATGAAGTCCTGTCTGGCTGGTTTGAAAAAATGGCCTGCGACACGGCGGGCCCGGGTCCATCGCCAGAGTTAGCGCCTGTGTCGGAAGAGTCTTTTTGACTCATCAAAACCGGACTGGCTTGCGAGAAAAACTTGACCTGCTGCCTGGCGCCATTGTCATAAACTTCCAGATCACTCTGCTTAAGGCCAGTAACGGGGCGGCCATGTTTGTCTGTGGCAACGAAACTCACATCCACAAGTCGGGCAGTCGCCGTCAGCGTGAATCCCTCACGCTGTGGGGCAAACTGTGGGAGGCCAGGCGCGGGCTGCAGACTAACCTCGGAGGTTGGTGCCGCTGGTTCCGGAGCAACAGGTGCTGGCAGGGGTGCAGGCTTAGCAGCGCTGCTGGCATTCACCGGTTGGTCTGCGCCTGTGGCCGAGCGAGGTGATGCGTTGGTGGGAGGCGCGCTAGGCACAGCACTTTCTGCGTAGGCTTGCGTTTCCGGTGCTTGTGCTTCTGGTGCTTGTTGATTGACGATAGAGACGGTCGCAACAAAACGGTGATAGTCCTGGAATGTTACGTCATTCATGGCCAGCCGATTTCGAGGGCCAGCCGTGGCCGACGCCACCGAGATGGAGACGCTTTTGACCGGACAGATGTAGTCACGCCCACCTATACGAACCGGCCCGTACTCTACCATCATGGCTGCACGGGAGATGGGGCCGTCTGGCTTAAGGTCAGCCTCAAGTGTCAGTCGTAGAATGGTTACGGTTGCAGGGGCAATGAAAATTGTGCCGTGATAGGCGGTCGTTTCGCGCAAAACGCGGTGGGCCTCGCAGCAGTAGTCCACCTGGTAGTGTGAATTGTCGCTGTTCACTGAGTAGCGGAAGACGGCAATCAGGCCGCTCTGGCTTTTCTCCCAGTGCCCCCAGGTCAGCGTCCCTCTGGCTGCGTCCGCAAGAGTGGTGGCAAGCACCGGCCCGAACTCTCCCCAAGAAACAAGTCCTGAAGTGCCCTGCCTGGCGGCAGACGCTTCCCCTGCACGATTTGGGTCATCGGTTTCACGTCCATCGCGATAGGCGATGGGAATAGCTGATGTCCCCAGTGCGTGGATCCCCGATCGAATAGGCCAGGAGCCAGTAGCCGGTGTCTGCGGACTGTCATCAAACCGTTGAGTGACCCGGTTGGCTAAGAAATTCGGCAGTTGAGGTATCGTCTTAACCACGTATAGAACCGTGAGGCTTAGCATGTTGCGTTGCGCAGCAATGTCCGGTGCGGCGATCGTGGGAAGGTCAGAGGGCGGGGGATCGAGGAATGATGCGGTGTCACAGAGCACTGTGAGTTCTTGCCTTGTCAGGATGCCAGGCGCCTCTGCCATCCAGCGCGCATGAGTAGCGGCGTCTGGGCGCTCAGTCAACTCCAGGACTGCCAGTTTACGGGCTGTTTTAAGGTCCAGTCTTGAGGTTGCTGGTTTCGCTACCAGAACCTTCTCCAGTTGCTCCACCGTCACGCGTCGAGCGGCGAAAGCGCCCTGACATGCCGCCTCCGATATCCCCATAACTACAAGGACTATGCGAAGTATGGCACGTATGTCTGGCGTCGCTCGCAAGTTGCAGTCCTTGATAACTACTGTTCTTTCATGCGCTCTTTAAGGCTCTTTGCCAGCTTCTCCACCTCTGCCGCTTTCTTTATAACTGCAAGAGACAGGGTATCCTTGTTCGTCTTGGCCACCTCCGCTTGCAACTCCTGAGCCAACTGGTAGAGCTTGTTGGTGTCGGCGACGAGTTGTGCACGTCGAGCTTCTTCGGGAGTCAACGGAACCTTCTTTGTTTCACTCTGTTCATTTGTTTGCGCGGCAGCGCCACTGGTTGACACGTCCTGCTTAGTGTCCTGCCCTGCAGCCTGGGCCTTGTGGGCGGATGTAGAATCTGCACCTGGCTGCATTGAGTTCTTCTGTGGCTGGGCTACCGCGGCAACAGCAAACCCAAGCAGCAGGACCAGGGCAGCGAGTGTAGCGCGTGATGAACTGCTCTTAGTGATGAGGTTTTGCATCGTCGTATTCTCGTTGGCTAGGCTCACCAGTCATGGCTGAAGAAAGCCTACTGAGACTTCAAGTCCTTCTTCACCTGTCTGGCAAGTTTTTCGATCTCCTGTGCCTTGATAGAGCCCGGATTGGTTGAAGCTGCCGCTTCATTCTTAGCCATCTCGTCCTTCAGTTGCTGTGCGAGGAGGAGCAGTTTGTTCGTTGTTGCGAGCACCTGCTGGCGGCGCGCAAGGCTTTGCATCAGAGCTGCCTGTTGCTGCTTCGCTCGCGCAACCGGATCGTCGGCATACAGTCGCTGCAGGTCTGGCGGCCGCGGAGTGGGGTAGGTCAAAATGACGTTCTGCGATGTTGTCGTCCTGGTTGCTTGCGCAGGCATGTTAGCAGTTGCGGTGAAGATATACAGAGGTGCAGCAGCAACAAGAATTTCAAGAAGTGAGTAGGACGTATCCAGGAGGTTTCGCATGAGACCCTCTCAGAAATAGCCAGTGCAGAAAGGTAAACAGAATGCAGCATCTTCGTCCAGCAAAATATATCTCCGGTAACCGCGTGTGAAATGACCCATTGATGCCACGAAATAATTGATCGCGAAATAAAAATACTCAATATAGGGAATGTGCCTTTGGATGTCTTCTTATCTAGCAGGGGACATCGGCGTGCCTGCTCCGGGATACACTTTGATCCAGTGGTTGCGCATCTTTGCGCGCACCACCTTGTCGGCGGTCTCTGAGACGATAATGGTGGTTGGCTCAACGGGCATGTGGCAGTCGATGCAGTTCTTCGTGATGTCGTGGCCAATCTTCTTTGCCATGCCGCAACTCTGCCACTGGTGGCAGGTGAGGCAGTGGTCAGAGTACGCAGCCGCAGAGCGTTCCGGCGCATGAACGTCATGGCAGGTGGAGCAGGTCATGCCCGGCGATGACAGGTAGCAGCGGCTCCTCTGCAGCAGGCCAACCTGATTGCCATGCACGTCCGGGTGCTCGGCTGTGTTTACCGCCAGAGGCTTAAAGTAGTCGTTCAGCGGCCTGCCTGGGATGTAGGAAAACACCGGGGCCAGTTCTTCTCGTTGAATGCCGTTGTGACATAGGGCGCAGAGGTCCACCTGCCTGTCGCGCGAGAAACTTGCCGGATTCAGGATGGTATGGTCTGCCTGGCCTGTTAAGCCTGAGCGGGATAAGTGCTGCTTCGCAACGTGCACCGCGCCTGGGCCATGGCAACTCTCGCAGGAGATTCCGGTGACCAGGCTCTCTCTGTCATAGCGATTCGTCAAAGGGTCGTCAGAGAGCGGTTTGATGTAAGTTGCGTGGCACTCCATGCAGCCGGGATTGACGGGCCGGGAGAAGTCGGCTGTGCCGTTTTCGTAGCCTGGGCTGTTGATCCATTGGTGACCGTCCGTCCAGTAGCTCACCGGTAGTTCAAATAGCTGATCGCCTTCCCAGTGGAGGTAGGTCTGCCCGCGAACTCCACTGCCGGTGACGATGTCTATCCTCTCTCTCTGGGTTTGCAGATTGGGGCTCCAGCCAGTGACGGCGCTCTCATAAAAGCCGTCGGACTTCTGCTCCATTTTGAAATAGAGAGGTGGCTCGGCGGAGTCGTGTGCAGGATTGACGATCATAAGAACGTTTGAGCCGGGGCGGAACGAGCCTAGAATTGATTTTCCGTTGGCAGGCTGCGATGTGAGGTGATGCGACGTGTGCAGATACGGCAGGCCCTGCTCTTTATGGCAGCTAAGGCAGGCTGCATCGCCCGCAAATCCGCTTCGCAGGGTTCTGGCAGTGCTGGAAGAATCAGAGCGGCTGGCTTGAGGGGCTGCTGCGAGTGCAACTTGACTCACCGCAGGTCTGGCAGAGGGGAGAAAGACAACGAGGCACAGGAGAACAGCCACACTGGCTCGTGTCATCTTGATTCACTCCTGGCTATTTGTGCTGTTTATGCCCGCGCTGGCGCTCGCTACACTTTAGCGTCGTACAGCGAGGAGTGGCAAGCCGGGTCGCGAACTGATTCTGGCCAGAATTGATAACAGACTCAAACCTATAAATACAACGGATAGCACCGAGCCGAGAAATATATGGCTCAATTCATGCGTAGAGGTATATCGTTTTACCTTCAGATTTTTGAGCATGGCCAGTTCAGCGTAAAGGCGGTTGGGGTGAGGATGAACGAGGGTATGGGTTTGCGTGGGGCAGGGCATTTGAAAGCAGTAACACTGGGATTGGCCGCATTACTTGGTGTGGGCGTTGCAATGGCGCAGAGCACTGTTCCTGTTGTGACCGGGGACGCGCGAGTGGACAAACTGCTAAGCCAGATGACGCTGGAAGAGAAAATGGCGTTGATACGCGGCGCCTCTGAGCCAGCCGCAACCAACCAGGGGCAGGCAGGCTACCTGGCTGGCGTGCCACGGCTGGGCATTCCAGCCATTCGTATGTCCGATGGGCCTCCGGGCGTGCTGACCCGGCTGCCATCGCAGGCCGAGACAGCGACGATGGGAGTGGCGGCCACATTCAGCGCTCATGACGCCGAACAAAACGGCGTGGTGATTGCGCGCGAGGCCAGGTCGCTGGGTATCGATGTGGTGCTGGAGCCGTTCATCAATATCGATCGCGATATTACTTTTCGGCGGGGTTACAACACATTTGGCGAAGACCCTACCCTGACCGGCGCCATGGGAGCAGCGGAGATTCGCGGCATTCAAGGGCAGAACATCATGTCGCAGGCCAAGCACTACGTGGCCTATGACACAGACGCAAGAGATGTCTTTGTGGATGCGCAGTCGCTGCATGAGATATACGTTGCGCCATTTGCGGATGCGGTGAATGCCGGCGTTTCTTCGATCATGTGCTCGTACAACAAAATCAACGGCGCCTACGCCTGCGGCAACGCCGATACGCTCAAGACAATTTTGCGCGATCAGCTCGGGTTTAAGGGTTGTGTGACATCAGACTGGGGCGCGGTGCATGCTCCGGGCTTCATCAACAACGGGCTGGATATGGAGATGCCTGGGACGCCTGCCCCAGGCAGCACTCTGGGTTCCATGATTTTCACCTTCTTTGGCACGCAGCAACCATCTACCGCTCCTCCACCGGCCTTCAACACGGCGGTTCTTGCTGGTTTTGTGGGTCGGGATCTGCCTGAAGAGCCGCATTTCAATTTCAACTTTGGCAGTTTTGGCAGCGCCCATGATCCGCATGTGAACTTTTGGAACCTGATGCAGACCGGTGAACTTAAAGAAGAAACGATCACGCGCGCAGCGGGCCGTGTGCTGTATGAGATCAACAAGTTTGGCTGGCTCGATCATCCACCGACGCATATGATTCAGCCGCACGCCGTGGAGGCGAATGCAAAGGTGATCGAGAAGACCGGTGAAGATGCCGCTGTGCTGCTGAAGAATGATGGCAATGTACTGCCGCTGAAGTCTGCTGACCTGGCATCACTGGCGATGATTGGCCCTGGTGCTGGCCAGGTAGTAGCGATTGGGACTGCCGGTGAGCGGTCTATAGGATGGCCGGAGCGGCAGGTGGGCCCCTTGCAGGCACTCAGGAAATATGCGCCCAATGCGCACGTCACCTACGCGGTTGAGGATGACATGACAGGCCTGGCGATTCCGGCAGAGGCGTTCACTCATGACGGTAAACCGGGACTGGAACGCACACTCCAGGCAGGCGGATCGCAGGTGGATGCGCAGGTCAACTTTACCAAGACGAATGGAAAAGCACTTCCAGTTGGCACTGAGTCGACGTGGCAGGGAACTCTGACTGTGCCTGCGACGGGATCATATTGGATATACCTGCAACTGCGTGGAGCCGCGGGAAATGTGAGCATTGACGGCAAGGAGGTGGCGGGGGCAAACGGCATGCGCGGTGGAGTCCACGGCGCCACGGTGCTGGGGGGCAAGGATGGCCTGATGCCAACTACAGATGGGCTGGACAATCTTCGCGTGGCCGTGCAGCTCACCGCAGGAGCGCACAGCCTGGTGGTGAAGGCGATGCCAGACAGCTCCGGCAATCCGGAGCAGGTGCGCCTGGCAGGGATGACGCCCGATCAGAGAGACCAGAACCACGCTGCTGCCATCACCGCAGCAAAGACCGCAAAGACGGTGATCGTGTTTGCCTGGACGCGTGGGAGGCCGGACTTTGCCCTGCCCGGAGATCAGGACAAGCTGATCGAAGAGATCGCCAGCGTGAACCCAAACACCTTAGTAGTGCTGAACGTAAGCCAACCCATTGCGATGCCATGGCTGGGCAAGGTGAAGGCTGTCCTGCAGATGTGGTGGCCGGGGGATGAAGGCGGATGGGCAACGGCAAACATCCTGCTTGGCAAGACGAGCCCTGCGGGACGGCTGCCATTCACCTGGGCCAGACGGCTGGAGGATTACGCGGCGACGGACCCACGGTATCCGGAGCGCTCCTCCAAGGGCGTGGACGGCAAGACCACCTTCAGCGAAGGCGTGAACGTTGGCTATCGCTGGTTCGACAAGCAGAAAATCGAGCCGCTCTTCGCATTTGGTTACGGCATGTCTTACACCACATTTGATTACTCTGACTTGAAGGTGGCCCCGTCAACCGATGGCGGTCTTGCTGTGAGCTTCAAAGTGAAGAACACAGGGAGCGTCGCAAGCGACGAGGTGCCGCAGGTGTACCTTGGAGCGCCAGACCATGTTCCTGCAGGCGCCGACTTCGCTGTTCACGCGCTGGTTGCCTTCGACCGCATTCATCTGGAAGCAGGGCAATCAAAGATGGTAATGCTGCAAGTGCCGTTGCGCGGCCTGCAATACTGGTCTGCGGCGCAAGACAAGTGGGTGAAGGTACAGGGGAAGAGGTCTGTGCTGGTGGGACGCTCTTCCCGCGACCTACCGCTCACGTCAAGCGTGACAGTCCAATAGGTCACGGAGCGCAATGGTGAAGGGCGCTGCGTCAGTCACCATTGCGCATCTGATTCACCTCAAGGAGAGCAGCATGCCTACCTGCACGCACCTTGATCAAACTCGCGACGTTACTCCAGGCACCCCAAACGGCTGCGAAGAATGTCTGAAGACAGGCAGCCGCTGGGTTCACCTGCGGCTGTGCCTGGAGTGCGGACATGTGGGTTGCTGCGATTCCTCATCCAGCAAACATGCAACCAGGCATTTTCATAATACGAATCATCCCATCATGCGATCATTCGAGCCCGGAGAGACCTGGGGTTGGTGCTATGTAGACGAAGTCGAACTCGATTTTTCCTGATGGCTGGTTCCAGATTGCAAGCCTATGGATTATGGATTGAAGCGTAGCGTGTAGGCGCTTGCAGGATCGATGGGCTGAGCAATGACCTTGAGGCTCACAAGCTGCTGGTAAAGGGTGGACCAGCGTTCGGGCGTGAAATGGCCAAGGTGCGAGTCGCTGGTTCCGGGGCCATCTACAAAGTGTTCCCGCTTGAGAGTCTCCACACTGAAGCGCATCTGTCCGGGGCTCATGGCAGGGTTCAGGCGGGATATCTCCGCATTGGCCAGCGTGGGATCATCAAGGTAATTCCGCCAGCCCTGAATGGAAGCCTTGACGAACTTTGCCACAATGTCAGGGTGTTCTGCCAGAAACTGCCTTGATGTGAAGAAGACGCGGTATGGCTGGTAGCCTGTGGAACTGATGAGCATGGTGCGGACATCGGCGCCGCTCTGGCGGGCGAAGTAGGGCTCAGAGGTGACGAACGCCTGCTGGATGTAGCTGGGATCCTGGACAAAATTTGCCACGCTGTAGGTTGCGGGTATCTCGCGAACGTTATGGAGGTTGTAACGCTGCAGCAGGTACTGGAACCAGATGGAGCCCGGTTTCGTAGCAATGGAGTGGCCTTCAAGATCAGGGAAGCTGTGGACGGGCGAGTCTGCATGCAGCATGAGGCACTGAGGATCCTGCTGCATTGTAGCGGCCACAGCAACGAGTGGAAGGCCGCGCGACACTGAGACAAGCATGGCGTCCGACGAACTCATGGCGAACTGCGCCGCTCCGGTAGCAACCTGCTGATCACCGATAACGAAGGGACCACCGGGCACAATCTTCACATCGAGTCCCTCGGCTTTGTAAAGCCCCTGCAACTGCGCCTGGTAAAAGCCGCCCATCTCCGGTTGCGGGTACCAGTCCGTCTGGAATGTGATGGGAATCAGGCCTGTGGTTGCGGGCTTGCCCTTGCAGCCACTGGCCAGGGCAAGGAAGAGAAGGCAGAACGTAACAGCGGTCAATTGTTTGGCAAGCTGCATATATCGGTTCTCCGCAGTGGGTGGCTTAGCAGCAGAGTACCATCCACTGCTGTCTCGATTGGGTAGTTATAGCTATATGCCTGAACCGGATTCATGCTCCGGCGTTGACAGGTAAAGCAGGATGATGCCGAGGACGACAAACATACGGAAGGCCGCCTCCTGACCGTTCCACGTCTTTGATTGCCACATGAGGAACCACTCCCCGCCAATGCTGAGGAAGGCCACGAACCAGAGCATGCAGCCGAGCGTAAGAGCAGCAATGGCAACCGATTTCGCTCGATGAAAGACATGCGCAGGCGCTTTGAGGCAGCGGAGCAGACGCACGGCCCCCCACCAGCAGAGAACTCCCGTCACGGTCTCCCAGCAGATGATTGAAAGGTAGAAGAGAGTATGTATGCGGGGTTGCGTGAGCGCTCGCCAGATGCCGTGATTGCCAGGGAAGGTGGAGTCCATCATCAGGACGTGGCGAACAAACTGGTAGTTGGAGTTGTAGTCCGTAGTGTTGTTGAACACGACAAGAGAGTAGAACAGGGCAACGCCGATAAGAAGCATGCATTTCGACAAGCGGACAATCATCTGCGGATGTACTCCTCAATGGATTCCTGCTGTACCTATGGCCCGTGAACAGTCTTCGTAGTGCTTGTGAAAGTCTGAAAGTAGGCTGTCAGAGCCGCCAGCGTGGCAGCATCGTACGCTGGATTGGCTGGCATATGAACCTTGTGATCGACCGACTGTGGATAGTGAATATACCCGGCGAAGTAAGCAGGCTGTTCACGCGCCCAGGTACTGAGTGAGTTCCAGTCGCGGCCAGATTTGGTGCCGCCGTAAGGTCCTTGAAAGTGACACCGCAGACAATTCTGTTTGGCTATGACAAAACCCTGCTGCACGGGCGAGTCTGTCGGGAAGCTGCCACGCGGAGCGATCGCCCCGTAG
>VFSW01006545.1_pt1 | contig 17103 bp, 18 predicted proteins | sample 5358111 | NCBI WGS metagenome assembly VFSW01 (sample SAMN11554181, study PRJNA540505) | mine drainage metagenome | isolation source: sediment from site ElyBrook_90M | place: USA: Ely Copper Mine, Vershire, VT | collected 2017
ACCGATGTGATTCCGGCTCCCAATGGGATCCAAATCATCCGCGTCAACCAGCATTTTGACTCAGGCTTGCAGCCGCTGAGCAAAGTGGAACAAGAAGTGGAAAACGCGCTGTATCAACAAAAAATCCAACCGGCCATGCGGAAATATCTGACGCAATTGCGCAAAGACAGCTACGTGGTGGTGAAGGCCGGATACACGGATTCCGGCGGCGTTTCCGCCGGCAGCGTGATTACCGAGATTCCGTACTCCTCTGATCAGGGCAAGGCGAAAAAGAAAAAAGACGACAAAGCCAAGGACACGGACGACAGCCAATGAAGTCCGCCTTCATCGCGGATTTTCAGGATGGCCAGACCGTAGCCACTCTATTTCTTGTTCGTGAAAAGGAAATACGCACTTCGGCGCGAACGGGAAAATCCTGGCTGCGCGTCGCCCTTGCCGACCGCACCGGAACAATCGAAGCAAAAATGTGGGACAACTACACCGGGCTGATGGAGACGTTCGCCTGCGAAGACATCGTGCGCGTGCGCGGCCGCGTGAAGCTCTACAACAACGCAAAAGAGCTGACGATTGAGCAGATTCTGATCGCCGTCGAGACGGATTACGCGCTCGACGATTTTCTTCCGCACACGAAGCACGATGTGGAGAAGCTCTTCGCGCAATTACGCGAGGAAGTTGCGGGAGTGAAAAATCCGTGGCTGCGGAAGCTGCTCGATTCTTTTGTTGATGATCCGGAATGCGCGTCCAAGCTGAAGCGCGCGCCCGCGGCGATGACTATGCACCATGCGTACCTGGGTGGTTTGCTCGAACACATCGTCAGTTTGTGTGGACTTGCGAAACACATTACGCAGCATTACCCGGAAGTCGACGTCGATTTGCTCCTCACCGGCATCGTGCTGCACGATATCGGCAAGACGCAGGAGCTTTCCTATTCGCGCGCGATCGGATACACGGCCGAAGGGCAGCTTCTCGGACATATCGTCATCGGGCTCGGCATGGTGCAGCGAAAAATTGATGCGATTCCGGATTTTCCGAAACCGCTTGCGGCGCTCGTCGAGCATTTGATTGTGAGCCATCACGGCGAACTTGAGTTTGGCTCGCCAAAACTTCCGTCCGTGCGAGAGGCGGTGCTGTTGCACTATCTGGACGATCTCGATTCGAAGATGGCGGCCATGCGCGAGACGCTTGGTCAAACGGCCGCGGACGAAATGTGGAGCACGCGGAATCCCGCGCTGCGGCGCAATCTGCTGAACGTGCAGGCCTATCTGAATCCCGGCCGGCCGAAGCCCAAGATTGCGCCAGTTCCAAGGGAACAAAAACCAAGCGGCGGCCTGTTTGGAACGCAGACGCCTGAAACGGTGAAAAAGTCCTGATGAGCACTACGCTTAAGAATGTGCAATCGGAAGGCCAATATGCGCGGCGGCGATCGTTGCTGGAGCTCGCTCCCCTGGAACTAGATTGCATGACGGCGCTGTGGCTTTTGGGCGAAGGTACGGTCCGTGAAATCCGCGAAACGCTCGCCCCGCGCCGGCCGCGCGCCTACACGACTATCATGACGATCATGGACCGGTTGACGCAGAAGGGAATCGTCGAGCGCCAGCGCACAGGCCGCGCGTGGAAATATCGCGCGAATCTGAGCAAAGAAGACGCGCGAGCGCACGCCGTGGCGCAGGTAGTCGAGAATTTTTTTGGCGGCTCGACGGAGGCGCTGCTCGCGCAGATGGCGGGCGCGAATGGGCGCCGCGCCGCCGTCCGTGCTGACGCAGCCAGCGCGATTGCGCCGGAACAGCCTGCGGGCGTCTCCTTTCCCGGAAAGTTGCCCGGCAAGACTTCTCTGTAAACTTCAATGTTCCCCGTTGAGCTAAGAATTCGCGACCTCTCGATTTGCCCGGCGACGCTCCTTGCGCCGATGGCCGGCGTTACGGACACCATATTTCGCCGCGTGATTCGCAGCCTGGGCGGATGCGGGCTGATCATGACGGAGTTCACCAGCGCCGAAGGTGTGACGCGCAGCGCGGCAAAAACGCTCCGGTATCTTTACTTCGATCAGGATGAGCATCCAATTGCGGCGCAGCTTTTCGGAGCGAATCCGGACGTGATGGCGACGGCCGCGGCCCTCGTCGAAGACCTGGGCTTCGATCAGATCGATATCAACCTCGGCTGCCCGGCGAAAAAAGTGGTGAAATGCGGCGGCTCCGGTTTGCTAAAGGATTTGCAGCAACTCGAACGCGTGCTGGGGGCCGTGCGCGCGGCGGCAAAAATTCCCATGCCGATCAAAATGCGCTCGGGATGGGACGACGCGAATATCGTCGCCGTCGAGGTGGCGCGCATGGCGGAGGGAATTGGCGTCGAGGCCGTTGCCGTGCATCCGCGGACGCGCACGCAAGCCTATTCCGGGCAGGCCGATTGGTCGATTATCGCGCGCGTGAAACAGGCGGTGAAAATTCCGGTGATCGGCAACGGCGATATTCGCGTCCCTCAAGACGCCGAGCGAATGATCGCGGAAACGGGATGTGACGCGGTGATGATCGGCCGCACGGCCGCGACGAATCCGTGGATTTTCCGGCAGATGGAACAGTATTTTGCGACCAGGCGCTACGACGAGCCGAGCGAGGCGGACCGTTACCGTTTGCTTTCGGGCTATTTCCGCAGCCTGGTTGCGGCGGATTTGCCGGATGCGATTGGAAAAATGAAGCAGTTCGCCTGCTGGTTCACGCATGGCGTGAGGAACGGCGGAGAATTGCGCCACGAAGTGCACTCGGCGCGCAGTCCCTCAGAAGTTCTCAAGCGCGTGGATTCATTTTTCACGCGCACCGCTAACGCTCACGGCGCATAGACAGGGTTTGTTTCAGGAATTTTCCTCGGCGATCAGGCGTTTGTACGCTTCGCGCTTGGCGAGACCGAATTCCTTGGCCGCTTGCTTCAGTGCCGCTTTTCGATCGACTCCTTGCGCGGACTCGATTTCCGCCACGCGTTGGGCTAAAGAAACAGTTTCCGTTTCGCGTACGGAGTCTTGCGCGGATTTTATTTCGGGCGGGGCGATAAGCAGGGTGATTTCGCCGCGCGCGGGCTTTCCGGCGAGCGTTGCGATCAGTTCTTCGATGCGGCCGTGGAGGAATTCCTCGTGGAGTTTCGTCAGTTCGCGCGCAACTGTCGCGTGGCGATTGCCCAGGATTTCCAGCGCGTCTTCCAACGCGGCGCGAAGGCGATGCGGCGCTTCGTAGAGAACCATCGTGCGCGGCTCGGCGGCAATCTCGCGGAGATGGCGGCGGCGTTCCGCGGGGCGCGCGGGCAGAAAACCGATAAACGTAAACTCTTCCGAAGGCATGCCGGAGGCGGCGAGCGCGGCGATAATTGCCGAAGGCCCTGGAATCGGAATCACCGGAAGTTTGTGGCGCAGGCAAAGAGAAACCAGGCGATGGCCCGGGTCGGAGATGACGGGCGTGCCGGCGTCGCTGACCAGGGCGATGCGCGCGCCCCCCTCGATGCGCAGCACCAACTCCGCCGCGCGAGTCATCTCATTGTGCTCGTGGTAGCTTTCGAGCGGTTTGTGAATGTCGAAGTGAGAGAGAAGCTTCAGCGTCTGGCGCGTGTCTTCGCAAGCGATTACGTCGGCTTCTTTGAGCACGCGAAGCGCGCGAAGGCTGATATCTTCGAGGTTGCCGATGGGCGTGGCCACCAGGTACAGGCAGCCGCGTCCGGAATTGTCAGCTTGCGCGGAAATCATGGCAGTGCGGGCGTAAAAAATCGACGTCGCACTGAAGTTTAGCACAACGCACACGTCCCTAACGGAAGAACGACTGTGCGGCGGTGTTGCGGGGCATGGTAAGATTTTGCGCGGATGAAACGAGGGTAGCGAACGTGCCGTTATACGAATACAAATGCGTCAAGTGCGGCCACCGATTTGAAAAAATCGAGAAAGTGACGGCCTCGGAGATCAAAAAGTGCCCGAAATGCGGCGCGAAAGCGGAGCGCATGGCTGCCGCGCCTGCCATCCAATTCAAGGGCTCCGGCTGGTACGTGACAGACTATGCGGGCAAGAATTCTGACGGCACGTCGAAGGATGCGAAGGCAGCGAAAGACGCCAAAGAATCAAAAGAAGCGAAGGATTCGAAAGACTCCAAGGAATCGACCGCGTCGAAAACCACGGAGAAGGCAGCGACAGCTTCAGAATCTTCGAAGCCTTCCACATCTTCCACGAAGAAGACGAAAGAGAAGTAGCGCGTTCGCCGATTAAAATCTGGCTTAAAATTCCATGGCTTTCAAGTAGGCGCGAAACTCGTCGCCGAATTCCGGATTTTTCAACGCGAATTCCACAGTTGCCTTCAAGAAGCCCAGTTTGTCTCCCGCATCGTACGTTTTTCCCTCTGTAATCAGCGCCCACAATCCCTGTTCGCGCGCCAGCGCACGCAGGCCGTCCGTAAGTGGGATTTCACCGCCGCGGCCGGGCTTCGTTTTTTCGAGATGATCAAAGATTTCCGGCGGCAGGACGTAACGCCCCGTGACGCTGAGATTCGATGGCGCTTTTTCCGCATCGGGCTTTTCGACGAGGTCCAAAATCTGCCGCAGACGCTCGCCCCATTTGCGTTCCGTGGCAGGCCGGGCGTCTACAATGCCGTAAAGGTGGATCAGTTCGCGCGGCACCGGCTCGACGGCGATCGCCCCAATTCCCGTTTCTTCGTAGACGTCGCACAGCGCGCGCGTCGGAGGTTGTGGGCCGTCGCAGATCACGTCGCCAAGCAGCACGGCGAAGGGTTCGTCGCCGACAAGCTCGCGCGCCACCAGAACGGCGTGACCCAGACCGAGGGGCTCGCGCTGGCGCGTGTAGCTGAAATGAATTTTCGAGCCGATGTCGCGCACCAGGTCGGCGCGCGCCGTGTCGCCTTTTTCCCGCAAGAAGCGCTCCAGCTCCGGAGCCTGATCGAAATGATCCTCGATGGCATTTTTGCCGCGTCCAGTGACGATAATGATGTTCTCGATCCCGGACGCGGCGCATTCCTCGACGGCGTACTGGATCAGCGGCTTGTCCACGATGGGCAGCATTTCTTTTGGCTGCGCTTTCGTGGCAGGCAGAAAACGAGTACCAAGGCCTGCCGCGGGGAAAACGGCTGTGCGGACGCGATGGGGTTTGTCTGTCATCACTCGAGCCTCAAAAAAATCAGGGCTTCAAGTTACGTGGCGTTACGCAAGTTGTCAATCAGGCTCGTGGGCTAACGTCGCGAGGAGGGGCGAGACTTTGATGGCCTGAATCTCGTTGCGGATTTGCGCGGGGGTGCACCAGCCGTTTTCCGTCAAGATGCGAATGCCGGGCTGGTAGCGCGTTGTTTCGAAGTAGGGATTCAAAATGGACAGGCGTGCTGGCGCGTCGGGCCAGATTTCGACGTCGGGCCCGTTGCGGTCGCCGCGAATCGCATCGATTGCGCGGGGAAGCAGCTTCGACGTATCCGCGAGGATCCAAACGGGGCACTCTATTTGCACGGCGTATGCCACCAGCGCGCCGGTGCCCGCCTTGTTCGTGAAGCCAGCCTCTTCGAGCGAATCCGCGCCAACGACCAGAGCATGAGAGTGGGCTGTGAACATATGCAGCGCCGCATCAGTTGTCAGGCACGCGCCGATGCCTTTTCCGCGACGCAGAATTTGTTCCACGGTTTTCCTGCCTTCCAAGCCCGGGCGGCCTTCGGAGCAAATCACCTGCCAAATGTGTGAATGAGCCGCAAGTATGGACTGTAGAACCGTGGAGCTATAGGAATACGTCGTGATGATCTTCTTTTCCCCGCCGCGCAGAGCGGAGCGGAAATGCCGAGCGATGCGCGGCGGGCCGGCGCGTAATGCAGATGAAAAACCTTTCAGGGTGCGTGCGAGATAGCGGGAAGGAAGCGACTCCCCGGCGGCGAGCGCGAGTTCGTTGGCAAGACGCAGGAGCGGCGCCATGGCCGGTTGAGCGATCAGCAACGCACGCGCGACGGCGAGAAGATCGTCCCGGCTGATTCCCGGATGGCGGCGGGCCCATTGTTGCAGGACAACACAAGCACGGAGAGCCAGTTCAGCAGCGCCCGAGGAACGATCGGCCGCGATGGCGTCCAAGTCGCGACGCAGCCATTGGTCCATGCGCTATACTAGCATGGCCGAATTGAGAGAAAGGAATCGTCAAGTGACGTTGCGAATCCTGGGAATTGAATCTTCGTGCGATGAGACAGCGGCGGCCGTGGTTGCCGATGGCGCGACAATCCTGTCGAGCGTCGTCGCATCGCAAGTGGACATTCACCGTAAATACGGCGGCGTGGTGCCGGAGCTGGCGTCGCGCGAACATCTGCGGCAAATTGTGCCTGTGGTGCGTGAAGCGGTTTTGCAGGCGGGCATCGCGCTCAGAGACATCGACGCCATCGGCGTCACGCAAGGCCCTGTGCTCGTAGGTTCTCTGCTCGTCGGCCTTACTTATGGCAAAGTGCTGGCGCTGGCGCTCGGAAAGCCGCTGATTGGCGTGAATCACCTTGAAGGGCACGTGCATGCGGTCCTGCTGGAAGCGCGCGCGGCGGGACGCGCGCCAAAATTGCCAGCGATGTGCCTGATCGTTTCGGGCAGGCACACGCTGCTCTATCGCGTGGAAGCGAAAAGCAACGCCACGGGAAACGGCGCATTGCAATTTTCGTATTCACGCATCGGAGGAACGCGCGATGACGCGGCGGGCGAGGCTTACGACAAAGTCGCGAGAATGCTCGCCCTCGGATACCCGGGCGGCCCGATCATTGACAAGCTGGCCGCGTACGGAAACCCATCCGCGGTGCGATTCAACGAGCCCAAAATGGGCGGCAACCAGTACGATTTCAGTTTCAGCGGAATCAAAACGGCCGTTCTTTACTATTTGCGGAAGCGTCCGGAATTGCAGCCTGAGATTGATGCGCGCGAGCAGGCTCTTGTTCGAGGCGAAAGAAACGCAGACGCGTTGCGAGGACTTTCGAGCGCGACAACTCTTGACCTGGTTGCGAGCTTTCAGCACGCCGTCGTCAAGGTCTTAATTCGACATACGCTTGCCGCGGCGGAGCAGTTCGGCGCCGCATCCGTGCTGGTATCGGGCGGCGTTGCGGCGAATCGCGAATTGCGCGCGCGATTCGAAGAGGAATCGCGAAAACACGGTCTCGAAGCATTTTTCCCCAGCCGCGCCCTTTCCACGGACAATGCCGCGATGATTGCGGCGGCTGCGTATCCGCGGCTTGTGGCAGGCGAGCGAGCGGATTCGTCGCTCAACGCGCAGCCAAATTTTCCGCTAGGGAGGGTAGTTGAGAGTTTAGAGGTGAAAGCTTAGAGTCGAAAGTCGAATCGACCTATTTCTCGTAGAGATACGCCGTGCCATCCTGCGCGACGGCGTAAAGCGCGTGACCGTCGTGACTCCAGCGCAAGCTGGCGATTCCTTCCGCCCAGCATTCGTCCACAATCGTGTTGCGCTGCAAATCCGCGATAAAGATACGGCCTTTCGCGGAGCTTTTCAGCCACGAATTGTAGAACGCACAAACGGGAAGCGACGGGTGGCAATGGCAAAGCTCGGCGGCAAACGGCAGCGAAGAGGGCATTCCACCTGCTGAGTCGAGCGAATACACCTGGCCAGAAGCGCAGAACACCAGATGACGCGCGTCGCTCAACCAACACAGATCCGTCACGTGTCCCGTAGTATCGAACCGCTCGATCGTTTCGAGCGTTGGTGGCCGAACGAGAACGATGGCATCGTCGGACCACTCGCCGTCAAATTCGAGCACCGTGGCGAGCGATTTATCGTTTGCTGAAAACGCCGTCGCGCCAAAGCCCAAGAATCTTCCGCGATCATCCGCATCGTCATTTTCCGGCGAAGCATCGGCAAAGGTCCCGCGATCCAATTGAGAGAGCGGTTCGAATGATTCCAAAGAATCGCCGGCCATCCAAAGCATCAGCGTGGCGTTCTCGGAGCCGTCCGATGACGCGGCGAAATATTTTCCGCTATTTGACCAGATAAGATGCGCGGGGAACACGCGAAACGGCGCGAAGCGCCCGGCGAATTTGCCATCGCGCGCGTTGAAGTAATGAAGCTCCGGTTGCCACGTTCCGGAAGCGGCGATCAGCGACTCTCCCGCGGGCGACCATGCGAACGACGCCGGAAAGTCGGGCCTCGCGACAAGTGGTTCGTCGGGCACGCGGATCGCGGACGGCGTTCCGGTCAATTCCAGATCGCAAATTTCGATTTGCTGGCTCAGATCGCGTGTTGCGGCCGAATACGCCGCCACATGGCCTCGCGGGGAAACGGAAAGATGTTGGCGCGGCTCGGCGAACACCTGCTTGACGTTCCATCGGGAAGTCTGCGGAAATTCGCGAAGCCCGCGCAGAACAAGGGACGACGAAAGCACCGCAATCCCGTTCACCTGGCTGCGAACAATTCCGCGACTTTCACGCCGCGCGCGCGGAGGCATCAGTGCACGCGTCCCGGTGCGAAAACTTCCAGGCGCTCTTTGCAATCCGCGATGCGCTTGCGAACTTTTTCCGCCATTTCCGCAAGCAGGTCGCGCCCCTGCTCGTGCGCCTCTTCCGTTTGGACCTTCAACAAATAAAGATCGGAGTTAAAGAACTTCTGAACTTCGGTTTCGATTTCGCCCAGCCGGTTTTTCATCAGGCTGAGCTTGCGGATCACGCGTATCAGTTCCGCGCCCGCGCCTTCGCCCTCCACGGTTTCGGGACTCGATTCGTATGTATCCAAAATCTTCGCCAGCCGCTCTTCGTCCCCGCGTTGATACGCTTCGTTGGCTTCCGCCATCAATTCCTGCCGTCGCGCGCGGTCGGCTTCATTGGCTGTCAGGTCAGGATGAATTCGCTTGGCGACCTCGCGGTAGGCTCGTTTCAATTCGGGCGTAGGTGAGAAATGTTTTGTTTCCTCGGATTCCTTCACCGACGCCGCGCTGCGGGATTCATCGGCGCGCAGACGCGCTTCGCGAGCGGCGCGCTGGAGGCGCTCGTTCTCCGGATCTTCCGCTGCCATGCGCTCGGCAACCTGCGCGCGCAGCTCATCCAACTCGGCGTAAGGCAGGCCAACGAGCTTCAAGTAGCGCCGTTCAAGCGCACCGAGTTCGCCGCGAATGCTCGCGAGACGCAGTTCGCATTCGGCGAGCTCCGCCTCCAGGCGCTCCTGCTCGCGACGTTTGCGAGCGAGTTCGCGCTCTTCGGGCTTCACGCCTCGGGTTTGCTTAGTCGTCGCCATGGGTTGCCGGCCTGTGCATGCGAGCATGGGAAATCTCGCAAGCCGCCTAAGGCCAGCCTGATGAACTCTCAAAAATAGTATGCCTAAGAATTTTCCGCGCACCAGAACGTCGGGGCGGGGCGTTTCCAGAACAAATAGAGGACAGGCTCGTAGGACTTTAGTACTACGAAGTGCGTGCCGCGCGCGAATTTTTGGTAGTGGCTCAGTTTGAATTTACTGGCCCTGATTTGTGGTACGATTCGGCATTCAAATTGCAAAAAGACCTTCCTAAATCGCTACGCTGTCCACGCTGCAAAGATGCAGAAATGGGAATTATGCCGTGGTCGTACATACTGCAAAAGGGCGAAATGGTTGAAGGAAAACCTCGCGTCGTTCCAGACGACCAATCAAACGAAAGCGTGCTGCTTAGGGTTTACATTTGCGGAATGTGCGGCTACTCCGAGTTTTATTTTCCGCACGGAAGGAAAGTCCACTTAATCGAAGTCCCCTCAGAAATAGTCTAGTGTGTAGGCGAGCAGGTCATTACTCTGCTTTTGCTCGCGACTGAGCAATCCGACGATGTCCTGCACTTTGTGGTACGATTCGCCATCATAATTGCCTTAATGTTACGAGCATCTATTGCAACCCTTGCGTTCGCATTGATTGCTGGCTGCGGTTTGCCGGATAGCGGACAGGTTCAGACGGCGACGCCCGCTCAGCCTGTTTTATACCCAGCAGGCGAATACATAACAACCTTAAAGGCCACGCCCGCTGCGGATACCGCCGTAGAACTGACCCTCGCCATAAAAGCGCTGGAGCGAAATGACCGCAGCTCAATCAGAATACTGCGCAGCGAGGGCTCTTTGTTCAACCTGTCAAAAGGAACTGTGGTAGCCCTGCTGCCAGCAAAAGATGACAGCGGCAAGTTTCAATCGTCGGCAGTTGTTGGCACGATTGACGGTCTGCATATTTGCATAGCAGCCGTCGAATCTGGCGACCGCATTGGAAACGAAGTCGCACTTGGGTGCGATGGCTTAAGCCGTTCAAATCAGTAAAGGAAAGGCTCTATGAAAAACGCGCTTATACAGATTGCTGAGACTCTGCAAGATTTGGCGATTCGCGTTACGGCCATTGAAAGCGAACTAATTGAGTCAGGAAAAGTGAAAAGGGAAGATTTATAAACTTTTCGCATCACCGGAGAGCCGATAGTTATGCGGAAACTCGCCAGCCTTCGCTCTGCAATTTATTGTTTAGCAGACGATGCCGGCTATGGGGCTCCGACACAATGTAGTCAAGACGATAATTCAACCCGACCCACTACCGAATTTTCAGATGTTTTTGCGCCGAGGCTGCGAATTCTATACAATCGCGCGGCTATGCGCATTGCGATCGATACCGGCGGAACGTTCACCGACTGCGTTTTCGCGCGCGGCGGCGAGTTGAATATCCTCAAAATCCTCTCGACTCCGGAAAATCCCGCGCGCGCCATCGCGGAAGCCTTGGCAAAGATCGGGGCCGATACAGAAATGGCAGCGGACGCCGCGCTTGAGTTGACCTGCGGCACAACGGTGGGAACCAATGCACTGCTCGAAAGACGCGGCGGGAGAGTTGCGCTGGTAACAACGGCTGGTTTTGAGGATGTGATCGAGATTGGCAGGCAAGCCAGGCCAAAGCTCTATGATTTTTTTGTAGAGCGGCCAAAAGCGCTGGTGCCGCGCGAAAGGCGTTTCGGTCTGCGCGAGCGGGTGAGCGCCGAGGGACGCGCCATCCTGCGGCCGTCGAGCACCGAGTTGGCGCGAATCGTGCGCCTTGTCAAGAAGGGCGGTGCGGACGCTGTCGCCGTGTGTTTGCTTTCCTCTTTTGCAAATCCCACGCATGAAAGGCAAATCACAACGCGATTACGCGCTGCCGATTTTCATGTATCCGCGTCGCAGGAGATTTTCCCGGAGTTTCGCGAATACGAACGCACCGTCACCACAATCGCGAATGCCTATTTGCTTCCCGTGATGAGCAGCTACTTGGGCGAAATCGACAGGCTGGCAAGCCGCCACGCGAAATCGAATCGAGCGAAGAGCGGCGCGCGTGTTCGCGTGATGCAATCGAACGGCGGAATCATTTCGGCGGTTACAGCGGCGCGCGAGCCTGTACACACAATTCTCTCCGGTCCGGCAGGCGGCGTGCTGGGTGCGCAGTACGTCGCGGAACTCGCCGGCTTTCCGCGAATCATTACGTTCGACATGGGCGGGACGTCAACCGATGTTGCGCTAATCGACGGAGCGTTGCGCACCACGAATGAATCGGAAGTCGCGGGATTGCCGGTCGCGGTACCGATGCTCGACATTCACACCGTCGGCGCGGGCGGCGGCTCGCTGGCGCGATTTGACCGCGGCGGCGCATTGCGCGTCGGACCCGAGAGCGCGGGCGCGGATCCTGGACCGATTTGCTACGGGCGCGGCACGAAGCCCACCGTCACCGATGCGCATTTAATCCTCGGGCGAATCGTGCCGGAGGGATTTCTCGGCGGCGACTTCCGCTTGGACATGGAGCGCGCAACCGAGTGGATGGCGCGTACGCGCGGAACGATGAAAACAACGGTGCAGTTCGCGCAGGGAATTCTTGATGTGGTCGAAACGAACATGGAGAAAGCCATTCGCGTGATTTCCATCGAGCGCGGCCACGATCCGCGCGACTACACGCTGGTCGCATTCGGCGGCGCGGGGGGCTTGCACGCCTGCGGGCTTGCCGCAGCGCTCGAAATGCCTCGCGTGCTCATCCCGAAATTCCCGGGAGGGCTTTCCGCGCTGGGGATTTTGCGCGCGGACGTAGTAAAGGATTTCTCGAAGACAATTCTACTGGCTGTGCAATCCGGGCGGGCGGCAAGTATCGTGCTGGGCCGCGAGTTCGCTCAAATCGAGAAACAAGCCGTGGCGGCGATGCGCCGAGAGGGTTTTGAGAGTCGCGCGATGAAGATCGAACGCATCCTCGACATGCGTTACGTCGGGCAGGCGTATGAGTTGAGCGTTCCAGCGACGGCGGATTTTGTGCGGAGCTTTCATCGCGCGCACGAAAAGCGATATGGATACGCTGATGCGAAGCGTCCCGTCGAAATCGTGAACGTGCGCGCGCGAGCAGTCGGCTTAACTCTCAAGCCGGCGTTACCAGAGCTTCCATCCGCGGGCGCCGATGCTTCGGCTGCCGTGATGCAGCGGCGCGACGTCTTTTTCAACGCTCGTGCAACGAAAACAAAAATCTACGACAGGGCAAAATTGCGCGCGTGGAATCGCTTCCGTGGTCCCGCCATTGTAGCCGAGTACAGCGCAACCACCGTCGTGCTGCCGGGCTGGAACGTTCGCGTGGACGCGTACGGGAACTTGCTGATGGAGCGCGGACGATGAAATTCGATCCCGTGCGCCTGGAAATCTTCAAAAACCTCTTTCATTCCGTCGCGGAGGAAATGGGCGGAGTCCTGCGCCGGTCCGCCTTTTCGCCAAATATCAAAGAGCGGCGCGACTATTCGTGCGCTGTGTTCGATCGCGCGGGCGACGTGCTCGCGATGGGCGATCACATGCCGGTGCATCTCGGGTCGATGCCTGCGTCAGTGGATGCAGCGATTCGCGCCGTCGATTTGAAGCCCGGCGACGTGGCGCTGCTGAACGATCCTTACGCGGGCGGAACGCATTTGCCGGATTTGACCATGGTGATGCCTGTGTACCTGCCGCGCGAAAAGACGCCGATGTTCTACGTCGCGAATCGCGCGCACCACGCGGACGTTGGCGGCGCGCAGGCCGGTTCGATGGGACTGTCGCGCGAAATCTTTCAGGAGGGCATCCGCATTCCGCCGGTAAAGATTTTCGAGAACGGACGCATCGTTCAAGACGTTTTGCGTCTGCTGCTGGCGAATGTGCGAACTCCCGAAGAACGCGAAGGTGATTTGACGGCGCAACTTGCGGCATGCCGCGTCGGCGAAAGGCGGCTCATCGAGATTGCGGGGAAGTATGGGAAGCCGGAAACCGGCGCTTATGGATGCCACCTTCTGGAATATTCCGCGAAAATGATGCGCGCGACACTACGCGAAATTCCAAACGGCATTTATCGCGGCGAGGATTTTCTCGACAATGACGGCGTTACCGGCGATCCCATAGCAATTCGCGTCACGATTCGTATTCGTGGCGAACGCGCGGAAGTGGATTTCAGCGGTTCATCGCCGGAATGCGCGGGAAGCGTCAACGCCGTCAAGGCCATCGCGGACTCGGCCGTGTTCTACGTTTTTCGGTGTTTGGTGGATGACCAAGTCCCCGCGACATCCGGCCTGCTGCGTCCGATAAAGATCATCGCGCCCGAGGGAACCATCGTGAATGCCCGGTCTCCCGCAGCCGTCGCTGGGGGCAACGTGGAAGCGTCTCAGCGTATTGTTGACACGCTTTTGCGAGCCATGGCGCGAGCCCTTCCCAAAAGAATCCCCGCGGCGAGCCAGGGCACAATGAACAATTTGACTTTCGGGGGTCGCGACACGCGGCCCGGCCGCTGCAATGCGCCCTTTGCCTACTACGAGACAATCGCCGGAGGCATGGGCGCGCGCCCCGGGCTCGACGGCGAAAGCGGTATCCACACGCACATGACCAATTCGCTGAATACACCGGTAGAAGTATTCGAACATGCGTATCCCGTGCGCGTGAAGCGTTACGGCATACGGTACGGTTCCGGCGGAGAGGGGAAGTTTCGCGGCGGCGACGGAATCATCCGCGAAATTGAGTTGTTGGCGCCGATGCAGGTGGGAATGCTGTCGGATCGCCGCAAATTTGGACCCTACGGCCTTGCGGGCGGCAAGGCGGGCGCTACAGGGAAGAACGAAGTAGTGATCGCAGGTCTACGGAAGACGGTCCCAGCCAAGGGCAGCTTTTATGCTGCCGCGGGAGCCGTAGTCAGAATCGAAAGCCCCGGCGGCGGCGGCTGGGGAAAGCCGCCGAAGCGCCGGAAGTAATGTTCACGCCTGCTCCCGAAAGCAGGAGCCCCACCGTCAAGCTCTTCAATCTTCAAGGGAATGCAGTTAGTTTTCGAGCTTCTCGAGCGCTTCAGGCATCTGCAAACGGGCCTTGGCCAGCGCACGAACCAGGTTCGTTTCCATGGTCTGTTCGGTGGTATTCCGAACGGTTGCCAGCTCGGTCACCAATAAGTGCTTGGCGCGTTCGAGCATTTTTTTCTCGCGGAACGAAAGCGGCTTGGTCCGGCTGAGCGAAACCAGCCCCTTCAGGACTGCAGCAACTTCCATCAGCGAGCCAGTGCGCATACGTTCGGAGTTTTCTTTGAAGCGGTGCTTCCAGTCGTGATGAGATGCGGAACGGCCCTTTTCGAGATAGGTGATGACGTCACCGGCCTCGTTCGAGCGGATCACGGGGCGCAGACCGACGCTCATGATGTTGGTTTGTGGAACCATGACTTTTAGCCCGCTGGAAACGATTTTCAACATGTAGTAACGTTCGGAGCGGCCATTCAGGTAACCGAAGCTGATTTGTTCGATAACGCCTACGCCGTGGTTTGGATAAACAACCTTCTCTCCCAGTTTGAAATCCATACCGGATGTACCCTCCCCAGAAGCTACACCAAAAGCTTAGGCCTGCGTAGGGTGAAGGTCAAGAGAATCTAAGGGAAAACCCCTATTTTCTTGCCCTCTTTGGGTCCTCATTTAGTCCGAAAGTCAAGCCAGAAATCCTGTAAAATGGCCGTTTATGCTGCTTCTCGCCGTGGACACCTCCTCTCGATTGGGAAGTTTGGCCGTTCTGCGCGACGGTAAATTGGCGGGAGTGATCTCGACTTTTGCCGCCGAGCCCTATTCGCCGCGCCTGTTCCGCCAACTCGATTTCCTGCTCGAAGAGCTTCACATCGAAGTGCGCCAGTTCGATGTTTTCGCTGTGGTTGCAGGTCCCGGTTCGTTCACTGGCCTACGCGTCGGACTCACGGCCGTCAAGGGCTGGGCCGAGGTTTTCGAAAAGCCGGTTGTCGCCGTCAGCGGCCTTGAGGCTGTGGCGGCGCAAACCATATGTGCCGCCGAATTGATTGCGCCGGTGATGGATGCGCGGCGCGGCCAAGTCTACGCGGCGCTTTACCGTCGCGAAGGCAGCAGGTTGGTGAGCGAGAGTGAAGACCATGTCTGCACGCCCGCCGAATTTTTGGCTGAGATTGGTGCCCAGGCAGGGACCAGAACCGTGCAATTCGTTTCGCCGGTGCCGGAGATCATTCAAGGAGCGCTGAATGCCGCCGCGCGTGATCTTGGGGCTGCAGTTTCGCGCAACGTCGAGCGCGTCTCGCCGCTCCTCGCTCCAGTGGTCGCGGAACTCGCATTCGACCGCGCCAATCGCGGCGAAGTCACGGATGCATTGCGCCTGGACGCGAATTATGTTCGCCGATCCGATGCGGAGCTCTTGTGGAAAGTACCTTGAGAGACGCCGCAGTTAAGATTCGCCGGCTCGAAGCTCGTGATATAGACGCGGTGATCGAAATTCAGGCTCAGAGCCCGGAGACGGCGCAATGGTCGCGCAAAGAATACGAATTGCTGGCCGCCCCGGCGTCCGTGAACAACAGAGCACCGTGCTGGGTGGCCGAAAACGATGGCCGGGTCGCCGCGTTTCTGGCGGCTCGCAAACTTACGGACGAAATGGAAATCTTGAATCTCGCGGTCACGCCGGCGGCGCGCAGGCAAGGCATCGCCACGCAGTTATTGCGCGAGTCGATGCAATGGGCAGCGGAGAATGGAGTTGGCAAAGTGTATCTCGAAGTGCGCGCCTCGAATACAGCTGCCAAAACTTTTTATCAGTCGCACGGGTTCCAGGCCATCGGCACACGACCTAATTATTATGGCGATCCGCCCGAGGATGCTCTTCTGCTAAGGACTTCGCTGCGAGAGCGCGATTCGGTCTAATGTTACTTGACAGCCAACTATGGGGGGGGATACCATCCAGCTACTCCCAGCCAAAAGGAGGGTTTCATCCATGAAACGCATCTTTATGGTTACGTGTTTGCTGATCGGTTTGTTCACTTTGCCTCAATTGGCTCAGGCCTGCTACAAGATTGTGTTTAGACAAGTTGAGTGCGACAGTTGCGGGTTTTACGTTGATAACGTGACAGTGTGCCAGAGTTTTTATTCAAGCGGACTTGCGAGCTGCGACCCAACATATTATCTAATACCCTGTTCGCAGGGCGACTGCGGCAGTCTGATAGGGGCCGCATTTGGGTCTGGGAACTGCGGAACGAGCGCACCTACCGGACCCGCCGCTGCTCCATCCGCTTTTCCAATCATCTTATCCCCGAATCCAGAGGGCGGATATTCCGGGTCGACAGCGGTGGGGTCATCGTGCCTGGCGCCTCAAGGATCACGTCCGTGAGAGCAACGGGCGTGATCAGCTTCGGTGTGGGTGCGCTTGTGTTTCTCCTTGCAATGCAGGTTGCCGGTCAATCTTCCTTTGTGACCCAATCAACCCTACGTGTGTACGATACAATTTCAGTTGCGGGGACAACTAGTTCGTCGCTTCAGGCACCACAGCGGTGCGATGCGCAGGGAAATGTCTACCTGCAATTCTACGAACCCACAAATCCGCAGTCGCCGATTCTGCGCATTTCCGCTGACGGCGCGGAGAAGCAAGTCTTCTCGCTCGCATCAGTTCAGGGCTTCCAGAATGCGTACATTGACAGTTTCACAGTTACCCCCGACGGCGCTGTAGCCGTTGCGGTGCGGGGTGAGAATCCGAAGACGAAGTTAGGCGAAGGTTACGTGCTGAAGTTCAAGAGCGACGGAACATTTGATCGCGATTCCACCATTGAATTGGGTTCTCGTAACCCGTTTCAGGTCGCCGTATTCTCCTCTGGAAATCTTCTCATCTCGGGAACCCAGGACACGAGGCTCTACGGCAAAGGAG
>VFSW01006546.1_pt1 | contig 17102 bp, 18 predicted proteins | sample 5358111 | NCBI WGS metagenome assembly VFSW01 (sample SAMN11554181, study PRJNA540505) | mine drainage metagenome | isolation source: sediment from site ElyBrook_90M | place: USA: Ely Copper Mine, Vershire, VT | collected 2017
ATGGACTCCCGTATCTGTCAAACTCTTTCTGTCCCCCGGCAAAGCCGGGGGATTTTCTGTATTTGGTTAACAGCATCCACCGGTGCCACAACTGCCGACATGCGTTGTCCCCTTGGTCTCGGCGGTCGAACGCCGGGTGCCGGAGGGCATGCACCACGGGACAGGTTCGCGCCGCGTAGGGGGTGGAATACCGATAAAGTCGTCACGGTAAGGGCCTTCCGTCAGCAGTCGATACGTGCGCTCGCACACCGCCATGCGCTCGCCGCGCGGAAAGTCGTGGCCTTCATCGTCGCTGACACTGGCGTAGGGTCCACGGTAAATGACCGCATGGCCGACATCGAGACAAGACGTGCCCGCGCCCTTGATGGCGGTGAGCGTCACCGAACGGAACTCGATGCCCTCCACCACCTGCCAGGGCTGTGCATCCCATTTGTCATAGCACACCGCGATGAATCCCGCGTCCATGAACGCGCGAATGAATTCCTGCTCTTGGAACGCACCGGAGATACAGCCACTCCACAGCTCCGGATCGCGTTTCAGGTGTTCTGGCACCGCCTCGTCACTGACGATGTCACTGATCGCCATGCGGCCGCCGGGCTTGAGGACACGGAACACTTCCCGCACCAGTTGCTGTTTGTCGGCATCGCGCACCAGGTTGAGCACACAGTTTGAGATCACCAGATCCACGGAGGCATCGGCGATTAAAGGATGTTCGCGGCGCTGTTGCGCCTGCCATTCCTGCAAGTGGTCATAGTCCGTTGCGCGTCGGACAGGATGCTGGGCCAAGTAGCTTTCCATCGCATCCACATCCAGCGCGAGGTCCTGGATATGAGCCTTCACGAAACGCACTCGCTCACCGCCGAGTTTATTCGCCATTTCGGGTTGGTATTTACGCGCTAGCGCCAGCATGTCGTCATTCATGTCCACGCCAATGACCCGGCCATGTTCTCCGACCAGCTGTGCTGTCATGTAGCAGACCTTGCCCCCACCGGAACCCAGGTCCAACACCACGTCACCCTCACGCACATAGCGCGAAGGATCGCCACAGCCATAATCCTTGTCGATGATTTCCTGGGGCAGCTGTCTGAGCAGGCTCTGGTCGTAATCCACCGCGGGACAACACAGGGCCGGCTGTACTTGCTTCGCGCCTTCTGAATAACGCGCCATAACCGTCTCATGCACATTCATTAGAACCTCCAAGATATAACTCATCGAATAAGTTAAAACCACCGAAGATGCGTTACTCCAACGCTCCGCCGCAACTCGAGCCTTGCCCGGCGGTACAGCCGTAACAGTGATCGGCGACAACGATGGGGTTGCCGGCCAGATCCATACCCATAAGATCGGACAAGTGCACGCGCGGTCTGGCATCGACATGCAGCGGCAGACCGAGCATCTGATTGAAGTCGCAGTCATAGACGTACCCCTGCCAGTCCACGCTGATCAATGTGCGGCACATCACCGTGGCGAGATTCTCATCACGATGCGCGCCGCGCAACAACGTCATGTAGTCATGGAACTGACCCTTGGAAAGCAGCGTGCTGCCAAAACGTTGGATGGGCATGTTGACCAGCGTGTACAAACGGTTGAACACAATTCCATAACGTTCACGGAGTTGCTTCTTGTAATCCGTCTCCAAAACACACTGTGGTGGAGGCAACGCGGGCCCCAATGGGTTGTAGACAAGATTAAGCGTCAGGCCACTGCACTCCTCGCCATAGCCCAGCGTGTTGAGGCGCTGCAAAGCGCGAATGCTGGCGTCGTACACGCCCGCACCGCGCTGGGCATCGACGTTCGTTTGCAGATAACAGGGCAGCGAGGCCGTGATCTCCACCTGATACGCTGCCAGAAACGCTGCCAGATCCTCCTGCCCGGGCTGCTCCAGCACCGTGAGGTTGCAGCGATCAATCACCCGCTTGCCCATTTCGCGCGCTCCGTATACCAGCCGGCGAAAGTGTGGATTGAGTTCCGGTGCGCCGCCAGTGATATCCAGTGTGTGGATCTGCCCCACACGCAGGAAGGTCAGAACCTGATCCACGGTTTCCCTTTGCATCTCCTCCTTGCGCGTGGGCCCGGCATTGACGTGGCAGTGCAAACAGCTCTGGTTGCAGCGGTAGCCGACATTGATCTGCAATGTCTCCAGGCTTGCGCGGCACAGGGAAGGAAAATCGCTGTCCGCCAGTAAGGGAAGTGTTACATGCATCCGCTGATATCCTCAAATCAAATTGCCTTAATAATTCATACACCGGTAACCATGCCTTCTACGGTGTCGGTCGCGCTGCGGACCCAGTCGAGGCAGCAGCATTGGTGGCGGGTAGCGTGGCTCGTGCGCGGCGCAACTGCCCAAGTTCGCCCTTGACGCGCAGCAGGTCGCCATCCAGCGCGGGATGCCCGTACCACCATTGGTAATCGGGTGATTGATGGGCGACGCCATCCCGGAGATTGTTCATGTCCACCGCTTGCATCTGGTTATAGAGCCGCTCAATCTTCCCCAGTGCCGGCTTTGGCATTTCGTGTTCGGCGGTGGTCAGCACACCGGCCGCTTCGCGCAGCTTCATGTGACCTACTTCCAGCATGCGGTCTTCATTACTGAGCATTTCCTCGACGTAACGCGGCGCATGGCAATCCTGACAGACTGTCCGCATGGCATCGCGCGCCTTGTCGCGCAGATCGGCGGTTGGTGCCTGCAAGGGATTCCAGGGGGCAACGCTGCTGCCGACATTGTGACTGCCCTGATGAAGATGGCAGTAAGCACAATTCGGTGCGCGATAGTTGGCGCCGTTCAACGGCTCCGACCAGTCCCAATGTACTTCCTCCAGACGCACAAGGATGCCATGCTTGGAGGTCGTGTAGCTGCGCACCACGGAACTATCCTGCCCACCGTGACACGCGATGCAGGTCCGGCTGCGCCGCGCCTTGATCAGAGCACCGGCATGTGTGGTGCCATGGCACGCCACGCAATCGCCAATGGGCGATTGGCGCGCATGGACACTCGCACGCCAGTCATCCACTACTTGCGGACTGATCTTCGTGTGACATCCCACACACTCAGTGTTGGAGAATGATCCCGGTGGTGCTTCCGCCGCGTAGGCTGGGACCGTTTGATACCCTAGCGCGCAAATCAGGAGCATGGCGTAGCCGACGGGTGACGGAACACCGAATGCGTTCTTCATCAGTTATGCTCCCGGTTATATTTGGTATATTCCCCGTCCAACCACAGCGTTCCAGGGTCCGCGCGTTTGCCGCCGGCCCGCCGTTCTGTCTCGCTCTGCGTGCGCAACTGCTGCGCCTGCCGGTGGATGTTGACCATGGCGCTGTCCAGCTTGGCGTGACCCCGTGTGACGAATTCGGCCGCGCCGTGCGCCGCGCCCTTGTAAGCGCCGAGATTGGTGAAGTACCACATCTCAAAATAGTCGCGCTCAACCGGCGAAACGTTGTAGAACGCCGAGGACTCGCCATCCAGGTAGCCGATGCGCTCGTGCGGGAACCACTGCTCCATGAGATCCATGGGAAAGGGTGGGCGCTGACCGGCGGCGGGAAACAGCAGGTGATCGGAACGCAGCGTCTTCAAATCGTCCTCTGCGGCGTACAGCTTTACCCACGCGCGCTTGCGCTCCTGATCAAGGCCACGCAGCTGTTGCGCAGACCACTGGGCATCGTGGCAATCGCTGCACACAGCCACCCACTGGCGACGCCGCACTTCGTTACCGGAAGTGCGCGGATTGACTTCTTCCAAGCCGAACTTCCAGATGGTCTTGTCGGCGACCTGATGCAGGCCATTGCGCATGTGACAGTAGGCGCAGGTCGGCACGGGATAATTGCCCTTGCGCAGCGGTTTCGACCAATCCCAACTCGAGCCATCCTTCAGGTAGCGTTTGCCATGCGCGGAAAGATAATAGGTTTCATCGTCGGGATGCGGCGGGCCGGTGTGACAGGTGATGCACGCTTCCGGGCGGCGCGCCTCGGCAGCGCTGAAGCGATGCCGGGTGTGACACGAATCGCACTTGGTCGCCACGGAGTGGCATTGCAGGCATGGTGTCACTTCCGCTTTCGGCTTGTCCGCAAAGTGTTTCGCGTCCAGCGCGCGATCCATGGCCAACGCATGGCTGGGAAAGCCGTAGCGCTTCTCATCCTGGAACTGGCTGTAGCGTGCCACATGACACCCGCCGCAGACTTCTGGCGTGGGCACATGCAGTGTCTGGTGATTATTGCCGTGACAGGCGTTGCAATAGACCGGCGCCTTGCCGCCCGCCGGATGCGCATGGCGGCTCTGCCGCCAGTCGTTGACGATGCCGGGCGTAATCGCTGTGTGGCACTCGATGCATTGCGGGCCTTCGAACGTGCCCTGAACGGTGGTGACCGGACGATAGAAGCGCGCGGGATTCCAGTATTTGAAAACGGAATCAGGCCGCCACTCATGCGAGTAGAGACCGGCGCCGGGGCCGCCCCGGCTCCATTTCATATAGGCATACCCGGCCGGAACCAGCACGGCGAGGATCAACAGAGGGATAAGAAGATAGCGGGCGCTGCGCATGGGCGGAATCAGCGACGCCGCACGAGCGCGTGGAACATCGGTGCCGTACTCGTCAGCATGGCATGCTCCGCGTTGCGTCGGCTTTGCGATCCGTGCGGTGTGCACTGCTCCAGCGCGCCACACCGAGTACGGTCAGCCCGAAAAATGGTCCCAATGCCAGCCAAGCCTCGCGCTTCTTTAATCCGCCGAGCTGCGACGCCTTCATGATCGGCGTTGCAACCGCCGACGTGACAGTGGTCGGCGCCGCGATGCTATTCCACTCAACACCCGATCGACTCTGCAAAAACCCTGTCACCTGCACCAGTGTTTCCTGCGTCGCGGGCCGCCGGTCCATCGCGCGCATGTGATCCTGCATGCGGGCCACCACGGCAGACCATGCGGCGGCGTTGTGCTGATTTGGCGAGGGCAAGGCGTGGCAACCCGCGCACTGACTCTGGAACGCGCCCGCACCCAGTCCGTTGGGTTGATCGGCCATCGGTTGCAGGGCATTACGGACGAGGTAATCGCGCAGGATGTCGAGTTCGCGGACGGAAGGTTCGCGCACCCTGCCCATCAAACCGCCGAAACGGCTGGTCACCGCCATGAGCTGTTGCATGCGCTCCGTCACTTGTGGCCATTCCTTTGCAGTGTGCATGCCGGGGCCGGGAAAGTTGTGGCACTGGCCACAGTAGTGTTCCACCAGCCGCGCGCCGGGAGCATTTGCTTCCGGCAACTGCGCGCGCTTCATCCGCGGCGGCAGCACTGCCTTGTAGACCGCGCACAAATCTATTCCACCCCAAGTATGATGGGCGAATGCCGGTTCGCTGCACGACAGCGCAAGTAAAACCATGAGCGCCGTGGATCGGGCGTTCACTGTAGGGTCCCGGTCTCATGAAACGCCGCCGCGGCTGAAATCTGACTAACCTCTGACTCTCGGGTCAGCAGGTTGGCAACCGTTGCGATCGTGCGCTGACGCAAGCGGAATGAATGCAGCATTGCCTCCGCTGCCCGGCGCCCAGCGGCCATGGCGGTGACCACCAAATCAGGACCGTGGCTGTTGTCACCACCGGCATAGACCTTCGGGTGCGTCGTGCGTCCCTGCGCATCCACCTTGATACAGCCACGGTCATCGGTGGCGATGCCAAAATGTGCGAGCCAATCAGGCGCATTCGGCATGAACCCGAACGCAAGAATCACGGCGTCGCACGGCAGTGAACGCTCTTCGCCATTCACATAGAACTGCACACGGTTGACGTGCTCAGCACCGATAATTGCCACGGGACAATGGTTAAACAACAAGTGCACGCCTTCGTCGCGCGCGGCCTTCACCTCGCGGAGGGAAGCGCGCATTTCGTCTTCAGTGCGGCGTTGCGCCACTGTGACCGAAGCGGCATGCCCGCGCACGGCGCTGCGCACGCAATCCATGGCGGTGTCGCCGCCGCCCAGCACGAGCACATGTCTGCCGACCAGTTGCGTAGGTCGTCCGGTGTTCACCGCCGCCAGATAGTCCAGCGCCTGGTGCACGCCCGGCAGCGTGCGCCCCGGCAATTCGACACAGCGCGGCATCTGTGCGCCGGTGCCGAGAAAGACCGCATCGTGTTCGTCAATCAAGTCCGCCATCAGATGGCTGCCCGCCTCTACACCCAGGTGAAACACGACGCCTGCCTGTTCCAGTAAAGCGTGGCGTTGTTCGAGCACGGCTTTGTCCAGTTTGAACGGCGGCGTACCGGTGGCCAGCAGGCCGCCGACCACGGCATGTCTGTCATACACCGCGACCGCGCAGCCCGCGCTGATCAAGCGCTCCGCGCACGCAAGTCCTGCCGGTCCCGCGCCGACCACAGCCACGCGCTTGGCGATGCGTTGCTCCGCCACAAGTGACGGCCGCCAGCCTTGCGCCAAGGCCGTGTCGGTGAGATAGCGCTCGATGGCGCCGATGGTCACCGCGCCCTTGCCTTCCTGTGCGCGCGTGCAGGCGCCTTCGCACAGCCGGTGTTGCGGACACAAGCGGCCGCAGACTTCCGGCAAGGGGCTGGTGGCATGCGCAATTCGCGCGGCGGTTTCAATCTCGCCCTTGGCCACCGCTTCCAACCACTCGGGAATGCGGTTGTGCAGCGGACAGGCATTGACGCAACCCGGCACACCGCAGTCGAGGCAGCGCGCCGCCTGTTCTTGCATGTGCGCCAAGGGTGGTGTGATGTAAATCTCATGACAGTCGCTGACACGCAGGGTGGCAGGCCGCATCTCGGGCTCTCTACGTGGCGTCAAGGTGTCAGGCGCCGCCTTTTTCATAAGGTGACTGCCGTTCTGCACCAACGTGGGTTTGAACAGGTTGCGCACATCACGGATTTCCAGCGAATCCGTCGGGCACGACATCACGCAACGCGCGCAACCCATGCAGTCCTCGATGCCGGTGACGCGCCCGTGCGCTTTGCCCTGCCCCCACACCGGAATACCCATGTCGCAGACCTGTTCGCAGCGCCGGCAATCGTTGCACTTGCCCTGATCCATGCGGATGCCGTAGAAGCCGGCATGGTTGAGCAAGCCGAAGGTCGCGCCGTAGGGACAGAGGTAGCGGCAGTAGAAGCGGTTGCCGACCAGTGGTGCGATGAAGAAGGTGCCGAAGTAGGTGAGCCCGACGATGAGATAGAACCCGCCGACGAAGTTTACCGTCCAGGTGTTGGGCGGATACTGCGTGACGATCATCACGCCAACATAATAGATGAAGAAAATCCACTTGCTGTGGCGCAGCCGCCAGGCCCACCTGCCACGCACCGTGCGGTCGCGGAATGGATAGCCCACGGTCTCGCGGATGCCCACGCACGGGCAGTTCCAACCGCAGATCACGCGCCGCCCGAACAGGAACACCGCCGCCAGCACCAGGAAGAAGCTCACCGTGCCGGGAATATGCAGCGAGGGAAATACCGGCTGCATCCACACGAATCCCACATAGGGCTCAAAGAAGGGTGCCAACCAGGGGACCAGCCACCACACCACCGTGACCATGGCCACCAGCACGATAAGGCGCTTGCGGGTGTATGCGTTGCGCTCGGCGGTGATGCGCCAGATGCCGAAGCCGCAGATGAGGGCGTATTCGGTATAGCGGTTGAGCCAGACCGGGTTATCAAAGAGGAACAGCCAGCTTTCATTCAGCCAGCCAAAGAAAGCCACGGTAAAGGCCGTCATGCTCAGCAGTTGTATCGTGCGCGGATACTGACTGGGCATGGAATCCTGCACGGAAGCCGCCGCGACGCGCGGTGTGCGTTCGATCAGGCTCTTTACATTTTCAATGGTTGCGACCATACCGCCCTCATTGGTTCGTGTGTTCGATGTTTGCACAACAGCGCAACAGGCAACCGCCTGCTAACCAGCTACCGAGCTTGACCTGCACAGTCGCCAGGCACATGCGGCTCAGGGAGGGAAGGTCACCGTTTCTCAGCAGTGGTAGGGCTGTCTGCATCAATCGCGCTCCATTGTTATAAGGTCTGTTGCAGCCATACACCGAAGGCCGCGAAGCAGGCCGCTACCGGCAGTGTGACGATCCACCCGAACAGGATCAGGCGGAGGGCATCCTGCTGATCGGGTTTCGTTCCGGATGCTAAGCGGATACCGATGAGGGCACCGGTACTGACATGGGTTGTGGAAACGGGAAGACCAAACGGTGTGGCCAACAATACCAGTAACGATGTTCCCGCATTGGCAACCAGACCGCGCGCGGAATCCAGCGGCGTGACGCGGTGTGCCAGCAGCCGCAATACCCGCATGCCTCCCCATAGGCTCCCTGCACCCATGACCAGAGTTACCGCCATCGTGGCCATCACGGCGCTGCTCGCGCTGTCGAGGGCGAACGTTCTTGGTAACAGCGCCAGCACAAGGATAAAGAAGGCAGCAATCTTCGGTACGTCGTTCAACGCGCGGGCGAAGCACGTGGCACCCCCGCTGAACCAGTGCAATGCAGGCCACACGTGCTGCAGGAGCCGATCACGGCGTGTCATCAATACCTCATCCGCACATGCATAAGGGTTCGCGTCCCACGTTTCCCGTGCGCAGCAGCCTGGCTGCCATCCGGGAACACGCGCCGTCACATAGCGTCCCACCAACAGCACACTCCAGCACAGCGCGATGGCAATCAGAGGGCTCACCAAAAGCGGTAACAATGCCTTGGATACCACTGCCGAAATCAATACACCTTGTGGGCCCGTGGCGGCCAGCATCGCGCCCACCAGCCCACCCAGCAACGCGTGAGTAGTGGACACCGGCAACCCAAAACGTGTAGCCAGGCCTACCCACACACAGGCACCGCCGGCGATGCCGGCGAGCAACGCTGGATTCAGGGCATAACCCGGAGCCAATAATCCTTTGCTGAAGGTCTCGATCATTGCGCCGCCCCACACGGCCGCCGCCATCCCACCCGCTACCGTCCAGAGTGCGCCCCAATAGACCGCGCGCTTTCCTGTGCACGCACGGCTGCCAACCAAAGTGGCGACCCCTTTGGAAACATCGTTCGCACCGTTGACCCAGGCCAACACGAACAGTAAAGCGGCAATAATCCAAAGGCTCATGGACATGTGGCTATTGATCACCGTGATAAGTCGTCATTGCTTAGCCGAAAGAATTCGCCATCCATCAATCAGCGCCTGCGCCGCTCGTTCGATATCGTGCACGGTGGTGGGCACGCCGAGGGAAAGACGAACGGCGCCACGTGCGCGTTCCGAAGACGCTCCCATCGCGGCGAGCACGCCGCTGACCGTCGCATCGGCCTCGTGACAGGCCGAACCTACGGATGCTGCCACATCCGCTGCGGCATGTTCCAATAGCGTCTGGCCACTCACTCCCGGAAAGGATAAATTCAGCGTGTTTGGCAGTCGTTCGTCAGCATGACCGTTCAGCACGATCCCCGGAATCGTCTGCGATAAACGTTGATGAAGCCGGTCTCGCAGTGCCTTCAAGTGTGCGGCATTTTCTGCCAAGTACTCGGCCGCCATCGCAGCGGCTGTCCCTAAACCAACCAATCCCGGCACGTTCTCGGTACCCGGCCGTAAACCGCGTTCGTGATCGGCCCCGACCAGCAGCGGCTCGATCGGCGTACCGGCACGCACATACAGCGCCCCCACTCCTTTGGGCGCGTAAAACTTATGCCCTGCCACCGTGAGCAGGTCCACGCCCAGCACGTCGACGGACACTGGAATCTTGCCCAGCGACTGAGCCGCATCGCAGTGCAGCACGATACCGCGCCCCCGGGCCAGCGCGGCAATTTCCCGAATCGGTTGCACCGTGCCAACTTCATTGTTGGCGTGCATGATGGAGACGAGCACGGTGTCGTCGCGTAGCGTGCGCTCCAGATCCTCGACGTGTACGCGCCCCTCTGCGTCGACGGGGAGTACTGTCACTTCCCAGCCCGATGCCTGCAACAGGCGCATCGGCTGCAGCACGGAGGGATGCTCAATGGCACTGGTTACCACATGACGGCCGCCTTGGCGCAGGGCATGTGCCGCGCCACGAATGGCGAGATTGTTGGCTTCCGTGGCGCAACCCGTAAACACAATCTCAGTTGCACGCGCACCCAGTAACGCGGCCACCTGTGCACGTGCGCGGTCAACCGCCGCGCGCGTCTCCCTCCCATATACGTGTGTTGACGATGGATTGCCGAAGTGCTCGTGAAGATACGGTACGATGGCCTCCGCCACCTGCGGCGCCACCGGTGTGGTGGCGTTGTAGTCAAGATATACCGGCCGGCTCATCGCAAGGCCTGCACCAGATCGTCGATCAGATCTTCAGGGTCCTCAAGACCGACCGAGAGGCGGATCATGGCATCGCTAATGCCACGCCGCGCACGCTCCTCCGCGCTCAGGCCATGATGGGTCGTGGTCACCGGTTGCGTCACCAGACTCTCCACGCCACCCAGGCTCGGTGCGATGGCAAACAGTTTCAATCGGTCCACCACAGCGGAGGCGTCGGCGCCTGAACCGGAAATCTCGAGGGTCACCATGCCACCGAAACCGGACATCTGTCGCGCTGCCATGACGTGCCCCGGAAAATCCGCCAGTCCCGGATAGAAGACTCGCGCCACGCGGGGATGCTTTTGCAGGAATTGTGCAATTGACGATGCGGTGGCGTTCTGTCGTTCAACCCGCACCACCAGCGTGCGCAAACTTCGCGCAAGCAATGTGGCAGTCTCAGGTGAAGGCGCTTGACCAACATTGGTACGCCACGGCCATACGCTTTCCACCAGCGCTTTTGAACCCATCAGGGCGCCGGCGGTAAGATCGCTGTGTCCGCCCAGGTACTTGGTGGCGCTGTGTATCACCAAGTCAGCACCAAGGCTCAAGGGCTGCTGATTGACTGGCGAGGCAAATGTGTTGTCGACCACCACCAATGCGCCGAATCGATGGGCACGCGCCGCGATGGCCTGTATATCGAACACCTCCAACGCGGGGTTCGTCGGTGTCTCGAAGAACACCAGGCGCGCACCGGCCTCCAACAAGGACTCCAACTGATCGAGCTCATCCGCCAGCAGAAAATGCGTCGGGATGCCCAGTTGTGGCAACTGCGAAGACAGCAGACTCAACGTGCCACCGTAAGCGTCCCCTATGCAGATGATTCCGGCACGCCCGTGCGCGAAGAATACGGCGGACTCCGCCGCCATGCCGGAACTGAATGCCAGTGCCGCTTCCGCCCCTTCCAGACTTGCCAGCTTTTCCTCCAGGCTGAGAATGCTGGGGTTGAGTCCGTAGCGGGTATACAGGTTGCCACGCCGACGTCCCTCGACGACATCCAACAGGTCCGCCGTGGAATCGAAGGCGAAGGTCGTGGTGGAATACAGTGGTGTATGGGGAGAGCCGGACGCATCCCGAATCTCGCCGGCATGGACACAGCGCGTTGATAAGTTCTTCATGCGCGTCATAGGATTCTCCACTCTTTGGTTATACGTTAGCCCGACCGCGTCAGTGTTGCCAATTTATCTCTCAGAACTTTACCTCACCCAGAGCCACGCCTTGCGCCGATTGCCTGCTTCATCGTCAAACTGGAGAGCAAGACCAGCGCCGGCACAATCAGAAAACCACCGCCGACACCGACAACGCCGGTCAACATACCCACCTCCAGACCGTGCACCGCAATTTTCCCCATGCGCATTTCAGGGCCAGCGACGGCAACGTCACTCACGGCAGCAGAGCCAAGCGATTTGTGCACGACCGGTTTTGCCGAGCGGAGCATTCTGTAGGCGGCGGCATACATCACCAAGGCAAATAACCCCAGTTGCAGTGCCACAGGCGTGATCACGCCAATGCGCGTCCCCGCAAACGTCCCCAGAAATCCAAACAACCCGAACACGGCAGTGACCTTAAGGTTGACGTTACCGCGACGCCAATGGTTGAGCTCCGTAATTGTCGCCGTCACCGCCACAATCCCCAAACTCATGGCGATGGCGGTCTTCGGCTCGACATGCAACAAAATACAAAAGCGCGGGTACCGTAATGATCAATCCACCGCTCCCCAGGACGCCAAGTAACAGTCCCGTCAACAACCCCGCAATCAATACTGAAATACTCATGTCAACCTCCCGCTCTTGGTTGTTGCCTGTTAAGCGCGGTGTGCGCCCAACCTGGATAATACAGTATTCTATTTATTAATTTAATACAAGAGCAGAAGTTACTTTATCAACTCGCCAAGAGTAAATCTGTCATTAAATATGCACCTTATTCCTCTCTTACTATTTGTTTATAATAACTATTTAGTTATCATATTTTAACTTAATAATTAAAAAAGTGGTGCGACTTATATTGCCCGAGCGCCGCTCAGACCGACGCCTCCGTCTTGCATAGGCTTTTGCAGGTAAACCGCCAGGAATCCGCCCCACGGCAACCATGAGGGCAAAAGCCTTTCCGTGAGACGCGCACTCGGCGAACCGTCAGGGAGAAAAATTCCGGTGAGCCACAGCAACCGTACCGGCGCCGGCGACAAGACGCGCGCCCAGCGTTGCACATCACCGATGGCATCCCAACGTGCACCGGCGTAAGCGCCTTGGCCGTGTTTGCGACGATAGAGCAAGCTGGTGTTATTGAGTAGACCAAGTATCACCCCGCGCTTGGCCACTCGCCACATGGCATCCAGCGCACTCACCGGGTTACTGACAAAGCACAAGCTGGTGACCGCCGCCACGTAGTCGAAGGATTGGGCCGCGAACGGTAGTTGCTCGGCGCGACCTTCGACATACGTTACCGAGCCTGTCACCCCGTTCGCATATTGAAGCATCGCAATATTCGGTTCGATGCCGGTGACGCACAGTCCCGCGGCGGAGAAGCGGCGGCTGAAATAACCGGTGCCGCTGCCGACATCCAATAATGTTTCCCTCATGACAGGACACAGCAGCTTCATCATCAGGGCGAATTCGATTTCGCCAATCCAGGCGCCACGCGGCGTGTGGTACCACGCTTCATAACTGCTCGGTTCGTCTCGATTGGACACTCTCAGACGCTGGCACGTGAGCCGAGGTTCGTCATCCCGGTGGATATCGATCCAGACCATCGCCCGAGTAACTGGCCGGCCCGGTAGACCTGCAACTCGCCCGGTGCAAATTCTTCCCAGGGCTCGTCGTCCGCTAACGGTATGGATGCGAACACCACCGAACGGACATCGTCCTCCTGCCGCTGTTGCGCGTGCAACCGATCATGGCCGTAGGCAATCAAGTGTTCACCATCCGACATCAGAAAATTGAACTGCCCGTATACGGCAATGGCAGCACTGCGCATCACCACTGTTTCAAACCAGGCATCTGTCCCATAGGAAAGCGCACCACGGCACGTGCTGGCGATCTCTTCGAGCAGGTAGTAGAAAGCGTGCTCGGAATCGGTCTCGCCCCTAGGATGGGAATGGCGCGGATGGCAGCAACCCTGTGGGTCGACAAGTTCCGGTACCTTGCCATTATGTGCGAACACCCAACGCCGCCCGCAACATGCTCGCATGAATGGGTGCGTATTCTCCAGCGTGTAGGCGGTCGGTGGATTAGCCTTGCGCACGTGTGCGATGATGAGAGGGGAGTGGATCTGCTCTGACAGTTCCGCAAATACTGCACTGCGGGCCGCGGATTCGGGTGCTTTATGGATGGCGAAGGAATCATCCTCAATATAGGCCAACCCCCAACCATCGGAGTTGTCCGCTGACTCCCCACCTCGCTTCCCAAGCAGTGTTAGTGAGGTGCGCGCGGAAATTGGCCGATTACTGGTCATGCCGAATAGTTCGCACATAATGCTCAATCCTCAAGCGCTTCAGTAACCATAGAATTGCTGCCAGACCAACCTCTCTTATCACCTGACGCCACTTCATCCACTAGAAGGTCAATACCGAATCGCTACTCTTGATCCAGTCCGCGAGCAGTTTCATTGAACCGCGCTCAATGCCGTCCAGCAGATCGCCATCGCGTATGCCGCAGCCGTCGAGTGCCATGCCACAAGCGCGCACTGTGAGCCCGACCTGCATCAGTTCCACAAGCAGGTTACCTAGATGCACGGCGCCATCGGGCGCCTGCTGGTCCTTACGGCCGACGTTCACGCCGTCATCCAACAAATGCACGCGCACATTCATGTCAGTAGCGAGGGCTGCGCCCGCGAAACGCAGTGCATGCCATGCCTTGTTGTCGCTTTTGTAGGGTGCATTCTGGACGATGATGGTGATGGTCTTTTCCATGCTCTGCTCCGGTGATGTGACTATAGATCAATAATAATTGACGCTTGTTAGCGCGTTAGGATTCAAGATCACGCCGCTTCTGCTCGAATTCCGCCGAATCGATTTCCCCGCGCGCGTAGCGTTCCTTGAGAATGTCCAGCGCCGTCTTTTGCTGCGGCGCCTGCGCACCGCTGGATGCACTGACAATCCATTTAATGATGGCCATGATGCCGACTATGATTAAAATCCAGATGAGTAGCATGAACAGCCACCCGAATCCGGGACCCCAGCCGGAAAAATTGCCCATCGTGTTCATCATGGCGCATTCTTCTCGACGGGCAATCCGTCCCCCGTCCACTGCGTCATGCCGCCGATCACCAGGTGCACATGACTGAAGCCTGACTTGTTGAGCATTTCCACCGCCTTGGCGGAACGTTTGTCAGTACGGCAGACCACGGCCACAGACCGGTCCCGCCAGGCATCGAGTCTCTCAAGCTGGTTGGCCAACTCCGGCAGCGGCACGCTCTGCGCGCCGGCAATGCGGCCACCTTCGTAATCCGTTGCGTCGCGCACGTCCAGCACCAGGATATCGTCGCCACTGTCCAATCGCTGTTTGAGCGCCGCCGTCGTGAGGATGGACCGTTTGCGCAAGCGCTTGATCAGGCGCGGCAGGAATACCGCCAGCGCCAACAGACCGAGTGCCAGCAGCCCTTTCTGAATCAGTCCCGCGCCACCTGCGGCCGCCTCACGGCCGGCATAACCAATATAGGTATAGGCGATCGCGCCGGGGATCATGCTGATATAGGTGGTGAAGAGGTAGTGGGCAAATTTAATACGCGTCAAGCCCAATGCGTAGTTCAGCACATTGAACGGAAACACCGGCACCAGGCGCACGAACGCCACGAAGCGCCAACCCTCTCCTTCCACACCTTCGATGAGCTGTTTGAGACGGCCACCGGCCTTGCGTGCCGCCCAATCCGAGGCGAGATAGCGCGCCACCAGAAACGCCAGTGCGGCGCCCAGCGTGGCGCCGGTGAGGTTGTAGAACGTACCCCAGACAGGACCGAACAGCGCACCGCCGGCCAGCGTCAACACCGAGCCCGGCAGAAACAGTACAGTTGCGATCGCGTAGATACCCATGAAGGCGAGCGGGCCCCAAGCACCGGCGTGCTGTATCCAGGCGGCCAGCGCCGCGCCGTTGAAATCGCCTCTGTGCATCACGCCCCAGGCAATAGCCGCCGCCAATACGGCCAGCAACACATAACGTGGCACCTTGCTGGCGCCGATGTTGGGTTCGGTGACAGTATTCATGCGTTGTTCCTCCAGGTACGGCGATTGATGGCGTAGTCGCCGATTTTGCCGATGAACGGAATCATCAACATCCCGGGCAACTGTTCACACTGCTTTGGAGACCGGAACGTGTTGATGCCGATTTGCATGGCTGCATGCCCCGTCCGTGGTTGCGCTTTGTAGGTACCGAACAAGCGATCCCACCACGGCAGGTTGAAGCCGAAGTTGCTGTTGGTTTCATCGTCTTCCACGGAATGATGCACGCGGTGCATGTCCGGCGTGACCACGAACCAGCGCAATACCGCATCCAAAGCGATGGGAATGCGGACATTGCTGTGATTGAACATTGAAGTGGCGTTCAGCAGCACCTCGAAGATGATCACCGCGACGGCTGGCGGCCCGAGCACCGCGATCACGGCGAACTTGATCAGCATCGAGAGAATGATCTCCAGCGGATGGAACCGTGCACCGGTGGTCACGTCGAAATCCAGGTCGGCGTGATGCATGCGATGCACCCGCCACAACACGGGTACGGCATGCACCATGACATGCTGGAGGTAAATCATGAAGTCCATGACCACCACAGAGATAATCACGGCAGCCAGCCACGGCACCTGGACGTAGTTGAACACGCCCCACCCGTGCTTCTGGGCGAACAGCGCCATGCCGACAGCGGCGGCGGGAAACAACAGCCGCACCACGAAGCTGTTCAGAAAAACAATGCCGATATTGCTGAACCAGCGCAGCGGTTTGGAAGCCGTCAGCGGACGACGCGGCGCGATCAGCTCCCATGCGGCCATGACGGCGAAAATGCCAAAGAAAACCCCAAGACGGATACCGACCTCGTGGTTGGTGATGAATGCGTTGATATCCACGTCTTATCCTCAATTGATCAGTTGACTTGCGCCCGGGGAAAAACTAGCGTTATACTACTACCATAATCTCTTATTAAATAGATTACTTGCATATATTCACCTGGGTGTTACGACATGTCAAGCAACAACTTTAAACACGATCTATTTACCCAGTTCGCCCGCGTCGGGAAGGCGCTGAGCAGTGCCAATAGATTGGAATTATTAGAGTTTATTGCGCAAGGTGAGAGGACAGTGGATGTATTGGCCGCCCTGGCTGGGCTCTCGGTCGCCAATACCTCACAGCACCTCCAGCAGCTGCGACAGACTGGATTGGTCACCGCCCGTAAAGAAGGTTTGCACGTGTATTACCGCCTAGCCGGTGATGATGTACTCATTCTGCTCAACAACTTGCGCCAAGTCGCTGAACAACATCTAGCTGATGTCGAGCGCTTGGTGAACAGCTTCCTCACGGTGAAGGATAGTCTGGAGCCAATACCCGCGAATGAGCTGCTCCAGCGGGTTCGGGATGGGCTCGTCACAGTATTGGACGTCCGCCCACGCGAGGAATATGACGCGGGACACCTCACGGGGGCGGTGAATGTGCCAATGGCCGAGCTGGAGCAGCATCTCAACCAGTTGTCGACCGGCAAGGAGGTTGTCGCGTATTGCCGCGGCCCGTATTGCGTACTAGCTTTCGATGCCGTTGCGCGCCTGCGTGAACACGGGCTCAAAGCCCGGCGACTCGAGACCGGCTACCCGGAATGGAAGGCGGCGGGGCTGCCAGT
>VFSW01006547.1_pt1 | contig 17097 bp, 13 predicted proteins | sample 5358111 | NCBI WGS metagenome assembly VFSW01 (sample SAMN11554181, study PRJNA540505) | mine drainage metagenome | isolation source: sediment from site ElyBrook_90M | place: USA: Ely Copper Mine, Vershire, VT | collected 2017
CCCAAAAGACGGCGGCCGTCCTTGCCTGGATCGATGAGGTGCGGAAACGGCCGGTATTCGCGGGGATCGAGCATGTCGGCCTCTACCCGGCCGGCAATGCCGGCGGGAAGGAGATCACCCAGTGGTATGTCGATACCTTTGGGTTTACCGGCACGGAGGGGGCGTCATCGTTTTTCCTCTCCTCCGCGGGAGCCGGACGGATCGAGGTCATGAAGGGTCCGGAGTCCCATAAGCCCCATATCGCCATCCGGGTAACCAATTTTGAACTGGCCTGCAGCATCCTCAAGGGGAAGGGGATTGAACTGGAGGAACCGAAGATCAGAAGCAATGCCAAGTCGGTCTTTCTCAAAGGCACCGACCCGGCGGGGAACAGGATTCACCTTTTCTGCAATAAAACGCCGCGGGGGAGCCGCCCCGGGTTTGGGGCCGACAGGCCGTCGGAATAATCAATAGACCGGATATAGCGGATTGGGTAAAGGGGGGGCTATGTCAGAGAGTATGGCACGCGTTGATGCCGGGCAGTTGAGAGAGTTTATCCACCGGATATTGTCGGCGGCGGGACTGTGTGAGGAAAATGCAAGGATCGTTGCCGATTCGATCACCACGGCGGAGCTCTTCGGGTTTCATTCACATGGGGTCATTCGCATTCCCCATTACATCAAGCGGCTCGGGATTGGTTCGCTCAACGGAAACCCCGATATCCGAGTTGTGCAGCGGAAGGGGAATACCGCCATCGTGGACGGCGACCACGGCATGGGCCATGTGGCCGCCCTCTTCGCCATGCAGGAGGCGATCAAACTGGCGGAAAACGGGATCGGGTTCGTCGGGGTGAGGAAGAGCAGCCATTTCGGCATCGCCGGCTACACGGCGATTCAGGCCGTCAAGAAAGACATGATCGGAATCGTTATCAGCCACACCGATGCCTCGGTGATCCCCTACGGAGGGACAAAGCCGGCGGTGGGGACGAACCCCCTGGCCGTGGCGGTGCCCACGGACAGGCCGTACCCGGTGCTCGTCGACATGGCGACCAGCGCGGCATCCCTGGGGAAGATCCTCGTTGCCAAGAGCAAAGGGGAGTCGATCCCCCCGGATTGGGGGGTCGATGAAGCGGGCGCCCCGACGACCGACCCTTCCCGGGTGAAGTATATGACGCCGATGGCGGGACCGAAGGGATACGGCCTTGCCGTGATCTTCGATATCCTTTCGGGCCCGCTCACCGGGGCGCTCTTCGGGAAAAAACTCCCCCTGATGTATGGCGATTACGACAAGCACCGCGAGCTGGGCCATTTCATCGGCGCGATCAAGATCGAGAATTTCGTGCCGGTAGAGGAATTCAAGAAGAATGTCGGCGCGATGATCGACGACATCCACGACACCCCTGCGGCGCCGGGGTTCGAACGCGTGCTGGTGCCCGGGGAAAAGGAATATCTGACACGGCTGCAATACGAGAAAGAAGGAATCCCCGTACCGTCCGAAACCCTGAAGGAGCTCCAGGCTTCGGCCAAGGAGTTCGGGCTGACCGTTCCTCTTCGCGTTGCGTCATAGAGTCCAGAGGAAAGGATAGGAACAGCAATGGTAAAAAACTCCCCTCCCGCCAAACCGAATAACCTCGTCCAGACGATCGAGCGGGTCTCGCTGATTCTCGAAATAGTCGGACAGAATCCCCAAGGCATGAGTATCCGGGACCTCTCACTCGGGCTCAAGCTCCCCAAGGGGACGGTCCATCGTCTCTTATCCTCGCTGTCCTATTTCGGCTACATCCGCCAGGCCCCGGAGACGAAGAACTACTTTCTGGGGCTGAAGCTGATGGAGTTGAGCGCCCATCTGGTCAATCAGCTCGATTTTCGGAAGGTGGCGGAGCCGATCCTCCGTGACGTGGCGGAGAGGACGAAACAGACGGCGCATATGGTCATCTATGACCGGAACGAGGTCGTCTACGTCGAGAAGATCGAGACCGAGCAGCCGGCGGGCGGCCTGAAAATGGCCTCGCGGGTGGGTTCGCGAAACCCTGTGCACAGCAGTGCCGTGGGGAAGGTGCTGCTCTCCTGCTTTTCGGAAGAGGCCGTGGAGGCCTTTCTCGCGGAGAAGGGGCTGCCCCGGCGGACGGCCAACACGATAACCGATCCGGAGGCCTTCCGGCAACACCTGAAGATCGTCCGAGGCCAGGGCTACGCGATGGACGACGAAGAGAATGAAAAGGGGATCCGGTGTCTGGGGGCACCGATCTTCGATGGGCGGGCAAGGCCCGTGGCCGCCATCAGCGTATCGGGTCCCGTCTTCCAGATGACCAAGAAGTTCGTCCAGGACGTGGTGAAGAAGGAGGTCATGGAGGCGGCCTCCGAGATCTCGCGGCGATTGGGTTACCGGGGATAAACGGCGACAGGAGGGAAGTCCGATGGGTCGAACAATCAGCATGGACGAGGATCGTCTTTTCCCCGGCGATCCCGCCGAACGGGGGATCGCCCGCCGTCTCTACGGCGTGGTCAAGGATCTCCCCATCGTCAGCCCCCACGGGCATACCGATCCGAAGTGGTATGCCGAAAACCGCGCCTTCGCCGATCCGGCTTCGCTGTTTCTGATCCCGGATCATTACCTCTTCCGGATGCTCTACAGCCAAGGCGTCCCGCTCGAAAGGCTCGGGATCCCGCGGAGCGACGGCGGTCCGGTCGAAGGCGATCCGCGGAAAATTTGGCGTCTCTTTGCGGATCATTACCACCTCTTTCGGGGAACGCCTTCCCGGATGTGGATCGAGCACGTCTTCTATTTTCTTTTCGGCATCGATCAAAGGCTCGATCCGGCCAATGCCGATGAGATCTACGACCGGATCGCCGCGGCGTTGCTTCGGCCGGAATTCCGGCCCCGCGCTCTTTATGACCGCTTCAACATCGAGGTGCTTGCTACGACGGACTCCCCCCTCGATTCGCTCGAACACCACCGGGCGATAGCGGCCTCCGGTTTACGGGGAAGGGTGATCCCGGCCTTTCGTCCCGACCCGACAACCGATCCGGATTTCCCCGGGTTTCGGGAGAATGTCACCCGTCTGGGCGGGATCGTCGGGGAGGACACCGGCTCCTGGGAGGGGTACTTGAGGGCACTGGCGGCGCGCCGCCGATTCTTCAAAGAGATGGGCGCCACCTCAACCGATCATGGACATCCTAGCGCCGTCACCGCCGATCTTGATCCGTCCGCCTGCCGGGAGCTGTTCGGCCGGGCCCTCGCGGGGTCGCTCGACGCCCGCGAGCGGGAGCTCTTCCGGGGCCAGATCCTGACCGAGATGGTCCGGATGAGCCTTGAGGACGGCTTGGTCGTCCAGATCCATCCCGGTTCCTGGCGCGACCACAACCCGGAGCTGTTCCATACGTTCGGCCGCGACAAAGGGGCCGACATTCCCACCCGGACCGATTACGTCCAAGCCCTCAAACCGCTCCTGGACCGCTTCGGAAACGAGCCGGACCTGACGGTGATCCTCTTCACCCTGGATGAGAGCGCCTACAGCCGCGAGCTTGCCCCCCTGGCCGGCCACTACCCGCTCCTCAAACTCGGGTCGCCCTGGTGGTTCTTCGACAGCCCCGAGGGGATGATGCGCTACAAGCGTCTCGTCGTGGAAACGGCAGGGTTTTACAACACGGTCGGTTTCAACGACGATACGCGGGCCTTCCTCTCCATCCCGGCGCGGCATGACATGGCACGCCGGATCGACTGCGCTTATCTGGCGGAATTGGTCAGCCGGCACCGGCTGGACGAGGACGAGGCGGCCGAAGTGGCGGTCGATCTGGCGTACCGCTTGGCGAAGCGGGCCTACAAGCTCTAACGGTGTGTTGGAAAAAACTCGCACGCCGTGCCTCTGGGGCTTTTTGCAAAGCCGTCCCGAGATTGATGCTTAATTCCGGATCGGTCCTTCCCTCTGATCGACCCTTATTGGATCCTCCCATCGTTACCCTGCCGCCCCGACCTTTACGTTCACGGAGTGGAGCCCCGTTGCCCCGTCAGGAAATGACCGGAATAGTCTTCCCAAGAGGGATGGAGACTCCTGGACATTACCCGCTCTGTCGATTCCGCGAACGGTTATCGTGTACTCCCCCGCATTTGCGGGTTTCCAGTCATAGCTCCAGAGCGACCATGACCACTTTGAAAGCGGCGGCTTCAGAGCCGCATCGTGCCACGTCTTCTTATTGTCGAGAGAGATTTGCACTTTACTTATGCCGTACCTTCCGGCAAATGCCACTCCGCCGATAACGTAATTGCCAAAGGGTATGGCGTTTCCTTCCATCGGCATCAGGATTTGCGCCTTGTCCGGAATGACTGCCTCATCAGACCACCCTATTTTTTCCCAGTATCCCTTAAAATCGTAATTGACGAGTTCTATCTTTGAAAGCCACTTGACGTGTTTCATTCCATAGATGCCGGGGACTATCGCCCTCAGAGGATAGCCGTGCTTCGCGGGCAGAGGCTCTCCGTTCATCCGGTAGGCAAGAAATACATCTTCCGAGAGTGACAAAGGATAGGGGATGCTATCACTGTAACCATCCTCGCCGTAAAAAGCGGTCTTCACGATTCCCTTCCTGGGAGCAGCCTTGTCGATGATTTTTTTTAACGTCACACCATCCCAGAGGGCATTGCTTATGGCATCTCCTCCCACAGGATTGCCGATACATTCAAGCGTGACAAATTCCGTTTTGTCCTTCATCTCTTGCAGTTCGCTCAGGTTCAGCGTGTACGGTCTTTCGACGAGGCCCTCGATCCTTAGCAGGAATCTCTGAGGGTCAATAGTCGGTACCGTATCCGAGTAGGTAGTGATATAGAATTCATCATTCGGGGTAATCTCTTTTGCCCTGAAGCCCATGAAATTTACCGAACCCTTCACGAGGAGGGCGTGTTTCTCCTCGGCTGTAGCTGCCTCCGCATACTGATATATCCCGTCAAAGAGAGAAACCCCGGATCCTAATCCGACTGCCCCTACCCCGGCTCTCTTAAAAAATTCTCTTCTACTCAGTGAGTTTTTCATGACCTATTCCCTCCCTGGAATTCAAGAGAAGAGTTGAAAGTTCCTTGACGAGATTCAACGCATCCAAATTCCGTATCAATGCAACAGCTTTTTCAGCTTGCTGAGATGGAATGACCCGGATTGCGAACGTCTTGAACTTCACCTCAAGTTCCTCTCTGCTCATGGGGTTATTTGGCGTCCCTTTCGAGCAGACGATGGTTTTTGCAAAACTGCTCCCGTCAATCAGTTTAACCGTCACTTTGCTCGGTTCATTGGCGGGGAAGTAGAGGGTCACTTCGGGATCGACTGCGAGTTTAACCTTTCGTGCAAACTCCAGGACTTTTTCGTCCCGTATATTTTTTTCTGCGAAATCCTCTACTCCCGGGATACCCTTGAGGAGGGCCACCGACACGACATAGGGTATGCTGAACTGGGCAGCCATGGATGTGGCCGGGTCATAGATGTCATGCATCTTGACCAACTTCTCGTATCCGCCGACAACAACTTCGGCAACCTGGGCGGGATCGAAGCGGTATTCGCGGTTGAGCTCCAACATTCCATCGATGGCTGCATGCAACGCTTTGCAGCACGGATACGGTTTGAACGTGGTCTCCATGATGTTGTAGTGCTCCCCGAGCTTTGCCGTAAGCTGGGATGGGTCCGCCTGGTCGCTGAATGCCCGGAGGAATCCCCACTCGCCTTCGAGCACCGTCGAAGGTCCGGTGAATCCGAGCTTCGCCAGATCAGCGGCCGTGACGCCGCTCTGGGCAGCCCAGCCTGCGGCAAAGCGCTTCGTCATCTTTCCTTCTTTGACTCCTTCGAACAATCCGCTCGACTGATGGCCGGCGATGCCCAGTGCGTCGATCATCTGTCCTTCGGTAAAATCCATAAGCTTCCCCGCCGCCGCGGCCGCCCCATACGGCCCATTGGTTCCGGTCGGCAGGATGCCCCGCATGACATGGCTCTCCGTCCATACGGCCTTCCCCACCCGGTTCATGACTTCATACCCGGCGACCACAGCCGCAATGAATTCCTTGCCGGTCGACTTCTCCCGTTCCGCCGTTGCAAGGGCTGCCGGAACAACGACGACGCCCGGATGGTGCAGTGCACAGATCAAAACGTCGTCGATTTCGTAGCCGTGCCCCTTGGTCCCGTTCGCCAGCGCGGCATGTCCGGCCCCCACACTCACATCGCTGCCGACCACGATACTTTCCGGTTTACCGGCGACGGACTTCACATATTCGATCATGATCTTTCCCCAGGGCATGGTGGAGCCGAGAAAGATCGAGCCCAACGCATCTAAAACGCAGATCTTCGCGTGTTCGACGACGTCCCGCGGAAGGTCATCGTAATTCAGCTTCGACACGAATCTTGCCAACAGCCTTGTGTGGCCGTCAGAACTCTCTGGGGCTTTTGATGGCATGGCGTTGCACGTCATCAGTGGTTACCTCCGTATAAAATTTGCGACCGCGGCCCTGCTTCGTCTCAGAGAAGGGCCGCGCTGTTGAACCCGCCGCCGCTCAGCTCCAGGATGAAAACCTCCGCCCCGGCGACCCCCGCTTCTACGATATGGGCCAGAAAGACCTCCCGTTCCTTGGCGATTCCCGCATGCAGATGAATCTTGGGTTTTCCGTCCACCCAGGTGATCCCCCCGATTCCCAGGGCTTCCCGCGTCCCGCTGAACGTACCCCGGTCGAAATCTTTGGCCATTTTGGAGTGTTTCCTGAAACCGAGGACCAGGTTCCCTTCGGTGAATGCGCCCAGAAAGAGGACGATCCCGGTCTGGATTCCTTTTTCCGCGACGAGCTTTTCCAGGCAGTCGATGATCCGGTCCCCGCTGGAGAAACGGATGGAAAAAACGCGCTGGACTGTTCGTTCCTGGTATTCCATAGTTACTCTCCTATCCTTACTCTTTCAGACCTGGATGGTCCCAATCCCGCTCTTGATGGAAAGTCGCGTCTTTCTGGCAGCGGAAAGGCTTCGGAGCAGACCCAGGATTTCCCGGTTCTTCTCGTGTGTTTCATCCAGGATTTCCGGTTGTCCTCCCTCGTTGATCCATGCTGGCAGGAAGAGCGCCTCTTTCACCCGCGCCCCGGAGAGCTTCACCTTGACCAAGACGGTATCACGGGTCGCCGGACCCAAAAATTCGGGCATTAGGTCGAAGACGAAGTTTCCCAGGCTGTAGAGAATCAGGGAACGCTTATACACCTCAACCCCCTGGAGAACGTGAGGGTGATGGCCCACGACCAGTCGCGCCCCGGCGTCGACCGCCGCCCGCCCCAGGGTCAACTGCGACCTGGTCAAGGCCCGGCTCTGGCTGAGGCCCCAGTGAAAGGCGACAATCACGAAATCCGCGTCTTTCCCGGCTTCCCGGATCAGCTCGGTCATTATCCGTACATCGTCGGGATTTACGCAGGAGGGCCCATAGAGCGGGTCGCGCCTGATCATGGCTATCCCGGGTTTGAGCGCATGGGCGCCGTATCCCGGAAAAGCCTCCGTGGCAAAGGAGAGGAAAGCAAAACGCATCCCGCCGGCTTCAAAAAAGGCCGGCCTCCTGGCCTCCTCCCCGTTCTTCCCGGCCCCGGCATGGAGGATCCCTCGGGAGTCGATGAGGTCGATGGTATCCAGCAGGGCCTCCGCACCGTAGTCCATGGAGTGGTTGTTGGCCAGACTCACCACCCTGAATCCGCCTTGGACGAAGCCTTCGATCATCTCCGGAGCGGCGTGAAGCGTTTCCAACTTCCCATACTGCGGCATCCCCTTGTTCGACAGGGGCACCTCGAAGTTGCAGCAGGCGAAGGTCCCGCTCTTCAGTTCGCCCAGGACCTGGGCAAAGGCTTCCCCGGGCTGCCGGCGCGAGATGACGACGTCTCCCACCGCCACAACCGTCGCATCCCCGCCGTTCTCTTTTCGTTTTTTCTTTGGTTTTTCCGCCATCGCAGTTTCTCCCGCATAAAGGTCATTTGAGAAGAGGGTTCCAATCCTTTTTTTCTCCGTTTCTATTTTGCATGTCAAGGAATTTCCCCAGTCCATCGCATGACGGGTGCGCTGATATAATCACACCCACTTATCCGGCCTGCGGTGTCTGTGAGGCTTTACCTCGTTGGTCTCATCACCGATCAGTGATGCAGAGGGTCAACCATGTGGTTGACTTGCCCGCGCATTTCAGGGAGAATTCGGCATCCTGATGAACAACGGCTTCTGTGAAGGGAAAGGTTGGTACTGTCATGGACTATATCGCCGATCTGCACACCCACTCACCCTATTCCCGGGCCACGAGCCCGGAGGGAACCTTGAGCGGGCTCGCCGGCTGGGCGCGGGTCAAGGGAATCCACGTGATCGGCACGGGCGACTTCACCCATCCCGGTTGGTTCAGGTGCCTCAGGGAGGAATTGGTGCCTGCCGAGCCGGGGCTGTTCCGGCTGAAGGACGAGGAGGCGATCGTCTCGCCGCTGGTCGAAGGAGCGCCGGCTCCGACTCCGGTACGGTTTCTGCTCTCGGCCGAGATCAGCAGCATCTACAAACGCGGCGGTGCCGTGCGCAAGGTTCACAACCTCCTCTACGTGCCTGATTTCGCCTCCGTCGAGCGGCTGAACGCCGCCCTGGCAGGTATCGGCAACATCGAGTCCGACGGTCGCCCGATCCTGGGGCTGGACAGCCGCGATCTCCTGGAGATCCTCCTGGAGCAGGCGCCGGATGGCTTCCTGGTGCCGGCCCATATCTGGACCCCCTGGTTCTCCCTGTTCGGCTCCCGGTCCGGCTTCGACACCATCGAGGAGTGCTTCGCAGACCTGACGCCCCACGTCTTCGCCCTGGAGACCGGGCTTTCCTCTGATCCGGCAATGAACCGGCTGATCTCCGGCCTGGACCGTTTCGCCCTGATCTCCAACTCCGACTGCCATTCCCCGGCCAAGCTGGGGCGCGAGGCCAACCTCTTTTCCACGGACCTGGACTTCTTGGCAATCAAGGAGGCCATCCGCGGCAACCGGCGCGATACCTTCCGGGGAACGGTGGAATTCTTCCCCGAGGAGGGGAAGTACCACGCCGACGGCCACCGCGCCTGTCATGTCTGCCTCGACCCCCTGGAGACGCGCCGGCTGGGGCGGACCTGCCCGGTGTGCGGCAAGCCGCTGACCGTGGGGGTCCTGCACCGGGTGATGGAGCTCGCCGACCGGGAGCGGCCTCTCTACCGTGAGGACTCACCCGAGGTCTTCAGCCTGATCCCGCTGCCCGAGGTGCTGGGAGAGATCATGAGGACGGGGCCTGCCTCCAAAAAGGTGATGGAGCTCTACGGCCGCACCATCGCTCGGTTCGGCTCGGAATTCGTCCTGCTCCTTCACACTCCTCTGGACGAGATACGCCAGGCCTCCCCGGTTCTCGGGGAGGCGGTGGAACGCATGCGCAACGGCCGTGTCATCCGCAGGCCCGGTTTCGACGGCGAGTTCGGCGTGATCCGGGTTTTCGAGGAGGGAGAGCTGGACCGGCTGGCGGGCCAGGGGAGTCTGTTCGGTGACGGGCCGGCAGTGCGGCGCACCCGGAAGAAAGAAACCCAGGCACTGGCATTGCCGGCCTTGCCAGCGTCGCCGACTTTAGAGGGCGACCGGGAAAGGGTGAGCAATTCCCCAGAAAATAGCGGCGGCCCCAACCCGGAGCAGGCGGCCGCCATTGCCTCCGAGAGCCGTCATATCCTGGTGACCGCAGGTCCCGGAACCGGCAAGACCTACACCCTGACCGAGCGGCTGGCAGCCCTTTTGGCAGGGGGCCACGATTCGGAGCGGATGGCGGCCATCACCTTCACCGTCAAGGCGGCGGACGAGGTGCGTGAACGACTGCTGATCGCGGCCGGACCGGCCGGTGAGCGGGTGTTCGTGGGCACCTTCCACCAGTTTTGTCTCGACTGGCTGCGCCGTAGCGCGCCCACCCTCGCGGTGGTCGGCCCGGACAGCCGCGAACGGCTGCTCAAGCGCCTCTTTCCGGGGTTGGACCGAGCGGAGCGAAACCGGCTGGCCGAGGATCTTGCCGATCATTTTCGCCATCCCGCCGCGGAGGCGGCCGGCACCATCCATCGCTATCTGGATGAACTGCGACGGCTCGATGCCATCGACCTGGATGACGTCATCCCGGAATTTGTCCGGCGACTTGAGGCGGATGCCGCCCTGCGGCGGCAGGTGTCAAGCTCCCTGGATCATCTCTTTGTGGACGAGTTCCAGGACCTCAACGTTTGCCAGTTCGAACTGGTGCGGATTCTGGCCGAAGCTGCCCAAGTCTTTGCCATCGGCGATCCGGACCAGGCCATCTACGGCTTTCGGGGGAGCGACCCGGAGTTTTTCTTCTGCTTTGCCAAGATGCCCGGTGTGGAGCAGGCGTTCCTGACCCACAACTATCGCTGCCCCGCTGCAATCATCGCGGCAGCCACGGCGCTCATCAATCATAATAGTCGGCACAATAGCGGGCACAACAGCCGGCCCAGCGCTCTCCCCCTCGTTGCCGAAGCCGGCAGGCAGGGCGTAATCGAACTGTACAGCGCACCGTCACCGGCGGCGGAGGCCGAATTCATCGTGCGCCGCATCGAGGAGTTGATGGGCGGCATCGAAAACTTCTCCATCGTTTCCGGCCGGGGCGGTGACGGTGATTCAGGGCGGGGGCTGAGTTTCTCCGACATGGCCGTGCTCTTCAGGCTCGGCAGGCAGGCCGAAGAGATCGCCACCGCCCTGGAGCGGCGCGGCATTCCCTGTCAACGGGTAGGAACTGTGCCCTTTTACCTAACTCCGGAGCTGCGGCCCGCCTATTATTTCCTGCAGGCCGCCGCCGGAACGGATGTAATAGCCGACTGGCTCCTACTTGCCGGCGCCCTACCGGGAATCGGGAATACCAGCATCGATCGGCTGGAGGCGGCCCTCCCCCTGACCGGTGATTTCTGGGCCGGCCGCGCCCTCCCCGCGCTGTCACAGGCAGCGGGCCGGGCACTGACGGAGCTTGACCAGGCCCTCAAGCGCTTTCGGGAGGCCGTTGCCATGAGCGGGCTGGCCACTGGCCTGGAGGGGATGTTGCCGTATCTCGCCGTCGGTCCCGAGGCGGCCGGCGCCAAACGGCTCCTGGATCTGGCAGGCAGCTTCGGTGGTGACCTGGCGGCCTTTAGCAGCCATCTGCGCCGCTACGCCGATGCCTCGGTTTACGACGAACGCGCCGAGGCCGTGGCTCTGATGACACTGCATAGCGCCAAGGGGCTGGAGTTTCCCGTGGTCTTTCTGGCCGGCGCGGAAGAGGGGCTCCTTCCCTGTTCGCTCTGGAACGACGTGAACGTGGAAGAGGAGCGGCGGCTCTTTTACGTCGGCCTCACCCGCGCGAAGGAGCGGCTGCTTCTGACCGCGTCCGAGAACCGTGCCTGGGCCGGCCCTTCGCCCCGCCGGCTTTCCCGCTTTATCGGCGAGATCCCGGCGCACCTGCTGTCGGCCGCCGCCGCTGCTGCCACTCCGCCCAGAAAATCGAAAGGACGGAAAGGTTCGGAGCAGATGGAGCTGTTTTGACAGGGCCACCGGTAGGGTGATGGGCGAGTGCTTGTCCACGATGCATTGTACTTTTTCATGGTCGCCGTTTCCAAGGCGGCGATGACCCCGGCGCAGTTGAGCCCCCGCCCTCCGCAAGGATCAGGTCACGGTGACTTTCGGCAGCAGCACGAAGCGGGCGCACGGTCCCCACATTCCCGTCTCCGGATCACGTGGAGCAGGACGCCCTTGGCCTGGCCGCAATTTCCCGTCCGGCAGGGGAACTGATGCCTCGCGTTTCCCGATTTTTTCCTTAAGATTGCCGCCCCCAGAGACCGAGCATCAGGGTGAGTCCGACAACAATAACGACCAGACCCGACCTGCGCGTCATCCGGATAACCATATCATACTGCTTCGGTTGCAGCCGGTCCATGTATCGCTTCATGATGGCGGGTGTAGCAAATACCTCAAACAATCCGACCAGGATGATCAAAATGCCGTAGCGAGCGGAGGGTTCCATATCGTTCCTCTCAAGATCCTCTCTACCATTTCAGCCGCTGGCTCCCTTTGCAGGAAGATCGGAATCGATGATCCCTTGCGCCCCGGTTCCGCATAGTCGGGATCGGCCCTACTTCGCCAGCATGATATCGAGGATGGTTCGGTCCGTCACATCCATCCCTTCGCACACGATCCGTTCCAGATGGTCAATGCTTGCATCGGCATCGCTGCCGACAATACCCGCATCGGCGGATGCCCCCTTGCCGTCCATGGCCATCAGCGCGGACAGCGCCGCAGCGTGAACGGCGGAATCGATCTTGAGGGCGCAGGTTCCTTTGGCGCCGTCACAGATGATGCCGGTCAAATTGCCCACCATGCTGTTCACCGCGTAATTGATCTCGGTTCTTCCACCCCCGAGGAGGCGCACAAACCCGCAGGCCGTTCCGATCGCCGCGGTAAAAGCGCCGCACAGGGATGACAGCCGTCCCTTGCGTGCCGCAATCGCAATCGCTACGATGCTGCTCAAGGCAAGGGCCCGGGCCAGCGATTCGCGGGAAGCGCCTATCCTCTCAGCGAGGACGGCTACGGGCACCATCACCGTTATACCCTGGTTGCCTGAACCGGAATTGATAACGACCGGCAGCGGAGAACCGGCCATACGGGCATCGGACGCCGCGGCAGCCTTCGCCGCTGCGATGTTCAAGGCATCTATGATGGCACTGCGGTTCCCGGCGAAGGTCATGGATTGGCGCCCGACCTCAATCCCGTAATGCTGGACGAGTGAATGTTCGGACAACCTGATGTTGACGATGGCGGCGTCCACGAGAAAGGAAATGGAGTCCGGCTCAACGGAATCGGCAAAATCGATCATCTGTGCGAAGGTCGGATATCCATTCGGGAAAATAGCCGGGACTCCTGCCTGAAGATCTCTCCCGCCGCCGTGAAGTTCGAGCCTCTCCTTACCGTCGACACGCAGGCTTTCCAGCCTGTCGTGAAGATGAGAGATCGTCGCAACAGCTTCATGGCCACCGGCCCTTGCGCTGACTTCGATGAAAACGGCAGGCGCTTCCTCCCTCAAGGCGAGGACGACCATCCCCCCGTCCAGGAAAAACCGGGTGCGAACTTCCGCTTCCGGAGTCACGCCCGCAAGAACGGCAAGGCCGTCCTGAGGATTCCCGCTCACGGCGCCGAGAACGACAGCGGCTTTGAGACCCCTGAGCGAGGAATTGGGCAAGCCCACGGACATGGCGTTCTTGATGATGTCGCGGCTGGCGGCCACGGAGATCCCTTCAGGTTCAAGGGCAAACTCCTCCCGCAAGGCATGCGCCGCCACAGCGCCTGCCAGCGCCGCAGCGGCCGGCTCCGTGCAGCCCATGGCCTCGATCAGCTCTTTTCGAAGCACGATCAGCATGTCATGATTCATGCTGCTACTTCTTCAACCCCAGCTTTACCGCCAACTGCTGGGTGGATTTGAACTGCTCCGCCGTCCACTCCCGGTACGTCTTGGCGTCCTGATAGGCGGGGATCAGGCCCATTCTTTCGAGCGCCGCGAGGAGCTCCCTATCCTTGAGGGCATCGGCAATCGCCGTTTCCCACTTGGTCACAATCGCTTCGGGCATGTTCTTCGGCCCCACAAAACCGCTCGCGGCCATGACGCTGTAGGCCGGGAACCCGGCTTCCTTGCTTGTGGGAACGTCAGGGAGCTCTTTCACCCTCTCCGCATTGGTCAGCATCAGCGCGCGGAGCTTGCCGGCCCTCACCAGTTCCAGAACTTCGGGCAACTGCTGGGCCACGAAATCGACATGGCCGCCGGCGAGGTTGGTGATTACCAGCACACCGCCGTTGAAGGAGACCATGTCGACCTTGGAGGGGTCAACGCCCGCGGATTGCAGGAGCTGGGCGATGCCGAAGGCCCCCGTTCCGGCCAGTCCCGAGACGCCCGCCTTGAACTTTGACGGGTCTTTCTTGATCGCCTCCACGAGTTCCCTGGCCGTCTTGTACGGCGTACTGGCATTGACGGTCAACACGGACGGCGTGACGCCGATGCGCGCCAGGTAGGTGAAGCTGTCCCAGTTGTACGGGTTGTTGCTCTGGGCTGCCGGGGCGAAGGCCAGCGTGTTGACCTGGCCGTTGTTGATGGTGTATCCGTCCGGGGCGGCCTGGGCCACGGCCGCCGTTCCGACGACCCCGCCTCCGCCCGGCTTGTTGACCACACTGACCGGCTGTCCCCATTTCTTCGACAGGTACGATGCGACCAGGCGGGAGACCTGATCGGCGGAACCGCCGGGCGCAAAGGCCACGACGATCTGGATCGGTTTGGCCGGATAGGCGGCCGCGGCGGCGCACTCGGAAACCGGAGCGCCGATCAGGCCGAGCAGGACGGCCAGGCCGGTAAACAGGGAAAACCAACGGGTTACTGCGAACATCGTTCTTCTCCTTTCGTAGGTCCCCTCGGGGACTGGTTGATCAGGGTGTCGGAACCACCCTATAGTTCTTCCGATTCCATCACCGCCGCAGCGGCCCTGCGGCCCTTGCGCCGGGTGTAGAAGGCCAGCACGACGGAGCCCACCGCCAGGATCAGCAGGATCAGGGAAATCGGCCGCGTCACGAAGATGCCGATACTGCCCTTGGAAATGGTCAGGGACTGCCGCAGGGAGTCCTCCAGCATCGGCGAGAGGATCAGGGCCAACACGACGGGGGCCGTGGGGTATTCGAGTTTTCGCATCAGGTAGCCCACGATGCCCATGGCGAAGGCCACCCCCACGTCGAAAAAGCTGTTCCGGATCCCATAGGCCCCAATCAGGCAAAGAACCAGGATCCCCGGCGCCAGGTAGGGATAGGGAACGCGGATCAACTGCGCCCAGAGACCCACCAGGGGCAGGTTCAGGACCAAGAGGATGACGTTGCCGATGTACATGCTGGCGATGAGAGCCCAGACGAACTCCGGGCTCTTGTCGAAGAGCATGGGACCGGGCCTGAGGCCGTGGATCATGAAAGCCCCGAGGAGCACCGCCATGGGCGCCGACACGGGAATTCCGAGAGACAGGAGGGGGACCATGGCCCCGTTCACGGCTGCATTGTTCGCCCCTTCCGAGGCAGCCACTCCCTCGATGGCCCCTTTTCCGAATCGCTCGGGATGCTTGGAGAAGTTCTGCTCCACCGTGTAGGCCATGAAGGCTGCCACGGCGCCGCTGGAGCCCGGTAACACCCCGATGAAAAAGCCGATGAAGGCGCTACGGATCATGGCCCCCGCCGAGCGCTTCATATCCTCACGACCGGGAAAGAGGTTCTGCAGCTTCGTATCGAAGACGTCGAGACTCGTTCCCTCCATGTTCTCCAGCACTTCGGGGATGGCGAAGAGTCCGACGACGACGGCCACGAAGTCGATCCCCGCCAGCAAATCAACGCTGCCGAAGGTGAAACGGCTCAGGCCGGTAACGGGCTCCATGCCCACCGTTGCCAGAAGCATCCCGAAGATGCCGGCCAGGAGCCCCTTGGCCATGGACTTGCCGACGAGGCTGACGACGATGGTGAGACCCAGGAGCATGAGGGAGAAATACTCTGGGGGTCCGAAGGCCAGGGCATAAGAGGCCAACGGTACGGCGAGCGTCATCAGCAGGATCAGCGACAGGGTGCCGGCCACAAAGGAAGAGATCGCCGACATCCCCAGGGCCGGGCCCGCCCGGCCCTGGCGGGCCATCTGATACCCGTCGAGGGTAGTGGCCACGGAGGCGGCCTCCCCGGGGATGTTGACCAGGATGGCGGTCGTCGAACCGCCGTACATGGCCCCATAGTAGATCCCCGCAAGCATGATAATCGCCGTCGTGGGCCCGAGGCCCACGGTGATCGGTGCCAGGATGGCGATGCTCACGGTGGCCCCGATGCCGGGCAGGACCCCGACGAGGGTCCCGATGAGGGCCCCGACGAAGCAGTACAGGACATTGGTCGGCGTCAGCGCGACGGCAAATCCTGTGATCAGATGATGCAAGATATCCATGAATGCACCCTCCGCCCTATGGCATGCCCCATAGCCCCGTGGGCAGGTCCGCCTGGAGCCAGACCTTGAAGACGACAAACAACCCCACGGCCGTCAGGACGCTGACGGCAACCGATGAGACCCAGCGGCTTGAACCCAGCATGCGGGCCATAAACAGCATGAAACAGGCGGTTGAGAGGATGAACCCCAGCACCGTGATCAGATAGGCATAGATCAGGAAAGCCATGAAGGTGAGCCCGATCCGCCGCAGTCCCACCCCTTTTGGCCACCGTACGGGGCTGTCCTGGGACCCGGGCCGCCTGAAGGCCTTCACCACAATGGCCGTCGAAGCCAATAGGGCGAACACGGAAAGCCAGAAGGGAAAGAATCCCCGTCCTGGCGCGTTCCGGTAGACCATATCGAGCTTGGTGGACTCGTATAAGACCAGCAGGAACACCGCCGTGAGAATCATCCCGGAGAGCTTGTCTGCTCGCTTCATTTGTTCAAACCTCCGAAGGGCGCGCCATCCTTACCCGCAAAAGGAAAAAGCGGCCTTGTTTTCCTCAACCACGGCCGCTTCCCACCTCGATGAAGATGAGTTCCCGATGGCAAAGAAACAAAAGCTTCACCGTCCGGGCGTGCCATTCCGCGCGGAACCGGGCGGATCAACTTCTTACGGATTCATCAAAACTGGATCTCTCCGTCTTTCAGCACGACGATGCTGTCCAACTCCAGCGTCGCCTTCCGGACGACTACGTCGTAGTGGGCCGCCGCCAGAACGGTGCCCCCCATGAACTTGTTGGTGCCGAAGGCCACATGGGCGCTCCCGAACTCTCCCTCGTCATCATCCGGAGCACCCCGGAGTTTGCACATCGGGTTGAGACCGATGCCGAGTTCTGCCACATGATAGACATTTGGGTCGTTGAGGTCGGCCAGAAGATTGCGGAACGTCACGGCCAGGGGGCCTCCCGTGACAGACGCCAGCCGCCCTTCCCGCACCTCGATCCGGGGATGTTCGCCCTCCATGAATCCCACGCCGGGAATGGACCCATCCACCACCACCCCGCCTTCGGCTGTTACATCCAGGGGGGAGCTGCTCGCCTCGCCACCGGGGGGTGCTGGAAGTTCGTCCGTGGTGCCGCAGCAGCTCCGGG
>VFSW01006548.1_pt1 | contig 17097 bp, 17 predicted proteins | sample 5358111 | NCBI WGS metagenome assembly VFSW01 (sample SAMN11554181, study PRJNA540505) | mine drainage metagenome | isolation source: sediment from site ElyBrook_90M | place: USA: Ely Copper Mine, Vershire, VT | collected 2017
CTCTGAGGGTGCCCGTTCACTCCCGGAGGTCTCTGGGATTCTGATAAGCTCGAGGTATGGGGGCAATGGTTCCGGGGTGATCGGGTTTTCGGTCGGTTCCCCTTGAAATATGCCGGAACGGCCAGCCGGTTCGAAGGCCGGACCGTTGTGCCATCCGGAGAGGCCGGCTTCGGGCTGCAAGTGATCGCCGTCGATCCAGCGGGGAACACCGGGGTGCTCACCCGCGATCTCAGCATTGGCAAGTGACCCGGACCGGCGCGGGTGGCCGCGACGATTGAAGTGACTTCGCGATGGGACGAAAATCAGCCAAGTCCCCGGTGTAAAAGAGAGATGAGGGATGCTTGATGAAAAGCAAAGGGGAGCCGGACCGGCTCCCCTTTTTTCGCCGTTCCGAGGAACGGCAAGGCGCCTATCTTCCCCCCGTCCCGCTCATGGCTATTTGCCTTATCGGCGTATCGGGATCATTCGAATGGATACTGAGGGTCGCTGTATAGGAGCGCCGGGTTGTCGGCCTGAATTCAATCTGCAGTTCGTATCCGCCTGATGGATTCACGGCGAACGAACCGGTCCCCGGTTTGAAGGCGGCGGCATCGGTTCCGACTACCTCAACCTTTGTGACAGTCAATCTCGCCGTTCCCCTGTTCGTCACCGTCATGCTCTTTCTGACCGAGTGTTGCACCTTGACGCGGCCGAAATCGAGCGAGCCGGCGGTTACGATGTCCGGCGCAGCCGGTGAGGTGGTCCCGGGCGGCATCTTCAGGCCGCGTTCGGGCCGTGAGAAGCCGTGGCACCAGGAGCAGTCGTACTTCTTGTCTTTCACGTGTTTGTCGTGAATCTTGGTATAGCTCGGCATGCTCTCGCGTTCGTGGCACTGCGTGCAGGTCGTCTCCTGCGTACCCTTCATCGCATACCCCATGCCCTTCAGGTTCATCTGCGTCGCGGTTGCGGTGTGGCACTGGTTACAGGTAAGCGCACTCCCCTTCGGCATCACCTCGTGCGTTATCAGTTGGTAGGTGTCCGTCTCCACATCGCTGTACGGGGTCGTATCGGGATACTCCATGTTGACCAGTCCGGCCCTTACCGCTGCATCGTAGTTGCCGGTTGAAAAATAGACCGCCGTATCCAGCGCGATCAGGACGCCAGGACCGCCCGCCAGCGGTTGGCGAGACTTCTTGTACTTGAAGGGGTAGAGTTTGCTGCCCGGGTCGTTGATGCCGCCCTCGGGACGCGATGTCCCGCAGGCCCCGCTTGCCGCATCCAGCCATACCGTCTCCATCAGGCTATAGTTCCAACTGAATCCGTTCCAGAACGCATACGCGGGCTTCAGATTGCCGCCCCGCGTGATGGTCGGCTCCCAGCGGCCCAGCGCCGCGTTCCATTCGGGGACCAGCCAGTTGCGGTACACCTCCGTCGTCTCGGTCGCAGCCGTGTCCGCGGCGTTTCTGGCGTAGGTCGGGATGTGGCAGGTCTGACAGGCCACACGGTTGACGTGACGGTTGATGTTCTCGTTCCCATGCCCCGTCGACGTCGCCTTGTTCGGGTGGCAGGTTGCGGTGCTGCAGTTCATCTTCACGTCGAGGTCGGTCTGCCTCAGGTCGGAGCCGCGACCCGCTATCCGGTGGTTCTGCGTCGTATGACACTGCTGGCAGGTGAGATTGGCGCCGGTTGTGGACATGTGGACATCAAAGGTTCTGTCCGCCGTCGTTCCATGCGCCATCGCCATGTCGCCCCGTTTGTTGTTGTCGCCTCCGCCGCCTTTTGCATGGCATTGCAGGCAGTTTGAGCGTTCCGGCGAGTGCACCGTTCGGACGGCCTGATCCATGGTCACGGTCATGTTCGCCGTATCCGGGACAAAGACCCCGTTGACCTTTTTTCGCTTATACTCTCTCTGGTGGCAGATGAGACAATCGACGTTCTGGAGCTGCGCAACCGTTGCGGCAGGCTCCGGTTTCGCCCCAAGACCGACATGGCAGGAGCCGCAGGCGTTCCAGTTGCCCAAGATGGAGATGCAGTAATTGTTGAGCGCCGTGTCGAGCTTCCCCTGGGTATCGGGGCCGTTCACGGTGTAGGGTGTCGGTCCCTGCCACTGGTAGTGGCTGGAGCCGTGAACCTCGCGCGCCTCCGCTTCATGGCAGGTCAAGCAGGTCTGTGAGTCCTGCCATGACAGCCCGGCGTGCGGGTCAACAGCGGCCGCCTCCCCCACAATCGCAAGCATCGCCGCACCGCATAAGGCAATGACCAGCGCGGCACCAGTAAATTGTTTCCTCATATGAGCCCTCCTTTTTTTAATGACTGGGGACGCGTTTCTCCCCCTGTTTGATGCAGCAAAACACCAACCGCGGGTGGTTACGAACCGTTCAAGAGGAAATGCTTGGCTGCTGCTCGCCCCTTCTGCGGAGTGGATGACGACGCACAGCAGTATTCATACCAAATGACACTCCATCGATATTATTGAGTATTCAAAAACACCGGTAGGGGAATGTGAAGGATTTTTTATCCGGCGTGATGGGTGCAAAAGCCTGATCACACCCACCGTTAAAATTATAAGCTAATGATTTTGTGAAGATATTTATGCATGAAACCAAATGCATGGAATTTCCTTCACAGGCACCGGAAGATTGTGTCCGGAAAACGATCATTCGAGATGCCAAGGGGATGCACGGATGACGGCTGCGGGGATTCATACTGAAACATAATTATATTGAAACATTAGAAATATTCCTTGATCGTTACCTTTTTTTGTTATAGGAGGTTGGGACATTATTCCCTCGTATAATCGGTCTCTCAGAAGCGTCTAAAGCTCGCCTATGCCGGTCAAGTGTCCGTCTCGGATTTACTCTACCGGTCGCGTTTTGGTGGTACGGTTACGGCCGGTCGAGACACCCCGGCTCGGAGAGCAGGTTCATGGGTTGGCAGGGATTTGCGGTTTTAAACACTCGTGAGGAGAAAACAGAGATGGATCGACCAAGGCGATTGCGGTATTGTGTGGACAATGAGTGGCGTGAGTCTAAGACGGTAAAGCCGTATATGCCCGTGACCGATTCGAGCACAGGCGAGGTCATCGCCGAGGCGCCGTGCTGCACCATGGACGAGGTGAACAGCGCCGTGGCGGCGGCCAAGGCGGCCTTTCCCGGCTGGTCCTCCCGCCCGGTCCAGCAGAGAACGGAGGTGATGTTCCGTTTCCGGACGCTTCTGGATGCGCACCTGGAGGAGTTGACCCTGTCCGTGGCGACGGAGCTCGGAAAGAACATCGAAGAGGCCCGCGGGGACATCATCAAGGCAATGGAGGTGGTAGAGGTGGCCTGCGGGGCGCCCATCCTGATGCAGGGCGACGCCCTGATGAACGTCTCCACCGGCCACGACACGGTCATGTACCGGGAACCCGTCGGCGTCTTTGCCGGAATCGTTCCCTTCAACTTTCCGGCCATGATTCCCTTCGGCTGGATGATCCCGCTCTGCATCACACTGGGCAACACCTTCGTGCTGAAGTCGGCGAGCCTGACCCCCATGACCTCCATGCGGGTCCTGGAGTTGCTCATCGAGGCGGGCCTCCCCAAGGGGGTCGTGAACCTGGTCACCTGCAGCCGCGTGGAGGCGGAGCTCTTACTGAAGCACCCCGACATCCGGGGGATCTCCTACGTGGGTTCGACCTCGGTCGGCCTTCACATCTACTCCACGGCGGCGGCGCACGGAAAGCGCGTCCAGGCGCTCTGCGAGGCGAAAAACCACGGCCTGGTGCTCAGGGACGCCGCCCTGGAACGCGCGGCCCTGGGAATCATCAACTCGACCTTCGGCTGCGCGGGAATGCGCTGCATGGCCCTGCCGGCGCTCTGCGTCGAGGAGGCCTGCGCCGACGAATTCATCTCCCATCTGGTCAAATATGCAAAGCAGCGGAAGGTGGGCTGCGCGTACGACCCCAAGACGGAGCTGGGTCCCGTGGTATCGGCGGAGCACAAACAGTCCGTCATCGACTGGATCGCCAAGGGGGTCGAAGAGGGGGCCGAGCTGATCCTCGACGGCCGGAACATCGTCGTCCCCGGCTTCGAAAACGGCCATTTCGTTGGTCCCACGATTTTCGATCACGTGAAGCCCGGCATGACGGTCGGCGACTGCGAGATCTTCGGCCCCGTGACCAGCATCAAGCGGGTCAAGGATTTCGAGGAGGGGCTCGCCATCATGAACGACAGCCGGTTTGCCAACGGCTCGTGCATCTTCACCCAGAACGGCTACTATGCCCGGGAGTTCACCCGGCGGACCCACGCGGGCATGGTAGGGGTCAACGTAGGCATTCCCGTGCCTGTTGCCTACTTCCCCTTTGCCGGACACAAAGACTCCTTCTTTGGAGACCTCCATGTGATGGGCAGAGACGGGGTCGCTTTCTACACGGAGGCGAAGTGCGTCACCTCCCGTTGGTTCAGCGAGGAGGACAAGCAGGAGAAGCGTATAAGCACCTGGGAAGGAACGATCACCCGGAAATAGGCTGCCGAGGCGAAGCCCCGCAGCGCCTTGCAGGGATGTCCTCGACCCATCGATCGGTCGCAAGAGTTTCTTGGTCATTTGGTAACAGATTATGAAAGATACTTTAATCACATTGACTCCGCTTGAATGCGGGTCCTGAAAGAGGAGGTTTGAAATGATTGAGCAGTTTTTACAGAGGGCGGACGCACGGAGATGTTCGCTGTCGCAGCATGAACTCGAACGAAGGTGGGCAGGGTTGCGTAAACGGATGGCCGCAAAGAAGATCGACTACCTCGTGGTCCAGAGCCAGAACCGGGGCGTCGGCGGCTACTTCCGGTATTTCACCGACCTGCCCGGCGGCAACTATCCCAATGCCGCGGTCTTCCCTCTCGAAGGCGATATGGCGATCATCTCGCATGGCCCGGCATCGCCCGCGCCGCCGGCCAACCCGCCCGACTGGGCGCTCCGCGAAGGCAAGATAAAGTTCAACACCCCGGCTTTCCCCAATGTCTGGTGGGAAGACGGCTGGGACGCAGACAAGGCCGTGGCCTACATGCTGAGGAAGAAACCCCGGAAGGTCGGTTTCGTCGGGATGGGGAACATGTCCGCAGCGCTCTGTGAAAACGTAAAGAAGGGGCTGCCGGGCGTTGAGTTCATCAATGCCACCGATCTCGTCGATGAACTCCGGATGGTCAAGAGCGAGGAGGAGCTCTCCCTCCACCGCGAGGCCGCCTACATGCACGAGATGAGCTACGAAATCGCCAAGGAGGCAATCGTGCCGGGAAGAACCATCGAGGAGGTGATCCTGGATATCCGGATCGCCCAGATGGAGGCGGGCAGCGAGGAGCAGCAGGTGGCCATCGCCTTCGGCCAGCCGGGAGAACCGCACCCGGGACAGATGAGCTGGGGCAATACGGTCATCCGGCGGAAACTGCGCGAAGGCGACATCGTCAACCTCCTGGTGGAATCATCGATGGCGGGCGGCTATTGGTACGATATGCGGCGATTCTTCTCCATCGGCCCCGTCCCCGCGGCATATCAAGAGGCCTGGGCAATCGTCAGGGAGGCGCGGTCGATCATGGCGGAAAACTGCAAGCCGGGCTTGCTGCCGGGGGTCGCCGTGAAGGCCTGCGACAAATTCCTCAAGAGCAAGGGATGCCCGCCGGAAAACCGGGTGTCGGGGCACGGTCAGGGGTTGGACCTCGTGGAGAGACCCGTCTTTTTAAAGGATGAGGTCTGCAAGCTCGAGGCCGGGATGATCGTCTGCCTCCATCCGACGGCCAAGACGAAGAAGGCCGCGGTATGCCTCTCGGACACCTACGTGGTGACGGAGTCCGGGGCGGTCCCTCTGTACAAGAACCTGTTCGACAAAGATGAAATTGCCGTGGTGGGTTAACCGGCACCATTTTTTCGAGGAAATGCAACCGGGGCGAGGTCCTTACTGGAGGGGGTATGACGAAAATCGTCGTAGCATGCGGATTCGGGCTTGCCGAGGAAGCCTTGGCCGCGATGAGGGAAGCCGCCCAGGTTACGGTTCTTCATGACGACTCGGAAGCGGCGCTGCTGGCGGAACTGCGGGATGCGAGCACCCTCCTGGTAAGCATCCGGCCTCCCGTCACCCGGCGCTTCATCGAGTTGGCCGGCCGGCTCAGGCACATCGCGCGGCTTGGCGTGGGAGTGGACACTATCGATCTGCAGGCGGCTACGGAGCATGGGATCTTCGTCACGAACGTCCCCGAGGTGACGGCGGATTCCGTCGCCGAGTTCACCATGACGCTGCTCATGTCACTCGCCAAAAATATCGTCCGGTGCGACCGGGCGGTCAAGGAGGGCCGGTGGGCCGATAGGCTCGACCTGATCCGTGAAAATATCGAGCTGCGCGGCAAGACGCACGGCATCGTCGGCCTGGGAAATATCGGAGGCCGGGTGGCTATCCGGTGCCGGGCGTTCGGAATGCGGGTCCTCTACCACAAGCGAAACAGGGCCCCGGAGATCGAACAATCGGCGGGGGTGGAGTATGCCCCCCTCGATACCCTGCTTCGGGAGGCCGACAGCATCAGCCTGCACCTTCCCCTGACAAAAGAAACGACGAACCTGATAGATAAATCCCGATTCGAATCGATGAAGCCGACGGCCCTCCTGATCAACCAGGCCAGGGGCAAGGTGGTGGACGAAGAGGCCCTCGTCTGGGCGCTCAGGGAAGGGAAGATCGGGGGGTATGCGACGGATGTATACGCCTCCGAACCGCCGGACCCGCAGAGCGAGTTGCTCCGTTTCAGGAACGTGGTCGCCACGCCGCACCTGGGCGGGGGAACCCGCGAGGCCCGCCTGCGGGCCAACATGACGGTCGCCGAGGAGGTGCTCAGGGTCATCCGCGGCGAATTGCCGAAGAATCTGGTGAACCGGGAGGTGCTGGAGCGAAAGGGTTCGTGAGTCGAACAGCGAGAGGACCTCGGCGAGGCCGAAACGGCATTTCTGATCCCGGGCAGACGATGCCCATCTTTCGAAAGGAGATGTGTCATGGAGGGAACCATCATGAGCGGACACGGGGAGGTGCAAAAGGGATTCGGTAGTCGGAGAAGGCGCTTTGCCCACGCGGTGCCGGCGGGGAAGGCAAAGATAATGGCTTATGCCATGGCCGGCATGATTCTGCTGGCCGGCATGGTGGTTTCACCGCTCGGCGCGCAAACCTACCCGAACAAGCCGATCCGCTTCATCCTGCCCTTTCCCCCGGGCGGGCCGACCGACATCCTCGGGCGCTTTATCGGACAGAAGCTTGCCGATCGGCTCGGCCAGCCAGTGGTCCCGGAAAACAAGCCCGGCGCCGGCGCCAACATCGGCCTTGAAATCGGGGCGAAGGCCAAACCCGACGGCTACACCATCACCCTGGCGTCGCCATCGCTCGCGATCAGCCCGACCCTCTACAAGAAACTCAACTACGATGCAGTAAAGGACTTCGCGCCGATCGCCCTGGTTGCGGAGATCCCCAATGTCCTGCTCGTCCGTCCAGATCTGCCGATCAAGAGCGTCAAGGAACTGATCGAATACGCGAAAGCCAACCCCGGCAAGCTCAATTTCGGCTCGGGCGGCATCGGCACCTCGAACCACCTGGCCAGCGAACTCTTCAAAACACTGGCCAATGTCAACATCGTCCACGTGCCCTACAAGGGGTCGAACCAGGCGATGATCGCCATGATAGGCGGCGAGGTCGGCATGGTCGTCATCGGCCTTCCGTCGTCGCAGGCGCAGATCAAGGCCGGCAAGGTGCGGGCGCTGGCCGTGCTCAGCGAGGAGCGCCTGTCGTCGTTCCCCAACATTCCGACCGCCAAGGAGGCCGGAATGGACAATTTCGAGGTGACCACCTGGTACGGCCTCCTCGCGCCCGCCGGGACACCCCGCGACATCGTCGCCCGCCTGAACGCGGAATGGGTCAAGATCGCGGCGATGCCCGACGCCAGGGAGAAGATGCAAACCGCCGGATTCGAGCCGCTGTCGAGTACCCCCGAGAAGTTCGCGGAATTCATCAAAGCGGAGATCGTGCGCTGGGGAAAAGTCATCAAGGACGCCAAACTGAGCGTGGATTAGCCATTCTCCTCCGGCTTTTTTGACAGGCCAAGACAATTTGTTGAATGAACATGGGAGGTTGTGAGCGTGAGTGATAAAAAAACCGGGGCAAGATTTTTGGCTGAGACTTTTAAGGGATACGGGGTGACCCACGTCTTTTTTGTCGAGGCAATTCTGAGAAAGACCCTTGTGGAATTGGAAACGCTGGGAATCCGCCGGATATTGACCCATTCCGAAAAGGCCGCCGCCTACATGGCGGACGGTTATGCCCGGGTAACGAAACGGCCCGGGATCTGCATGGCACAGTCGGTCGGGGCGGCGAACCTCGCCTCGGGACTCCAGGACCCCTACCTGGGTTCATCGCCCGTCATCGCCATTACCGGGAAGAAACTCCCGCTGTGGCAGAATCGCAATTCCTACCAGGAAATCGATCACAATCCGCTCTTCGCGGCGGTTACCAAATACAACGTCACCGTCGATACCGCCGAGCAGCTTCCCCTTTATGTCCGGCAGGCCTTCCGGGAGGCGACGACGGGCCGACCCCGGCCGGTCCATCTGGATATAGCCGGAGGTTACATGGGGGCAGGAATCGAATCCGCCGAGGGTAACTTCGAGGTGATCGTCGAAGACAAGTTCACCCGCATTCCCGCTTTTCGTCCGGAACCGGAGGCGGAGGCCTTGCAGAAGGCGGTAACGCTCCTCCGGACGGCGGAGCGCCCTGTGATCGTTGCCGGAGGGGGGGCGCGCTCCTCGGAGGCGGGACCGGAAATCGTCGAGCTGGCCGAACGGCTCTCGATCCCTGTGGCCACGTCGCTCGACGGCAAGGACGCCTTCCCAGACACCCATCCGCTGAACGTGGGGATCGTCGGCTCATACTCCCGGTGGTGCGCCAACCGTCTCGTCTCCGAGGCGGACCTCGTCCTCTACATCGGGAGCGGCACGGGGGACCAGGTGACCAATGATTGGACGATCCCGCGGATCGGGACGGCCGTCATCCAGATCGACATCGACACCTCCGAACTCGGGAGGAGCTATTCCAACAAGGTCTCCCTCCCGGGGGACGCCAAGGCCACCCTCCGTGGGATGATCGGGCTCGTCACGGAAAAGCGGAGCAACCCGAAATGGACCGGCCGGGCGCAGCAGCTTCTGCGCGACTGGCAAAAGGAGATGGAGCCCTTCTGCCGTTCGGCGGCCACGCCGATCCGCACGGAGCGGCTCTGCCGGGAGATCAGCGACGCCTTTCCCGCCGACGGGGTCCTCGTGTCGGACACCGGCTTTGCCGGGATCTGGACGGGGGCAATGGTCAATTTCAGCAACCCGGGACAGAGTTACATCCGGGCCGCGGGATCCCTCGGCTGGTCCTTCCCGGCGGCACTGGGCGCCAAATGCGGTGCCCCCGAGCGACCCGTGGTCTGCTTCATCGGCGACGGCGGATTCTATTATCACCTGACCGAGCTCGAAACTGCCAGCCGCTGCGGGATCAATGTCGTAACCGTGGTCAACAACAACCAGTACCTCAGGCAGTGCGTGGACGGGATCAACCAGGCCTACGGCGACCGGAAGGGAAACCGCGACGAGCAGTGCAAATTCTCAAAAACCGACTTCGCCAGGATCGCCCACGATATGGGCTGCGTCGGGATCCGCGTGGAAAACCCCGAGGAGATCGCCCCGGCCTTCAAGAAGGCGCTGTCCTTGAACAAACCGGTGGTGGTAGACGTGGTCACCGACCCCGCCTGTCGGGCGCCGGGCCCCTGGACCCCGCCCGTCGGATGATGATTGCCGGATGAATATTCAGAGACGACCATAGCGATGGAATCGGTGGGGAGAGAAAGGGGGATTTCCGGAGGCGATGAAAACGAGAAGAGTGGTTACCGGGCTGAACAAGGACGGACGAAGTGTGGTCAAATGGGATTCCGTACTGGAAAGCAACCCGGGAAGGCACCGGTTTCAAAAGGAGGAGCTCTGGGCAACGGATAGCCTGCCGGCCCGCCTGACCGAAGCTGATCCAACAACCTGGAACCTTGGCACCACCCTCGCGAACGGGTCCGTCTTCCGCCTCGGCCGCTATGAGCCGGGGGTTGCCGAGCGCTGGCATCGAACCGATTCCCTCGATTACGGCATCGTCCTTTCCGGAGAGATGTGGATGCAGCTCGATGAGGGAGAAGTTCACCTGAAAACCGGTGACATCGTCATCCAAAGGGGCACCATCCATAACTGGGTCAACCGGGGGACCGAACCATGTGTGATGGCCTTCATTTTGATCGCAACGGAAGGGGGAGTATCGACGGGCTGGTAGCGAAACCCTTTCAACTGAGAAACGTTTAGGAGTTTCCATGGGAAAAACCCCCAAATTGATGTTGGGATTTTTCTTCAATCTTTGCCCACCGGCGCTCGGAATCATCGTCATCGTTATCTCGCTCAGGCATGGATTCGGCACCTTAAAAAAACCCGGTACGGGGCTCTATCCGTTCTTTCTCGGTCTTTCGATCGCCATTTTCGGTACACTGCTCCTCATATCGGAATTACGGGCACAAATCCGCTGAAAACCCCTGTCCATTTCCGTTGGCACCACGCTCTTCATCTATCTTCTGTTCGATTACTGGCTCTACATCGATTTACCCAGAGGGCTCCTGGGTAGAGGGAACGATATGGAAGGACTTCACCAGCTTCTCAACGGCTTCATCAATTCCCTGAGCATGGTTAATCTCTTCGCCTGTTTCGTCGGCGCCCTGGTGGGCACCGTCGCGGGAGTTCTGCCCGGTTTAGGGCCGACCGTAACGATGGCCCTGTTGCTTCCTTTCACCCTGAAATACGGCCCGGTAACCGGCTTGATCATGATGACATCAAGTTCTGCACGGACAGGAATGCCCGCTGGGAGTACATGACCCCCGAGGAGATCACCGCCGCGTTCGACAAGCGCAAAGTCGTCGTGCGGGAGATCCTCTCGAAGGCCGGACTCCTGAAGGAAGCAAAATAGACGACCGAGGATCAATGCATGCCCGATGAGGCCAGTATCTGTACCCGCTGCGGGGCCGCCATCGTCGTTCCGTAAAAAGAATGCCCTACCGGCCGGCGCAACGGCGCCGGGACGGGCGGAATCGGAGAGGATCCTCCGGTTCTGTCCCTCCCGGCGGCCCCAACAATTCGCCCAAGCGACCATCGGCAATGCACTGCAGCCGATTCCCCGGCACTGGCCGCTTCCCGGAGAGGCGCTCAGGAGCATGGATTTCATCATGGCCTGCGACAGCATGATGAACCCGACGGTCGAAGGGGCCGATATCGTCCTTCCCGCCACGACCTGGATCGAACGGGACGAGGTGACCGCCCACCGGCAGGCCTCGATCAGCGAAATCCAACTGGGCCGGGCCGTCCTAAGCCACGGAGAGACAAAGCAGAACGTCAACATCGTCATGGACAACGAGCACTGCGCTCCCCATGTTGGAAGCGGCCACTGGTTGTCCTTTCCAACATTCCTCCCCCGGCTCGGCAAAACCGCCCGTTCCGACGGGTGGAAGAAAATGCCCCCATCACCTGCGGAGGGGGAAACATTTTCCTGACGGCCTGTCGGGTTTCCCCTTCACTTGCGGATGCCGGTGTAAGCCAAAATCCGGGAAAGCGAGGAGCCGATTTTGCCGCTTTCCGAAAAGGCTAAGGCTTCGCCTACGGTCCTCATCGCACCGGAATGGCGACTGCGACAGGGTTGCAAGACAAGCTGATCCCTCAGCGGAGCTGACCCGGGCATCGCGAACGCCCGGGTTCCCATCCCCGAGTTGTCCCTGGCATAATTTCTGCATAGTAACCGTTACAGGACTATAAATAGAAAAGAGGTGCTTCCCATGATTGTACAGGCGGTTTGTTCATCCCTTCTCCTGGTGGCGATTTTCCTCCTGGAATTCAATTTGGAAGTCCGTGAGATGGGGCTTGCCTCCAATCTCAACGCCCTGCTGATCGTTTTGGGGGGGACGTTATTTGCGACCCTCATCGCCTATCCCCGCGAGAAATTGCTTGCTACCGCCGGGCTTCTGAAAAGATCCTTTACCGGCGACGGCGAGACCGATACAACCATTCGGACTATCGTGAATTTGGCTCGAATCTATCGCAGTAAGGATATTCGCTCACTGGAGCGGGAGGTGAGCAGTCTGCCTCCGGGGCTTCTCAGGATAGGCGTGGAATTGATATGCTATCAGTACAGTCGGGACAATGTCGAGCAAATCATGCAGCGGGAAGCGTCGGCTGCTTACAACAGCTACGTGACATCCCACAAGATCCTTCACAGCATGGCCCGTCTTGCCCCGGCCCTGGGGCTCGCCGGAACCATCGTCAGCCTCATCCGTATCTTTGGCCAGATCGCGAATCCGCAGAATCTCATCGGCTATATGGCCGTGGCGCTCCTGTGCACCTTTTACGGGGTGATAGTCGCCAATCTCTGTTTTGTACCCCTATCCAACAAGCTCAAGGAGTTCATGGATCAGGAAGAGCTCCGGCTGGAGATGGTTCAGGAGGGAATCCTTGATCTTTACGACCACGAGCATCCGAGGGCTATTCAATACAAGCTGGAGACGCTTACACGGACCGTTGGGACCCCGGACCGGCCTTCGACCCGACCCAAGTTGGTGCTGCTTGCACCCTATAAAAAGGCCAGGGGAGCAAACGGGTGAGCGCATTATCCGAAAACCGTCCGATTCCCGAACAGATCCAAAACCAGGTGCCTTTGAAAAGGAAAGGCAATCCCGCGCGTTTTCAAAAAAGACCGATCCCCGCCGAGACCGGAAACGAAATCTGGCTTCTGACGCTGAGCGATCTGCTCATGCTGCTCCTGGTCTTCTTTGTGCTCCTGTTTGCCGTGATCCTGCACCGGCAAAGTCAAGCCGTGGCGACGCCGCCTCCGTCCGCGCCCCCTTCGCCCGCGGTGCACACCCCTCTCGCAAATGCGCATCCGTCGCCCCCCGAAGCTGTTCCCGACACGCCACCGAAAGAAGCCACCGCCTCTCTGGAAACGGATCTCGCAGGCCTGTTGGGTGAAAGCCAAAACGAACAGGGAGTAACGGTGGAGCGTCGATCCCACTCCATTATCGTGACCTTTCCCGAACGGATTCTCTTCGATTCGGGCAGGTCTCAACTCAAAGACTCCGTTCAACCGCAGTTGGAAAAGGTCGCCCTCTTCATACAGGATCATCCGGACGTATCGATTGAAATCCACGGCCATACCGATGACCGGCCGATCAGCAACCAACGGTTCCCCTCCAATTGGGAACTATCCGCCGACCGCGCCACCCGCGTCGCCAAGGCCCTTGTCCGGTTGGGAACGGATCCCGCACGGCTTTCCGTCAGGGGTTTTGGAGAATACCGCCCCCTCGTTGCCAATGACAGCGATCTCAACCGGCTGAAAAACCGGCGGGTGGAGATACAATTTTCCCTCCTGCCCGCTCAACCCTGACAACATCCATCTGCTTGATTGGTCCTCCCGGCGTTGCATCGGATCGGGGAAATTTCTAAAATCTCGTCTAATTGTTTGCGAAGTTGGTCCCCCTGAAGGGACAATGAAATCAAAACTCTCGGCTGGATGCCGGGCCGGTAGGCTTTACAGCCGCCAGCGTTCATGTTACGGCGCGGGCGGGTACAGCCCTGCGCGCCGGCCCTTTTCGATCACAAGCGCTGTGATCGCGTCGATATGAGGTGTCGGAACTGCGGCGGCCCGTGCGAAGGACTGCACTGCGGTCAGGATGCCATCGATCTCCGGCGGCCGGTTGTGCTCGAAATCCTGGAGCATCGACGATTTATGTAACGTCGTCGGTGGCCTCGGATAAAGCCGTTCTACCGTCAGGTCGGTTGGAACCCGATGTGCTCGGGCGACAGCCAGCCCCTCTGCCGCTAATCCCTTGGCGAGGTCAAACAACTCAGGATGCCGGCTGATCACGCCGATCGGCTCGCCGGTGATCGCACAGATGGGGCTGGTGCTCAGGTTGCGCAATAATTTGTCCCAGATCTTGGCACGGATGGTAGCTGTGAGCGGGGCGGCAACACCGGCCCGCTCGAAGGCCGTGGAGATCTCCTGCAATCGGCGCGAGATTGTACCGTCGGGCTCGCCGAGGGCGAATTTGTTGAGAGTGCCCTGCGAGTTGCGGATCACGCCCGGCTCGACCACCACATTGGCCGAGTTGATGATGCAGCCGACGACGCGTTCCAAGCCGATCGTGCGGGCAAGCCTGCCGCCGGGGTCGAGCATCGACAGGTCGGGCTGCGGCAAGCCGTTGTCCTTGATGCGGTAGAGATACCACCAGGGAATGCCATTCATCGCGAAGATGACTGTTGTGTCGGGACCGAGCAGCGGCACTATCGCTGGAGCGGCATCGGGCAGAGTCGATGATTTGAGCGTCACCAGCACGATATCCTGCGGCCCGAGGCTTTCCGGGCGGTCGGTGACCCGGATCTGTGCCGAGGTTTGCGCCTCGCCGATCCACAAGGTAATCCCGCGCGCTTGGATCGCGGCAAGCTGGGCGCCACGTGCGATGGCGGTGATCTCCAGTCCGGCCGCTGGGCCGCCGGCGCCAAGCTTGGCAGCAAGATGGCCGCCAACCGCACCGGCACCGAAAATCGTTATCTTCATTCCCATGGCAATAGAATTGATAAAACGCTATTTCTTGACACGCATAAGTATGAGGGATAGGGGCTTGTATGTCAAGAAACTCATCCAGCATATACTTGGCTCAAAATCACTTCCCTCTTTTCAATGGTAGATGACACCTACTCATAGTCAGCCACTTACCCCTCATTGTCTTCCGCTGACCATCAGAGATAATTGGCTAAAATATGGACGGGCAGGATTTCGGTAATGCGAGGCAAGCAAGCATTAGTCAGCAGACTACTCTTAACAGAGATAAACGGCTTGATCCATCGCACCTGCCATGGTGGCAGGTGGTGACTTACTGACGAGGAATGATCGTCAATGACAATCCGGGTCCTCGAAGGAAAAGATAACGTCAGCATCTATAAGACCCTTCTCATGTACGGCCAAACCCCTATCTTCCTTGTCCCATCATTCATTATCGCCCTTGCCATCCTTGCTCCCGTGTCGATCTTCGCCGGCCCGCCGTTTCAGACCGATGACCCCGAACCTGTTGAATACAAGCACTGGGAGATATACAGCGCGTCTCAATTTGAACACGACAGAGACGGGTACTCTGCCACACTGCCTCATGTCGAGATCAACCACGGCATTCTCCCCGACACGATGATCCATCTCATCATCCCTTTCCAGTACAAAAATCCCTCCGGCAGCAAAGCACATTACGGCTACGGCGACGCAGAGATCGGCGTCAAATTCCGCTTCATTAAGGAGACGGAGTGCATTCCCATGGTCGGGACCTTCCCCCTGATTGAAATGCCGACCGGCGACCACGATGAAGGATTGGGAAACGGAAAAGCCCAGGCATTCATTCCCTTGTGGCTCCAGAAGAGCTGGGGGCCTTGGACGAGTTACGGAGGAGGGGGCTACTGGGTCAACCCCGGTGATGGGAACAAGAACTGGTGGTTTGGGGGATGGGAGGTGCAGCGCGAGATCTCCAAAGCCTTGACCCTCGGGGGCGAGCTGATCTACAGGACGGCCGACACGAATAACGGTGACAACAGCTTTGGGTTTAACGTCGGCGCCATCATCAACCTCACAGAGAATCATCACATTCTTTTCTCCGCAGGGCGCGACTTCTCGGATCCGAACCGCCTCATGGTCTATATTGGTTATCAGCTGACATTCGGTCCATAAAGCGCGATCGGCATGGCGCTCAAACTCGCGCGCATCGCCCCCGCCGCCACAAGACGATCTCGATGTAGGACTCCTTCCACGGGGCATCGCTGGATGCGATCTCGATCGGCGGCGAGGCGACCTTCCGCCAGAACATGGGCCCGCTCCTGCCGGGAACGGAACACGTGCCGCCCCCCCGACGAATACCGGTGCGTCTACGAATGCCGCAGCCGCGGCGGCTGTGACATGGCGCCCGCTACGTGGAATACGTCCTGGAGAGGGAGGGAGATGTCGGGGCGGTGATCGCCGAGCCGATCCAGAGCACCCCTACATCCCGAAGCCGGAGTAGTGGCAAATCATCCGGAAGGCCTGCGACCGCCACGGAGCGCTGCGCATCTTCGATGAGATTCCCCACACCCTCGGCCGGACCGACCGGATGTTCACCTGCGAGAATTTCGGCGTCGTCCCCGACATGCTGGTGATCGGTAAGGGGCCCGGCGGCGGCATCCCCTGATCGGCGACGTCCGCGGCCTGGTACTCTTTCTCGGCATCGAGCTCGTGTGAAGGACAGGAAAACCGGAGAGCGGGCTGTGGAGGGGCGGAGGCGGTCATGTACGCGGCACTCATCCGAGGTCTCAACTTCAAACTCACGAGGGGCAATATCCTCACGTTGACACCCGCCCTGACGATCACCCGCGACGAGATCGACCTGGCTCCGGACATCATCGAGGTATGCCTCGGGAAAGTCGAATATACTGCATGAGGTTGTTACGCTTGCGAAAAAGAGGCATGATAAAAAGCGGGCGCATTGCCGATCGGCACCGCGCCCCTATTGTTCACTTATCCAGAAAAACCTTTGATTCTGGTGACTACTCGATGACCATCATCACCTGTTCCGTTTCGACACTGTCGTTGGCCTTGACCTTGATCTCCTTCACGGTGCCGTCGGCCGGCGCGTAAATCGGATTTTCCATTTTCATGGCTTCCAGCATGATGACCTCGTCGTCCTCCTTCACCTGGTCGCCTACTTTGACAAGGACTTCCAGGATCTTGCCCGGCATCGGGGCTTTCACCTCTACGCTCATTACCGTTACCTCCGTAATATGATGAATCTACGTTCTGATGTCCCGCAGCCTCAGTCCCGCTGCAACCCAATTTCCCGTCTCTGCAACCGCTCCGGCGCAGGGCACTCCGCCGAGCGTTGACTTTATCCTGACCCACCGTAATAGCGGTTTCTTTATACTTACCGGACGATCAAGTCAAGACCAAAGTGCGCTTGATCAAGGCTGCGTCAAAGTCGGAGAGATAAATTTTAGGGGAGAGGTTGAATATGA
>VFSW01006549.1_pt1 | contig 17097 bp, 17 predicted proteins | sample 5358111 | NCBI WGS metagenome assembly VFSW01 (sample SAMN11554181, study PRJNA540505) | mine drainage metagenome | isolation source: sediment from site ElyBrook_90M | place: USA: Ely Copper Mine, Vershire, VT | collected 2017
CTTCGACGGCAAAGACGCCTGGCGCGGCACCCAGCGCGCCATCCTCCTCGCCGTAGCCCTGGCGCGCTAACCATGAACTACAACCATGAACTGGAATTTGCCCGGTGCATCGCCGTCGCGGCCGGTGAGAACGCCAAACGCCTGCGTGCCGGCGTCATCTCCGCCGAGACCAAGCCGGACGATTCGCCCGTCACCATTGCCGACAAGGATAACGAGCGCCTAATCCGCGAAGCCATCGAACGCGACTTCCCCGGCGACGGCATCCTGGGCGAAGAGGGATCGAGCAAGCCCGGAACCACCGGGCGCCGCTGGATCATCGACCCCATCGATGGCACCCGCGACTTCGTCCGCGATAATCGCTTCTGGTGTGTCCTGGTTGCGCTGGAAGAGGCCGGCGAATCGCTCGTCGGGGTCGCGCACTTTCCCATGCTCGACGAGACGTATTGGGCCTCGCACGGCGGCGGCTCCTACCGCAACGGAGAGCGCCTTCACGTGTCCGCCGTCGCGTCCATCGAAAGCGCCGTGTTCTGTCCTAACGGCCTGCAACTGGCGCAGGCCGCTCCCCACCTGCCGCGGGTGATGGAGCTGATGCAACGCTCCTGGGCCGTGCGCTCGTATGGAGGCGCGCTGGATGGCTGCATGTTGGCGGCGGGGAAAACGGACATCTGGTTCGAGCCCAAGGTCGAAGTCTGGGACCTCGCCGCGCTCAAGCTGATCATCGAAGAAGCGGGCGGCCTGTTTTTCGCGCTGGATGGCTCGCGGCGCATCGACCGGAAGAATGCCCTCGCCTGCGCGCCCGGCATGGGGAACCTCGTTCGCCAGGCTTTCGGCATCGTGTAGTACCATCTCACCAATGCGATATATTCGGAACCCACAATTCTTGTTCCTGGCCATGCTGTGCCTGCCTCTCGCGGCGTGGGCCCATGGTGGCCGGGCCGGACGTGCCGCCGCCGCGGCGCAACAGGCCGCCGCCGCGGCGCAACAGGCCGCCACGCCGGCGAATCCCGCCGGACGCGGAGCAGCCGCAGCCCCCACCGGCACAGCGGGCGACTTCTTCATCTACGACACCTCGGCGGGCGCAAGCATGGCGATCCCCGAAGCGCCGCCCACCGAAACCCATCAGAAGATCACGGCCAATGGCGAGGCCCTGGCCTACACCGCGCGAGCCGGCTACCAGCCCCTGCACAACGCCACCACGGGCCAGACAGTCGCCCACGTGTTCTATACCAGCTACGCCAAAGACGGCGTCACCGACGAATCGTCCCGCCCGGTGGTGTTCTTCCTGGGCGGCGCTCCGGGCGCCGCTGCCACCTGGCAGGAGTTTGGCGGTTTCGGCCCCAAGCGCATGAAGTGGGCCAGTGATGGAACCGCGGGTGAGCCGCCCTACGGCTGGGCCGAGAACCCGAATACCCCGCTCGCCCAAGCGGACTTGGTATTCGTGAATCCCGTAGGTACGGCGTTCAGCCGGCCTGACCATCCGGGCCGCGGCGCCGGCTTCTGGAATACCGCCGGTGATATCGCCTCGCTTGCGGAGTTCGTTCGCACCTTCGTCAACACCAACAACCGCCGCAACTCGCCGCTGTTCCTCGCGGGCGAAGATTCCGGCACCGGCCGCGTCGCCGGGCTCGCGGCTTTTCTCAACGAGCACCAGATTCCTGTGCAGGGCGTTGTACTGCTTTCCATGACGATGAACCCCGATGCCGCCGCCGGCGATGCGCAGTACATCACGCTGCTTCCCAGCCTCGTTATGGCCGCCTGGTATCACAAGAAACTCGCGCCGGAGTTGAGCGCCATGAGCGCCGAACAGATCTCCGGACAGGCCCGCCAGTTCGCTTCCCGCGAATATCTGCACGCCCTCTACAAAGGCGACCGCATGAGTGCCGACGAACGCGCTAAAGTGCTCGCCGATATGTCGCGCCTCACCGGCCTCTCCAAGCAATTCCTGGTAAATAACAACCTGCGCGTTACGCTCGATCGCTTCAGCGGCGAGTTGCTCCATGATCCCCGCCGCGGTCTTTCCAATTCGGATTCGCGCGTCAGCGGCTTCGTGCCGCCGGCCCCCGGCGGGCGCGGGGGACGCGGCGGCTTCGGCGTCCCGGCCATGGCCATCGACTTCAACCTGAGCAATCTCGCCGGCGGTTTCCAGACCGCCTATGAGGCATACCTCCGGAAGGAACTCACTTTCAACGGGAATGGCAACGGAGTCTTCTATCTCTCCAGCGGCGGCGTGGGAGCCTTCACTTCCTCCGGCAACGACGACGTCAGCCTCGCCGGAGCCTTCGCCCGCGATCCTCATCTGCGCCTCTTCGTGGGCGTGAACTATTTCGACCTCGGCGCGCCCTTCTACGCCACCGAGTATGCCCTGGCCCACCTGAACGTATCGCCCGAGGTGCGCGCCCACAACATCACCGTTAGCCATTTCGAAGCGGGCCAAATGGCTTATGTCGATAGCAAAGCCTCCGTCAGGCTGCAGGCCGACCTGGCCCGTTTTATCAGCGAGGCAACTTCACGCAAATAGGAGCACTGCCATGAGAATCCACAAACTTTGTTTTTTCGGCACCCTCATCGCTGCCGCCAGTGCGGGAGCCTTCGCGCAGGGTGGTCGCGGACGGGGCGCCGCAGCCGGCGCGACCAACGACTTCTACCGTTTTAACTACAGTTCCACGGAGGTCATGCAGCCCATCAACTACCCGGCGCAGCCCATTACCACCCAGCACCAGATCACGCTGCACGGGGAGACCATCCAGTACACCGCCCACGTGGGCTTTATGCCCATCAAACAGGCCACCAGCGGCCAGGTCAAAGGCCATCTGTTCTATATTTACTATTCACGGAACGGCGTCACCGATAAATCCAAGCGGCCCGTCTGGTTTCTGTTCAACGGCGGGCCGGGCGCGGCTACCGTGTGGCTGCATATGGGCGCGTTCGGCCCCAAGATGGTGAAAATGGCCTCGAACGGCCTGGCCACCCCGCCGCCGTACACCTACGTCGATAATCCCAACTGCCTGCTGGACACCGGGGACCTGGTCTTCATCGATGCCATGGGTACCGGCTTCAGCCGCCCGGACCAACCCCAGTTCGGCCCCGAGTTTGGCGGCGTAGAGAATGACCTGGCCGCCTTCGGCGAGTTCATCCGCAGCTTCCTCAACGAGTACAACCTGTGGGGTTCGCCGTTGTTTGTCGGCGGCGAAAGCTACGGCACCACCCGCGCCGCCGGACTGGCCGGCTACCTGACCGACCACGACATTCCCATCAACGGCGTGATGCTGCTCTCGGCCGTTATCGATTCCAACGCCAGCGCGGGCGAACAGCGACAGTTGCAAACCCTGCCGACCGAAATTATGACGGCCCATTTTCACAAGAAGCTGCCACCCGATCTGCAGAAGCTCTCGGTAGAGCAGATCGCTAAGCAGGCGCGCGATTTTGCTTCCGGCGAATACCTGGAGTACCTGTTCGACGGCGCCCGCGCCACCCAGGCTCAGCGCGAAAAGGTGCTGGCCGACATGGCGCGATACACCGGTCTCCCCAAGACGTTCATCGACGGTCTGGACCTGCGCGTTCCCCTGGGCCCCTTCAGTACCGAACTACTGCGCGATCAGCACCTGATGACCTCGCGCCTCGATTCGCGTTTCGCCGGCTACCAGTTGGACGCCGGCGCCACCAATACCAGCTTCGATTACAGCAACGCCAATATCGAAGACTGCTTCCTCACCGCCTTCGAGGCCTATGTCCGCAACGACCTGAACTATAAAAACGACGGCCTGTATTACGTTGCGGGCAACGCGCCGCCCTGGTCCGGGGAATACAACACCGTCGTCAACCTGGAGGACGGGTTCGCCAAGAATCCCCACATGCACCTCTTCGTCGGGATGGGCTATTACGATTTCGCTTGCCCCTTCTATCCCGTGGAGTGGACCATCGCCCACCTGAAGGCGTCGGACGAGGTCAAGAAGAACAACATTTCGTACGGCTATTATGAATCGGGCCACATGGTCTATATCGATCAGCCCGCGGCGGCCAAGTACCATGCCGACCTGGTGAAGTTCGTCCAGGCTTCTCTGCCCAAGTGACCGGCGCGGGTGACGACCTTTCGGCACTTGATGCCAGCTTCGGCACCTTCGCGCTTGGCGAAAGTCCAATTGCTGCAGGGTTTAGGCGCCTCGTGGCGTTTGGCGTGAGACTTGCCGTATAGGGGGGCATGCCAGAGAGTCGCGAACTCGAGCTGATCGCCGCCGGCAAGCGTGGAGACGAAGCCGCCATTAGCGAATTGTTCGAGCACCATTATCCAGCCGCCCTTCGGGTAGCCCGCGGTATCCTGCGCTCCGAGGAAGATTCGCAGGATGCCGTGCAATCCGCCTATCTGACGGCATTCCGCCACCTGGGCAGCTTCCGGGGCGATTCCGCTTTCAAAACGTGGATCACCCGCATCGTGACGAATCATTGCCTGATGCTGTTGCGCCAGCCGAGATTCCGATTCCGCTGGGTCAATTTCGATGAACTGGCCGGGAACGGAGCCTCGTCGCAACCGGTCTCGCCGGGATTGAGCCCGGAAAATTCGGCACTTTCCGGCGAACTCGCTTCGGCTCTCTCGGAAGCAGCCGCCCGGCTTCCGGAGCGGTTGTGCGAAGTCTTCAAGCTGTATGCATTTTCCGGCCTGACCATCCGTGAAGTCGCCGAGGTGACCGGTCTCACCCTGCCCGCCGCGAAAACGCGGCTGTTCCGCGCACAATCGCGGATGCGCGCGCATCTCCGGCCGGTATGGTCCAGCATGCAGGTGCGCGACGAGGCCGCCTGACATGAACAATTCGGATTCCGGCATCGTCACCCTCACGGGCCATCTTCCGGTGGATCAAACCGTGCGGAAGATCGAGGAGACGCTTGAGACAAAGGGAATCAAGCTGTTCGCCGTGATCGACCACAGGGCTGCCGCGGCGCAGTAAGTGGCTACTCACAGATGCAGTCAGTACCGGCCTGAGCCACGAAGCCGTTGCTGAAATATCCGAAGCCCTGATTATCACCTGCAGCTCGACGAACAGGCCGGCCAAATCGTCGCCAGGGCTGACGACATGGCCGAGCGCGCGCAAACTCGGCGGCTCGACCCTCCATTCGATCGGCGACATTGCCCGCTATCAGCGGCCAGCCTGATCGAGACCTGGATCGATGAGACCGAGCGGCGAAGCCGGTTCCTCTCGGAGACCCTGAGCTGGTTACAGCCGCAACTTGCTGTCGGCATCTCGGCATTTGTCGGTATGTTAGCACTTGCGTCTTAGCTAACTCCTGTATTCTCGTTCGCAGCGAGCGGCACTCTACTTGCCTTTCTTTAAGTGGGGAGTCAAACGATGAAAGCCGCTCATATTATTCTCGACCTCACGTTCCTGACGGCGGGGCTCCCCGGGTTACTCCATGCGTTGGAACTGCGGACCAACACCCTGCAAATCTGGAATCGCTATGTCGCGAGCGCCGATTCCGGGATGCAGGAGCGGGCGGATGGCCGGGAACCGTTCTTGTGGGCGGATGAGGTTGCCGGCCGGTCCGCCGCCCTGCAAAGCGGCAAGATCCTGGTTGAGCCGCTCGCCGGCCACGGCATTCGCAGTGTGCCGAACGGGTTGATTCATGACTGGATCGGCGCCGTATTTATCCCTCGCGCCACCATTCGATCTCTGCTGGCCGTGCTTCGCGACTATGACCGGTACAAAGACGTTTACAAGCCGGCCGTTGCCGCATCGAAGACGCTGGCCTGTACGGACGCGGACCAGCGATTTTCCATGGTTTGGCAGCATAAGGTCCTGTTTGTCAGTGCGGCGATCGAGGGCCAATACAGCGCTCGCGAGTTTACGCCGGGGCGGGACCGGGGTTACAACATCGGTGACACCACCGAAGTGCGGGAAATCCAGGCCTTCGGACAAACCGGCGAGCGTCTTCTGGCGCCGGGGCATGGAAGCGGCTTCATCTGGCGGCTGCACAGCATCGCCAGATATGAAGAGCGTGATGGCGGAGTGTATCTCGAACTGCAAGCCATCGCTTTGACGCGCGACATCCCGCTGTCGCTGCGCTGGCTCGTCAGCCCGATTGTAAATCATCTCTCGATCGATTCCCTGGAGACTTCGCTGCGTCAAACTCGCGAGGCCGTGGAATCGCTGGAAGAAGAACCCGGACGGTTCGTCTCGTGCGCCGCTTCCGAGGAGCATTTACTAAATGCCGCTCGCGCTCGCTGATCCCGGTTTACGCGTCAACGGGACAATTGTTCGCGCGCGTAGGCGCACCGGTTCCGTTAGACCGCCCGAGTGGGTGATCGCCGCCTTTTTCGTTTACGCCGCAGCCATGGCGATGATTCTGCCGGTGGCCGCGGATCTTCGGAACCGGGTGCTGGTCTCGAATCTGGCCGTGATTCTGGTTGGCGCCCTGTTGATCCACGGCGATCGCGAGCGGAGAAGTGTCGCCCTCGGCATCATCCGCGATTGGCTGCCTCTGGGCCTGGTTCTGCTGGCTTACCGCGAGATGGGCTGGTTTGCTCTACCGCACCATGGTCACGCGCTGGAATCATACTGGGTGACGTGGGACCGGCTGGTGTTGCGCGGCGGCGCCCGGGCTGCGATTGAGGCGTTGGGGCCGCTGGTGCCCTCGATACTCGAAATCGCCTATGCTCTGGTCTACGCACTCGCGCCGTTTTCTCTCGCGGTGCTGTACCTGTATCGGCGGCGCGATCAGGTGGATCGCTTCTTGTTCGTTTTCACCCTGGGGATCCTGTTGTGCTATGCGCAGTTTCCGTTGTGGCCCTCGCAGCCGCCTCGCCTGTTGTTCTTTGGACAGGATGTGCCATCCAGTGACACCGTCTTCCGAAGGTTCAACTGGTGGATGTTGGGCGGTTGCGGTATCCACACCAGCGTCTTTCCGAGCGCGCACGTGGGCGCGGCACTCGCTGCCGCGTTCGGTATGCGGAAGGCCTTGCCGGATCACAAATGGGTGAGCCGGTTTCTGTTTGCGATGGCCTCGCTAATCGCCGTGGCGACCGTCTATGGGCGGTATCATTATCTGGCTGATGCCCTCGCCGGCTTCTTGATGGCGGTTGCTGCTGACCGGATCGGGTCACTCGCCGGGATCCGAGCTGTCACTCTCCGGTCAATGACACCTTAAGTTCCTGTTGCGCCCTTTGCCGCGGGATGAGGCGTATCGAATCGGGCGGGAAGCTTTGATCAATACCTTCCGCCATGCCCAGATCGGCAACCGAAATGTCATCCCCAAGGCTGTTGTCTACGTAGAGGAGCATCCGGGCTCCGCCATCCGCGGCCGCGGCGTTCACGGCGGCGGCTAAGGTCATGGCTACACAATGAAGATTCATCCGCACAGCACGCCACTGTTGCCGATCAGTTTACATCCGGACTGTGATATTCTTCCGCCATGCCGAACAAACCCGTCTCCCGCCGTTCGTTCATGGCGGCCGCAAGTTCCGTGCCGGCGGTGGCAGCCAACGGGCAGGCCGTGGTGGTTCCGCCCGTTCTGCTCAGCCCGCCCAAACCCGCTCAGGACGCGCTCCTGATCGTCACCATGTATAAGTTCGAGCCCGCCGAGATCGCGAAGATCAAAGCGGCCGCTCCCAAGGCGCAGGTGTACCTGGTAGTCTGCAACTCGCGCGAGGAATTCCACCAAAAGGTCAAAGACGCCGAGGTGGTTTACGGAGATGTGCGCGCGGACACGCTGCAGGTGGCGAAGAAGCTGCAGTGGGTGCAATCCGGCGAGGCCGGCATGGAAAACATGGATCCGGCCATGCGCCAGAGTCCGGTGGTGCTGACCAACTACCAGCGCATATTTGCACCCGGCATTTCGGAAACCGCCATGGGTTTGCTGCTGTGCCTGACGCGCGGCATCGCCAAGTACTACATGCCACAGTTCTATAAGCAGCGCACCATGCAGCACGTGGGCACGGTAAGATCGGCGCATCATACCGAACTGGTGGGCCGGACCATGGGCATTGTCGGTATGGGTGGTATCGGCAGCGCCCTGGCGCGGCGCGCGCACTATGGGTTCGATATGCGAATTGTCGCCACCGATGCCAAGCCTATTCCCAAGCCGGACTGCGTGGCCGAACTGCACGATCCCGGCTGGTTCCTGGAAATGGTGCCGCAGGTGGACGTGCTGGTGGGCGCGGCGCCGCTCACGCCCCAGACCGAGCGCATGTTCAACGAGCAGGTGTTCCGCGGCATGAAGAAGACCGCGCATTTTCTGGCGATGTCCCGCGGAAAGCTCTATGACGATATGGCGCTGGTCCGCGCGCTGAAAGAGGGCTGGATTGCCGGTGCGGGGCTCGACGTGTTTCCCATCGAGCCACCGCCTTCCGATCATCCGATTTTCGATTGTCCGAACGTGGTGATGACGGCGCACACATCCGGCTGGAGCCCCGACCGGCAGGTGCGCGTGATCGACCTGTTTGCCGAAAACGTCCGCCGCTATACCGAGGGTCTGCCGCTCATGAACGTGGTGGACAAGCAGCGGGGATATTGACTGCCGCTACTTCGGATTCGTGAGGCGGCCGATGAAGAGGACCGTATCCGTGTTGGTGTCGCGAATCAGAAAGAGGAACGGGTGATCGGCGCGGAAGACAACGGGCGGTTCGGGCCGGCGCATGGCGGCGGCGCGCATGGCAAATCCGGTGGCCGCGGCGGCTTCGGTTCCGCGCTCCGAAACATCGACGAAAGCTTTGTGGACCGCGTCGGAGATGTAGAGCTTTTCTTTCGTTGTGATCCCTGAAAAATCGGCGTGGCTGGTAAAGGCATCCGGCATGCCCATCGCGGAAAGGGCCTTGGTCAGGGAGAATTGCGATTCGATCCGGAACTTCGGCAGGCTCACCTGCACGCTCCGGCCCGCCAGGTTGCCGCACCAGCCTTTCAGATTCCCGGGCGTGAGCAGTTTTTCGAGGGCCGGCAGACCGTCCGACACCTTCGGAAGCAGGACGTCGAAGGCCATTCCGGTGCCTGCGTAGCGCATTTCCAGGATCTGCGCGGTGGGCTCGTCGGCGTAACGGAAGTTGGCCGTCTGGTTCATGAGGTCCGTTTGCACCGTGGTTCCGCTGGGCAGGGTGAAGGGCGCCGGCTGCGTTTGGGTGGACTGGAACGGCGCCTGCCATCGGCCATAAAAGTAGATGGCGCTGGTGAGGACCATGCGGGTGCTGGCATCGAGGGAGCCGGCCGGAAACAGGTTCTTAATCTTCTCGTTGGTCTGTTCTTCGGTCCAGCGGTTGATCCGCGAGCGGGCGCCTTCCGGATTCCGCACGAAATCCAGCGGATTGAGCGGCGCCTGGTAGTGGTTGGCCAGGATGCTTTCGAAAGCCGGTTCGAGGGGAAAGCCCTGCTGCACCCAGAGTCCGTTGGCTGTGTGCAATTCGTTGCCGTCCGCGTTGCCGGATTTCTTGAGGCCAGCCAGAAGCTCTCCTAATGCGGCATCGTAGGCGGAGTCGTAATGGGTGTGCAGGACGGACTCGATTTCCTGCGCAGTCTTGCCGCGCGCGCCCGCCAGCACCATGGACAGGGCGGTGCCTATGTTAAACGGGGAGAGAATCAGGTTCCCATCGCCGCGCGCGAGTTGTTTATACGCGTCCGTTGTAAAGGCGGTCATGGCCGGTACCATTCGCGAGTCCGCGGCCGGCAAGGCGGCAGCTAACAAGATCGGAAGGAAAAAGCGTCGCATAGGCCCTCACCTCCCATAATGCCGCGAGAGCGCCGGTCCTTTCAGTTGCGGCGGCCGCGGGGCGCCTGGGCCTGCGCAAGCATCTCCGCGAATTCGGCTTTGGTCATTTTCAATTTCTCCGGGTGCGCGTCAATCCACTTGGCGAATGCGGCATATTTTTGCGCATTCCAGCCGCCTTCGAACTCGGCCCCGTTGGTGCCTTTGGTATTCAGTTCGAAATTGAAGGCATCCTGAAGATTGGTGAACTCGGCCTTGCCGATAGCGGTGGCGGCCAGGGTTGCCGGAATGAAGATTACGCCATCGCGTTTGGCCAGCACCAGGTCGCCCGGCACGACTACGGCGCGGCCGATCCGCACCGGCACATTGATGCCGGTCAACTGCATCTGCGCCCAGGCGGACGGATCGTAGCCGCGATAAAACCCGTTAAGGTGCTCGATCGCACGGTTCTCCTCCGCATCGCGGATGCCGGCGTCGAAGATGAAGCCGGAGTGCGTGTGGTGGGCGATTCCGCTTCCCAGGTTGGAACCGATGAGTGTGCCCTCGATCACCTTCCAGTACCCATCGGCCACCATCGAGACGCCCATCTGCAATTCATTGATGACCCAACTGTTGGTGCCGCTGACGCGCCCTTCCTTCTTCCCCTCGGCAGCCACCGCGTTCGCCATATCCGGCCGGCGCGGCATGAATTGCGCGGTAAGCGCGCGGCCGGCAAAGGGTTTATCGGCATGCAGCGCCTGCCATCCGGCCTCGAACTGATTCACGTACCCCTGACCGCGCAGATATTCCCAAACGTCTTCGATGGAAACATCCAAGGCGCGCTCCAGTAGGTTGTCGGCTATCTTGGGGCGGCCGTCCGGGAAGCGTTCGCCCTTCCAGTCTGACGTATAAAACAGAATCTGTTCCTTCGTTTGCCTCACCTGCGCGAAGGAAACGGACTGCGCCAGCAGCGCGCAGGCGATCGAAACGATCAACACGGACCTTCTCATTGGCATTCTCCCTCCATTAGTCATACCGCGAATTGGGCACGGGGCCACCATGTAAATTGTCTCTTTTTTCAACTTCGGATTGCGGACCCCCTCTTGACTCCGGCCGCTGGTTGTAAAAGATTATTAGACACGGGAGCCTTGCGTCCCGTCCACGTAGGAGGTGAGATGATGAAAGCCCTGGATCCCAATTGCATGGACAAGGAGGACTTGCGCCGCCTGTCCGATGCTGAGCTGGAGCGTATGGGTGTGCGGCTTCTGAGCAGGCAGGAGGTGGTCTTGCAATGCCGGCACTGCATGGAGACGTGGTCTCCGCAACTCGATTACAACGGCAAACTCCCGTTTGGCTATTGGGTGTGCCCGGCCAGATGTAATCAGGGAAGCGTATAATTCTCTCCAGGATGCGCGAACTTCTGATTCTGCCACTGCTGGCTATTTCCGTCTTCGGACAGAGCGGAAAGCTGGGTGCTTTCACCAATTCCGGCGACGTCGGCGGCCCCGCCATCAAGGGCTCGACAACGTTTGATGCCGCGAAAGGGCAATACCGGATCACCGGCGCGGGCGCCAATATCTGGGCCAAGGAGGATCAGTTTCAGTATGCCTGGCGCGAAATGTCGGGCAACATGGCGGTCACGGCGACCGTGCAGTTTCTGGGCGAGGGTTTCGAGCATCGCAAAGCCGGAATCATGCTCCGCCAGACCCTGGACACGGATTCGCCGTATATCGATATTGTGATCCACGGCAACGGCATGCCCGGGCTGCAGTGGCGGAATACCAAAGGCGACATCACCAACGCGGTGGATTTTCCGTTTGACGGTCCGGCGAAATACAAGCTCAAACTGGTGCGGCAAGGCTCCGCGGTAACCGTTTGGATCGCCAAGAATGGCGCGGAGTTGCAGGAGCTGGGACACACGCAGGTGCCGTTGGGAAACCCCGTGCTGGTGGGGTTGGCAGTCTGTTCGCACAAGGCGGATTCTTCCGACACCGTGATCTTTTCGGATGTCTCGGTGGAACCGCTGGCAGCGCCCTCCGGAAAGAAATAGTCGCTTTCTTTGCGCTCCCGCACAGAGTGGCTGAACAGCACCACGCCGGCGGTGGATATGCGCCGCTTCGAAACCGCGTTGCGCGGGAAGCCCCCGCATTTTCATCGCTTTGCCATTTGGCAGCGGTCTTGCAATTCCTTAGGGCGTATGGAGGGCAAGACGATGAAAAAGGCAATGACGGTGATGATGCTTCTGGCGGGTGGCGTATTCGCGGCCCCGCGTGTAGATGTGGGAATCCGGTTTGGCGCTCCCGCGCCGGTCGCGGTGGTGCGTCCTGTTTGCCCGGGTCCTGGGTACACCTGGGTGGATGGCTACTATGCGGATGGCGGGGCGTGGGTGGCCGGCTACTGGGCGCCGCCGGCGATAATGCGCGTAGCTCCGCGGTATGAGCGCGCGCGTGTGTACGACCGCGGGCCCGTAGTCCGCCATGAGAACGAGCATTTCCGCCGGTAAGCCGAGGTTTCGGAGGCCGCCCGTTCCGGTCCAACCTATCGGGATTGGGCGGCTTCCTCTTGTTGCAGCGGAGCGATTGCGCGCGCCGATTGCCGCACAGCCCCGCCATAACTCGCGAGCGCGATAGTCATCCCCAGCGCGAACACACCCCAGCCGAATTCCCGCGGCATCCTGCCAGACATGATATTCCGGTAGTCCATCGCGAAGGAAACGACGATCACGCCGGCACCGGCAATCAGCCCGGCCCAATGCGGCGCGCCGATGTGGACCGGCCGCGACCGCGCTTCGCATCTCAGTTGCCAGATTCCGGCCGCAACCATGACCGCCGATACCAGAAGCGGGGCCAGCACGGGTCCGGCCCACGGGACAGGAATCAGGAAAAGGATATCCCACGTAAACAGGGAAGCCGGCCATCCCAGCAGCAGTTTCAGGAACAGGTAGAACGCGGCGTCCCACGTGCCGAAGGCGATGACGAAAGCTGCCGCCCACTGGCCCGCATTCGCGGAGACGGCCAGCGCGATGGCCGCGAGCATGACGATGGTCGCGGCTTCCCGCCCGATCTCGATTGCCAGGGTTTGCTGCTGTTCGATGCCGGACGCCCGCAGTTGGTCCAGGGTCAGCAACGGGAATAGATCGCCGGGCGGGCGGCCGGGGTAAAACCGCTGCCGTGCCGGTTCATGCAGCAGGCGCAGGTAACTGACCACCGCTGCCTCCAGATAGCCGAAGGCGGTCCCGAAAATTACCAGAGCGGCCACGGTGCGCTTCCATGAGGATGTGCGAGGCATTCTGAATGTAAGCCTACGCGAGCGCGGCGGCAAGGCGCAAGATTGTGTGCTTCACAACCGCCGGCAATCAGCGATACAGTTGATCTGTAAGCCAACCGAGGAACCACATGGAACGTAGGAATTTCTTCAAAGCACTGCTGGCCGCCCCAGTGATGCCTGCCGCCGCGGCCGACGACTATAACAGCCGTCTGAAGGGACTGCCGCCGCTCACGATCAAAGACGTCAAAGTGATCGCCACCAGCGGAGGCCGAAATTACCGTTGGGTATTCCTCAAGATCGTCACCAGCGAGCCGGGACTGTACGGAATTGGGTCCGCCAACGATAACTACCAGACGATGGCCGTGGCGACGGCTTTGGAGAAACATCTCAAACCGTGGCTCATCGGCAAGGACCCGGACCGGATTGCAGACCTGTGGAACAGCGCGAATTATCGCACTTACTGGCGAGGCGGTCCGGTGAATAACAAGGTGCTGGGCGCAATGGACGAGGCGTTGTGGGATATCAAGGGCAAACGCGCCGGGATGCCTGTGTACGAGATGCTGGGAGGCCGGGCGCACGACGCAGTAGCCTGCTACGACCACGTGAGCGGCCGCACTAAGGAGCAATGCGTGGAAGCGGTGACTAAGTCGGCGGAGAACGGTTACCGGCACATCCGGCTGCAATATGCCGAAGGCTACGGAGGCGGCGGGTTCATTCCCGCTAACCAGGGAAGCCGCGTGGAGGGCGGTTACCAGGGTCCGGCATTCGACGAAGATCAGTATGTGGAGACCATTCCTGCGGTCTTCGAATATGTCCGCTCCAAGGTGGGGTTCGGCCCTAAGTTACTGCACGACGTCCATTCTCACCTGGAGGGTGCGAACGCCGTTCTGTTTGCGAAAAAGATGGAGCCGATGCACATGTTTTTCGTCGAGGATCTGCTGGCGCCCGAACGCCTCGACTGGTATAAGGAAGTGCGCAAAGTGTGCGCCACGCCGCAGGCTGTGGGCGAGGTGTTTACCAATCCGGCCGAATACTATCCGTTGATTGCGGAGCGGTCGGTGGATTTCATCCGCACACGGGTTACGGCTATCGGCGGAATCACGCAGGCCAGGAAGATCGCGACTGTGTGCGAAGTATTCGGGCTGAAGACGGCGTTCCAGGAGGGAGGCGAAAACGACCCCGTCAACCAACTGGCGGCCTATCACGTGGATATTTCGAGTCCGGCATTCGGCATCCAGGAGGAGAACCACTTCCCGCCGGTGGCACACGAGATGCTGCCGGGAACGGCGGAAATTCGGAAAGGCTATATGTACGGCAGCGGCCGCCCGGGATTGGGTATCGATATCAACGAGGAGATGGCGGCCAAGTATCCGATTGTCGAAGGCCGTAATGGCGGGGCCTACGGCACGGAGCGTAACATCGATGGGACGGTAATCATTCCCTGAGGCGGCCCACTTGCTGCATGGCGGTTTCCGGCAGGATCGAGCCATGAGCCGGGATCAACCCGCCAATCACGCGAGCAGCGCGGGTACGACTTCGCCAGCCACATCGGTGAGGCGGAAGGGCCGTCCCTGGAATTTATAGGTCAGGCGGGTATGATCGAACCCGAGCAGGCGCAGCATGGTGGCGTGGAGGTCGTGCACGTGGACCCGGTCCTTAGTCACGTTGAAGCCCAGTTCGTCGGTCTCGCCGAGCCGGACCCCGGGTTTGATGCCCCCGCCCGCCATCCACATCGTGAACGCGTTGGGATGATGGTCGCGCCCGTCGGACCCGCCCTGTACCATCGGCGTGCGGCCGAATTCACCGCCCCAGATCACCAGAGTTTCGTTCAGGAGTCCGCACCGCTTCAAGTCTTTGATTAGCGCCGCCGCCGCACGATCGGTATTCAAGCAGTTCTTTTGCAGATCCTTCACCAGGTTGGAATGCTGATCCCACGCCTCGTGATACAACTGCACAAAGCGCACGCCCTTCTCCACCAGCCTGCGCGCCAGTAGGCAGTTGTTGGCGAAGGATGCCTTGCCGGGTTCGGCGCCGTAGAGTTCCAGCGTCTCTTTCGGCTCTTTGGAGATATCCATTAACTCGGGCGCCACGGCTTGCATGCGGAACGCCATCTCGAAGGAATTGATGCGCGTGGCGATTTCCGGGTCGCCGGTGACGGTGGCGCGCATCTGGTTCAGTTGATTGAGCGCGTCCAGTGAGTCGCGTTGCAGTTGCCGGTCCACGCCTGGCGGATTCGAAAGGTACAGCACCGGATCGCCCCCGCTCCGGAACTCGACGCCCTGGTATACGATGGGCAGAAAGCCACTGCCCCAGCAGCTGTCGCCGCCGCTCGGCCCCTTCGCACCGGAGCTGAACACCACGAAGCCGGGCAGGTCCCGGGTCTCCGAGCCCAGCCCGTACAGCACCCACGCGCCCATGCTGGGGCGTCCGAACTGCATGGTGCCGGTGTTAATCAGAAGCTGTCCCGGCGCATGGTTAAACGCGTCGGTGACCATCGATTTGACGATGGCGATATCGTCCACGACCTCGCCGGTGAACGGTAGCAATTCCCCCATTTCCGTATCGGTTTGGCCGTAGCGGCGGAAGCGAAATTTGGGACCCAGCAGCTTCGAATTGGGATTGATGAACGCCGCGCGGTAGCCCTTCAGCAAATCCGCCGGCGGCAGCGTCCCATCGTATTTCGCGAGCTGCGGCTTGTAGTCGAACAGTTCCAGGTGACTGGGCGCGCCGGCCATGAAGAGAAAAATCACGTGCTTCGCTTTGGCGGGGAACTGTGGCGCCTTGGGGGCCAGTGGATCGCCGGACGCGTAGCCGGATTCCGCCAGCAGATGGCCCAGCGCGGCGGCTCCCAGGCCGACGCCGCACTGCTCGAAAAACCAGCGGCGCGTCACTTGCGCGGGGTGCAGATTGCGGTACCGGTGATCCTGGCAATTCATGGCTACTCCTTGGTGATGGTCTCATCCAGATTCAGAATGACGCGCGAGCCGGCAGTCCACGCGGCATAGCGCCGCGGCGTGACGCCGGCGGGCAGTGACGAACCAGCGTCCGGGTTCAGGCCGGTCAAATCCAGCGCGTTGAGCCAACCATCGGCGATGCGCTGGTCCTCTTTTGCCAGCAACTTCAGCAGGACATCGGTCTCTTCGGGGGTGGGCCGGCGGGCGGTGGACAACCGGAAGGCATACGCGATGCGGTCGCGATCGCTGTCTCCCCCTTCCCTGATGACCCGAAGCGCCATGGCGCGCGCCGATTCCACGAAGAGCGGCTCGTTGAGCGTGGTGAGTGCCTGTAGCGGCGTATCGGATCGCGCGCGCCGTACGCACGACATTTCGCCGTTGGGCGCATCGAACGCCTGCAGCATCGGAAACGGTACAGAGCGGAAGCGGAACGTATACAGCGCCCGGCGGTAGCGGTCCGGACCCGTGGCGGTCACCCAGGTTTTGGGCGCATAGCTGGCCGGCGGCTGGAACAGGAACGCGGGCGCGGGAGGGTACACGCTGGGGCCGCCCACTTTGGGATTGAGCCGACCGCTGGCCGCCAGCGCAATGTCGCGCACGAGTTCCGCGTCTACCCGAAAACGCGGCCCGCGCGCCAACAGCCGGTTGTCGGGATCCTTCGCCAGCAGTTCCGCCGGGACATTGGAGGACTGGCGATACACCGACGAAGTCACGATCAGGCGGTGCAGTTTCTTCATGCTCCAACCCGAATCCATGAACTCCACGGCCAGCCAGTCCAGCAGTTCCTGATTCGAAGGCGGCTCGGCCTGCGTGCCCAGGTTCTCCGCCGTGGCCACGATTCCGGTGCCGAAGTAGGCTTGCCAGATGCGGTTCACCAGGGAGCGCGCCGTGGTGGGCGAGCGGCGATCCACCAGCCATTTTGCGAAGGTCAGGCGGGTGCGCGGCGCATCCGCCGGAAGCGGGTGCAGGAAAGCCGGAGTGCCGGGCTCTACCGCTCGTTCGGGCTGGAGAAAATCTCCGCGCTTGAGAATGTGCGTCTGGCGATGGTCCCCGCGGCGTTCCGCCAGAATCAGTTGCAGCGAACCCTCGGGGTGCTCGCGCCAGAGCGCGGCGATGGCATCGTTGTCCGCATGCCATTCCGGAACGGTGGTGCGCCAGTAGCTGAATACCGCCCGGACCTGTGCGGGTGAACGCCGATCCGGCGGAATGCTCAGGATTT
>VFSW01006550.1_pt1 | contig 17095 bp, 25 predicted proteins | sample 5358111 | NCBI WGS metagenome assembly VFSW01 (sample SAMN11554181, study PRJNA540505) | mine drainage metagenome | isolation source: sediment from site ElyBrook_90M | place: USA: Ely Copper Mine, Vershire, VT | collected 2017
ATGAAAGGAATATATTTAAGTAATTGAAGCTCTAAGTACAACTGGCAGTTCAGGAATCCTTTTATACCTTATTGCTCTATTATAAAACTAGTTTAAATCTAAACTAGTGCTATTAATGAAAGACACTGCAAGCTACGTTTATTCCCTATACAGTGATAAGGCCATGAAGAATGGCGTGATCAAGATCATGATACTTGGTTACATCAAGGCCCACAAGACATATCCATACAAGCTCCTCGGGGTGATCAAATCCGCAAAGCTTGTTCATGGTTACAAAATCACCATTACAAAGAATGACATATACAATCTTACTTCTGCCCTGGAGAAGGCAGGGTACATCAAAGGAAAGACAACACTGAAGGGCAACAAGGCGCAGAAGGTATTTACTATCACAAAGCGCGGGGAATCGGTGGTTGAGAATAAAAACAAGATATTCATGGCCATGATCGATGATCTTCGTAAGCTTGCCAAGGCTGAGTTCAATGACTAAGAACATACTAGAAATAAAACACCTGGTGAAGAAATTCGGCGACTTCACTGCAGTGAACGGAATAAGCCTGGAGATAAAGACCGGGGAAATATTCGGAATACTGGGCCCTAACGGCGCAGGCAAGACTACCACGATTAACATGATACTTGGCCTACTCAAGCCAACTTCAGGCACAGTAATTATAAATGGCATCGATATCTCAAAGAACGGCGACAAGGTCAAAAGAATGATGGGCCTCATGACACAGGAGACCGTAGTCGACGGCGACCTCACGGCAAGAGACAATCTCGAGATTTTTGCTGAACTCTACCACGTACCCAAGGACAAGATTGCAGGAAAGATAGAGGAGGCTCTTAAAGAGGCAGACCTCACAAATTTCTCTGACAGGGCAGCAGGTACTTTCTCTGGAGGGATGCAGAGGAGACTGACGCTTGTGAAAGCCATGATCCAGGATCCGATGCTGCTCATACTCGACGAGCCTACGACTGGCCTAGACATACAGAACAGGGTGAGCATGTGGGGCCACATAAAGGACCTGACTAAGATAGGTGTTACTATAATACTCACGACGCAGTATCTTGAGGAGGCAGACGCTCTATGTGACAGGATAGCTGTCATAGACCATGGGAAGATAAAGGCGATAGGCACGGCATCTGAGCTAAAGAAGATGGTCGGAACGGGAAGGATACTAGAAATTGTACTGGAGAACGATTCTCAGGCGCAGCAGGCCTACACGCTCCTTAAGACGCGCTTCAAGTTGAATCCCAATGTGAAGACCGACAAGATAGATGCCATACTTGACAAATGGGACCCAAAGATGCTTCCAGAGATCCTATCGGCTTTAGAAAAGAAGAAGCTTGTTGTGGCATCTGTCAATGTCCATCTGCCGACACTTGATGATGTTTTCATAAAGCTTACAGGATCAGGTATGAGAGACTCGGCAAGCGAGGAGCACGTTTCAGCCAGATCAGGCATAATGCTACGAAGATGATCATATGGGGATGGTGGAAGATTCACTGACGCTTTTCAAGAGGGAGATGCTTATATTCAAGGCCAACCTCAGGACCAACATAGTGAGGTCACTGATATTCCCTCTTGTGATAATAATCTTCTTCGGCAACATAGGCAACAGCATAAGAAACACGCCAGTCGCCGTGGTCAATTACGCAAACAATGCACAGTCGCTCCAGTTCATGAACGCTCTGTCAACGGACCAGGTGATAAATATACTCTCAGAGACCAACGAGCAGAGCGCATTAAGCATGCTCCAGCTTGGGAACGTCCAGCTTGTTGTGGTCATACTTCCCAACTTCCCCAGCTCAGATCCAAGCTCACCAGGAATCCAGGTATACTACTCAAATACCCAGCCGACCACCATAGCAGCAGTGCTGCCAGTGATAAAGAGCTACGCGCAGCATTTTGAGGCATCCGGCATAAGCACAATGAGCGCGATGGGCGTCTCAGCTTCAAGCAGCCCAAACCCTGCGACTAGCGGAGGAATCTCATCAAGCTCTTTGTATTCAACTACATCAAACTACTTAGACTTCCTAATAGGAGGGCTCCTTGCAATGGTGGTGGTCTTCTCCGCTCTATTCACAGGAGGCATGGCGTATATATCCGACAGGCAGCTAGGAATAATCAAGGCATTTCTCATAACTCCAATAAACAAGAATGCGATAGTTCTCAGCAGGATACTTTCATGAGCCGCGCAGGGCATACTGACAGTCACGCTTGCATTAGGTGTAGGAATACTTTTCGGCGTCACTGTGGCAATGGGCTTTGTGGGCCTTTTGTACATACTCGCAGTTACTATCATAGTCGGGATGGGCTTTAGCGCTTTATCTATGGCTGTTGCGTCAAAGGTCAAGCGCGTTGACGCCTATGCCATGTTCGCTCAGGCTATAGGCATGCCCTTATGGTTCATCTCCGGGGGAATAGTGCCTACGGCAAGCCTTCCAACGTGGCTACAGCCTTTCTCTGTAGTGGATCCACTCACGTATGCGACACAGATAAGCAGGGCAGTGATAATGCAGGGCTTCATATCAACGAGCCAGGCAGTTACTGACTTTAGCATATTAATAGTATTTACTGCAGCCCTGATAGTTATAGGGTTTAAGACCTTCAATTCAACAATAGAATGAATTATGCTAACAAATATTTGGTGAAAAAATGAGATACAACTTAGTTATTGCGGCAATGATCATGCTGTCCATGGGGCAGCTCTTCGGGATTGCCAGCGCGCAGACAAACGCGCTGTCGATAGCAAACCTTGATGTCACTCCACAGCCAGTCGCTGCAGGTAGCAGCGTAACCATATCGCTGCAGCTCTACAATTCATACACAACAGAGCTTACCAACGTGAATCTTGAGCTTGAAGGTAGCTATCCACTGCTAAACTATTCGCCTGCATCTACTCAGATCTTGACATCCGTTCCAACAGGGATATATGGTGGAACATCTCTTCTAACCTATACCTTGCACATTCCAAAGGACGTAAAGTCAGGCACATATTCTCTTACTCTTGTGGCCACATACCAGACTACCTCAGGAACAACGAGCACTCCTGTAACTTCGTCGTCCACAATGCCAATAACGTTCTACATAAGGGGCGTACCAGATCTGAAGATCACCGCCAATCCGTCATCAGGGATCTCACCAGGTGCTCAGTCGACCGTGGCCCTTGACGTGCTCAATGTAGGCACTGACAATGCAACCAACACAAGCATAACTGTGCTTAACTCCAACAACTTCAGTGTCCTCGGAGGTTCGACCTTCAATCTTGGCACCATATCTCCTCAGGACACTGCAAGCGCAAGCGCGATACTGCTTGCAAACTCAACACTTCCGGAAGGAACTGCTACCCTGCCTGTGATTGTAAGATACAATACGCAGTATGGATCAAACTCGTATTATGAGGAGATGGTTCCGGTAAGTGAGTCTCTAGGGCAGCCGCTGATAGGAGTCGGAATAGCAAGTGCTACGCCGCAGTCTCTTTACCCCGGTACAAATCAGACCCTGACGCTCTCCCTGCAGAACATAGGCAGCGGAACTGCGAAGAACGTCACAATCTCGGTCATAGGGAATAGAAACATAACCGCAGGTAATTCTGCGTCCAGCGTCTTTGTAGGGACAATAGCTGCAGGATCTACAGCCACTGCCTCCCTATTCATAACAGCGAACAAGAATGACAATGGCAGCAAATACGACCTGCCGGTGCACATCTCTTACCAGAATGCGAACTACAATGAAACTTTAAGCAAGACTGCGCTCGTTCCAATAACATTGCAGCCAATAGCGCAATTCAATGTCACCGGGGAAAAATCATCGCTAGTCCCGGGAGCCACATATGTTCCTGTGGTAATTAAGGTGAAGAATACCGGAAACGAGGCGGCGCAGTCTGTCACATTCAGCCTTCAGACCATATATCCAGTATCGCAGGTAAATCCCAACGCGTACGTAAACGCGCTCCTTCCGGGTCAGACGGCCAACGTCACATTCTATGTCAATGTAGACTCGTCGGCAAACAACGGGCAGTATCCGGTGACCTTATACGAGCAGTGGTCGCAATCTACCGGAAGCAATAACCAGCAGTACTCAAGCTCACAAACATACTATGTGAATGTGGGTGGCACTGGGGGGCTTGGAACAAGTTCCTATCTCGCCATAGTTATTATCGTGGTGCTGGCGATAGTCATCCTCAAGCGGATGAATAAGTTTCCAGGCATGACGACTGCAGCCAAGAAGGATAAGAAGTAAATGGTGATATGATGGAAGCATCAATAGGAATAATAGGCGGTTCTGGTCTCTACTCGCTCCTTGACAATGCCGAGGATGTGGCAATAGAGACAAAGTACGGCAAGCCAAGCGACTTGATTTCCGTTGGAACTTTAGCAGGAGTAAGGGTGGCTTTCCTTCCAAGGCATTCAAAGAAGCACACCATTCCTCCCCACAAGGTTCCATTCAGGGCAAACATAGATGCGCTCTCGCAGCTTGGCGTGAAGAGGATAATAGCAACCAATGCTGTCGGATCTCTAAGATCTGATTACAGGCCAGGAGAGGTTGCGTTCTTCGACCAGTTCGTAAATGCCACCAGCGGCAGGCACGACACTTTTTTTGATGAGAATGTGGTAGTCCATGTCAGCTCCGCCGATCCGTACTGCCCCCAACTAAGGAAAATTGCCGTAGAGTCGGCAAAGAAGGAAGGCATAGCCGCACATGAAACAGGAACAGTGGTAGTGATAAACGGACCTAGGTTCTCCTCAAAGGCAGAATCTAGGACCTTTAGCTCTCAGGGTCACCACATGATAAACATGACTCAGTATCCTGAGATAATGCTTGCTCACGAGAGGCAGATGTGCTATCTCGGCATAGCCCTTATAACCGACTACGACGCTGGCCTTGAGGGAAGGCCGGACATAAAGCCCGTGACAAACGCGGAGGTCATGAAGATATTTGCAGACAATGTAGAAAAGGCAAAGAAAATAATAACCGACGTCGTGAAGGGAACGCCGAGTGAGAGGAGCTGCAGCTGCTCAAGATCACTGGAAGGGGCGCAGATGACCAAATAAAGGAGCAGATTCTATCTTGAAGGCCTAAAGCAAAGCTCCTCAAGATGTCTGATGTGGAGCCTTTTTACCATATACTCGAAATATTCTACCCTGTCAAGCGCCTTCTGCATTGTTTCGCCTACACCTACAGTTCCGTGATTCTCCATTATGACAACCTTTGCACCGTTCTTAACAGCATTTGCAACAGCGTCTCCAATCTCTACAGTCCCTGCCTTCATTATTCCTACTGATGCGGCTTTTGTGATGTAATACCCATACTCCTCGTCGCTATCTGAGATTTCGTCAATGACCGCCTTCGCTCCCAGTGCGCTAATCACTCCCATCGAATGCGGTGCGTGCGGATGAACCACTGCCTGTATCTCAGGAAACATCCTGTAAATTCTCGTATGAACATGATACTCAGAGGACTGCTTAGGGCCGCTCACAAGACTCTCAGAGCCTAGTTCAATAACTGAGAGCTCTGAAGCCTTTATCCTTGCCTTATCCATCCCGCTCGGGGTTATAAGCATTCTATCCTTTCCTATCCTATGGCTGACATTCCCAGACAATGTCGTGTTCATGCTCCTCGAATAAAGCCTTTTGGTTGCATCAAGAACCAACTCCGCGGCATTGTCTTCCTCCATGATTAAGCCTATCCACATAAAATATAAAAGAGCGTCAGCGCAAGCCCCAAAGTTGAGCAAACATTATTATACATAAAAATCAAAAATGAATCTGGATTTCATGACAGATGCTTCTACAAACGTGGTTCCGATAAGATGGGATGACGAGAAGGACGAGATAGTATGGCTAGACAATTCCCAGATACCTTGGAAAGAGGTTTATGTTTCGTCTAAGGACATACCTCGGCTAGTCAGTGCAATAAGGACACTTCAGATAAGGGGAGCGCCAATACTTGGAGAGGCAGGGGCGTATGGGGTTGCTCTTGCCGCAAACAACTCGCCAGACCACAGAGACGATATCCTGAAGAATGTAAAGGTGCAGGGCGAGATAATCGCCAGCACAAGGCCTACTGCAGTGAATCTTTCTTGGGGAGTCAGGCAGATAGTTTTGGCAGTGCAGGGCGCATATGATAAAGGCGCAAGGCCTTCAGAGATGAAGGACATCGCGATAAAAGAGGCAAAGAGGCTCCAGTCCGAGAACATAGCTGCTACGCTAAGAATCGGAGAGAACGGCAAGCGCCTCATACACGATGGGGACGTGCTCATGACCGTGTGCAATGCAGGGACTCTGGCATGTGATGGGATAGGCACTGCCACTGCGCCAATGAGGGCTGCATGGGCGGACGGGATTCGTTTTAGCGTGCTGGTCACTTACACTGCACCGCTGTATCAGGGCGCAAGGCTCACTGCCTGGGAGCTGCACAAGGACAGCATACCTTTAAAGGTTATCACGGACAATGCCACAGGACATCTTATAAGGGAGGAGAAGGTTACTGCAGCATGGGCTGGCGCTGATAGGATTCTTGCGGACGGCAATGTCTACAACAAGATCGGCACATACAACCTTGGGATTCTTATGAAATATCATGCAGGCAAGCTGTACGTAGCTGCACCCACTTCGACTATAGATATTTCATCTAAAATCAGTGATGTGAAGATAGAGCAGCGAAGTCAGGATGAAGTCAGAAATATAATGGGCAAGGTGAGCATAGTCCCTGATGGGGTGGAGACCCTAAATCCCGCATTCGATAGGACGCCTCCAGAGCTTATATCGGCGATAGTTACAGAATCAGGCATTGCATCTGCGCCTTATACTTCTTCGATATCAAAGCTTCTAAAAAGCGGATTAAATACTGAAGGCAAAGAGAAGGGATAGCGGCAAAGGCGCCTCTAATCAGTTCTAATCTGCGGATTTTATCCTGCTGTAAAGATCTTCGAAGAACCTCTCCCCATCCTCTAGCTTTCCAGCTTTCATTACGACAAAATCATTCCCCTGCGCACCGACAACGTCCTTAACGAACCTTGATTCCTTCTGTATGTCCTGGTGCGAATCTGTGTAGACTCCGTCTGTCTTTCCCTCAAGTGCCATAGCATCAATATGTATCGCATGTTCTCCGCCCAGTCTCACCGCAAGTACCCTTCCCCCATTGCTTATCGCTGTGTTAATGCCCATCTCTCCAGTATCAGCGAAGATCCCAGTAACGTCGAATATCGGCATGTGTCTCATGTTCCTGTCACTGTGCGCACGATAGCTTCCGCCCACTTTGTCAAAGCTCTGTATTGCTATTCCAACAACGGCAAGCAGCGCTATCACAACATAATAAGGGTAGACTGGCTGCGCCAGTATCACTCCTCCGAATATGAATGTGAGGAATGGCGTGAATGAGAGCACGTTTGCCGAAAGCGTTGTCTTTATCTGCCGGGCTGAATAATAGAACAGCGAGTAGTTTATGACGTTATAGAATATGCCCATGAATATGGCAATTGATATCTGCGTCAGGCTCAGCGGCTGTAGGTGCATCCCTTCCGCCGCTGTCACACCAAGCACCAGAAGCAGCATTGCAATCCCTGCCACCGACATAACAACCGATATGTCGAAAAGGTACCTTTTCATCAGTACTATGGAGAATGAATATACGAATGCCATCAGTGCGAGAAATGCAACTATGTTGGTGTTGCTATTGTGCAGTACGCCTATGTTTCCCCCGGTTATCCCTATGACTATACCAACAAAACCCAGCGATAGGGCGGCTATTTGGTACTTTGTGAGCCTCTCCCTGAGCATTGTAGGCAGCAGCACCAGCATGAGAAGCGGGGAAGTCCTGAGCATCACCGCTGTCAGCGATGCGCTTACGTAATTTTCGGCAAGCGTGACTCCGTATTCAGTGGGCAAAAAGAGAACCACCCCGATTATCAGCAGTATTGCAAGCTTTCTCCAGTCGCCCAGCGCATCGCGCAGCTCTGCAGTCTTTCGCCGTCCTACAACGAAAAGAAGGGCCGCGGGTATTGACGAAGCATAGACTAGCAGGAAGAATGTATTCATCGCCGGCCCTCTTCCAAAGGAGAGCAGCACCGGCTGCATTGCAGCCCATACTGCTGCGAAGACCAGCAGCAGATAAGCCTTCCTCTTTAGCTCCATAATCTTGGATTGGACGCGCCTGCTTTTAATACCCTACAAAAATCAGCAGTTTTAACATATAACGCTGTTATTTTGCTACTATATTTAAGCCTTTCCGCGCATATTACCATCATGCACGATGACCTAAACGACATGCCTAGCAAGTTCGATGAGGGATACAGTCCGCTGCTTAGGAAGATAATACGTTACCTCTCCGAGGATGCGAGGATGTCTCTTCTTGAGATATCGTCAAAACTGGGTACGTCAAGAAGGACAATAAAGGTCAAGCTGACTAATGCAGAGCATGATCTGGGGCTGCGCTACATTCCCGAATTCGACAAATCTGCCCTTGGGCTCACCAGCCCGCACCTCATACGTGTCAAGTTCTCGAAGAAGCCAAACTACAAGGATATAGCAAAGATACTCTCGTCATCATACATACCACAGTTCGCAGCGGTAACAAAGGGCACCTATGATATGATAATATATGCGAATGCCATAACCAGCAGGGAATATGTGAGCTGGGACAAGCGCACTCAGATAATGCTCTCAAAGTACGGAGTATCCTGGAACCCTTCAGATGTGGCAAACCAGGCCCTTGGCTTCTTCCCCATAAGGAACGAGCTTATAGATATGACAAGCCTCGCGCCTATGGACAAGGAGATACTCAAGCTGCTAAACACCAATGCAAGGATAACATTCAGCGAAATCTCTAAGCGCCTGGGCATGCACTTCAATACTGTGGCATACAACTTCAACAAGCTCATGAAGGCAGGCTATATAAAGAGATTCACCGTGTCGATGGACATACCAAAGAACGCGGTGTGCATGGCACTCTTCGGCAAGTACACCACATTATCGCCCGAGTATGAGGAGGAATCTGCAAAGTCCAGAATACTCTATAAGAGCAGCGGCATGGATTATCCCCTGATCAATAGGTATCCAATGGTATTCATACTGGTGGGCAGCGCGGATGCCTTCATAATGGGCGTGCTTGACGACTACGATACTGCATACAAGTATGTAGTCTCTTCTTACAAACGCCTATTCGCAAAGCAGCATCCGCAGTTCAACTATGGAAAGATAGAGGAAATCCTGCTGGGCAGGCTTCCTCTCAGGAGCATAGACGCGCAGAAGGAGTACAACATAATAAAGTGGACTGTACCTCCGGAAGAGGCACCTGAGCGCAAAAGGAAGTGACGCTTATGCATGCCACGCCATCGGCGTGCTGGAGAAAGGATTAAATACCTACTTATTTATAAGACTCCTTGCCTATGGATTAATTCATGGATTATAACAACAGGAATATAGTCCTCAATGAATTAATAGGGCTTAAAGCAAAGGTTGTAAAGTCCCTCGATAAGAAGCAGAGGGGCCTTTCAGGCGTCGTAATAGACGAAACTAAGAACACTGTCGTTCTCGAGACAAAGCTCGGAACAAAAAGGATCGTAAAGCGCATCTCGGTGTTCAGGTTTTATTCCGGAAAGAGCTCCTTCATCGTGCCGGGGGAGGAGATCGGCTTTAGGCCGCATGAACGGATAGAGAAATCTATGAAGTTCTACAAGGCAAGAAAGGTGTAAAATTGGAGTGTTCAGACCCTAGATGTCCTATTCATGGCGGACAGAAGTTCAGAGGAATGCAGTTCGAAGGACTAGTTGTTAGTGCGAAGGCGAAGAAGACCGTCATCGTAGAAGTCAATTACAACCGCTTTGTGTACAAGTACGAGAGGTCACTAAGAAAGAGGTCAAGGATACCTGCCCATAATCCTGACTGCATAGGCGCAAAGCTCAATGACACTGTAAACATAGCAGAGACCAGGAGGCTCAGCAAGACTAAGTCCTTCGTAGTAACCAATATTGTAAAGAAGTGATAATAATGAAGGGAGTATCATCGCACATCGTAAAGACGCTTGTTCCTGGCGCTATGCTCACATGCGCGGACAACAGCGGCGCGTACCAGTTCATGATGATACATCTGATAGGAAAGACGGATGGAAGGCACGGAAAGATGAGCGCCGCCGGAGTGGGCGACCTCATATCAGCAAGCGTAAAGAAGGGTACAGCCACGTATCTGAAGAAACCTGTGCGAGTAGTGGTGATAAGACAGAAGGCTACTATAAGGCGCTCAAACGGAATGAGGCTCAAGTTTGAGGACAACGCAGGTATAATGCTCGGAGATGATAATCTCCCAATAGGTACCGAAGTGAAGGGTGCCATGGCAAGGGAGGTAGTCGAGAGATTCGTAAAGGTAGCAGGAGTTGCATCAAGAATAGTTTAATTCGAAGTGATATTTATGATAGAAAGCGCAAAGCCAAGGAAGCAAAGAAAGTTCAGGTTTACTGCGCCTCTGCATGAGAGGCAGAATTTCGTAAACGTCCACATCTCAAAAGAGCTCTCGTCAAAGCTTGGGATAAAAAGGAGGGCAATTGAAGTAAGAAAGGGAGATACTGTAAAGGTCATGGCAGGGGACCACAAGGGAAAGTCCGGCAAGGTGCTTGATGTCAATCTTAAGACAGGAAAGATAAAGGTGGACGGAGTGGTCAGGAAGAATGCAAAGGCAAAGGATCTGCAGATACCGCTGCATGCATCAAGCGTTTATCTCACTGATCTTGATCTGTCTGACAAGCTCAGGAAGGCTGACTTGGAAGGGCAGAAGCAGAAGAAGTGATATTTTATGGGAAGCAAAGGAAACAATAGACACGTAAAGAGGCTCGCAGCGCCAAAGTACCTTCACATAGGCAGGAAGGTAAATGCGTATGTTACAAAGCCAAATCCCGGAAGGCACACTCTAGATTCAAGCATAGCCATATCAACAGTACTTAAGGAGAAGCTTGGCGTTGCCTCAAGCGCAAGGGAAGCTAGGAGAATACTCAAGTCCTCAAGCGTAGAGGTGAACGGCAAGGTTGTAAGAGACTCAAGGTATCCTCTGGGTTTTGGCGATGTAATACACTTCAAGCCGAGCAAGGAGACCTTCACGATTGGAGTTGGAAACAGAGGCGCAGTAAAGGTCGAGAAACTTGAAGGAAAGGAGCATGCGCGCGTATTCAAGGTCATAGGCAAGTACCTGGCAAAGGGAAACAAGGAGATGATAAGGCTTCATGACGGCACTGTAATGGCATCGTCAAAGGGCGTAAATGTCAACGATTCAGTGCATCTCAAGGAGGGAAAGGTTCACGATGTAATCAAACTTCAGAAGGGTGCCAGGTGCCTTGTAATAAATGGCCTGCATGCAACAGAGAGCGGAACGATAAGCGAGATAAAAACAGGCACTGCGCTCAGGAGGGCGACTGTCGCAATAGACGGTGACAAGGGAAGGACCGAGACGCTCCTAGACAATATAATGGTGGTAGGTGCTAAATGATGACAGCCTCGAATCCAATGCAGGAGATATTCATAGACAAGGTAGTGCTCAATATAGGCATAGGCTCCAATGAGAACCTCTTCCAGAACGCCAAGATGCTGCTCGAGAAGCTTACCAACCACCAGCCAGTCCAGACTCTTTCTAAGAGGAGGGTTCCTGAGCTGAAGATAAGGCGTGGCCAGGTTATAGGCGCTATGGTCACACTAAGGAATAAGGAGGCCTACGAGATGCTCAGGAGAGCGATAGAGGCCAATGATGACATACTAAAAAGCTCTTCAATATCAAACAATTCACTTAGCTTCGGGGTCAAGGAGTACATCTATTTCTCCGGAGTGAAGTACGATCCAAGGATAGGCATGCTCGGACTCAATGTGAATGCCTCGTTCACCAGGAAGGGCAGGCGCATAGAGACAAGAAAGCGCAGGCAGTCAAAGGCCGGGCTTAGGCACAAGAGGATACTTAATGAGGATATAGCAAAATATCTTGAGAGCAAGTACAATGCGAAGATAGGAGAGGGGTAACGCTTATGAAAATGAGTTTCGATTCGAAATACAAGGGCCGCGGAAAGCGCAAGTGCAAGGTGTGCGGAAGCTCAAGGGCGCTGATTCGCTCCTACAAGCTTGTGATGTGCAGGAGGTGCTTTAGGGAGGTAGGGCCGGCGATAGGGTTCGAGAAATTTGGATGATCATATGGTAGACGTATTTGCTGATGCAATAAACAAGATAAAGGTGTATGAGAACGCCGGAATGTACGAGTGCGTAGTTCCATCGACAAAACTACTAAGGGCCGTACTCACCAAGATGCAGTCGCACAGGTACATAAAGGGATACGAGGAATTCAAGGACGGCAAATTCAATGCTCTCAAGGTCACGCTCTCAAAGAGGATAAATGGCATAGGAGTGATAAAGCCAAGGTATCCAATATCCGGGGAGGATCTGCAGAGGTACGAGATGAGGTACATACCAAGCAGGGACTTTGGAATACTGATAGTCTCCACGTCCGAAGGGATAATGACAAACAAGGAAGCAAAGGAGAAGAAGATAGGCGGAAGGCTCATAGCATATGTGTATTAGTGAAGCAAGATGTACGAACTAGAGATACCAAACGGGGTCAAGGTCGACGTTGCCGGAGAGACGATCACTGTCAAGGGCAAGCTTGGCTCTACACTCAAGCACATAAATCCGAAGTTTGTCGACGTCAAGGTCCATGGAAACAAGCTAACTATTAGTGAGATAAAGGAGCCGAAGCTGGTAAAGAAGTCCGGCTTTGCTACAACTGCCTTAAAGACGCAGCTCACCGATGCGATCATAGGGGTAGAAAGCGGATTCAACGTAAAGATGAAGGTGCTCTTCGCTCACTTCCCGACCTCGCTTGAGGTAAAGGGTCGAAAGCTCTACCTGAAGAATCTCTTCGGCGAGAAGGTGCCAAGGGAGATAAGCATTGTCGGAGAGACGAAGGTTGAGATAAAGGGACAGGATGTCACGATCAAGGGCGTTGATAAGTATGAAGTCGGGCAGACAATAGCCAACATAAGGAAGGGATGCTATGCCCGCGGATACGACACGAGAGTCTTCCAGGACGGACTCTATGTTGACACGGAGGAATGAATATGACAATCAAGAGACGTAATCCAACATTTAGGGTGCCAAACTACGGCGCACCGAACAGGAAGGGAGTCAAGGCCAGGTGGAGGCATCAAAGGGGCGTGGACAACAAGAGAAGGGTGAAGAAGCTCAATAGGGGTCCGCTTCCAAAGATCGGATACAAGAACAGTGACATTGTAAGGTATTCAAGGCCTGATGGCACGTTTGAGTTTCTTGTGCACAACAAGGCCGAATTGCTTTCCGTGCTCTCAATGCCCGGATATGTGGCAAGGTTCTCCCATGATCTCTCTTCAAGGAAGAGAATCGACCTGAAGAGACTTGCGGATGAGAATAAGATAACGGTTCTGAACGCGTGATATTATGAGCATACATTTTGCAAAGAGGGCTGCGGCCGGCATATTGAAGAGAGGCAAAAGCGCGATAAGGATACTTCCGGGCAGTGTTTCAGATGCGGAGAAGGCACTGACAAAGGATGATATTAGGCGACTGATAGAGAAAGGAGGCATATATGCAATAAAGGAGAAACACAATGCAAGCTCAAGGTCTAAGGTGCTAAAGAAGGCAAGGGCCGCAGGAAGGAGAAGGGGCATCGGAAGAAGGAGGGGAACAGACAAGGCAAGGCAAGGCAGGCTCTGGGAAAAGAAGGTGAGGTCGCAGAGAAGGCTGCTCAAGGAACTCAAGCTTTCCAACAAGATAGGCACTGAGATATTCAACCAGTTCTATAAGCACGTAAAGGGGAACCAGTATGCAACCAAGGCAAATCTGCTCCTCCAACTCAGGGAACACGGGGTTAACATAACTGAGGAAGAAGTAACGGCAATAAACGATAAGGTAAGCCAAGAATATAAGTGAAGTTTATGAAAGTCACAATAGGAGATCTAAAGTTCAGGAGACGACAGGAGTCAGTCACCGACTACAGGAAGAGGCTCGGTCTAGTAAAGAGCGGACTGGACAGGGTAGTCGTAAGGAAGAGCAACAAGAGGATAATAGGACAGGTTATAAAGTACTTGCCAAACGGAGATGCGGTTGTCGCCCATGCCGATTCGAGCGAACTGCTCAAGTATAAGTGGCCTGCAAAGAGCAACAGGCCGACAGCGTATCTCACAGGGCTACTACTTGCGAAGAAGCTTGGAAGCAAGGCCTCAAACGACCACATACTCGACATCGGCCTGACCTCGCCTGTGAAATACTCCATACCATTCGTGTTTGCAAAGGGCTGCATGGACGGCGGCATGAATATCCGCGGGAACATCGAGATGGAAGAGAAAGTTTATAATTGTTCAAACATGAAGTACATATCCGATCTGAAGTCAAAGGACGCCTCTAAGTACAAGAACCACTACACATCATATACTGGAGATGCGTCTGCGGATAACCTTGCAAAGGCATTCATTGAGACGAAGGAGCGAATAATCAAGGGAGCAAAAGAGTGAAAAAATGGCATACCGACCGCGCCAAAGGCAGGAAGAGGATCACAGGGCCAATCTAGCAGAGTGGAAACCAAGGACGAAGATAGGCATGATGGTCAAGAACGGCGAGATCACAACGATAGAGCAGGTATTCGCTCTTGGCAAGCCGATAAAGGAAGTTGAGATAATAGATGCGCTTATACCTACGCTTGAGGACAAGGTCATAGAGATCGCCTCGGTGCAGAGGATGACAAAGAACAACAGGAAGCAGAAATATAGAGCAACTGTCATCATGGGTGACAAGAACGGCCACATAGGCATAGGCGTCGGAAAGGACGTAGAGGCAAAGCCCGCCATATCCTCAGGAATAAGGAACGCCAAGCAGCATATGATATCAATAAGCCTCGGATGCGGCTCATGGGAGTGCAATTGCGGTACAAAGCACAGCCTGCCTCTTATAACAAAGGCAAAATGCGGAAGCGCACAGATCATACTTAAGCCTGCCCCAAGGGGAGTCGGACTTGCAGCAAGCGCAACTGTCCGTTCAGTCCTCGAGCTTGCTGGCGTAAAGGACATGTGGACCTATGCAAAGGGAAGGACCAGGGACAAATACAACATGGCACTTGCAACGTTCGATGCTCTAAAGAGCCTAAACGAGCTCAAGAACCTCGACTCAATGGAGTCGGGGCACAAGCAGGAAGAGAGCCCAGTCTGATCCTAGAACGGCAGAAATAAAATAACGCTCTGCTATCTACATCTGATGGCACTGAAGTCCCAGAGCGCAATGGAGTACCTCATGACCTACGGATGGGCGGTGCTCGCCATTGCGATAGTAATCATCGCTCTCTTCCAACTCGGCGTATTCGGCGGAAATAATTTAACTCCTCATTCAACCTCAGGCGCCTGCCAGGCGGTGCACACCGCGGCAGGGAGCAGCCTTGCAGGACAGTGCAACAGCGCGCAGCCGAAGTTCGTCGCGCAGTTCAACGGCGCGAGCAGCTATGTGCAAATGACCAATCCAACATCCCTGCAATTGAGCACAGGTACGGTATCCGCGTGGATAAGGACTACCGAAGCCGGCTCTTCTTATGCTGCTATAGTAGTAAAGCAATTGGCTTATGGTATATTTCTTTACAATGATCAATTCCTACTGTATGACTGGAGTGGTGCAGGAAATAGGGATACGTACATAAATCTCAATGATGGAAAATGGCATTTTGTAGCCGCAACATTCCAAAGCGGAGTACCTGGAGGCACTATTCTCTATATCGACGGTTCAAACGTGCTAGCTACTTCCATGACAATATCTAGCCAAAGTCAGCCTGTGGAAATAAGCTCTGGTTCCTCTGGCGGTATTCAAATATTCAATGGGCTAATAGCAAATGCACAGATATACAATGTCTCCCTATCACCATCAGAGATAACTTTGCTATATTCTGAAGGTATAGGCGGTGTTCCTGTAGATCCATCACACATCGTGGGCTGGTGGCCTCTCAATGGCAATGCGCAGGACTATTCCGGAGACAACAATGGTCAGGTAATCAACGTTGCATACAACAGCACATGGTCTTTAGGGTACGTGCAGCCGTGAACGGCAAGAAATAAAATAACCTTCTGCCATCTACATCTGATGGCACTGAAGTCCCAGAGCGCAATGGAGTACCTCATGACCTACGGATGGGCGGTGCTCGCTATTGCAGTCGTAGTCATTGCTCTTTTCCAGTTGGGTATATTCAACAGCTCTAACTTAGCTTCGCATTCAACTGCAGGTGCCTGCCAGGTTGTAAGGAATCCGGCGGAGACCAGTCTTGCTGGCCAGTGCAATAATGGCCTCCCGAAGTATGTTCCTGAGTTTGGAGGGGTGAGCAGTACAATTGATGTGCCTTCGGCAAGCCAGCTGAACTTTGCATCTGGCTCGTTTACGATCTTGGCATGGGTGAAACCAAGCGCAGGCCTAAGTTCATACTATGGACTTGTGGACAAAAAGACTAGTTATAATGGAAATTATGCGGGATGGCAGCTTTGGCTTGACTACCGTAGCTGTCCATCTTCAGGGCCTATCGAATTAAGGATTAATGATGGCAGCATGACTGATGATGCGACTCCGCTAGGAAACGGGCAGTGCAGCCTACTTGGCTCAAACTCATGGGTATATGTTGCAATAGTCGTTAACTTGAAGAGCAGTGTGACATTCTATGTGAACGGGGCCTACGATGGAACTAGCAGCATAAGCTTCAATTCGGTATCCAACAACGCAGAACTTGACATAGGTGGAACTACCGGTTATTTCCTTCCAGGATTAATATCAAATGTGCAGGTGTATAATGCATCATTAAGCTCAAATTCTATAGAGTCTCTGTACCAAGAGGGCATCGGCGGCGCGCCAATACAGTTGCAGAACCTCGTCGGCTGGTGGCCCCTCAACGGCAATGCGCAGGACTATTCAGGAGAAAACAACAATGGCCAGGTAGTGAATGTCGTATACAATAGCACATGGTCCTCAGGGTACGTGCAGCCGTGAACGGCAAGAAATAAAATAACGCTCTGCCATCTACATCTGATGGCACTGAAGTCCCAGAGCGCAATGGAGTACCTCATGACCTA
>VFSW01006551.1_pt1 | contig 17091 bp, 14 predicted proteins | sample 5358111 | NCBI WGS metagenome assembly VFSW01 (sample SAMN11554181, study PRJNA540505) | mine drainage metagenome | isolation source: sediment from site ElyBrook_90M | place: USA: Ely Copper Mine, Vershire, VT | collected 2017
CCCACGGTTCCTCAAGCAAGTCGCGACCAGCGGCTCGGTCGTGATGTTTGGCAAGGGCAAGCAGACGCGCGATTTCGTCTACGTCTTGGACGCCGTGAACGCGTTGTCCGCTGCAGCAACCGCCGAGCGCGTGAGCCGCGCCATCGTCAACATCGGCAGCGGGCAGGAAGTCAGCATCGCGCAGTTGGTCGATCAGATCGAGCGCGCGGTGGGACGCGAAGCGCATCGGTTGTTGAACGAGGCGGAAGAGAGCGGAGTGCCGCGGTTGGTCGGCGACATCCGGTTGGCGGGCGAGTTGCTAAAGTGGAAGCCGCAGGTGACTCTCGAAGAGGGCTTGAAGCGAATCCTGGCAGAAGACGAGCGGTTTAAGAAATGATTTCCGATCAACCGTTCGATCTCTTCGCGGATGCGTTATGGCAGTACCACGAAACCGGCAGCGCTGACCTGCGCGTGGAACGTGACGACGGCTATTACGCGTGCGAGGATATCTCGTGGTACTTTACCGCACCGCGCGATTTTCCGAGCCACGAAAAAGCCGCGCTGAAATTCGCGCGCGGACGCGTGCTCGACCTCGGCTGCGGGGCGGGGCGGCACGCGCTGTATGCGCAGAGGCGCGGCATGCGCGTGACCGCAGTGGACGTGTCGCCGCGCATCGTCGAGCTGGCGCGGGCGCGCGGCGTGAAAGACGCGCGTGTCGCGAACGCCTGCGGCGCGCTGCCGTTCCGCGACGGCGAATTCGACACCGTCGTTCTATTCGGCAACAACCTCGGCATTTGCGGTACGCTGCCACGCTTTCGCCGGATGCTGCGCGAACTTTATCGTATCACTTCGCCGCGTGGACGGATTCTGACGACCACGCGGCAGCCGAGCACGACGAATCCGCGGCACCGTAGTTACCTAAGGCAGAATTTGGAACGCGGGCGCGCGATTGGGCAATTGCGTGTGCGGCTCGCGCGCGGCGGCGCGCGCGGCGCTGGCGCATCATCGCGGCGCAAGGGGGATACCGACGCTTCCCAATCTCCCCAGCGCGAGGATGCGCCATGGTTTGATCTGCTGCTTTTGTCGCCCACCGACCTGATGCAAATCGCGGCAAAAGAAAAATGGGAATTGGCGCACGTGTTCCCGTTGGAAAATTTCGAGCAGGGCTACGCGGCAGTCATGGAGAAACGGCGATGACAACAGTCTTGAATTCGATCCAAGCCGAGTTGCTGAAAGACGAGAAAGGATACCTCGCCGATTTGCTCGCCGCGCTCACCGCGTTCAAGAATCCGCCCGAAGAATTGAACGATTTGCGCCAGGCGCTTTTGCAGTTGGATGAATTGTTTTTGATCGTCGTCGCGGGCGAGTTTAATTCCGGCAAGTCGGCGTTGATCAACGCGCTGCTCGGTCAGCGGGTTCTGGCGGAAGGCGTCACGCCGACGACGACGCGCATTACGCTCGTCAAGTACGGCGACCCGATGGAGGAACTGCCGGGCGCGGGCGGCAGCGTCGTGCTGGCATTCCCGCTGGACTTGCTGCGCGAATTGAATTTTGTCGATACGCCCGGCACCAATGCCGTCATCCGTGAACACGAAGAGTTGACGCGTGAGTTTGTGCCGCGCAGCGATCTCGTTCTCTTCGTGACTTCGGCGGACCGCCCCTTCACCGAAAGCGAGCGGCAGTTCCTCGATCACATTCGCGAGTGGGGCAAGAAAATTGTTTTCGTCATCAACAAGAACGATCTGCTTGCTGGCGAAAGTGAACGCCGTGAGGTGACGACCTTCGTCGCCGATCACGCGGCGCAACTCCTCGGCGCGACGCCGGAGATTTTCGCGGTCTCGGCAAAGCGCGCGCAGGCGGGCGACGAGTCGGGGAGCGGGATGGGCGCGCTGCGCGCGTACGTCCAGTCCTGGCTGGATCAATCCGCGCGTCTGAGCGTCAAGTTTGCCAACCCGCTGGGCGTGGCGGAGCAAATCTTGAAACGCGAGGATGCGCGGCTCGCTCAGGCGCGCGATCCGCTGAACCTTGAGCTGGAAATGATGGGTACGCTGGAGCGTGAGATCGCGACCTATGAATCGGAAGTCAAGAACGAATTGCACGCGCGGCTGGCGGAAGTGGACAATGTGCTGCTCCGCCTGCAAGCGCGCGGGGTGGATTTTTTCGATCAGAAATTTCGACTGATGAATTTGCCTGACCTCGCCCGCGGCGATCGTTTTCGCGCGGCGTTTGAAAGCCAGGTGTTGACCGGCGTATCGGATGAGATCGATCACCACGTTCAATCGGCGGTGAATTGGCTCGTCGAAAAAGACCTGCGGCATTGGCAGCAAGTCGCCAGTTTTCTGATCCAGCGGCGGACGGCGGTCGCCGACGGACTCGTCGGTCAGGTGTCCACCGATTTTGATATGCGGCGACAAGCGCTGCTCGACAGCGTCAGCCAGTCCGCGCAGACCGTCGTCAACGGCTATGACGCGGAAGAGGAATCGCGCGAGTTGGGGAATGCCGTGGAGAGTTCGGTGGCGCAGACCGCGTTGGTGGAGGTCGGCGCTATCGGATTGGGGACGACGATCACGATGCTGATCAGTTCCAGTGTGGTCGATCTGACCGGCGTGTTGTTCGCCGGCGTAATCGCCATTGTCGGTTTTTTTATCATTCCATTCAAACGGCAGCAAGCCAAGACGCGCTTTAGGGAAAAAATAGAAATGGTACGCCAGAACCTGAGCCGCGTGCTTACCACTCAATTCAATTCCGAGGCGGATCGTACGCTCCATCGGCTGAAGGAAGGCGTCGCGCCCTATTTTCGTTTTGTGCGCGGAGAAAAAGAAAGACTTGTCTCCGTTGAGCAAGTCTTGAAGAATGCCGATGAACGGCTCGACGTGTTGCAGGCGCGCGTGGGGCGCGTGTTCGGAAGCAAATAAATTGACAATGTCAAATTTGAGGAGGAAAGGCGTTCTCTAACGCCGTACAGCGCGCTACCCTGGCACTTGCGTTCCCGCCAGGGCAAGTGGAGCGCGCGCACCCCTCGAATCTGACATTGCCAAAATAATTACGAATCCTCCGGCTTCTCCGCCAACAGTTTGCGCGCTTCGTCCGCGCGCTCTTTCGAAACCATCACCCGCACCTCGCCCATGCCGTCCACCAATAACGCGTAAACTGTCGAAACACTTTCGTAGTTCAGGAAGGCGGGAATGCCGGCGCTTGCCAATCTGCCCTTGACAACCTCCGCGGCGAGCGGTCCCATCGACGTATAGACCGTGACGAATTCCTCAGGCGATTCCGGTTTCTTCTCCGACATGTTCAGTTTCTCCTGGCGTTTCCACGCTCTCCGTCCGCGACACCGCGCGCGCAAAAAGTAAATAGCCCGTATGCGCGATCATGCGGTCTTCCGGGCGCAGACGGTCTGCCACCGGCTTGTACTGCCGCATCAGAATCTCGACGACTTCGACGTCGATCCACCCGCCGAACGATTCCATCTCGCGCAGCAAATCGCTCAACTGGTTCGCCGTCGGCACGAGCGAGCCGAAAAAGCCGCCGCCTTGCAGCGCGGCGTGCGCTTGCGCGAGATACATCCACGGCTCGCGCACGTCGAGGAAGAGCGCGTCCGCGTTGCGCTCGTCAAAGCCGGTGGCAATGTCGCGCTGCTTGAACTCGACGACATCCAGCGCGCCGACGCGCTCCAGATTCTTGCGCGCCAGTTGCAGCATATCGTCGCGTTCTTCGTACGTGTAGATGCGCCCGCCCGGTTTCACAAACCGCGCGAGCGCAAGCGTCAGCCCGCCGCTGCCGGTGCCGGCTTCGATCACGCGCGCGCCGGGGATGATGTTCATCCGCAGCACGATATAGCCAATCTCTTTCGGGTAGACGATCTGCGACGCGCGTTTGACGTGCATCACTAGATCGAAGGTGGAGGGCTGTAGCAAAAGGAAACGCTGCCCGAGCTGCGTTTTGACCGCGCGACCGAACGGCTGCCCGATGATCGCATCGTGCGGAATAAATCCGCGATGCGTGTGCAGCTGAGCGCCGGGGATCAAGCGAATCAGAAAGCGTTTCTCGTCCGGGGCGAGCATCAGAACTAGATCGTTGGCTTGCGCGAGGGTCACGGAAACTCCGGACTGTCAAAAATTTGACGGGCAGAATCGATTATAAACCCGCCGCGCGAATCTGGCAAACGGCGTGTAAGCAGGTGAAGGTTTCTTTACCCGGTTCTTTTGACAAAGCGGCTCGCCCGGAGTATCCTTCAGACAGCGCTTGCCTATGTTGAAACCAATGAACCAATTAACTGCATCGACTGAAGCGGGACAGAGAATCGAATCGGCGGGTACGCTTGACGAGTTGGCACGCCTTGCGATCGCGCAGCTCTGCGCGATCTATCGATGCGATGCCGCGCTGTTAATCTGCCAGGCGCAATCGGGACAAGCCATCTGCTGGGCAAGCTCGCCGTCCGTTCTTCCGGAGATGAGCATCCCCGGTTTGCCCGCGCGCATCGACGAAGGCACGCTGGCGGAACGCGCGTTGAAAACCGGCAAAAGCGTTTCGCTCGCGGAGCCGGTCCGCGGCGCGAATGGAATTGCCCAGACTGTCACGGTCATTGCTGTGCCTTTGAAAAAACCCGGCGGATTTGTGGGCGTGGTCCAGCTGACTGGGGCTAAACTGGGAAGCGCGGAACCAGGCGCGCTCTTGGCGCTCGAATCTCTGGCGGATAAGTATGCGCTGGCGATTTCGAATCTACACCAGCCCCCGGCAGGCGGACCTGCGCTCGACGAACTCAAGTTGCGATCAGGCAACCGCGAGGCGAATGCGCGGCTCAATTTGGAACAGGTCTACGCGTCGACCTACCACGGGGTCCGCGAGCTGCTCGGGTGCGATGCCTTCTTCATCGCTCTGTATGAAGCCGAGACGAATTCAGCCGAATTTGTCTATCGCATGGAATCGGACGTCGCGTTGCCGCTGGAGCGGTTCCCTTTGGACGATGGAATGATCGCTTTTGTGATTCGTAATCGCCGCCCCGTCGTCGTCGCCGATGCGAAGCAGGAAACGCGTTTCAGGATCTGGCGCTGTGCCGGACCGAACCCGGCGCGTTCGCTCGTCTGCGTTCCGATGGATCACGACAACCGAACGATCGGCGTACTCTCCGCGCAGCGGTATGGGGCGAACGCGTATACCGAAGCGGACGCCAAGGTGCTGCGCGCCTTTGCCGATCAGTCGGCGCTCACGATTCACAACGCCAGTCTGTTTGCCGAAAGCCAGCGCAAAGTCGAACAGCTCGCCGTGCTCAATCAGGTGGCGCGGATCGTCAGTTCGACGATTGAAATCAGCCGGTTGCTGGATTTGATCTACGGCGAGGTGCGCCGAATCCTGGCGGCGGACTCGTACTACGTTGCGCTGATCGACGAGGAAAAACAGACCCTCTCGATCGAAGTGATGGTCGATGAAGGAAAACGTTTTGAGCGGACCGAACTGCCGATCGGAGATAATCTGGCGAGTCTCGTCGTTCGCGCGCGCGCCCCGCTGCTGTTGAGAAACGTTGCCGAGCAAGCGCCGCGGTTTGGCGCCACTCCGTCTTGGCTGGGCAATCCGAAATCGTCAGCGTCCTGGCTGGGCGTGCCGATGGCGACCTCTGAGCATTTGCTGGGTTTGCTTGCCGTCGGAAGTTATCAAGTCGAAGCGTTTGATGAGAGCGACCAAGAAATCCTGCAGAGCGTCGCGACGCAGGCGGCGATTGCGATTGACAACGCGCGCCATCACGCGGAAGTTGAAAGGCGGGCGCAGCACGATAGTTTGACCGACGCCCTCAACCACGGATATTTTCTGGTGCGGCTGCGCGAGGAAGTGGAACGCGCGGAGAAATCTCAAACCTTGCTCTCGCTGATCATGCTGGACATCGATCATTTCAAGCAATACAACGATTCCTTCGGTCACCTGGCTGGCGATACGATCCTGCGCGAGATCGTCCAAGTGGCGGCTCGGATCGTCAAGAACACCGATTTGGTGGGGCGCTGGGGCGGGGAGGAATTCGTCATCGCATTGCCGGGCTGCGACAAGGCGAGCGCGCGGCAGGTCGCCGAGCGAATTCGTAAAATGCTACGGGAAGTGAAACTGGAAGCAAGTCAGGGGCGCACGGTGCCGGTGCCGACGGTGAGCCAAGGGATCGCCACGTTTCCGGAGGACGCGCGCAGCCCGTTCGCGCTGGTTGATCTGGCGGACGTTTGTCTTTACAAAGCCAAAGCGCGGGGACGCGACCAGACCAGTGTTGCCGGGGAGTGAAAAGCGAGGAAAGAGGAAAGCAAAACCGCTCCTGGGCGTCTTCGAAAACGCGCACAAGGCGCTATGCTACGGGGGCTCTGCGACAGACTGCTAGGGGACCTCGGTCATCTCTTCATCAGCGGTCGCGTTTGTAAGAGCAGAATCCTATCGCCGACACGACACCACTCAATGTCCTGGGGCGATTTGAAATGCGCTTCGATCTTTTCGCCGAGCGCGGCGAGGGCGACGACCTGTTCGTCACTCAGGCACGCGCGCTCTTGTTTGTCGGCGGGCAGTACGAGGGTTTGAATGCCGCCCTCAGCCGCTGGCACATCCATCACGCTCTTGTTGGCAACTGTACGCTCTTGAATCGTGTGGCTGTTTTTTTGTACCACAAAGTGATCCGGCTTCCAGCGCGCGGCGATCACCGCTTCGCCCAAGCCCCAGGTCGCATCGATGTGAATCTCGCCCGCGGCGCCTGTCAACGGATTCGCGGTGAACATCACGCCCGCGGCGTCCGCGTCGATCATCGGCTGAATGACCACCGCCATCGTCACCTGACCTTGATCGATTTTCTTGCGGTTGCGGAAATAGATCGCCCGTGAGTTCCACGGCGACGACCAGCAGTTGCGGAGGTGCTCAATCACATCGTTCGCGGGTACCGCGAGAAACGCCTGCTGCAAGCCAGACGCCGCTGGGTTCGGCACGTCTTCGACGACGCGGGAGGCGCGCACCGCGAAGAGCGCGCTCGAATCTAGCGCGTCGAGCGCGGCTTGAATTTCCTGCATGATCGCCGACGGAATAGCCGCGCCCTCAATCCAACGGCGGATTTCTTCCGCGGCATCTTCCAACTCCACGGGGTCGTCGATTTCGGTCTTGGCGAGCCGCGCGGCGATCTTCGCCTTGATGTCCTGCGCGCCCAGCGTGTCGCGATACGCGTCGGCGGTGACGCAATAACCGCGCGGCACATCGAATCCGGCGGCGATCAATTCGCCAAGGTGCGCGGCTTTATCGCCGACCCGCGCACGGTCAGCCAATCGGATTTCATTCAGCCAGCGGACGTAGGGCAAGTGATGCTCCAGGGAAATGTCTGAGCGTTCGAACGTTCAAACGTTGGAACGTTCCGTTTCCGCCAACGCGAGTTTGCGCGCGCGCGACATGTTCTTGATGGCGATCTCGCGGCGCATCGCCGCGCGGCGTGAGGGGAGGCGTTCGTGGTACAGGAGCGTCACCGGGCGGCGTGCGCGGGTGTAGCGCGCGCCGTTGCCGCGTTCGTGCATGCGGACGCGCCGCGCGACGTCAAAGGTCCAGCCGGTGTAAATCGTTCCATCGGAACAGCGGAGGAGGTAAACAAAAGCCGCGCGGCGCATCATCAAGAAGGTGATTGCTCGGGAGAGCCAATCTCCAGCGCGCTAGTCGAAAGCATAGTCCAGCGTCAACGCATAGTCCGTCTCATGTCCAGGCGTCGAACTTCCCGCGCCGCTCAGCCCGCGCAGCTCGCCCGTCCCCGAACCCGGCACCACGTTCAACGCGATCTTTGAGATACCGCCCGTATAGGTGCCGGTGTGCTCGAGCACGAAAGTTCCCGCGCGACCACCGAGCTGTCCGGTGATTCGCTCTAGCCCGACGAAGTTTGCCGTACCATCTTCGCGATAAAACATCAGGTACTCCACCGTCGATTCGCCTTCGATGTCTCCGTGGAACGAGCGGGTCACTTTGGCGCGCGTAAGTTTTGTTCCGCCCGCGATTTGGTCGTAGGGCGTTTCGTCCCAGGTCTTGATCTGAAATGTCGCCAGGGCTTGTTTTAACATGGGCACTCCTTTTCGGCTGAGTGGAGCCAAGTGTTGGATGAACCGCACTGCGCAAGTTGAATGCGCTCTTGGTCTGAGGCGGGAGTGGATGGGAGTCGAACCCACCAGAGCCGTTTTAACGCCTCTCAACGGTTTTGAAGACCGCGGACCCCACCGGGAATCAACCACCCCCAGGTTAGTTCAATAGTTTGGTAGTTGGGTGGTTTGGTAGTTGGGTAGTTGCTCAGATTTTTGCGACGAATGAACAATCCAACAACCTAACAACCTAAGGGTTCGGCAAGAAATAGATTCCCGTTCACCGGTGCGGAACGGCGTCCGCACCCTACGTAGGGAACGCTCGCCGGAGCGTTCCAGATATACGGTTCAGGAAGTTATTCTTTTTCGAACCCTAACGACCCAACAACCCAACGACCTAACGACCTAACGACCTAACACCCTAACACCCTAACACCCTAACACCCTAACACCCCAATCGATTGCAATCTATCACACGCGTTCGCTTTTGTCAAAGGACTCTGAGTTTTTTGAAAATCGCGATAGGCACTTGATTTTTCATTTCGTTATGCTATAATGGCGATGCTCTTGGGTGACCCTTAGGAAGGAGACTGACAGACCTATGGCTGAAGAAGCCAAGACGACTGCCGCCGCTCCGCAGACCATGCCCCCGCTCACGCGTCGCGAATTCCTCAACTACGCGTGGCTCTCCAGTCTGGGCTTTGTGTTCCTCGTCGGGTTTGGCGGCGCTACTTTTTTCTTTGCGTTTCCTCGCTTCAAGCCCGGCGAGTTCGGCGGTATCTTCCCGATCGGCAAAGCCGGCGATGTACTCCCCAAGCCGACCGATCCGCCGATTCATAATACCGACGGCAAATTCTGGCTCTCGAATGTAAACGGCATGATCATCGCGCTCTACGATGTCTGCGTTCATTTGGGATGCCTCTATTCCTGGCAGGAGGTCACGGGTCGATTCGAATGTCCCTGCCACGGCTCCAAGTATCAAAAGGACGGAACCTACATCGAGGGCCCCGCGCCGCGCAGTCTCGACCGCATGGTCATCTCCTATGTGGGCGCCGGAAATCAGGTCATCGCTTCGACCGATGCCAAAGGGGATCCGCTTGCCGCTCCGTCCGATAGCTCGGTCAATGTCCTGATCGATACAGGCAAGGTCATCTCAGGTCAGTCGCACGGCTAGGCGCAAGCGGACGTGTGCCCTAGTCCTGGCGTTGCTTTCAGCATAGGAGGAACACAGCATGTTTGAACGGAACGGACATCGCGGTCCGCTCGCGGCGGTCGCCGAAAAGATCCGCGAGCGGTTGCCAGTTGGAATCAAGAACGCCTTGCCGCTGCTCGGCGAGGCGCGCAGCAAAGAGGGCCGCGGAAAACTCGCGCAGCAATCGCGCGAGACCGGGTTCAAGATTGCCGACGACACGATGCGCGCGGTATCCGCCGGCATGGGCATCGCCGACGTGCGCGCGATGTTCCGCGGCGATCCGCCGATCGAACGACCGAATCCGCGCTATAAGGTCTTTACCAACGCGTTCTTTGCGCATATTCGTCCGCGCTATTACGAACGCTCCTCGACCAAAATCACGCACACCTTTGGACTCGGTTTCCTCAGCGCGTTCGCCTTCGTCGTCGAAACGATCACCGGCTTGATCCTGATGGTGTTCTACATCCCGTCGCAAGACCAGGCGTCCCAGTCGATGGTCCAGATCATCTCTGCGGTTCCCTTCGGGCAGTTGATGCGCGATATTCACCGTGTCGGCGCGGAGGTGATGGTGATCGTCGTCGCGCTGCATATGCTGCGCGTGTATCTCACCGGTTCATTCAAGCACCCGCGGCAATTCACCTGGGTCACCGGCGTGGTGCTGTTGATTCTCACGCTGGGCTTGTCCTACTCCGGCTATTTGTTGCCGTGGGACCAGTTGGCGTACTGGGCGGTTACCATCGGCACGAGCATGGCGAAATCTGCCCCGCCGAAAGAAATCGCCGGCTATATTTCCAACCTGCTCCTGCGCGGCGGCGACACGATCGGACAGAACGGCTTGCTGCGCTTTTACCTCGGTCACGTCATTCTCCTTCCGCTCCTCGCGATCATTTTCATCTCGGTGCACTACTATCGCATCTCGCGCTTGCACGGCATCAGTTTGCCGGCGAGCGAAGAAGAATCGCCTGACCCGGCGGTGCGCAAAGCGGCGAAGGAAAAGCTGGACTATTTGCCCGAAGTGCTGACGAAGGAATTGATGTGGCTGGCGATGGGCGTCTTTGCATTCGTCGCCTTCTCCGCGTTCGCGTTCCACGCGCCGCTGGAACACCACTCGGATCCATTCCGCACGCCGCTGCACACCACCGCGCCGTGGTACTTTTTGTGGATTCAGGGAATGTTGAAAGACCCGTTCATGCTGCCGATCCTGCGCGCGGTCGACAACACGTTTGGATTGAGCATCGTCAAGAATTTCTACGATAGCCCGGCGGTGCAAGGCGTGATACTGCCGACGCTCATTTTTATCGTCCTCTTCGCCGTGCCGTACATCGACGAATTCTGGGACAAACTGTGGGGGCGCTCGTCCAGCCGCATGGGACGAAATCGCAAGTTGGGCGTCACCTTGGGCTGGCTGTCGGTTGGCTTGATCGTGCTCTTCTCGTACTTTGGCACGCCGCTCTACGCGGTGAGCGCGCCGCCCGCGGTCGAGATCGGTCAGCAATTCATTCCCGAAGAATGTGTGCTGCCGCCAATCCCGCTGATCCCGGAAGACTGCGGCGAAGTCCGGCGGCTCGGCTATGCGGGCATTCCCGTCGGAACGTATGATCTATCGCAATATGCCAACCCCGCCGCGAATGCCAAGCCCTTCGAGAGTATGCTAGCGCGAATGGAAGGGCGCGTCGCCGAAGCGTCCCAGCGCGCGAAGGATTCCGGGAACAAAGCCGGCTTGACGGCGGCGCAAGGATTCTTTGTGGTCGAAGATTGGCAGTCCGACCTGAAGAAAATCACGCTGCGGATCACCTGGACACCTCAGGTGGCGGGCGACACCGGTTCGTACGAAAAAATCCTTTACCTGCACCGAGACTCGGTCTACCAGTAAGGTAATCACACATGTCCACTCAACTCAAAATCCTAGTTGGCATCATCTTCACCCTGCTGACGTGCATCCCGCTCGCCGCGATCTCGATCAACGATCTGGGACACGATTTGGGAGTGGTCCCCGCGACGCAGCAGACGGGCATGGAAAAGCGCGCGGCTGACCTGAACGCGCGTCAGATCGAAGCCGGCGCAGATTTATTCGGTCAGTACTGTTACAGTTGTCACGGCAAGAAGGGCGAGGGCATCCCGCAACTCGCGCCAGCGATCGATCGCAAAGACCTGTTTGATGGTCGCCGCGAGAAAGCCATCGGCTGGTCGGGCAGCGTGGCAGGATTCCTGAAGGACACGATTGCCAGTGGTCGCCCGGTGCAATCGCGTCCCGACCTGTACGCCGCGCACATGCCGACGTGGAGTCAGGAGTTTGGCGGTCCACTGCGTCCCGATCAGATCGACTCGCTCGTGGCATTCGTGCTGAACTGGCAGGATCAGGCGCCGGAGATCAACGCGTGGGGTCCGCCCGGCACGCCGCAGCCCTCGCCGACGCCCGGTCCCAGCCCGACGCCCGCGCCGCAAAAAGTCGGCGTGGACCCGACCTGCCAAAACATTCCCGCGCTGTACGCCGGCAAAAAATCGCCTTACCAATTCAATGATCCCGCGGTGATTGCCGCCGGCAAGCTAGCGTATGACGACAAGTGCGCGGCATGTCACGGCGCGCTCGGCAAGGGGGACGGTCCGGCAGCCGCCGCGCTGAATCCCAAGCCCGCGAATTTTACTGACAAGGCGTTTATGCAAGGAATGCCGGTCGATTGTCACTTTTACCGCATCTCGGAAGGCGTGACCGGCACCGGCATGCCCCCGTGGAAAGCGCTGGGCGAAGATACGATCTGGAAGTTGCTCATCTACGAGCGTTCGTTCTCTGGCGTGCAATAGAAATGATATCGAACCCTGCGAGGGTTGAAAAGACCTTCGCAGGGTTTTTGTTTTTTGACGCTCTCGCCGCGTTGTGCTATGATTGCGCCAGTTCCGCAAGGAGATTGACTTTTGAAAATTCCCGCGCGTCTCGTTCGGTTGCTGCTCGTCCTCATCGCGCTCGGCGCGTTAGGCGGACTGGGCTGGACCGTGGCATCCTGGATGGAATCGGATAGCCCGCCGCCGGCGCCGCTCCCGCCCCGGCTGATTCCCGATACTGACATCAATCCGTACGGCGCGAATTTCTTCCTCGACCGCGAAGTGGAGGACTGGAAGCGCGATCGTACTGTGCGCATGGCGAGCGAAGCCGGCATCGTGTGGGCGAAGCAGGAATTCTCGTGGGAAGAAATCGAAAAGAGCAAGAATCAATTTGATTGGGCTAAGTACGATCAAATCGTCGCCACGTTTGAAAAGTACAACTTGCAGATCATCGCACGCCTCGACCGCCCGCCGGCATGGGCGCACAAGGACAAGTCGATCGCGCAGGCGCCGCCGGATGATCTCAACGATTACGGCGATTTCGTCGACGCGTTCGTCCGGCGCTATCGCGGCCGCATCCATTACATCCAGGTGTGGAACGAGCCGAATATTTTCCCGGAATGGGGCAATCGTCCAGTCGATCCGAAGGCGTACGTCGAGCTTTTGAAGGTGGCGTACGCGCGCGCCAAAGCCGCCGATCCGAACATCCGCGTCCTCTCCGCGCCGCTTGCCATCACGCTCGGCGAAGCGTGGGCGCCCGGCTCGCCGCAGTGGCGGAACATGAATGACCTCGATTACCTCACCGCGCTGTACCGCGCCGGCGCGAAGGGCTATTTCGACATCCTCTCCGCCAACGCGTTCGGGCTGCGCGCATCGCCCGACGATCCGCCCGATCCCAAGCAGTTGAATTTTCAGCGCGTCGCGCTCGATCGACAGATCATGGAAGGTTTCGGCGACACGAACAAAGCCGTCTGGATCAACGAGTACGGCTGGAACGCCTCGCCGGCGGATTTTCCGGCAGACAAGTTGATCTGGGGTCGCGTCACGGAGCAGCAGCAAGCCGATTATACCGTGCGCGGCATCATGCAGGGACGCGACCAGTGGAACTGGGTTGGCGTATTCAATATCTGGTACTTTCGCCAAGTCGGTGACATTCGCCCCGATAGTTCGGACTATTATTTCCGGATGGTCGATACCGACTTTACGCCGCGCCTCGTGTATCTGCGCGTGAAAGAGGCGGCAACGTTTCCGGTCGTTGCGCCACCCGGCGTGTATCAGGAGACCAACCCGGCTGTGAATCTGACCGGTACCTGGCAGCCGTACCTCAATCCGCAGCTGAGCGCGGGCAGTGACATGGTTACGCGCCAGCCCGGCGCGCGGGCGGTCATTCGTTTCTGGGGCGATGGGTTCGATCTGGTCATGCGCCGCGGTCCCACGCTGGGACGCGCGTGGATCACGCTGGATGGACAGACGGTCCCAAGTTTGCCGTTGGACCCCAATGGCAATTCCTACGTCGAGCTGTCTTCTCCAAACGACGAGTACAAGATCCACGTGCCCGTCGCCCGCAGTATCCCGCGCGGCACGCACACCGTCCAAGTCGTCGTCGGGCAGAGCGGCGACGTTGCGCTGGATGGCTTTATCGTTTCTGCCGATGGTTTGCATGAATTCCCCTGGATGACGGTGCTCGCCCTGAGCGGTGCGTTCCTCGTTGCGGCGCTGCTGTGGACTTGGAGCTGGCGGCGGTCGCGCAAAAATCTTGCGCCAAGGAGACACGATGGATAACACGCGGCTGACCCGCGTCCTCCTGATTCTGCTCATTATTCTGGCGTCGTTATTCCTAGCCCAGATGTTGTGGCAGTTCGCCGGCGGCTTTGCCGATTTAATTCTGTTGTTCGTTCTCGCCTGGCTGGTCGCGTTTGTGCTGAATCCATTGGTTTTTCACTTGAGCCAGCATCCGATTCCGCACTGGCTGACTCGCGTCGTGGAGCCGGCGCTGGGCGCAGAACGCGCGCAGGGTTGGCGGCACCTGCGGATGCCGCGCGGCGCGGCGGTCGCCATCGTCTATCTGGTTCTGGTGCTGGCGATTGTTGTGCTGGTCGCGGTGGTTGCTCCGACGGCAGTGACTCAGCTTTCGCAATTGGCGAATCGGATGCCGGAATATGTGGCGCGCGCGCCGGAAGCAAGCGCCTGGGTACAAGATCAGCTGTTGCAGTTCGGCGTGCGCGTGAAAGTGAGTGACGCGGTGGGCACCGCGCTGAGCGGCTTGCAGGGCTATGCGGCGACGCTGATTCAGAATGCGCTGGTCATTTTCACGGGCATCGTGTCGCTCCTCGCGAATTTGTTCCTCGTATTGATCCTGGGATTCTATATCACGCTCGACGGACCGCGCTTGCGGCGGGGCATCCTCAACGTCATTCCGAGTTCCTACTATGACGAAATCAAGTTCCTTGGGCAAAGCGTCGATCGGACGTTTGGCGGCTTTATCCGCAGCCAACTGCTGCAGTCGTTCCTGCAAATGGCGGGCACCGCGATTGTGATGAGCGTCCTGGGCTTGAATTTCGTTTTGATCGCGAGTCTCTTTGCCGGACTCTTCATGCTGATTCCACTCGTCGGGCCGTTCCTCGCGCTGCTGCCGCCGCTGCTGGTGGTGTTGATCCAAGCGCCGGGTGTTGCGGTGGTCTTGCTCATTATCCTGTTTATCTTTCAGTTCGGCATCGTGAACGTTTTGATGCCGCGCCTGATGAGCGACGCCGTCGGCTTGCATCCGCTGCTGGTGTTCGCGGCGATTCTGGTTAGCGTCAAGGTCGCTGGCTTTTGGGGCGCCTTCTTTGGGATTCCGATTGCCGGCGTCCTCTGGGCGATGGCAAAGTTTTTCTTCGAAGATTGGCGCAAGCTCGGCGCGCTGCCCGAGAGCGACGTGCCGGCGGACGACGACGCGGACTGAGCCGTCCACGCCGGCTGCCATCGAATGTGCCGAGGGAGCGCCCGCGCGGGCGGTCCTTTTTGGTTGGGCGGCGATTTGACAAAAGGCGCGGCGCGGAGTATACTGGTTCAAGACTACCCCCCAGGGGGGGGGTGGGGCAGAGGAGAGACGTATGGCAGACACAGAGAAACACGATTTGCGGAACCGCGCGCTGAGCATCCAAGGGCACATGGGCGCGGTCGTGCGTATGATCGACGAGGACGCGTACTGCGTGGACATCATCAAGCAGACGCAGGCGATCCAGAAAGCGCTGGACAAGCTGAATGCGCTGCTGCTGGAGCGTCATTTGGGTAGCTGTGTGACGACGGCGATTCGCGGCAATCGACCGAAAGAGCGCGAGCGCGTGATCAAAGAACTATTGGATGTTTTTGAAACGACGGCGAAGCTGTAAAGCCAGTGTTCAGTCTCAGTAAACAGTATTCAGTATTCAGATTCCGTCATCCGGTTACTGAATACTGATTACTGAACACTGGATACTGGATTGGTAACGGGAGTCAATATGTCATTGAAGCAAGTCACATTGCCCATACAAGGAATGACCTGCGCGTCGTGCGTGGTGCACGTCGAGGGCGGGCTGAATGAAGTGGAAGGCGTTGAAAAAGCGACGGTCAACCTGGCGAACGAACGCGCGACCGTGCAGTTCGATCCGGAGAAGACGACGGTCGATCAGATGGTCGCGGCGGTGCGCGACGTGGGATACGATGTGGTCGTGGACAAGGTCACGCTGCCGATTGGCGGGATGACCTGCGCGTCGTGCGTGGCGCACGTCGAAGGCGGCTTGCGCGCCGTGCCCGGCGTCTTGAACGCGAGCGTCAACCTCGCGACCGAGCGCGCGACGGTCGAAATGATTCCCGGCTCGGTGACGCTGGCTGATTTGAAACACGCGGTCGAAGACGTGGGCTATCAAGTGCTCGACCTGGGCGGCAAAGAAGAGGAGTTTGTCGACCGCGAGCGCGCGCTGCGCGAGGAAGAGCGTCAGCGCGAGTGGCGCGATCTGATGATCGGCATTGCGTTCACGTTGCCGCTCTTTATCCTCGGCATGTCGCACGATATTTTGCATTTTATGCTTGGGCGAATGGATGTCCTGCCGTGGCTGTTCAACTCGCCGTACTTTGATTGGCTGTTGTTTGCGCTCGCGACGCCGGTGCAATTTTACGTCGGTCGGTCGTACCATCGCGGCGCGTGGAAATCCGCGCGCGCGCTCGCACCGAATATGGATTTGTTGATCTCGCTCGGCACGAACGCGGCGTATTGGTTCAGCGTGATCGTGCTGATCGCGCCGCTGTTCGGCGTTACGATTGAATCGCACGTCTACTTTGAGAGCGCGGCGGTTATCATCACCCTCATCAAAGTCGGCAAGTACCTGGAAGCGCGCGCGAAAGGGCAGACCTCGGACGCGATCAAGAACCTGATGCAACTGCAAGCCAAGACCGCGCGCGTCGAACGCGACGGCGCGGAAATCGAAATCGCGGTGAATGACGTGCGCGTGGGCGACATCGTCGCCGTCCGCCCCGGCGAAAGGGTGCCGGTCGACGGTGTGATCGTCAGCGGTTATTCGTCGCTGGACGAATCGATGATTACCGGTGAGAGTCTGCCCGTCGAAAAAGCGATTGGCGATTCCGTGATCGGCGCGACGCTGAACAAGGTGGGCGCGTTCAAGTTCGAGGCGCGCAAGGTCGGCAAGGAAACCGCGCTCGCGCAAATCATCAAGCTGGTCGAGGACGCGCAAGGATCGAAAGCGCCGATTCAACGTTTGGCGGATCAGATTTCGGCGGTGTTTGTGCCGGTGGTGATTGGGCTTTCGGCGCTGACCTTTATCGTCTGGCTGGTCTTCGGACCGCAGCCGGCGTTCAACTTTGCGGTCGTGAATTTCGTCGCGGTGCTGATCATCGCGTGCCCCTGCGCGCTCGGACTCGCGACGCCCACGGCGATCATGGTCGGTACCGGCAAGGGTGCCGAGAACGGCGTGCTGATTCGCAGCGGCGGCGCGCTAGAAACCGCGCACAAGGTCACGGCGATTATTCTCGACAAGACCGGGACTTTGACGCAAG
>VFSW01006552.1_pt1 | contig 17087 bp, 21 predicted proteins | sample 5358111 | NCBI WGS metagenome assembly VFSW01 (sample SAMN11554181, study PRJNA540505) | mine drainage metagenome | isolation source: sediment from site ElyBrook_90M | place: USA: Ely Copper Mine, Vershire, VT | collected 2017
CGCGAGGGGTGGGGCGTCACCTGGTGGAGGTCACGCGATCACGCCGGAATGCCCGTCCTTGTCTTCGTTCCTCTGTCTCAGCCTGCAAGCATGCAAAAAAAGAGGGAGTGTGAGGGACGCTTCCCTCAGCCAGAAAACACAAAAGCCACTGCCTGGACATCCCTACGTCCCCTCTCCCGCCCGTAGGGATGCATGGCAGTGGCTTGTGTTTTCTGCCTTTGTATCTCCTGACGTCCGTTCTTTTTTTTCTTTTTTTCTTTTTTCTTTTTTCGTCTTTGTCTTTGTCTTCGTCTTCTTTTTTTTCTCTGCTCTGCTTCGTTCCTTCGTTCCTCCGTTCCTCCGTTCCTCCGTTCCTCCGTTCTTTTTTTTCTGATCTCTGTCCTAAAAGCACAGATCGGAGTACCGATCTGTGCTTTCTCTGAGGTCAGGTGTAGGTGTAGGTGTAGGTGGAAAGGAGCTTAGATTAGAACCGGCTTTCGCCGCTATACAGCCGCCGTGCTGGTATCACCCGCGCCTCGGTCGGTGGCCTGTGCAGCCCGTCCATCGTCTCCGTCAGTAGTGCCAGGCTCATCACAAAATCATCGTGGCCTTCACCTGCTGCCACGTAGAAATCAATGGTCTCTGGCGCTGGCAGCCGGTATTTAGCGCGCGCGAGCTGCTGCCATACTTCTCTCGCCACATCTGGCGGCGCGCCTGGATCATCCTGCCTATAGACGCGCAACCGTCCCGCGTTTACCAGTGCCTGCAATGCAAAGCCGATCTTCGATTTGGAGGGCCGCGTGAAATGAAACGCGGTCACTCGCTGCTCGCCGAAGCGATCAAGCAGCAGTGAGGCCAGCCCTGCGCCTTCGCCCGTTGCATCGACGATGAGCTGCCTGATCTGCCACCTCGTCACCAGTTCGCTGACCGCCGCGTACTGCTGCGCGTGATGCATGCCGGTCCACCACTGTTGATGCACAACCTCTAAGGCTGGCAGCCCCAACGGTTCGTTCCACACCACGCGCGCAATGGTCAATACCGATGAGTCGCGCTTGCTGCTCCTGCCAGCGCTCTTCTTCTCAGGATCGTCCGGATCGGCGCGCTCTTCGCCGCCGACATCGAGCGCGGCCACGTACAGGCTCTCATCGGTAATCTCCTCGACATCGTGAAACAACCCCCTCGTATCGAGGCCATACCCCGCTGGCGCGTCCATCCAGCCGTGCGTTCCCTGCAAGAGTTGGAGTTGCAGTTCCGAGAAGAAATGCCCGGCACCGCTTACAGGTTGTAAAAGGTACTGCGTCTGAATGGCGATATGGCTCTCTCCCAGGCGCGCAATCTCTCCTTCCACGAACGCGCGGTAGTGCGGGTTGCTGCGCGCGGCCGCTCTCCAATCGAACTCGAAGTGCCGCTTGCGGCCATCTTGCTCCTCGAGCATGAGATTGTGCGCGCGCTGCCTGGCGAGCAGGGTGTCCTCCGTCCAGGCCGTGCCATACATCACGGTCGTACAATTGGTAGTGCTCGCCATCGGTCGGAAGTCCTTATCGAACTTCTCCGGTGAGATATCCTGCGCTTCGTCCATCTCCAGCAGCAGCGATGCCGTCCCGCCGACGACATTGGAGTCAGGATCCGCCGAGAAGAACTGCACATACGGCCCGACGTGATGCGTGAGCAAGGCGCGATCTGCGCCGGGAGCCAGGCCGATCTGCCCGTAACTCGTCCAGATGCGCGACCTGGTGAAGCGGCTGGCTTGCAGCATGCTCATCAAGCGGCGCTGGCTATTAATAACCTGAGGTTGGAAGGTCGGTGCAGCTTTGATGATGCTACCCGTTGGGCGAGTAAATAACAGAAACGCCTCGACGATGGCGCTGAGCTGATTCTTGCCGCTCTGCCGCGACATCATGACCGTGATGATATCGCCGCGCTGCTGCTCAATCGAATCCAGGATGGCCTGGGCTGCCAGCGCCTGGTATGGGTACAGTGGGAGCTTCAAAAGGATACTTGCGAATTTCTCAACCGGAAACATCTGTTCTTTACCTTTCGTGTACTGCATCCAGCATGACGCGCATTGAGAAATCGCCACTAGACACCCTTTGTCGATATTTGTATACTGCACAGCACGTAGTTCGCGCGTGATGGCTTGCCGGGCCTGCCCTACTCACGCTGGTTCCACGGAATGTATGTGTTAAGTGGGGGAGACGTGGATCGCTGGGGGAGTCGCGTTGGTTGGAGCAGGAGCAGGCGCAGGATCGCGCATCGGGACTGCGACGTATCTATTTTGACTACCTATCTGGAACCTACGTGAATCGGTACACGGCGAGGCTGCTACTACCAGCCTCGCCGTTGTGCTGTCTCTGCTCGGAATGCTGCGCGAAGGAACATATGCGATGCAATGCGACGATCACGCGAGGGCGGGGGAAGAGCGCTGGCGGCGTAGCCGCCGCGCGAGGGGTGGGGCGTGACCCGTTGGAGGTCACTGTAACGCCTGGGACCAAAGAACGCCTGCCCTAACTCTCGACGAGCACAATCGCCACTTCATAACTCAAGCTGCCCAGCGTCCCTCCGTCTGCCAGTGCGATCACCTGGCTATGGAGGTCTCTGACATGCTCGGCGTAATCGTCGAAATGCACGGCGATGATGGTGGCCGTGGGATCGGTGAAGGAGATCGTCAGGCCAGTACTGCCCGTATACGAGGTGCGCAGGGCATCGCGGTACTGCTCTCCCGTCACGCCTGCCGAGGTGCCATCGTACTTCAGCAAATCATTGACGCACAACACCACCATCTTCCACGAGCGCTTGCCTGGCCCGAGGTCCACGTAGGACTCGCCGCCGTCGGCGCGCACGACCGCTTTCCTGACGCGTGGCTGGTGCATGATATAGCTTCCGGGCTTGACGAAGTACCCGGTGCCATCGAGGATGATTTCACAGTCCAGCCCTTGTGTTGCCATCGTTGCTTACGCTCCCTGGATATGGCCGGTCTGCATGGTACCGTTGCTGCTCTCAATCGTGACCAGATCACCATCTATTGAAATGGTTAGCCCGCGTTTCCTGAGCGCCGATTTAATGAGGCCGAGTGTCTGCGAGAGCCTCGTGTTCTCGCGTTCCAGGTCGCTGATCTTATCCTTCATGGTATTGATCTCCTGCTGCATGGCGTTGTTGGCGCGTTCCTGCGCTTCCATTGTCGAGCGTTCGATATCGCGCCTGGTCTTGCGTAGCGCGTCTCGAAAGGCTGCGATGCCGCCGATGATGGCGGCCAGCATCATGACCAGGTAGAACAGATTGAGGAACGTGTTGCTATTGAGAAAAAGGGTGTTGGCTGTGTTCATGAAAGGCTGCTCAAATCTTGCTCCACGCTGTCCAACATGCTGCGCAGGAATGCCGCTCTGCGCTGCGCGTGCTCGACCAGGCGCTTACGTGGATTGCCTCGCTTCGTCGGCTGCGCGTTGATGCGTGCCATGTCTGCCGCGAGATGATCCGCCGCGCGCTTCACGGCTGCCGCGAGATTGGTATTTATCATCTTCTTATCATCCTCTTTCTTACAACCGAGGCCAACGAGCAGGCACATCACCCCATTTGATTCGTGCCGAATACGCAAAATCGCGCTGGTTTCTGATCTCCACGAGCCTCGCCTCGAACTGCGCCATCTTGCTTTTGGTTGCTGCCAGCCAACTCTGCGGAATCTTCGTATCGTCCACGCGGTCTCGCAGGCCGCCGTCCTGGAAGTCAAAGTTATCATTGGTTGGCACCTGGTAGGCTTCCATCGCGTAGGCACATGCGCCTAAGACGATCACATCACGGTGGACTTCTGGTATCGTCGAGCCTGACGAGTCCAGTTGATGCTTGGTGGCATAGAACACTCTGAGGAGTAGCGTGTTATCCTGCGGTAGTTCCGCGCTTGACAGATCAAGTGTGAAGCTGGGCTGCACCGCGCCGATATCTGACGTAGTTGCGCCAGGCGTTCCACCGATGCCCATGTTGCCGCCTGCCGCCAGGTTGTTGGTGCTATCCCATAAATTCGACCATTCGGCAAACTTCCTCTCGGCAGGGGGCCAGTAGAACACGCCGCTGGTATTGAGCGTCGGCGCAACCGGCGCGCTGGAGATGCTGCTATCGAGCGCATTGTCGGTATAGGTGGTGGTGACATTATCCTTGATGGTGGTGATTAGGTACAGAACTGAGCCGCCGTTCAAGGTGCGATACACATTCCTGCCGATGACTGTGTTGGTGGCGATATTCGGCACTGCTGGTGATGCCGGACCAACCTGGATATTGGAAAGCGCGACTTGCTTATTGGCAACCGTGATGCTTGTGAGTGGCGACGGCGGCGTTTCTCCGCCCTGGCTCAAGAAGGTCATGGCGTATTGCACGGTGCCATTGACATTGCCGGCTGCGCCTGCCGTGGGCGTTGGGCCTGCTGTTGGCGACAGGAAGTAACTTCCATACACCTGCAATGGGTACAATATGCGCTCGATCCACCAGACCGGATAGCTTGGATTCGCAGGCGTTGGGTAGGGATACGTGCGCGCGAATGCTTCGCCTGCCATGTCAGCAAAGGCGATGTTCGGGTAGTATTGCGCGTAGCGATCCACCGCTTTATCGATGGCGCGATCAATATCGCTGGTTTGCCAGCGCTCGGTCGCGCTCACCGGATCGAACAAGTCTTGCCTGACGTAACCTTCGACATCGCTTAGTAACATCGATCTTCATTCCCTCTTGACTCGTCAATCACTCGTCAATCACTCGTCAATCACACGTCATTCGAGCGTAAACATGCGCGCGTCGAACGGCTGCGCTTTGAACAGACTCGCCAGGCTGTCGTAGGTCACGTACCACAAGGCCATTTCACGCGATGGCGGACCTTCTGCCTTGCAGGCGTAACACGTCAGCGTAAACTGCTGCCCGCTCTGACTTGCGTTCGACTGCCCCATCCATTCGATGTCATACACTAGCCGCGAGAATTGCTTGTACCTGTTCTCGCCAGCACCTTGCGCCGTGAGCCGTCTTTTGTGACCGATGCGCGATGCCGCGATGTGCGTTCCGCCGATGATGAGCACGCGTTCGATATCACTAAAATTTAGTGAAGGGCCTTGCTGATTTTTCGCCTCACCCGCGTTTTGGGGCTGGCCCTGCTGTGTCAAACTATGTTGCGAGTGTGTTGTGTTTTGCACCGGTTGCACCGTTTCCCCGCGCTTCCCGCCTTACTGCGTCACTTGCGCTACGACGGCTGGCATCGAGGCCGTTGCCTGGTTAGCTATAGCTACCGGCGCTTGAGTTGCGACGATGGGCGTGGCCTGGACTGGCGCTGTCCCTACGCTTATCGACGGGAAGTAATGCTTCATCTCGATCACGGCTGCTTCGATGGCGGCGTTGACCAGCGCGTCCGGTATGTTTAAGTGCATGCTGGCGAGCACGTTCTGAATATCTTGCAGCGCCGTCATTTTCTTAGCCTGCCCACTGGCGCCCTGCATGCTTTGTTCGATGGCCTGCACGACCGTTTGCGCTAGCGTGGCCAGGTAGCTCTGTAGATTGGCCGGTGTCCTGGCGAGGACGTATTGACTGGCGATGTGCCACGCCGCGGCGAGTGCGGCCACGCAGATCGTGATGAGCGGTGGTAACAAGATGGTAAGCAGGACGTTGAGAATGGTGCTGTTGTTCATGTGAGAAAACCTCCGTTTTTTGTGGGTTTACACGAAACTTTACAGAAAATATCGACATATCTTAACAATGTTCAAGAAAATCTCGACAATGTTAGGGAGTGTGTTGCGCGAGTGTTGTCATAATATGTTGCGCCGTCTCCTCGATGAGCTTTGCCGAGGCGTTGATCTCTGCCACGTTGACGGCTGGCTTGCTGTCTTGCGCTTGCAGTGTGGCGATGATCCCTCGCGCCGCGACCAACTCCGGGCCGATCTCCATTTCCTCGACGCCGCCCGTTGGCGTCCAGATCAAGATCGCGCGCTTAAACGGCTGCCAGGTGCCTCTGCCGAGCGTGGGTAGGCTATCGGCTGCCGGGTCTCTGCCATTTTCTTTCGCCACCGGCCAGTTCGCCGCGTCCCACTTGACCGCCGGGCTAGTGATATGATCGCGGAATCCTAACACGACGCTGATGCCGTTGGGTGCAATGAGCACTCTGCCCGTATCCTGCCAGCCTGCCGGTATGCTGCGCAGGCTCTCCATGCTCCATATCTCGCCATCGAGGAGCAGGGTCGCCCACTCTTGATCGGACCTGGTGATATCCGCGCCGGTCCACGGATCCATCGCGGTTAGCGTCATAGCATCCCACTTGTAGAAACAGATGACATGCGTCCAGCCATTGCTGGCTGGCGCGTAGGGATCGGGTTCAGTGGCGATGACTGGCCTCTCCGCCAGGAGCTGCTGCCTGGCTTGCTGCACCAGGCCGACTCCGGATGTGCTGGAGATGGGAAAGAGATGCGCGCCCTGGAGCGCCGCGTAGGTGGAAAACGCGCTCGCTGCCGTCCCTCCTACATACCCGGGGCCATACACGGCATCCTTGACCTGGTTGGGTTCGAAGTCTCTGCTGGTTACATACTGGAGCGCTGCCGCTACACATGCGGGCACACAATTAAAATCGGCATTGGCGTCCGGGCTGCGTCGCTGGCTCTTCATGGGAAAGTGTGGTAACTGCTGCGTCTGCATGCTGGTTCTGCCTCTTGGAAGTATGCTGTCTCTGTTGCCGCTATTTCTGCTTTGCTTCCAGCATAGCGACTCTCGCCAATTACAGATCGCCGAAGCGCGCGCGTAGCAGTTCGATGCCTGGGTCGGCGGCAGTCACCAGGCCTTGCAAATAGAGCCAGGTGGTATTGAGGCTGCTATGCCCCAAGAGTCGCATGAGTTGTACCACGTCTTCCCCGGCCAGGTACCGCTCCCGCGCTGCCGTATGGCGGAATGAGTGCAGCGAGAGGCGCGTCGTATCGAGTCCTGCGACGGATAGGTAATGCTTGAGTCTCAAAGCAGTAGCCGAGGCATCCAGCGCGTATTCGCGGCCTGCTTCCCGCGCAACGAGCGGATGGCCGCCGTCGTGGATTGCCACGAATAGCGGCGAATCGGGCTGCATTCCTCGCGCAAGCCTGCCCGATATTTTGAGGTAGTGCCACAAGGCAATCCTGGCAGGCTCTGGTAGTTCCGCGCTGAACGACTGCGCGCCATGCCCTTTCTTCGTATAGCGATACAGCCAGCCCTGCCGTGTTGGTTTCCCCTCGCTCATAAGCAGCTCGCCCTGTTCCAGATCGCCCCACGTGAGGCGTAACACCTCGCTTCTGCGGCGCGCCGTCCAGAAATAAAACAGGAACAGCGCCCTGTCGCGGCTGCCGATGACGCTCTCGCGTGGAATGACGGAGAAGAAGCGGCGCAGCTCCTCGGTGGAGAAGGCGCGGTGCGTGGGCTGCGGTCGCGAGAACTCCACGCCGAGCGTGGGTGGTTGCGTCGTGAGTAGCGGCCTTCGTTCGGAACTGGAACTGCTGGAATTGCCTTCTCCGGAACTACTCACCAGGTACGACGCGGCGAACGTATAGAAACTCCTGAGCGGGATCAGGCGCGCGTTGACCGTGCCTGGCGTGGCTGGCCGGCCTTTGCTGCGGTTGGTGCGCGAGGGCTGGTGCAGGTAGTCCAGCACATCGGCGCGTGTGAGCTGGTCGGGCGCTCGCCCTGTCGCCGCGTGCTTCGAGAAGAAATCATTGAGGAAGAAGGCATAATTCTTGACGCTGGCTGCCGAGTTGGAGCGGCCCCAAAGCGCCAGCAAGAAATGCCGGTAACAGGCGTCCCACGCGCTGAATGAACCGTTCGCGAAAGGTGAAGGAAGATTGCCGGGCATCGTTGGAGTCGTTGTTGGCACGAATGAGCAGGCTCCAGGGATACGCGAGTGCAAGTGAAGGATGATGATGATACGAGGGCCGTGGCGTCTACGATGGAGAAGAAAGAGATAACACAAGTATAGCACAAGAAATAGGAATATTTGCTGAAATTGCTGCAAAAGGGGCTTGCATTTTTGCCGGATGTTGGGTATACTCTCTGATGTTGGGTAAGAAGTGTCCCGTTAGGCATGGAGCAATTGAAGGCAAAGCAACGTTATGACTGAAGAAACCTTGCGCGTGCTCCTGAAAGCTCATCGCTGGACCATGAAGCGCAAGCCTATCGGGAAGCGGGGGCGCGTCTACTACTACGCCGTTAAGCGTGGTTTTAAGGACATCTATCTCTGCCGCGAGAGCGAACTTGCGCAGATGGTAGAGGACACGATTGTAGCGCGTCTTTTGTAACCGTGGCACCCCTGGGCAGGAGTTCACGGCTCCCGCTCAGGAGCTAACCAGACACGCGCGTTCACGGCGCCATCTCTGGCTACGCCCATTATATCCCTTCTGTTCTCGCGGCGCGCGACATGGATATGGGTTCGGCCAGCCAGCTACTTGAAGCAAAGCAAAGCAAAGCAAAGCAAAGCAAAGCAGGGAGAACCGAAACCATGATGATGAATAGTATGAGTAGCAACCCCCTCTATTGGGCGTACATGCTCTCTGTTCTTACCGCGATCATCGCGGTTGCCTATCAGTTGGGTAAAACAGGATCGTCCTCTTTTTCATCTGCATCTTCGTCGAGGCCTCGACCTCGACCGCGCATGATATTCCTACGCAGGTTGCTCTTTACCCTGCGCCTGGTGCTTCCCCTCGTCCTCGTTATTGCGACCCACGTTGAAGAAACAGGAATGCCGAATGGCGCGATTATCGCTATTCGCTGGGTATAGATAGACAGAGACGGAAGGAACTATTCATCATGCTTGCGCTGCTCCTGCTTCTCATCTTTTTTGTGCTTGTAGGTATGCTCGTTGTCTGCGTTACCTATCCTCAGGCGGTCGTGTACTCCAGGCGGGTCGCCGAGATGCGGCGCGCGCAGGCCGAGGCCATAGCGCGCGAGCGCGAACTCGATCCGCGTCAACTGGCAAAGATCGAGGCGGACCGGCGTTTCCTCCTGGAAATGAGGAGACTGGAGATGGAGCAGTGGATCGCTATGACCAGGTTCGATGTCGCGCAATATGGCACCATCCTGCTGAACCAGGAGGAAGCCAGGCTTACTCATATTGCGCCAGCCTACAAACCGGCGCAGATCGCCGCGCCCTTGCCCGCGCAGTCCTCTCTTCAGATCGCGGCCTCGCAGCCGTCGATGGATTGGCTGATGAGCCAGCTCACCGAGAATAGTCTGACGGTCTCGCCAGGCGTGCGCGCAGCCGACGGGACGCCGGTTATCGTCGATATCACCGCCGTGCCACATCTGAAGATTATCGGCTCAACCGGCTTCGGTAAGTCCTGCCTGGCAGCCGCTATGATGCGCCAGGCGACAGAACTCAACGACCCGGACGTGTTACAACTGGCCTTACTCGATTTGGAGCATAAGACCAGTAGGCTGTTTGAGAACCTGCCACACGTCGCTCGTCTGACTGTTGGCGCGCGCCAGGTTGATATGGTGGCGACGAACGCCGATGAGGTCGTACAGTATCTTGGATTTCTCAAGCGCGAGCTTGACCGGCGCACCAGGCTCACGGTTGCTGAGCTGGCAAAGCAGCCGGTGCTGCTTATGTACGTGGAGGAGATGCTTGCGCTCCAGTACGAGGATATTCCTGAGAAGCTCCTGGCGCGCATGTTTGCAGACCTCACCATTCTGGCGGTACGTGGCCGCAAGTATTCCATGTTCTTACTGGCCTGCATGCAGACCGACTACAGCACGAAAGAGATGCAGATCACGCAGAAGATGTTTCGCTTCAGAAGCGCCGCCGCCATCGATACCACCGCCGCGCGCGCCGCGGGGTTTATGAACACCGATCTTATCCGCGAGAATTTCGCCACCGGTAAGCCGGGTCAATTCGTTATCGAGTTTCCTGCTTTTAGCGGCATTGTGCTCGCGCCCGTGTTCGATGTGAAGCGCGAGTTAGGAAAACTGAGCGCTAGCGCCGCCACTGCTACTGCTGGAGGGCAAACAGAACCTATCGAAATAACACCCGGCCTTGGTGCGAAGAGCAGAGGAAGTATCGTTGAAGGGACAGTGAAGATCAGTGACATGGACGATGAAATGGCTCAGGAAGCCAGCCGTGTAAGGGTTGCTGAAGTTGCGGACCTGCGCGCGCTCGGTTGGGGTAAACTCGCCATCATTGAAAAAATATGGCGCGTGAAAGCTGGGGCCACGCGCGGCTATCAACGCGCGTGCGAGGAGTACGAAGGCATTATTGCCAGCCTGGAGGAAATAGGCGCGTGATAAGGGGGAGCCACGCTCGCTCGTTTCATAGGGCAGGAAGATTAATTACTCACGAAAGCACGAAAGTAGGAGGAGAAATACAGACACTATGCAGCAACACCACCAACTCTCGCTTCAATCCGTCGTTCACACGGCAGAAGACAGCATTATCACCTTGTCAGGCCCGGCGCTCGCCATCTCTGGCATCATCGCCGGCGTTGATCTCGTCACAGGCGGCCACGCTATGCAGTCGATGCCCGGCCTCACGCTGGCCTGGGCCATCTGCCTGCTGCTCACTCTGGACTTCCAGGTGTTAGCATTGGGCGCGCGCACCCACCAGGTCTACAACAACCCTGCGATCGCGTGGCAGCGCAAGGCCTTGGAGATCAGCCTGGCCGTGCTGGTGGCCGCCGCCATCTCCTACGTCAGCATCCAGATGCAGAGCATTATCGCCCGCATGAATGGCGAAGCGGGTCTCTCCATCGACACCGCCGCCGCGCAGCTCGGCATCAGTAGCCTGGCGCTCATCTGGGAGCGCAGCGCGTTGGTGCTGGTCTTGATCTTTTTGAGCGGTTGGTTTCGCGGCGAGCAAAAGCCTGCTCCTGTCCAGGCACTCCCTACCCATGCACAGCCTCAACAGTCGCAGTCTCAGACCTCTATTACACCGGAGATCAGCGCGCTCGTCGAGCAGATCATCACGCGGGTAACGATCACCATGCAGCAGCAGCAGCTCCAGCAGAGCGGTCAGCTCCCGGTTATCACAGCCGCCCAGCTATCCCAGCTTTCAGCGCCGGTGCCAGGTGCCATAAACAGAGATGGGAAGCAACCGGAAAAGGTGGGAATAGTAGAGCTTATCGAAGAAGCCATTAGCGAGGATCAGGCCAGTCGTCTTGAGATGGCCTACCAGCGTTTGCTGTCCTCGCGAGTAGGAGAAGAGGTAAGTGCGAACCTGCTGCGCCAGGAAGCGGGCGTGCGTGCCGAGGTAGTCGGACCATGGCTGCGCGCGCGCCTGGCCGAATCTGAACCTAACCGGCAATCGACAAGTGAGGGGTGAAGCTTGACGGGTTAAGCGATAATGAACACATCCGGTCACGTAGGCTGAGAAGGTAGGAGTTTTCGATCAAGATCAGAGTCAAGTGGCAGGTACCGGACTTTTGGAGTAAGTAGAACCAGCATCTAAAATAAAACGGGACGGCAGCGAAAAACCAGGAGAGCACTTTGTCCGGGCGCTTCTCAGGGTGGCCCTTCGCTGCCTAGAAAGGTCTAACGATGAAGAGTATACCACTCGCATCATCCCACGTCAATGAAACGTTAGCGATAGGAATTGTTCCTCTCGAAAAACCTGACGAGATCATAGTATACACGAGAAGTGAGGACTGTTTCTTGCGCGGGCCTGCCCGCGCGAGCGCCGTCCTCCTCACTCCCGCATCTGCTTCGCATGATAGCACACGTCGCCCTATCGTTCAAGGTCAAGGAGGTGTGCCATGCCTCCAGTAGATGATAGAGATACCTTTACCCCACAACAGCAATGGCGCGCTGATATGGTGAAGCGCTATCCGGAGCTCTTCTCGGCAGGAGTAGTCTCTATCCCCAACGGCTTGATCGACTTCCGAGCAGAACTGGGGATTACTCCAACTGAGTTCGTCTATCTTAACCATCTCTTTAGCTTTACTGATGGTGGAAAGCCAGGTAAGGAGACGCGCGCTACGTTTAGAATCGCCGAACTGGCGCGCCGTACCGGGCATCGAGAAGAGACGGTGAAGCGTACCCTTAAGCGCCTGGAACAAAAGGGACTGCTCCAGAAGATTATCAACCCGGAACCACTCCTCATACCACCGTTTCTCATGTATAGCCTGGAACCGCTCCTCCTACGGATTGCTGAGATTGAGATTGAGATTGAGATTGAAGGGGAAGGCGGTGATAAGGATGAATAGTAACGAAGAAACTGTTCAGACTCCACAACAGCGTCATCAGCGCAGGCTGCTCAAGAAATATGGCGAGACGGTGCTGAAACATGGCTACACCAGCATTCCTAACACGCTCTATGAGTATCACGGCGAGCTGGGTCTCTCTCTCACAGAAATTGGCGTGATTGGTCACTTGTGGATGTGCTGGTGGGAAAGCCTCCCGCATCCAACGCTGGCGCTCATCGCCAGGCGCGCCTACCGAACAGAGCGCGCAATCCGGTCACACATCAGCCATCTCAAACAACCCAAAGTGAGACGTGACGCGGATGGAAAAGAAGAGCAAAAGCGTCCGGCCTACCTCGTTGTGACCGAGCGTATGACCTCACATGGTCAGCGTAGCAATACCTATGATTTTTCACCGCTCCTCGATTCGCTTAAGGCACTTATAGAGCGCGATGAAGAGGGCAGCGTCAATAGTAACGCCCGGAAGGTTTCTTCCGGGCCAGGGCGGAAGGTTTCTTCCGGGCCAGGGCGGAAGGTTTCTTCCGGGCCAGGGCGGAAGGTTTCTTCCGGGCCGGACGAAAAAACAGGGGACATGCATGAGCCTGGGGAGCCGCAGGAGGCGAGGTCGGGCGGAAAGCCCTCGCGCGCGCGCGCGATTCGATTCGAATCATACGAAGATTCGGTAATAGATTCGATAGATTCGAAAGGGCTACGCCCTTCGCCTGAAAATGCAGGTATTTCTGAAAAAAGCCCGGAACCGGAACCGGAACCGGAACCGGAAATCCCAGTTATGCCGGAGTCAATCGGTCGAGAGATCCGGCGCATCTCTCGCGACTTTGGCGACGCCTCCCACATCAAAGCCAACGTCACCCAGGCGGGCAACCTCTACGGCCAGGTTGCCAGGCGCGGCATGAGCGCCGCCGACTTCGCCGAGATCATTACCGGCCTGGAGAAACTGACCAGCCAGGCCAACAACATCCGCCGCAAAGACCATGCCACCGGCGCGCCTAACCGCATGCCTTACTTCTTCTCGCTGCTGCGCTCCGGCACCGCGCAACTGATCGAGCAGTGGGATGCCGAGGATGCCGCTAGCCGCGAGCTGCGCGAGACGCAGCGCCTCCAACGTACCTGGAAGCTCATGCAGCGTGAGTTCCCGGCGGACTATGACCAGTATCTCGCCCTCTACGACGCCGGTCGCGTCCAGGAGGCCGAGAGCTTCCTCGCGCCCTTCTGCGAGCTGGCCGACGAAGCCGAAGCCGAGAAAGAGCGCCGGTGGCAAGAATCCCAATCTCAACAACAAGCTGAACAACAATCCCAACAAGACCAACAAGACCAACGAAAGGAAACAACCGTATGAACATCACCATTAGCATCAACATCACCCCGGAGGAGGCCGCGCAATTCTTGAACGCGCTGCGCGGTTCCTCGCCCTCTCCCATTCCTGCGCCTGCGCCTGTGAGTCACACTCCAAAGACGCTCGTTGCAACGAAGAGCGTGCAGGGAAGAGCTGCGCAGCCCGAAGCCGAAGCCGGTGAAAGTGTGGCGACACGCCTGCTGGAGCAGATCATTACACAGGTGCAACAAGAGACATCCATCGAGGATCCTACTGCGCCTGATGTGTCGATCCCTGACATCATCCTGGAGGAGCCTGCGCCTGCGCCTGCGCCTCATCAGACGGTGGCGGTAGAGAGTGAAGATCTCTCCATCTTCAAGATCGCGAAAAACGGCAAGAATATCTGGACGCCCGCGCAGAAAGAGCTGCTTGAGCGCGAGTGGCTGCGCCTGCGCCCCATCGTGGGAACCAACACGGAGGCGCTCCGTCTCATCTGCGAACAACAGGGATGGCCCCTACAGGCCGTGACCGGCCAGGTCTACGAACGGGGCCTAAACAAAAGCTGGCGCAAGATGCTGGACGCGCAGAAGACGGCGGCGCGTGTGGAGCTCGTGATGCCTCAACAGCAAGCGGTGAAGCAGGGCTGCTCCCCATCCTCATCGACGCCCGTCCTGCCCTATGGCAATCTCCTCTGGGACCTCACCATCGACGGCATCGCTCAAAGAGCCGGTCTCGACTACCCCTATGGCACATTTCCGTATCAGGTGGGCGCGACGCTGCTCTACAAAGACCATCTCTGCCGCGTGAGCAAGGTCGGCCACAATAGCCTGCACCTCACTAGCCAGCAGAGCGAGTCATACGAGTATCGCATCGACGCGGCTGGTCAGAACCATCAAAATGGCCGTATGGCCGAGGCGCAACAAGCATGAATAAAACCCTGAGCGCCGAGCAGCAACGCGCCTACCACGACGCCGATCTCATCAACCGCAATAGGCATGCAGGCCTGCATGCCTACGTGGTGTATGAAGGCCGTCGCTGCCCGGCCTGTGGTTGCCTGGTGTTCTACCCGGTCAACAGCGAGGGTGGCCTGCGCTGCGGCCATTGCTGGTGGCCGCCTGGCGCGCCGCTCTGGCTGCGACCTTCCGGGATGAAGATCACGACGACCCCGGCGCTGGTATTGATGACGAGCAATGGAAAGGAGGAACGACCACACACAGATGCCAATGGATAAAGCGCGCTACCCGCCGGATTGGGCGCGCATCAGTCGAGCTATCAAGGATGCGGCGCTCTGGCGCTGCGAGGCATGCGGCATCGCGCATGGCACCCCGCGCCCCTCTGCCTCGCATCCAGGTAAGCCCTTCTGCGAGGTGATTACCTGCGCGCACCTGGGTATCGACTACCCGGATGGCCGTCCTGGCAATCCACACGACAAAATGGATTGCCGCCCTGAGAACCTGGCGGCGCTCTGCACAAGATGTCACCTCGACTACGACCGTGTTGAGCACGTCCGCCAGCGCCGCCGAAACCGCCTCGCGAAAGAGGCCTGGATGTACGACACGTTTTTGTTTGAGATTAGTCCTGAGAATGACGAGAAGAATGGAGAAGAGGATCGAGATGAGTATGGGCATGAATAACAACAACACTACCAACCGTTCTACGCCGTTTATCGGCGCTGATATCCAGCACGCCGCTTCATCACCGCCGTATGTCCCACCTGGCACGTCGTGCTGGTTCCCTCGCCAGCAAGACGTTCACAAGTGGGCCTGGCACCTGATGCACCCTGATACCGCGCAGGAGCGCGGGGCCTGGTGCGTGCTCGACACCGAAACGACGGGCCTGGAAGACGATGATGAAATTGTCGAGCTGGCGATCATCGACGGCTTGACGGGCGAAACCTTCTACCTGAACCACATCAAACCGACTGCCGCGCCCATCTCGCCTGCCGCTATGGCCGTGCATGGCATCACGCCGGAGCTGCTGGTCGGGCGCAATACCCTGCTACTGGAATGGCCGGTGATCTACGACGTTTTGAGCAAATATGGCCGTGTAGTCACGTATAACGCGCCCTTCGACCGCCGCATGCTGTTGCAGAGCGCGCGCGCAGCGGGTCTCTCTTTGTTCGTCGGCATAGAGGCGACCGAACGCGCCGCGCTTTCGCACTCTCCCGCGAAGTTCGTCCTGAAGCAAGACTGGATCTGCGCCATGAACATGTATGCGCATGGCTTCGGCGTTGCCAGGAAGTTCAGCCACTCGCGCGGATGGGTGCGACTCGAAGAAGCCTGCCACGCGCAGGGTGTGCAGCTTCCAGCTGAAAAGCAGGGCTGGCACAACGCCGAAACTGATGCGCGCGCCACCTATGACCTGATCGCCACGCTGGCGCAGCGTCACCAGGCTGATCTTGATGGGCAAGCTGGCGTCGTGGCCGTAGAAGAAAAGTTGGAAGTGGAAGGAGAATAATACACGATCATGTCTGAAACACGAGAACCCTATAGTATCCATAGCCATGATGAACCCGCCGCGAAGCCTGCGCCTCGTGGTATAGCCTTCGCTCAGATGAGCGTGAGCGACCTGGCCGATTGGTGCTGCGCTATGAAGACGCGCATCGACGCGCTGATCTCCCTGCCGCGTGTGGCCGGCTATCCGCCTTCCCACTCTGAAGTGGTGGCCGAACAATGCCTGCTCGAAGAACTGTGCGAGTTCTTCGGCGAATTGACTGACGACCTGGATAGTATCGCCCTGCAACAAGAGCAACAACAGGCGACAGCAGTTGACCTGCAACCCACCAGGTCGATGCACGCCCTGGTCGTGCCATTTCCGCGCACGCCGGTGGCTTCCCCTCTTCCCGTCCCGGTTCCCATTCCGCCGACGCCCTCTATTGCCGTAGGAGGAAATCTAAGTCATGAATAATGCCGACATCGAACGCGAGATCGAGCGCATCGCCGCGCGTGCCTGGGAAGCCTCTCGCTTCGCGCGCATTCCAGGTACGCCCTCGCCCTTGCCCATGCCGCTTACCGACGAGGAACTTGACGATCAAACGCGCGCCTACCTGCGCCGTCGCGAACAGGAACGGCGTGACTGGTCCTACACCTGCTCGCAGAAAGAACGCCGCGCCTCCCGTCGCGAAACGCGGCGCTGGCTCGTAGGCTGCGCGCTGCGCATTGGCACGATTGCTACGCTCTGGACGGCCATTGGCTACCAGGCCGCGCAGGGCAACATTTCGAGAAGGGCTGCCGGCGTGATGATGGTGATCGTCTTCGCGGCGGTGATTGGCGCGCAAACCGCGTGGCGCTGGCTCTGTGATATGACCGAGATCGATATCGAACAAGGAGAAACCATCGATGAACACGAACAATAATAACAAGGATAACAATAGGCAAGCACCACACCCTCCCTATGACTGCCGGACGCACGAACGGGCGCGGCAGTGGCAAACCTGGGCAGACTCGGCCAGCACTCGCGATCTGCTCGATGCCCTGCATGGAAGTGGCGAGAGTTGGCTTTCTACTCCCGCCGATGCGTGCAATAACGCGCTGGTCGCGCGTGGCTATATGCTGATCGGTGCGACTCCGGCAAGCGCGCGCATCGAGCAAGCATCTGCCGATATCGCTGTCATGCAGGATCAACCAGGTCAGCAGCGA
>VFSW01006553.1_pt1 | contig 17084 bp, 14 predicted proteins | sample 5358111 | NCBI WGS metagenome assembly VFSW01 (sample SAMN11554181, study PRJNA540505) | mine drainage metagenome | isolation source: sediment from site ElyBrook_90M | place: USA: Ely Copper Mine, Vershire, VT | collected 2017
CGTCACGCGCTCGGGGTTCGCGACCGACGTCTAATAGTCACGTCACGCACGGGCGCCCGGTCGACCACCGTGGGGGGGCAACAACGACGTGGCGGCACCACCGCGACGTTGTTGCCCCCGCACACTCGGCGGGTCGTTGCCGGTGCCTCACGACCGCATCCTTCGACCCGGCATCCTTCGACCCGGCATCCTTCGACCCGGCATCCTTCGACCCGGCATGGTTGGACCCGGCATGGTTTGGCCCGGCATCGCGAGACCGGCGAGAGCCGACACTCCTACCTCGAACGTTCCTCGGCGATGGAGTTGCCTCCGTCCACCACGAGACACTGCCCGGTCACGTAGGACGCCGACGGTGACGCCAACCAACCAATGCTCGCGGCGACTTCTTCGGGCCGTGCGCTGCGACCCATCGGGCTCGCCAGACCCTGCGCATGTTCGTGCGGAGTCTGCGATCCGGTCGCGATCCAACCAGGCGCGACGGCGTTGACGGTCACGCCGTGGACGGCCGAATCTATCGCGAGGGCGCGCGCGAGTCCGACCATTCCCGCCTTGGCCGCGGCGTAGGCCGGTTCTCCGCGCATGGCCATCAACGGCCCCGAGACGCTCGACACCATCACGAGGCGACCCCAGCGCGCCGCGATCATCACCGGCAGACAGGCTTGGGCCACGAGGAAGGCGGTGTCGAGATTTCTCGACAGGCTCGAGCGCCACTGGGCGTAGGCCATCACGTCAATGGTGCCACTCTCGGGTTGGGTTTGCGCGACCGAGGTCATTCCGGCGTTGTGGACGACGACGTCGAGTCGTCCCCATATCTCCAGCGCCGCGGCCACGAGGCGCAGCGCCGTTGTCGCCTCGGTAAGGTCGCCCACGATTCCGTGCGCGTCGCCCCCGCGCGAGACCAGCTCCTTGACTCGATCGTGGATTCGATCGGTCGTGGACGTGATGAGCACCGACGCGCCCATCCGCGTGAGCAGATCGGCCGTGGCGAAACCGATCCCCGTCGCACTGCCGGCGCCCGTGACGAGCGCACTGCGCCCCGAGAGGTCGAACTCCCCCGTCATCGCCGACCACAGCGCAACAGGAGACCCGCCACCGATGGGGCGTCGTCCAGCCCGTGGCGCGAGGTAACCGGGGCAGCGCGGAGCGTCATGGAATCGAACACTACCAAGAGGGCGCCACTCGATCGGTGAGCGGCACACCCCGAGAAGGGACGACGATGGTGCGGGTCGGCACGGGTGACGACGGGGCGCGACAACGTCGCGGTGGGACTCCTCAGGCGGCCCCCGCGGTCGGGATCTGGCTGTCGTCGAGGTAGAGATAGTTCTCGTCCTCTTGCGCGGTGTGGAGTTTCACGACGTAGTACAGCCCGTAGAGGAGCCCGCGCAGTTCAGCGAGCTCGGCGTCGCTCACGTGGTCCGCGCGCAGCTCGCCCACGACCTGACCCAATCGTCGGATCTCGTGCAGTATCTCCCGGTGCGCGTGACTCATCGCCCCGAGCGGCTCGCGCCCCCCCACGAGGCGTTCGAGGAGGGGGTAGAGGACTGCTTCCTCCTCCTCCTCGTGGGGCTGGACCTCGCTACTGAGCATCTCGTAGATCGACTGGACCGCGACAAGGGTCTCGGCGGGCTCCATCGAACCCACCGCATCGGCCACGGTGCGAATCTCCTCGATCCGGGCGCGCAGCGCGGTGTGTTGTGATCGAAAGCGGGCGGTGACCGCGGTGTCGCTGGCGTTGAGGTGGGGAGAATCGTCCTCGGAGGCCAGCGCCCGCAGAGAATTCAAGATCACCGCGACGTCGATGAGCTCTTGCAACATGGCCCCCCACACCGCGGGGAGCCAACCGGCCGCGGCGAAGCCCATCGCCACGAGAGACAGGCCAATACCCGCCACCATGCTCTGGCGGGCCACGCGTAGCGACTTCTGGGCAATGGCGACGGCGTCGTCCAATCGGTCGAGTCGGTCCGAGGTCAAGATCACGTCCGCGGCCTCCGACGCGGCGGTGGCGGCCCGTGAGCCCATCGCCACGCCGACGGCCGCCAGCGCCAGCGCCGGCGCATCGTTGATCCCGTCACCGACCATCAGCGTCGACGACCGCGACGACTCGTCACGAACGATGTCGAGTTTCTCCTGGGGCGAACGTTCCGCGAACACCTCGTCGACCCCGATGATCGCGCGCACCGTCTCGGCGACTTCGATGCGATCGCCCGTGACCATGGCGATGCGACGAATGCCCCGTCGGCGCAACCGGCGCATGGTGCGTTCCACGTCGGGACGGATCGGGTCGTCAAAGACCAGCACCGCCGCGGGCGAACCCTCCACTCCGACGAAGACGGTCAGGGCCCCATCGAGTCGGGCCCGTCGTCGCGCGTGGTGCGCCCACGCCGGGTCCTCGAGCGCGCCGCACCAGGATGCCGTGCCCACGCTGATCATCCGCCCGTCGACCCGACCCCGGATCCCTTGACCGGCCACCTCCTCGACCGCCGTGGGCATCTCGAGTTCGAGACCCCGTCGCAGTGCCGATTCAACGAGCGACCTCGCGAGGGGGTGCGGGGACAACTGATCGAGCGAGGCGCCCAGTCGAAGGACGTCCGGCGCCGAGACCGTAGTGTCCACCGCCACCTCGCTCAGCACCGGTTGCCCACGAGTGATGGTGCCCGTCTTGTCGATCAGCAGGGTGGTGCAGCGCGCCAATCGTTCCAGGACCGCACCATTCTTCACGATAATGCCCAAGTGGGCCGATCGCGAGAGGCCCGACACCAGCGCCACCGGGACCGCGAGAATGAGCGGACAGGGTGTGGCGACCACCAGGACCGCCACCGCGCGCGTCGGTCCGCCGAGCGCCCACGCGCCACCCGCCAGCGCCAGCGCCACCACCACGAACCACTGGGAGTAACGGTCCGCCAAGCGCACGAAGGGCACGGCCGCGGACTCGGCGCCGGCCACCAGACGGATGATCCCGGAATAGGTGCTGTCGTCCGCGGTGGCGATGGCCCGTATCTGAAGGGGCGGTCCCGAGTTGAGCGCGCCGCTGCGCACCAGTTCTCCTCGCGCGCGCCCCACCGGCAGGGACTCCCCCGTCAGCGCCGATTCGTCGAGGACCGCCGAGTCGGAGATGAGGTGTCCGTCGACGGGCACCATCTCGCCGGAGGTCACCACGACGAGATCTCCCACTACGACGGATTGCAGGTCGACGGTCGTCAGTTCCTCGCCGCGAAGGAGGTGGGCGGTCTTGGGCACGCGCACCAATAACGAGGCAATCTCTCGACGCGCCCGGCGAGACGCCCACTGATCCAGCGCGTGCCCGCTCGCGAACATCACCGCGATGATCGCGGCCGCGAGGAACTCGTGGACCAGCAGGGCCCCGACGAGAGACAGCAGGGCGAGCGGATCGACGCCGAAGCGTCCCCGGCGCAGTTCCGACACCATCGCGTTGAAGGAGTAGGCGACCCCCACGAGGGCGGCGGCGAACCACGCGACGTGGGCGCCGCGTAAGGACCCCGCCCACCAGACGACGGCCCCCACTAACAATCCGGCACTCACCGTGGCGGGTAGCACGACGACCGCCGCCCTCGCGCCCCAGTCTCGCGCCGCGTGCCGTCGTTCACTCACGTTCCCATCATGGTGTATTTCTGCCGTCCCCGCGCTGGCCCCTCCCGCGGGCGTCACCTCTCTCGACGCCGCGCACTCCCGCCAGGCGAACGCGACCGGACCAACGCGCCAGCGCGGGCGCCCATCCCTTGAGATTCTCATCCCCGCCGACCCCGAGCGGCGAGCGAGCACCGCTGCGACATTTCGCTCATTTCATCGCCGCCCGCTGGTGACCCCAGGAGCGACACGCTGTAATCTCGATGATCGAGCCGGGAGACACCATGAGTACTGACGCGACACGAGTCCTGAACTACGAGATGGACCACGAGGGTGACATCAGTCGCCTGGTCTACACCTTCGGCGGCGTGGACGCGCGCGCGTCCCTCACCCCGGGCACCGTCGTGGACACCTCCAGCCTGGACTGCTTCGCCGGGCGAATCCGCTCGGAGCACGACCACGCGAGTGAAGTGTGCGACCCTCGCTACCTCAATCCCCAGACCGGCCCGTTCTACGTCGAGGGCGCCATGCCCGGCGACGTCCTCGCGGTGCACTTCGCGCGCATCGAGCCGCGGAACACGTTCGGCTACTCCACCACCGTCCCCCTCTTTGGTGCCCTCACGGCGAATGGTTTCACCCAGATGTTGCACGCCCCCCTCCCCGAGATGACCTGGCGCTACGACATCGATCACGAGACGCGCACCGTTCGTTACCAGGCGCGCGAATCCGCGGCCACCTACACGCTGCCCCTGGACCCGATGCACGGTACCGTCGGCGTCGCCCCCGCCCTCAACGAGGCGCGTTCGGCCCTCACCCCCGGGGACTGGGGCGGCAACATGGACACCCCCGAGATGCGCACCGGGGTCACCTGCTACCTCGGCGTCAATGTCGAGGGCGCCCTCTTCAGTTTCGGTGACGGTCACGCGCGACAAGGTGAGGGCGAGACCTGCGGCGTCGCCGTCGAGACCGCCATGGACACGGTTCTCGTGATCGACCTCATCAAGAACGTGCCCCCGGTCCTGTGGCCCCGCATCGAGAGCGACACCGAGATCATCACCACGGGATCCACCAAGCCCCTCGAGGACGCCTTTCGTATCAGCCACGTCCAGATGGTGCACTGGGTCGCCGAGCTGACCGGGCTTTCACTGATGGACGCCTACCAGTTCGTGTCCCAGGCCGCCCAGTCCCCCGTCGCCAACGTCGTCGACACCAACTACACCATGGTGGCGAAAGTGAAGAAGTCCTACCTGCCCGGCGTCAGTGCCATGAATGGTGTGCACCAACGACTCAAGGCCATCGGCGAGGCCTACCTCGCGACGCGCTAGTCGTGTTCGGCGAGGAAGTCCTCGACGACGGAGAAGTACGCCTCGGGCTCCTCGACGAAGGGCATGTGACTCGACTCCTCGAAGATCACCCAGCGAACGTCGGGGATCTTGTCCATGAAGGGCTGCACCACCGCCGGCGTGGCCTCGTCGTAGCGCCCTGACACCAGGAGCGTGGGGGCAATGATCCGATCGATCTGATCCACCACGCTCCAGTCCCTCATGGTACCGATCACGTGGAACTCGTTGGGCCCGTTCATCACGTTGTAGACCGTCGAGTCCTCGCGCATGTACTGGTTCGTGGCCTCGACCTCAGCGGGATTGGGCACCACCCGACAGACGTGTTGGGCGTAGAAGTAGTCCGCCGCGCGCAGATATTCCGGGTCCTGCAGGGTCCCGCGCGCCTCGTGGCGATCGAGGACCTCTTCGACCTCCGGCGGTAGTTCTGAGCGCAGGCGCTTGGCCTCGCTCAGCCACAGGGCCATCGACGCGGGCGAGTTCGAGATCACGAGGGCCCTCAACCCGGCGGGTTGGGTAATGGCGTGCTCGGCCCCCAGCATCCCGCCCCAGGACTGACCGAGCAGGAAATATCGATCGGCGATGTCGAAGTACGCCAGCAGGTTCTCGAGTTCCTCCAAGAAGAGCTCGACCGTCCAAAAGTCGCCCCCCTTGTCGCGCAGGTGCGTCGAGCGGCCGCTGCCGAGCTGGTCGTAGTGGATGACGGGTCGTCCGGTGTTCGCGATCTCGGCGATCGACAGGACGTAGTCGTGCGTGCAGCCCGGCCCCCCGTGAACGACCACCAGGGGGGTCTTGGGCGACGACAGGTCGCCGCTCACGCGGAACCACGTGGAGTACTCGCGAAACGGGATCAGACCCTCACGGGTCGCGGCGGGAATCATGGAACATCCTTTCGGGTGGTGGACGAAACGCCCAGGGGGTGGTGACAGGCGACGAAGCGCCGCGGGCGAATCTCCACCAGGGTGGGATCGTCGCGACGACACTCCTCGGTGGCGTAGGCGCAGCGCGGATGGAAGGGGCACCCGCTCGGCCGTTCGGCGGGATCGGGCACGTCACCGCTCAAGACGATTCGCTCGCGCTCCACTTCGCTACCGTCATTGAGTTGAGGCACCGCCGACAACAGCGCCTCGGTGTAGGGGTGGAGCGGCTCGTCGTAGAGGGCGTCGGCGTCGGCGAGCTCGACCAGTTGGCCCAGGTACATCACCCCGACGCGGTCCGACACGTGACGCACCACGCCCAGGTCGTGAGCGATGAAGAGGTAGGTCAACTTGAGTTCGTCCTGCAGGTCGGCCATGAGGTTGAGCACCTGGGCCTGCACCGACACGTCGAGGGCCGAGACCGGCTCGTCGGCGACGACGAGTGACGGGTTCAGACCCAGCGAACGCGCGATGCCGATGCGTTGACGTTGCCCGCCGGAGAATTCGTGCGGGTAGCGCCGCACGTAGGACGGGTCGAGCCCCACCGTCGTGAAGAGCTCCTTGACCCGTTCGTCGATCTGCGTCGAGGTGCCGAACTTGTTGATGCGCAGCGGATCGGCCACGATGTCACCCACCGTGCGTCGTGGGTTGAGCGACGCGTAGGGGTCCTGGAAGACCAGTTGCATCTCGTGGCGGTACGGGCGCAACTGACGACGCGACAGACCGGTCAGGTTGGTGCCCCGGAACTCGATGTTCCCTGACGTGACGGGCAACAACTGGACGAGGCACCGCGCCAACGTCGACTTGCCACAACCCGACTCACCGACGATCCCCAGCGTCTCGCCGCGCACGATGTCCAGTGAGACCCCGTTGACCGCGGTCGCCACCTTCTTGGATCGAACCTTGCCACCGCGGACCTGAAAGGACTTGACCACGTTGGTGGCGCGTAAGAGGACGTCGTCGCTCATGAGGCTTCCTTCGTCCTGTCGCCAATGGCGACGCGTTGTTCGTCGCTGAGCCAACAGGCGTGCTGGTGATCGCCGCCGGTCATCGCGGGACGACGGACGCACTCGGGCATCGCGTACTCGCACCGCGGTGCGAAGGCGCACCCCTCGGGCACGTCGAGCGGCGACATGACGTTGCCCGGAATGGTCGCCAGGCGCTCACTGCGTTCGCCCAGACGCGGCACCGCGCCGAGCAGTCCCCAGGTGTAGGGGTGGCGCGGCGATCGCACGACGTCGATCTCGGGTCCGCTCTCGACGGGCCGCCCGGCGTACATGACGGTCACGCGGTCCGCCATTTCGGCGATGACGCCCATGTCGTGGGTGATGATCACGATCGAGGAACCGTGCGTGTCGCGGAGGCGTCCCATGAGCTCGAGAATCTGCGCCTGGGTGGTGACGTCGAGCGCCGTCGTTGGTTCGTCGGCGATCAGGAGCTTGGGATTGCACGACAACGCCATCGCGATGACCACTCGTTGACGCATGCCCCCGGAGAATTCGTGCGGGAACGAGTCGACTCGGCGACGCGCGTCGGGAATGCCCACCTCCGCGAGGAGTTCCACGGCGCGCTCCTTCGCCTGCGTCTTGGTCAACTCGGTGTGCTGGCGGATCTGCTCCACGATCTGCCAACCCACGCTGAACACGGGGGTCAGGGCCGTCATGGGGTCTTGGAAGATCATGCCGATCTGCCCGCCGCGTAGCGGCTGCATCTCCTTGTCGGATAGGCCGAGGATCTCTCGTCCCTCGAAGACGACGCTGCCCGTGATCGAGGCGTTGGCGTCGCGCACGAGGCCCAGCATGGAGTACATCGCCACGCTCTTGCCCGAACCCGACTCTCCGACGATGCCCACCACTTCCTTGGGCGCGACGTCAAGATTCAGTCCGTCCACGGCGCGCACGAGGCCCTGGCGCGTGGCGAACGAGACGCTCAGGTCTCGCACCTTCAGTACCGCGTCGCCGTCTCCGGCACCGCGGCGATCACTCTGGGGGGTCGGATTACTTGACAACGCGCACCCTCGGATCAAGAACCGCGTAGAGCACGTCGACGACGGCACTCGCGAGGACGATGAAGAACGCCCCGTACATGACCGCGGCCATGATGACCGGCAGGTCCAGGTTCTGCAGCGACGTGTAGGTCAACATGCCGATCCCGGGCAGACCGAAGACGACCTCGGTCAACAACGCCGCCCCACCCACCAGCGATCCGAAGTCGAGTCCGAACAACGACACCACCGAGATCAACGAGCACCGCAGCGCGTGACGCATCAAGATGCGCCGCTCCGACAGGCCCTTGGCCCGCGCGGTGCGCACGTAGTCTTCGTTCATGGCGTTGACCAACTCCGCTCGCAACACACGCGCGTAGACCCCCGCGTAGAGCGTGGCCAGCGTGAACCAGGGCAACAGCAGGTGCAGCGCCCACTGTCCGGGACTCTGGGTGAACGACACGTAGCCCGAACCCGGCAACCATTGAAAGACCGAGTGGAACTTCGTCTGCGTGAGCAACCCGACCACCTGGCCCAGCCAGAAGACGGGGATCGACACCGCCGCGATGCCGCCGAACATGATGAGTGGGTCGACCCACTTGCCGCGGTTCGCCGCCGCGACGAGACCGCCGGCAACGCCGACGATCAGCCAGATGACGGCCGCGCCCAGGACGAGTGACAAGGTCACCGGAGCCGCCCCGGTGATCTGGGGGATGACGCGCACCCCGATGTTCACGTAGGACGTGAGGTCCTGCTTGATGAAGAGGTGCCACATCATCAGCCCGTAACGGATCGGTAAGGGTCGGTTGAGTCCGAACTCGGCGCTGACCTGCGCGAGCACCTGGGGTGACGCGCTACGCCCGGCGATACGCGCCGCCGGATTGACCCCGGGCGTCGCGAAGAAGATCAAGAACACCATCACGCTGATGGAGAACATGACGAGGATGGCCGACACTAGTCGGCGCACGACGAAGGTGAACACTAGGCACCACCTCGCAATTTCGCCTTGGGGTCGAAGGCGTCACGGGCGCCGTCGCCGAGAACGTTCAGCGCAGCGCAGGTCAACACGATGCAGATGCCCGGCGCAATGGAGACCCAGGGACGGGTGTAGAGGAGTTGTAGTCCGTCATTGCTGATGGTGCCCCAGGTGGCGTTGGGCGGCTGCACCCCCACGCCGAGGAACGACAGCGAAGACTCGGTGAGCATGTCGAAGGCCACCATCATGGGGAAGAACACCATGACCGTCGGCGCGACGTTGGGCCAGATCTCCTTGCGCAGGATGCGCCAATCCGAGGCTCCCGACCCCACGGCGGCCTGGATGAATTCACGCTCGCGCAACGTCATGACGATGCCACGCACTGGACGTCCCACGTAGGGGATGTACACCGCGGCGATGATCAGGATCGGCAGCAAGAGCGACCCCGGCGCGATGTGGATGAAACCAATATTGAGTCCACTGGTCAACAAGATCACCGAGAGGCAGATGGCCAGCAGATAGACCGGAAAGGCCCAGACGATGTCGAAGACCCGCGACACGACCCAGTCGATGCCGCCGCCGAAGTAGCCCCCGGCCATGCCCAGGATCGCCGCGATGACGCAGCAGATGATGGCGGAGGAGAACGAGATGAGGAGACTGATGCGCCCCCCGTAGAGCAGACGCGCGAACACGTCGCGCCCTTGGGGATCAGCCCCGAGGAAGTAGGAGGAGAAGTGCCACGTCGGACCGATGGGGGTGACCCCGAAGCCCACCGTGCTCGGCTGCAGCACGGGGACGGTCTTGCCCCCGAGTGAGATGGTTCCTTGGACGTTGGCCGGGAAGGGATTGACGTGGGCGACCAGGTGGGCGTACACGGGAGCCAGGAGGCTCGCGACGACCATGAACATCAAGAGCCCCAACGCCATCATCGAGGCGCGGTTGCGACGCAGCTGGCGAAGCGACGATTGCCAGGGGCTCTCCGAGCCCCTGGCAATCATCGTCGTGGTGCTCGCCGTCGTTGTCGACGACGCCATAGCGCTTACTTGACCCAGAGCTGGTCAACGTACATGTAGAACTCCAGGGAGAACTGGTAGTTGCCCACTCGCGAGCTGGTGAAGTCCACCAACTTCGGGTTGAACAGGGGGACCCACGGGGCCTGCTGGGCCATGATCTGGGTGTCGAGCTGGCCCCAGAGCTTGTTGGCCGCCGTCGGGTTCGTGATCATCAAGTTCTCGGCCTGGTGAATCTTGGCGTCGATCGAGGGCACGCACATGCCCGAGATGTTGATGGAGTTCGGCGAACCCTTGTGGAAATTGGCGCAGCTGAGCAACACGTTGATGAAGTCCGAGGCCGCCGGGTAGTCCTGGAACCACTGGGTCAGGCTGATCTGGACGTGGTTGTTCGAGTCCTGGATGTAGTTGAACTGAATGTTCTGCGACAGCGGCTTCAGGGTCGCCTTGTAGCCAATGGAGTTCAAGACACTCACGACGTACTGGCCGATGTTGGCGTCGACCGGGTCGTTCTGCGACACGACTGCGACCTTCTCGCCGAAGGTGCCCGAGGCCTTCACCAGGGCCTTGGCCTTGGCCAGGTCCGGACCCGCGTACGTCGAGCCATTGCCCTTGTTGTACACGCACGCGTTCACGTGACCCGGGAAGTTGGGGGGCAGGATGGTGCAGGTCGGGGTGGCCAACTGAACGCCACCGTCCAAGGTCACCGCGGCATTCTTGTCAATGGCGTAATTGACCGCTTGGCGGGCCTTGAGGTTGTTGAAGGGTGCGATGTTCATGTTCATCGGGAGGTACCAGTCCGCCGTCAGGGTGTGCACGTGGACATCCTTGGCGTACTTGGTCGACACCTGCTGGAGACGGTCCGAGGGCAACGGGTCGAAGATCCAGTCGGCCTGGCCGTTCTCGACCGAGGTCACCTCGGATTCCACCGTCTGGCCGAAGGTCTGCACGATGGTGTCCGGGTATCCCTGAGGCTGCGCGGCGGAGCTCCAGACCTTGAAGTACGGATTGCGGGTCATGACCAGTGCCGTGTTGGGGTTATAGGAGGCGAACTTGTAGGCGCCCGTTCCCGGGATCGGCGTCGAACCCTGGTCCTTGGGGGGCGTACTCGCCGGGAGGATGGAACCGAAGGGCACGGCCAACTGGTCGAGGAATTCCGCGTCGGCGTGGATGAGGTGGAACACCACGGAGTTGGTAGCGGCGTTCACGACGAGACCGGGCAACGTGCACGTGGCGGGGGTGGTGACGCACGCGGGTCCGCCCACGATGACGTTGTACCACGTGCCGGCGTTGGGGTTGGACACCTTGAACAGACGCTGGAACGTCGCCTTGACGTCATCGACCGTCACCGGCTGGCCATTGGAGAACTTGATGCCCTTGCGCAGGGTGAACGAGTACGTCAATCCGTTCTTCGACACCGTGGGCAGCGAGGTGGCCAGGTCGGGAACGATGGTGAACGACGGAGTCCCGCCCACCTTCTGGAACGTCACCAGGCCGTCGTAGGTCGCCTGGTAGAGCTGCCAGTACTGCAGGGTGTAGTTCACCTGCGGGTCGAGCGTGCCACCGGCTCCGGTGGCGAGCAACTTGAGCGTGCCACCGGCGTGAGCCGGTTGGTACGTCGGACCAGCGGCACTGGCGCTCGAGGCGCTCGAGGCGACGAACGCGGCCGAACTCAGCGCGGACGCCGCGGCCGCTACTCGAAGCCACTTGGATACAGAATTCTTCATTGTTCCCCCTTGGTGAGACTGTCGCCTCCACGGCGACCGATAGTGAGTATTGTCGCCCGCGGCCCTCGGTGCAACCACTTCTGCTCGAAAATGACCACATCGGACGTCAATTTCATCTCGCCGAAACAACACGGCCTGTTCCTCACACCCTCGACGGGAATGCACCCCGTCCCCTCTCGGCGCACTGGCACCGGTGTCGACGTGTCCGACTCTCGCGTGGCCCTCACGTGGTTCGCGGCGGCGCGCCTCGCCTGGCTCACCGCGCCTCGATCGTGGTAGGCAGCGAGTGGATCGAGGGATTCACGTCAGTAGTGTGGTGCTCTCGTCACTCTTCTTCGAAAGGACTGCACGACTGTCGTGACCCCCGCCCCACACGATCAGGTCCGCTCGAACGACAGCGTCACCACGTTGCGCGGCGCCTCTCCCGTCGGAGTCGGTCGTCGATTCTGGGTGTTCGCGGGAGCGCTCGCCCTGGTGGTCTTCGCACTCACCCTCGGCGTGAGTTTCGCCTCGGCCGCCCACGACAACGCACGCATCGATCGCCTGCACACCCGCGGCGTCGCGCTCAGTGCCCTGGTGAGCACGTGCGTCGGGAATCTGGGCGGCAGCGGCTCGAACGCGTCGAGTTACACCTGCCGAGCCACCTACAGCGTCCAGGGTGCCACCTACGACGAGGTCGTGGGCCTCATGAGTTCCTTCAGCGCCCCGGGCACCCGCGTCGCCGTGGTCGCCGACCCGTCACGGCTCAGCACCATCGAATTGGCCTCCGCCGTGGCGACCAGCTCGGCCTCCAACCGGGTCTACCTGGTCCCGGGTCTCCTCAGCGGACTCTTCGTCGCCCTGGCCCTCGGTTATCTTCGCCTGGTGCGGCGCCTCCGGTCGGCGCGCGACTGACGCTGGTACATTGCGCTCATGACGACGCGGACGATCTCAGAATCACTCGAACTAGCTGACGGTCGACGCCTGGAGGTACGCGTGAGCGGACCCGAAGGTGGAGTCCCCCTGCTCTATCACCACGGGACCCCCGGCGCGGTGCCGGCGCTGGGTGACATGGAGCGTCTCGTGCACGAACGTGGCCTGCGACTCGTGACGACCTCTCGACCCGGGTACGGCGCCTCGTCGCGCCAGCGCGGGCGCCTCGTCGTCGACGTGGTCGCCGACAGCGTCCACGTGCTGAACTGGCTCGGGGCGCCGCGCTGCCTCAGCGCTGGTTGGTCGGGTGGTGGCCCCCACGCGCTGGCCTGCGCCGCGCGGATCGACGCCGTCGCCGGCGTCCTGGTCATCGCCGGCGTCGCTCCCTACGACTCACCGGGGCTCACCTTTCTCGAGGGTATGGGCGAGAGCAATATCGAGGAGTTCTCCGCGGCGCTCGAAGGTGAAGGGCCCTTGCGCGAGTACCTGACGCCCCAACTCGAGTATTTTCGCCACATCAGCGCCGATGAGATCGTGTCGTCACTCGCCTCGCTGCTACCTGATGTCGACCGGGCGGTCCTCAGCGGTGATCTGGGGACTGATCTCGCGGTCCAGTTTCACCACGCCTTTCAAGCAGGGGTCGAGGGCATGATGGATGACGACCTCGCCTTCACCCAACCCTGGGGGTTCGATCTGAGCGAGGTCACGGTACCCGCCCTGATCTGGCAGGGCGAGCTCGACTTGATGGTCCCCTTCGCCCACGGACGTTGGCTCGTGGAACAACTCCCCCACGCCGTCGCGCACCTCCAAAGTGGCGAGGGCCACCTCTCGGTCGCAGTGGGCTCGCTCGAGCAGATGCTCGATGAGCTGGTCGCCACCCTCTGAGGAATGGTCCGACAATGTGACTTAAGGGCCTGGCCGCGCCACGCCTCATCGGAGCGAGCACTGTTACTTTGACCCCATGGAACCCACCTTTCACACCATCATCGAACCCTTCCGCATCCACTCGGTCGAACCGCTGCGGCTCACGACGCGGGCCCAGCGCGTCAGCGCGATCGAAGAGGCGGGCTTCAACCTCTTCAACCTGCACTCCAATGACGTGCTGATCGACCTCTTGACCGATTCGGGGACCGGAGCGATGTCGCGCGACCAGTGGGCCGCCATCCAGCACGGTGACGAGAGCTACGCGGGGTCCCCGTCGTGGTTCCGTTTCGAGGCGGCGGTGAAGGACCTCTTCCCCTTCGCCCACGTGATCCCCACCCACCAGGGGCGCGCCGCCGAGAAGATCCTCTTCTCGGTCCTGGGTGGACCCGGCAAGAGCATCCCGAACAACACGCACTTCGATACCACTCGCGCCAACGTCGAGGCTTCCGGGGCGACGGCGCTGGACATGGTCATTGCCGAGGGCCGCGACGCGAGCGCCCCGCACCCCTTCAAGGGCAACATCGACCTCGAGGCGCTCGAGAACTTCCTCGCCGAGCACTCCGACGAGGTTCCCGTGGTGATGTTGACCATCACCAACAATTCCGGCGGTGGACAACCCGTGTCGTTGGCCAATATCCGCGGGGCCAGTGAGATCTGTCACCGGTACGCAATACCGCTCTTCCTCGACGCCTGCCGCTTCGCCGAGAACGCCTGGTTCATCCACGAGCGCGAGGAGGGCCAGGGGCACCGCGAGGTCGCCGACATCGTGCGCGAGATCGCCTCGCTGGCCGACGGGATGACCATGAGCGCCAAGAAGGATCCCTTCGGCAACATTGGCGGATGGTTGGCGCTCAACGACGATGCCCTCGCCGAAGCGTGCCGCAACGTACTGATCCTCACCGAAGGGTTCCCCACCTACGGCGGCCTGGCCGGGCGCGACCTCGAGGCCCTGGCCCAGGGACTCAGTGAGGCGGTGAGCCCCGACTACCTGCGCTATCGCATCGGCTCGACGGCGTACCTGGGTGACGCGCTCGACGCGGCGGGAGTCCCCGTGGTGAAGCCCATTGGCGGTCACGCGGTCTACCTCGACGCCAGGGCCCTCTTGCCCCAGGTGCCCCCCCTCGAGTACCCGGGACTGTCGCTGGCGGTGGCTCTCTACGTGATGGGCGGTGTGCGCACCTGCGAGATCGGCTCAGTCATGTTCGGACGCCAGAGCGACGGCACCGAGGTCCCCGCCGCCATGGAACTGGTGCGCCTCGCGATCCCACGACGCACCTACACCCAGAGCCACATCGACTACGTCATCGAGGTGGTCACCGCGGTCGCCCGCGACGCCGCGTCGCTGCGCGGCTACGCGATGGTCTACGAGCCCCCGGCCCTGCGCCACTTCACCGCGCGATGCGAGCCCCTCGAGGGGACGGGCGCTCACGCGTAGGGGGTCGCCCACTGCGCACCGATCGGTCGTGAGCGCCCGGCGGATATCACGAGGGTGCACGAGGCGCCCTCGGCTTCGTCTCGAGCCTCGACGCGCCAGGCCTCCTCGCCGAGAGCGTGAACGGCGTCACGGGTCCGATCGTGGCTACCGCTCGGGACGGCCAAGCGTTAGCGTTCTCTAGCGTGAGCACGTTCTCCACCGACGAACCCGACGATGCCCCCGTCACCGACACTCGGCGCGCGCGCATCATAGAACGCGCCAACGTCAACAACGTCCCCCTCAACACCATCCTGGTGACCATCTTCATCATCGTCGCGGTGTTCGTCGCGAGCAAGTTGCTCTACCGGCTCCGCGACGTGATCTTGTTGCTGGTCGTGGGCGGCTTCATCGCCCTGATCCTCAATCCCATCGTCGTGCGCCTCCAGAAGTGGGGCATCAAGCGCCGGGGCTACGCGGTGCTCATCGTCGCCGCTGTGGCGGCCCTCGCCTTCGGACTGATGGCCTTCGCATTTGGCTACCCGATGGTGAATGGCATCACCCACCTAGCCAACAACCTGCCCACCTACGTGAACAACGCCGAGCACGGCAAGGGCTGGATCGGTCACCTCATCGCGAAGTATCACGTCACCCGGTGGGTCGACGCCAACTCGGCCAAGCTCGTCTCCTTCGCCAAGGGGCTCTCCAAGCCAGCGCTGGCGCTCGGCAAGGGCGCGATTTCGATGCTGATCTCACTCATCACCCTCTTCGCCTTCGTGGTCCTGCTGCTGCTCGAGGGCCCCAAGATCCGCAACATCATCCTGATCTCGCTGTCGCCCGCGCGGGCGCGGCGCGCCCAGGAGATCGGCGCGCTGATCTCGCGCGCCGCCATTGGCTACGTGGTGGGTAACTTGATCCTGTCGCTCTCCGCGGGCGTCGTGGTCTACGTCACCCTCACGCTCACCCACGTCCCCTTCGCCCTCCTCTTCTCGCTCTGGGTGGTCCTGGTCGACTTCTTGCCCCAGATCGGCGGCGCCCTCGCGGGTATTCCCGTCGTCCTCTTCGCCTTCGTGCAGTCGACGTCGGCGGGGGTCGTCACCCTGATCGTCTTCGTGGTGTACACCCTGGTGCAGAACCACGCCCTCTACCCCATCGTGATGAGCCGGGCCATCAAGCTCAATCCGCTCCTGGTCTTCCTCTCAATCCTCATCGGTGCCGAATTGGGTTCCTGGGTCGGAGGATCCTTTGGCGGCCTCGTCGGCGTCATTCTCGCCATCCCCATGGCCGCCGGCATCCACGTCATCGTGACGCAGTGGTGGGAGTCGAGTCGACCCGCCTCGCAGCGTTCACCCACGCAAAGCGACTAAAACTCCTCGTACGTGCCCACGAGCACCGCGCGAGCGACGCTGTGCATGAAGAGATTGAAACCCAGGTAGGCCGGCGACGCCGTGTCGGGGAGGTCCAGACTCTCGACGTCGAGAGCGTGGACCACCACGTAGTAGTGGTGCGGTCCGTGCCCCGACGGTGGCGCGGCCCCCACGTAGCCCGTCATCCCCGCGTCATTGCGCAGTTGTAGCGCCCCCGCGGGCAACCCGGCCCCGTACTGGTCCCCGGCCCCCGAGGGTAGCGACGTGGTCACCACGGGGATGTTCGCGACCGCCCAGTGCCAGAACCCCGAGGCCGTCGGTGCGTCGGGGTCGTAGACGGTGACGGCGAAACTCTTGGTCTGCGCGGGAAAATCCGACCACGACAGCTGCGGCGAGATGTCACCGCCACCGGAACCCAGCATCCCGCTCACCTGGGGAAGGGCGAGGGCTTGTCCGTCGACAATGTCGCTCGAGGTGAGGGTGAAGGAAGGAACCTCGGGTAGTTCCTCATAGGGGTTACGTGTCACGATTGGCACCCTTCTCTTTCGACCTCCGTCACGGAGGAGTCGTAGTTACGGGCCCGAGCATAACGCCACCGCTCGCCCGTGCGCCATCACGTTGGCGCGGTCATTCGCTGCTGAGGGGTGCCGAGCGAAGGTGATGACCGCCTCCACCGAGTAAGGCGGTGAGGGTCCCGAGCGAGGCACTTCTCATCGCGCGCGAAATTGTCGACTCCACTCATCGTCTCGGGGGCCACCCAGTAATTCTTGAACCTCATCGCGCGTGGCTTCGAGAACACGACCGTACGTTCGTCCGCGTCCTACCGACTCGCGTCAACCAGACACCGTTGCGTGCTCCTCACCCTCGTCCACCGCGGGTTCGTTCCCTACTTCCCCCAATGCACCGATGGGCACTTGCACCGGGTCACTAG
>VFSW01006554.1_pt1 | contig 17084 bp, 13 predicted proteins | sample 5358111 | NCBI WGS metagenome assembly VFSW01 (sample SAMN11554181, study PRJNA540505) | mine drainage metagenome | isolation source: sediment from site ElyBrook_90M | place: USA: Ely Copper Mine, Vershire, VT | collected 2017
ATCTGCTGCTGGGCAACGAGGAGGAATTCTCCGCCATGCTTGGGGTGCAGGTGAAAGGCGCCAGCGAAGATTTCGGCGAGCTACCCATTGCGGGGTACGAGGAGATGCTGAGGGAAGTGGCCGCGGCGTATCCAAATTTAAAATTGGTGGCGAGCACGTTGCGCACCGCGCACACGGCGACGCGGAACGCATGGGGGGCGATGGCGCTCTACGAGGGGCGGATTGTGCACGTGCCGCAGCGGGAGATTGAGATCTTCGATCGCGTGGGCGGCGGTGACAGCTTTGCGTCGGGGCTGATCTACGGGTTCCTGGCGGGCAAGGACTTTGAGTGGGCCGTGAAGTGCGGAGTGGCCCATGGCGCGCTGGCCATGACCACGCCCGGCGACACGAGCATGGCCACACAGGCCGAGGTAGAACGCGCCATGAAGGGCGGAAGCGCGCGGATTGCGCGGTGAGGACAGTTTCTAGCGTCTAGATTCTAGCTTCTGGCCTTTAGCTGCTATAGCCGAGACGCCAACCTTCACGAGGGGAAGAAAATGTCAGAAACAACGCAAGAGTGGATCGAGCGGGTGGGGCTGATTCCGGTTCTGCGGGCGAAGAACGCGGCGCAGGCGCACGCGGTGGTGGAGGCGATGATGGCCGGCGGGGTGACTGTGGTTGAAGTTACCATGACCTGCCCCGACGCCGTGGAGATTCTTCGCACTCTCAAACGCGAGTACGGCGCGAAGCTGTTGCTGGGATCGGGAACGGTGACGACGGCAAAGGAGGCCGAGGCGACGATCGAGGCCGGAGCGGAGTTCGTGGTCAGCCCGAGTTTGCACCCGGACGTGATCGAAGCGACCAAGGCGGCCGGCAGGCTTTCGATCCCAGGGGCGCTTACGCCGACGGAGGTGATCAGGGCGCATCGCGCGGGCGCCGACTACGTGAAGATCTTTCCCTGTTCGGCTGTGGGGGGCGCACCCTATTTGAAAGCGCTGCTGGCGCCGTTTCCGTTCCTCAGGCTGATTCCCACGGGCGGAGTTACATTGCAGACTGCTGAGAGCTTTATCATGGCAGGCGCACGGGCGCTGGGAGTGGGGAGCGACCTGGTGAACCTGGCGGCGATCGACGACGGCAAGCCGGAGGTAATCACAGAGGCGGCGAAGGCTTACCTGGATGCATTGTCGCGATGCAGAAGAAGCTGAAAGACCGATGGCGGCGAAGCGCTGCTGGGTTACAGCGGCGCTATTGCGGCGAGGTCCCGGCGCTGTCGCCGGTCAAGATGCGCATCTCTCCGCGAAACTGGTGATAATCCCGAAACTCCACTTCATTGAGAAAAGTCTTTGCCGGGCCCTTGAACGACGCCATGTGCATCCCGGCGGGAGGAGCGGTGGTGTGCGCACGCAGAATGGAGACGCTGCGCGCGGGCACGACCACGGCATTTGCGCCGATTAAGACCGGCTCATACTCCACCAGCATGCCGGCCTTCTCCACCAGCTCGCCGGGCGCCAATTCTGCTTCCAACGTGATGCGGTGCACGGCGCCGGTGGAGGGATCGAACCTGATTTCGCCGTGATACCCGGTTTTTTCGGCGTAGACGTGGGTCGCTATGGCCTCGGAGGAATCCTCGCGGATGCAGCAGAACTGGACGGTGTAATGGGAGCTGTCCCTCGTCACCGAGTAGTGAAACACGGCGTCCGATCCGTCGATTCCCTGCTCCCAGTACGCCCACGTGATGCGGCCTTTGATGGCATCGGCCAACACGGTGTTCAGGAAGGGTCCGAACTCGCCCGCCGTCTGCAGTCCGCGCAACGGGCTCCAGACTTGAGCTGATTTTCCGGTTGCTTCCAGAATCTCCTGGCCGTTGCGGTAGGCGACTTCCGTGCTGGAGCGATGGACCAGGTGAAGCGGCATGTAGCTATAGCTGACTACGGCGGTGGCCTCCTGGACGTCCTCTTTGGGACGGTCCTCGAAAGCGGACGTCTGGCGAGTTGCGACGAAGTTAGGCAGCTTGTGCAGGGTCGCGTTGGCATGGTTCACCACGTTCACAAGCATCAGGCGCAGCGCGGCGGCATCCGGGGCAGGCTTGGCGGGGACTTCACCCGGCGGGGATTCGAGCCATGCCGCAGAATCGGCCAGGATAGCCAAGGCCTCCTTGGACTTCTCGCCTGGCATCACGACATTGAGCAAGGCGAGGCGAGCCGCGCTCAACCGCTCCGTCAGCATCAATCCGGCGAGCTCGGCGGCAACCTCATTGTCGCTTTTATTGGTGTCCGCGGATAACAAGGCAGGCAACCGGTCGACAGTCACGTTTTGCTGGGCGGCGAGCTTTTGGACGGGCGTGGCCATGGCCAGCAGGCCGATGCATAGCAAGGACATCCATTTCGGCATACGGCGGGATCCTCTCGCTGCATTGCATGCTCAGATTGTTTTTCGGAGGATCATTCTACGCCTCGCACAGGACAGTTGAGTAGCCAAGGGCGCAGCCACATTCGTACCCAACTTCGGGGCAGAATTCGATCGAAGGTGCTGTGCGCCAGTGAGGCTCCCGCATGGTAGAACGCCGCTCCGCGAATTAACCGCAACCCTGGGGTCGTATGCTATTCTCAGCGTCGAGAGTACCACTCCGCGGAGACAGATCAAGATGGCATACGTGATTGCAGAACCTTGTATCGGCACAAAGGATACCGCCTGTGTGGACGCGTGTCCGGTCGATTGCATCCACCCCAAGAAGGACGAAGACGGCCACGCCGAGGCCGACCAACGTTTCATTGACCCGGTCGAGTGCATCGACTGCGGCGCCTGCGTGCCGGCCTGCCCGGTATCGGCCATCTTTGCCGCAGACGACGTGCCCGAGAAGTGGGCTCACTTCACCGAGAAGAACGCCGCTCACTTCGGCCGCTAAGGGGCCTTTCGCCGCATCCGCGGCCCCGGTGTATTCAACGCGCACCCCGCACCATGTGGGGTGCGCGTTTGTGTCTGGGCATGCGGGGGAATGCGATGATGGAACGCGATGGCCGTGTTGACCAGCGCAGCCGTGATCCTGCGCACCTGGCCGGTCCAGGAGGCGGACCTGATCGTCAGCTTCTTTACGCGCGATTTTGGGAAGATGCGCGGGGTGGCGAAGTCGGCGTTGAAGAGCCGCAAACGCTTTGGCGGCGCGCTGGAGCCCATGACTTTGGCACGAGCATTCTTTGCCGAACGCCCCAAACACGATCTTGTGCGGCTGGACCAATTGGAGATTGTGCGCTCGCCCATGGCGCAGCCCGTGGACGGGACCAGGCTGGCGATTCTCAGCTTCTATACCGAGCTTCTGGACGAGGCTCTTCCCGAGCACGACCCGCAGGAGACGACCTTCCGGCTGCTTGTTTCGGTGTTGGAACAAACCACGGTAGAGGAGAGCTGGATGCCGTTGACCTATTTTTCCTTGTGGATGACGCGGCTGATGGGCCTGCTGCCTGACCTGGGCCGGTGCATTGTCTGCGGCGAGGGGCTGCGCGGGGACGAGGTGTACTTCAGCCCGCACGCCGATGGCCTGCTCTGCCTCCACCACCGCAGCGCCGGTTCCAACGCGCTGGCGCCGGACTCATGGGAGATTGCCCAGCGCATGCTGCGGCAGCCCGTGGCTGATTTTGCCGGTGGGCAGTGGCCGCGACGGCGCGCGCAGGATTTGCGGCGGTTTATGTTGCAGGCGCTGGAGCGACACCTGGAGCGGAAGCTGCGCTCCGCCGAAGCAATCGCGCGGCTATGACCGCAAAAGCGACTGTTAGAATCAGCTTGAGCCCCTTTCGAAAGAGAGCCAAACGTGTCTTTATCTCCCACGACAGCAGCTCCCTCCAGTCTTACGTTTCAGGAACTGCTCTTCCGCCTTCAATCGTTCTGGGCGGAGCGCGGCTGCGTGCTGCAGCAGCCTTACGACGTGGAGGTGGGCGCGGGCACCATGGCGCCGGAGACATTCCTGCGCGTGCTGGGTCCGAAGCCGTACAAGGTGGGGTACGCGCAGCCCTCGCGCCGGCCCGCCGACGGACGCTATGGCGAGAATCCCAACCGCCTGTTCAAGCACACGCAGTTCCAGCTCATCCTGAAGCCGCCGCCGGTGAACGTGCAAGAGCTTTACCTGGAATCGCTGGAGGCAATCGGAATCGATCTGCGGAAGCACGATCTGAAGTTCGAAGAGGACAACTGGGAGTGGCCCGCCGGGGGCGCGTGGGGCGTGGGCTGGCAGGTGATGCTGGACGGGTTGGAGATTACGCAATTCACTTATTTCCAGCAGTGCGGCGGGATGGACCTGGATCCTATTTGCGCTGAGCTGACGTATGGGCTGGAGCGTATCGCCGCATTTCTGCAGGACGTTGACTCCATTTACGACATCGTGTGGGCGCGTGATCCGGAGACGGGCACGGCGATTACTTACGGCGAAGTGCGGCTGGCGGAGGAGTTGCAGTTTTCGGTGTACAACTTCGAGTACGCAGATGTGCCGCGGCTCTGGGAGCACTTCAACAGCTACGAAGCGGAGGCCAGGACGCTGCTGGAGAAAGCCGGGGCGCTGCTGGCGGACGAGAACGCCAGCGCGAAAGACAAGAAGAGATTTCCGCTGCTGGCCGTTTATGAGCTGGCGCTGAAGTGCAGCAACCTGTTCAACCTGCTGGATGCGCGAGGTGCCATCAGCGTGACGGAGCGGGTGGGGGTAATTGGACGTATTCGGAATTTGGCTGTTGGGGTGGCGAAGGCGTATGCCCTTCAGCAAGCTGCATAAGTTCTAATTAACGCTGTCATCCTGAGCGGAGCGCAGCGGAGTCGAAGGATTTGCGGCTCGCGCCGCAGGCACCACCAGGAAGATTGACCATGGCAGATTTTCTCCTCGAACTCGGCCTCGAAGAAATCCCGGCCCGCATGATCGCCGGGGCGGAGGCGGAACTTGGCAAGCGCGTAAACGAGCTGCTGAACCGCGAACGGCTTCTGGGCGAGGGCGCGAGGGTCACAACGTACTCGACGCCGCGGCGCCTGGCCGTGCTGGCGCAGGGCGTGCTGGCGGCACAGGCCGATATCGAAGAGCAGTTGACGGGGCCGTCGTGGAAGGTGGCATTCAAGGATGGCGCGCCGACGCCTGCCGCCGAAGCGTTTGCGAAGAAGGCCGGCGTGGCTGTCGCCGAACTGAAACAAGTAACCACCGCCAAAGGCGAGTACGTGGGCGCAACGGTGAAGCGCGCGGGACGGACCGCGAGCGAAATCCTCTTGTCGGAGCTGCCGAGAGAGGCATTGGCGGTTGACTGGGCCAAGAACATGTCCTGGCGCGCGGGCAAGCCGGAGCGGTATGGGCGGCCGGTGCGCGGGGTGGGGGCGCTGCTCGACTCGACGGTTGTGCCGCTGGAGATCGCGGGCATTGCGGCGGGGAATGAGCGCCGGGGGCACCGCGTGCTGCACGGCGATACGCCTGTGGTTGTGAGCGCCGCCGGCGTGTATGCCAAAGCGCTGCGCGGCGTCAAGGTGATGGTGGATGTGGCGGAGCGGCGGCAGATCGTTCGCAAGGCGCTGGACAAGGCCACGCGGACCGTTCCCGGCGTTCGCTGGCGCGAGGACGAGCCGCTGGTGGAGACGGTGGTCCATCTGGCCGAATGGCCGACGGTTATCCTGGGCGACTTCGAACGCGAGTACCTGGACCTGCCCGAGGAGGTTCTGGTGACCGTGATGCGGGACCACCAGAAGTACTTCGCCATCGAGGATGCAGATGGGAAGCTTGCGCCGCACTTTCTGGCGGTGCTGAATACGGAAGTGGATGCTGAGGGCGCGGCGATCATCCGTCACGGGAATGCGCGCGTGCTGCGGGCGCGATTCAAGGATGCGCGGTTCTTCTGGGACTTCGACCAGAAGACGCAGCTCAAGGATCGCGCGGAAAGCCTGAAGAACGTCACGTTCCAGAAAGAACTAGGCAGCTACTACTGGAAGACCGACGAGAATTTGCGTGTCGTCGATAATCTTGTAAAAGCCGTCGATCCGCACGAACTGCCGGTTAATGCGATTCAGCTGATTGAGGCTGTCAGGCTCGCCAAAACCGACCTCACCACCGAATTAGTCAAGGAATTTACCGAGTTACAGGGAGTTATCGGCGGTCTCTACGCGCGCGCCCAGGGCCTCGGCGATCGAGTAGCCCAAGCCATCTACGAGCAATACACGCCTGCTTCCATCGCGGACCCGATCCCTGCTTCAGTCGAGGGCCAGCTTCTCGGCCTCGCCGACCGCATCCAGACCATCGCTGCCATGTTTGGCATCGGCAACGTGCCAAGCGGATCCAAAGATCCATTCGGATTGCGCCGTGCAGCAAACGGAATTGTAAAAATCCTAGCGGAATCGGAGTTGCCGCTCACACTTGACCAGGTTCTGGGCGCAGCCGCATCAAGCGACCCCACCAAAGAGTTCTTGAATGACTTCTTTCGCGAGCGCCTCCACTTCTACCTCAAGGATGTTCGCGGTTTCGCCTACGACGTAGTTACGGCAGTCCTCGCCGCGGGCGCGGACGATGTCCGCGACGCCATCGCGCGCGCCGAGGCGCTGACCGCCGTCCGCGGTTCGGATGACTTCGCCGCCGTCTCCGCAGCGTTCAAGCGGATCAAGAACATCCTGCGCCAGGCAGCGGAGAAGAAGCTCGATATCGGCTCGTCGAGCGGCGTGAAAGCTGACGAAGCCCTGCGCCTGCAAGCCGCGGCAAATGCGATTGCCGCGGAGGTGGCCAAACTGCGCGAACAGCGCGCCTACACCGATGCTCTGGCATTGATCGCCACGCTGCGCCCGGTGGTGGACACATTCTTCGACAAGGTGATGGTGCTCGGCGCCGATCCTGTTGTGCGCGGCGCTAACCTGGCGCTGATCGACGAGGTGCTACGCAACTTCTCCACCATTGCCGATTTCAGCGAGATTGTGACTTCGTCCTAAGGTGCCGCATTAAAGCGCGCACGAACGATGCGCTAAAACGTTTGACTAAAATGCGCCGTGGGTGATACTTTTCTTCCCTGTCGGGGAGGTCCCGCACGTGAACCGCCGTAACTTTCTGGCCGGCACGCTCGGCGCAGCAGGCGCGTCGCTCATCGGCGCGCCCGATGCCTTTTCGTTCGCTTCCCTTCCCGCACCATCGCCATCCTCGCCCGCCGGCTCATACGGCGCGCAGTTCCCGGATGGCTTTTTGTGGGGCATGGCCACGGCTTCCTATCAAGTGGAAGGCGCGTGGAACGAGGACGGGAAAGGCGAGTCCATCTGGGATCGCTGGGCGCACACGCAGGGCCATATCAAGGGCGGCGACACCGGCGATGAGGCTTGCGACCACTACCACCGCTACGCCGAAGATATTGCCATCCTGAAGCAGTTGAACCAGAAGAGCTATCGGTTTTCCATTTCATGGCCGCGCATTCAGCCGGCCGGCCCCGGCGCGCCGAACCAGCGCGGCCTCGACCACTACAAGCGCGTGATGGACGCGGTGCACGAGGCCGGCATCCGGCCGTTTTGCACGCTCTATCACTGGGACCTGCCGCAGTGGTGCGAGGACAAGGGCGGATGGCCCAACCGCGACATGGCGGGTTGGTTCGCGGATTACGCAGGAATCGTCGCGAAGGAACTGGGCGACCGGATCACTGTGTACGCCGCGTTCAATATGCCTTGGGCGTTCACGTACTACGGCTACGGGATTGGCATTCATCCGCCGGGACGCGCGAAGCTGGGCGACTTCTTCAAGGCGCTGCACACGGTGGCGCTGGCGCAGGGTGAGAGCTTCCGCTCCATCAAGGCGGCCAGCACGCATGCCACTGTGGGCAGCGCGTATTCCATGGCGCCCGGCTACCCCAAGACCGACAGCGAGGCGGATCGCGCCGCCACCGCGCGCTATCACGCGATGAACAACACTTTCTTCCTGAATGCCGCGCTGAAGGGCGAGTATCCCAACGCGTTTGTGGATAGCAGCGCCCGGGACCAGGCGTTCACGCTGATGGGAGTGCGCGCCGGCGACGACAAGCTGCTGAGGGCGCCGCTCGACTGGGTGGGATTTCACTACTACACGCGGCGCGTGGTGTCCGACGCTTCCGGAACGAAGCGCGCGGCGCAGCAGTACGGCACCGAGACCGAGTCCGATACCGGAAACGTTAACGGGCGCGACCCGTTCACGCGCTTCCATGCGGTGATGCCGACCGAGGGACCGCTGACGCATGCCGGGCTCGAAATTTACCCGCGCGGGATGTACGATCTTGTGACTCAGATCTCGCGCGAATACGGCCAACCGGTTATCGAGATCACCGAATGCGGCTGCTGTTACATGGACGGCCCTTACGAAAAAGAAGGCGGCCGCATTCCCGACCCGCGCCGCATCGAGTTCTTCCGCGGCGTGCTCACCGAGCTTGCTCGCGCCATTCAAGACGGCGCGCGCGTTCGCGCATTCCACGCGTGGAGCCTGCTGGACAACTTCGAGTGGACCGACGGCTACAGCCAGCGCTACGGCCTTACCTGGGTCGACTACCGCGATCAGAAGCGCACGGTGAAGGACTCGGGCCGGTGGTACGCCGAGCTAGCCGCGACGAACCGCGTGTCCTGACCGCGCCTTGCTGCTCACTGCGCGGGGGTAATGTCGGTCACCGGCAGATCCCAGTGCGCGAGAAGGATTTCAAATCGGCGCTGCTCTTCGTGCCGGTACTTTTCCTGGTCGGGCCAGAGTTCCTTGATGAAGCCCTCTTCATCCGGATTCGCCGTCGTCGCCAACGCCGAATTCTTATAGCGAATCGTCACGCGATAGTCCCAACGGCCATCTTCGGTCGTGTGGTACGCCGGCGATTCGATCTTGATGTCGAGAATGCGCCCGGTCGACGCGATCTTCCTCAGCAGGGGGTAGTGATTTTTCAGGAAGAGATCGAGGAACTCCTGCTGATGACCCCACTGCACCTTGTAGTAGTACTCAACGGTGTAGGGCTTGTCCGGCGCGCCCTGCGGCGGCGCACCCTGGGCCAACAGCGGGGCCGCGCTCAGAGCGGCAGAAAGCAATACGAAGACAGCCACACAAACTTTGCGCATCGGGGCCTCCTGTTGCGGATTGGATGGCCCTCATTGTAGCGCCTGACAGAGAGTATGCGCGGAAGATGATCGAACCCTTGCGACGCCCCGGGCCCCGCGCGCAAAGCATGAAAGTCAGCGCCTCGCATGACCGAACTCCGGCACCTGCAGCGAACATCACTTTCCGGTCCATCGTTCCCTGAATCTTTTGTCTTGAATGCCGTTGCTGAATCTGTCGCCGGCCACTGCGGCTCAGGCGCACTTTTGATTTCGAGAGCATGTCCTTATCCCTTGATCCTGATTTCGGACCTGCTCCAGGGTTGCGGTTTGCTTGCCAGTTCTTGTTCAGGCTCCCGCAAAGCTGGCGAGCGCCGTGCGGCTGGGAATCTCCAGCATGGAGCCGCGGAACGATACCAGGTGGCGGTGCTTGAAGGTGCTTAAAGTGCGCGTTACCGTCTCGCGGGATGCGCCGATGAATTCGCCGATCTCCTCGTGAGTCAGCGAGAAGCGCACACGCGCGCAGGTCCCGGAGGGTTGTTCGCTCCCGCTCCACTCGAGAAGCAGGCGCGCCAGTTTTTCAGGCGCCGACGACGACAGTCCAACCGTGCGCAACTGGTGGCATGCCATTGAAACGTGCCGGCTGAGCTCTTCGGTCACGTTCAGGTACAGTTCCGGATGACTCGCAAGGAAGGCCATGAAATCGCGCCGGCTGATGTGCGCCACACGCGCCGGGTACAGGGTCTCAGCCGTCATCTCATACGGGCTGCCTGAAAGCGCAGAGGAAAGCCCCAGCACTTCGCCCTTGCGCGCGATGCGCAGGCTCAAGCGCTTGCCATCGCTGGAATTGATAGAGAGGCGAACCTCGCCATCCATCACAACGTAGAGCCCCTGCGCCTCTTCCCGCTCGGAGAACAGAACCACGTTCGCCGCGTGCGCATGGGCAAACTCCATCGCCGTCCAGTCGTTCAACGCCGCGTGCGACCACCCTTTGAAGAAATCCCCGGTCCGTTCAACGATGCTGCTTCTGCACATCATTCCGTTATTGCGCGTTTGCATGGCCGACCTCCATCGTTCCATTGCTGTTCCTGATTTCATTCGCCAGATGCTGTGACCACTGCGACTCCGCTATCAGCTCTGCGCGGGTCTGCGCGTAAATGGCGCGCAGCACCTGCCTTCCCGCAGCATCCGAATATGTAACGTCTCTAAGATCGAGTTGCACTTTCTTTCCCTCCAGGCGCGGGGTAGTTTCGCTCCACACCCGGTTCAGTTCTTCCACCCACGGTCCGGCGAGCCGTCCCGCAAGCGTGAACCCCATCGCTTCGTTGCTCTCGTCGATTGTGATACGTAACATCGCGTGTTTGCCTTCGTACGCCGCTGCATAATGCACACGGCTTGCCAAACATGCGCATGCGTGAGCGCATCGCAGATGGCCCATCAATCTAAATGACTTGTTTGGCAGTGAGCAAAGCAGCGGCGGAGAGACGACGATGCCGTGACGACGAGTGACGATGACGGTATTTCGTCACACGACTACATGAAGTCGCCGCGCGCAATCTTCAGCTTCTTCATCTTGGAGTTGAGCGTGGTCCGCTTCAGCCCCAGGCGATCGGCCGCGCCGCCGGGGCCGCCAATGATGCCTTTGCACTCCCGCAGCACCTTGAGAATATGCTCGCGCTCGGCGGTGTGCAGCGTTGCCGTCTCTCCATCATCCGGCTCGCCTTCCTCGACGGGCGATTCCAACTCCGCCAAAGGAACGTAAAGGACCGGGCCTCGCGTCAGGATCACCGCCCGTTCCAGCAGGTTCTCCAGCTCGCGGATGTTTCCCGGCCACTTCCATTGGACGAGTGCGTCCATGGTGGCGTCGGGAATGGTCTCGATGGTCTTGCCCATCCGCCGGCTGTGCGCTGCGACGAAGTGCCGCACCAGCAGGGGAATGTCGCTCTTGCGGTCGCGCAACGCCGGCGCCAGCACGGGGAACACCTTCAGCCGGTAATCAAGGGCCGCGCGAAACTGCTTTTCCTCGACCATGCTGGCCAGCTCGCGATTGGTGGCCGCAATCAAGCGCACGTTCACCGAAATGGAGCGCGTTCCGCCCAACCGCTCGATCTCCCGCTCCTGCAGCGCCCGCAGCAGCTTCGGCTGCAGTTCCAGCGGCATCTCACCCACCTCATCTAGAAACAACGTCCCCTCGTGCGCCAGCTCCAGCCGACCCATCTTGCGCGCAATCGCCCCCGTGAACGCGCCTTTTTCGTGGCCGAACAGTTCGCTTTCCAGCAGCGCCGCCGGTATGGCCGCGCAGTTCAGCTTGATGAAAGTCCGCTCGCTACGGGCGCTGAGCCGATGAATGGCGCGCGCCAGCAACTCCTTGCCGGTTCCGGTCTCGCCCTGGATAAGCACCGTGGCATCGGTGGGCGCCACGGTTTCAATCTGCCGAAGCACCTGGCGCAGCCCGGAGCTGTCTCCCACAATGTCCTCGAACTGGTGATCGAGGTTGATCTCCTCTTCCAGGTACCGCTTTTCCTGGTTGAGCCGGTCCCGGACCTCCGCCATGCGGCGAAATGCCTCTGCATTGTTGACCGCCATGGCCATCTGGTCGGCAAATTTGGCCAGCATCTCCGTCTCGCGCAGTCCGAAGGCTCCCTCCATCCTGCTTGCAACTGCCAATGCGCCGATCACCTCGCCGCGATATACGAGCGGAACCCAGCACGCCGAATTCATCCCGATGCCTGTCAGGTGCGCTACCGTCGCCGGCGCAAATTCCCCGCCGGAAAGGCGCTCCAGAATCACCGGCTCGCCCGTGCGCAACGCCGCACCCGACGGCGACCCTTCCACCGGCACACGCAGATCGGCGCGGCGGGTGCCGTTCTCTTCCCTGCCCAGAAACTGCACAATCATGCTGTTCCGGCCGGCGTCATACATTCCCAGCGTCGCCGCGTCGTGCGGAATCACCTCCCCGATGCTGGCTGAAAACACTTCCAGAAGCCTGCGGGCGTCCATATTCTCGAGCAGGGCCCCGGTCAACTGGAGCATCACCGCCTCTTCGGCGCGCTTGCGGTCGGTGTGGTCGCGCGTAACCTTGGCGAAGCCGGTCACCTCGCCGCTCGCGTCTCGGATGGCCGTCAGCACGCTATTGGCCCAGAACCGCGATCCGTCTCGGCGCACCCTCCAGCCTTCTTCCTCGAACTTGCCCCGTTCGGCCGCCTGCGCCAGCATCGCCTGCGGATGCCCGCGGTCCACGGCGCTCTGCTCGAAGAAACGTGAAAAATGCTTTCCCAGAATCTCCTCGGCGGCGTAGCCGTGGATCCGCTTCCCGCCCAGGTTCCATGTGGCCAGATAACCTTCCCGGTCCAGCATGTAGATGGCGTAATCGTGCACCGACTCGATGATCGATCGGAGCTGCTGGTCCTGCCGCCGCAGTTCCTCCTGCGCCGCGCGCTGCTCTGTGGTGTCGCGAACAAAACTTAGCACCACTGGACCGGCTGCTGTCCCGATCGGCCGCAGCATGATGTCCACCGGAAACTCCCCGCCGTCCTTGCGCAGCGCGAACAGGTTCATCGCCGCGCCCATCTGCCGGGTGCGCGGGTGCGCGCTGAAGTTTTCCCGGTGGGATGGATGCCGGGCCCGGAATCGTTCGGGCACCAGCTTGTCGATGGGCATCCCGATCAGTTCCGCCCGCCCATCCCCGAACATCTCACCGGCGCGCGGGTTTTCTTCGCCAATCACCCCCGAGGCGTCGGTGACAAAGATCGCGTCGGGAGAGATTGCGAAGTGATTCTCAATCGCGATACGGGCGAACTCGGCGCGGTTTTGCTGCGCCTGGGCCGCTGCGTCCTGCTCCGGGGAATTAGAAGGGCGCATATCCAGGGGTTTCCCTAGAGCCTGGTATTAACTTTCGCCGCCCGCGGGAGAGTTAATAACAGGCTCCAGGCAACAATACCCGCTTGGAGCCGCCTGCCGCAATGATCCTGCCGGATCGAATCCCGGCCGCGCAGGGATGCGATTTCCGCCGTGGTTCTCGCGGCAAACCCTTCCCAACGGGTGGAATCGAACATAAACTGCGGTTCGCTGCGTCCCGGCCGCCGCGCTACAATGCAAACCATTGCACGTCAGGGGGGCGTCATGCGCAAGCTTTGGGTGAAAGTTGTCCTCGGCATCCTTGTCCTTTTCGTAGCGGTAATTGTCATCGTCCCTTTCTTTGTGAATGGCGGGGCACTGCGTCCCACGGTCGAGAATCAGCTCACCAGGGCGTTGGGGCGCAGGGTGACTCTGGGCAATCTTTCGTTTTCCCTGCTCTCCGGCAGCCTGGTGGCCAAAGACATCGCCATCGCCGACGATCCAGAATTCAGCACCTCGCCGTTCATCCGCGCGCAACAGCTCGATGTCGGCGTGGAGATTACCCCACTCCTTTTCAGCCACGAAGTTCACATCACCCGCCTGATTATCGACGACCCTGCGATTCAGCTTATCCAGGACCAGGCCGGAAAGTGGAACTTCTCCAGCATGGGCGGCGCGTCGCATGCTCAGGCCGGCGCACCGTCCGCAAGACCCGATCTGACCGTGGGCGCCCTGGAAATCAAGGACGGCAGCGCCAGCGTGGCCTCTGTTCCGCCCACCGCCAGGCCCCTGGTCTATTCCAAGGTGAACCTCACGGTAAAGAAGTTTACGTTCGACAGCAGCTTTCCATTCGATCTCACCGCAACGCTGCCCGGGAATGGTTCGCTCAAGCTGTCGGGGACCGCTGGACCGATCCCCGCAACTGACGCCTCCGAGACACCGTTCCAGGCCTCCCTGCATATCTCCGGCTTCGATCCGGTGGCAGCGGGACTCATCGAGCCTTCCAAGGGCATCTCCGGAGTGGTCGATGTCGACGCCCAGACCGAGTCGACCGGCGTCGCGCTGTCCAGCAAGGGCGCAATCAAGGCGAATCGCCTTCAGTTGGCGCGCACGGGCTCGCCCTCACCGCAGCCCATCGACATCGACTACAACATCTCCACCAATCTGCGAACGCGCACAGGAGAGGTTTCCGATATCGCCATTCATGCCGGCTCCGCGTCAGCGCACGTGAATGGAACCTATCGCTTTACACCGGCGGCCATGGTGCTCGACATGCGCCTTGCGGCCCCCAATATGCCCATCGACCAACTGGAAAAGCTCCTGCCGGCATTCGGAATCCGCGTTCCCGCCGGCTCGTCGCTCCAGGGAGGCACGCTCACGGCCAATCTCGTCGTCTCCGGTCCCGCCACTGAGACCACCATCAGCGGCCCGGTCGAAGTAGACAACACCAACCTTGCCGGGTTCGATCTGGGCTCGCGCATTCAGGGTCTCAATGCCTTCGGCGCCAAGAACGGCGGAACTCAGATTCAGACCCTGCGAGCCACTCTGAATGTCGCGCCGCAGATGACCCAGATCGACAACATCTATGGCAATCTTCCGCAACTCGGCACCGCCTCTGGTTCGGGCACGGTCGCTCCTTCCGGAGCCATCGACTTCAAAATGGTGGCGACTCTTACGTCGTCCAACGCAGTCGGCGCGCTCGCAAATCAGGCGATTAGCCAGGTGAGGGGAATCCTCGGAGGCTTTCTCCATCCAGGGGCTACGCAGACGGCCAAGGCCAACCAGGGAATTCCACTGACCATTACCGGCACAACGACCCACCCGTCCATCCGCGCCAACCTTGGGGCAATGCTGCGCTGAGCAATGCTACGCTGAAGCCATAGCTCCATTCGCTTTATATTCGCTCCGATGGAGTTATAATCGAACGTATGGATTTTCAGCTTGTCACCCAGTACAAGCCTCGCGGAGACCAGCCTCGCGCCATCGACGAGCTTGTCCAGGGACTCAACGCCGGCGAGCAACACCAGGTGCTGCTTGGAGTTACGGGCTCAGGCAAGACCTTCACCATGGCCAAGGTCATCGAGCGCCTGAACCGCCCGGCCCTCATCCTGGCGCACAATAAAACCCTTGCCGCACAGCTCTACCACGAGTTCAAGCAGTTCTTCCCCGGGAATGCGGTCGAGTATTTCGTCTCCTATTACGACTACTACCAGCCGGAAGCCTACATTCCCGCGGGCGACCTCTACATCGAGAAGGAAGCCACCATCAACGAGGAGTTGGACAAACTGCGCTTGAGCGCCACGCGCAGCCTGTTCGAGCGCCGCGACGCCATCATCGTCAGCTCCGTCTCCTGCATTTACGGCCTCGGTTCGCCGGAAGCCTACTACGGCATGCTCCTGCTGCTCGAAAAAGGCCAGCGCATCGCCCGCAAGGACATCACCCGCAGGCTGGTCGAGATCCTCTACGAGCGCAACGACGTCGACTTTCGCCGCGGAACCTTTCGCGTGCGCGGCGACGTCATCGAGGTCTTTCCCACTTACGATGAAAATGCCTACCGCATCGAGCTGTTCGGGGACGAGATCGAATCGTTGTCGCAGATCGACCCGCTGTTCGGCACCGTCAAGCAGAAGTTCTCCCGCCTGCCCATCTACCCCAAAAGCCACTACGTGGTGCAGCCGGAGCGCAAGGCGCAGGCCATCGAGTCGATCATCGAGGAATTAACCGAATGGGTCGCGGTGCTGGAGTCGCAGGGCCGCATGGTGGAGGCCCAGCGGATAAACCAGCGCACCCGCTTCGACCTCGAGATGATCAAATCCATGGGCTACTGCCACGGGATCGAGAATTACTCGCGGCACTTCTCCGGCCGTCTGCCCGGCGAGCCCCCGCCAACGCTCCTCGACTACTTCCCCCGCGACTATCTTCTCTTCATCGATGAGAGCCACGCCACCGTCCCGCAGGTGCATGGTATGTGGCATGGGGACCGTAGCCGCAAGCAGAACCTCGTGGACTACGGCTTCCGCCTGCCCTCGGCCACCGACAACCGGCCGCTCAAGTTCGAGGAGTTTGAGAACCGGGTGCACCAGACCATCTACGTCTCCGCCACGCCGGGCCCGTACGAGCTGACCCGCGCCTCGGGGGTGGTGGTGGAGCAGGTCATCCGCCCCACCGGCCTCGTCGATCCCGAGGTCGAAATCCGTCCCGTCAAAGGCCAGATCGATGACCTGCTGGCCGAGATCCGCGACCGTGCCAAACGCAGTGAGCGCGTCCTGGTCACCACCCTGACCAAGCGCATGGCCGAGGATCTGGCCGGCTATTACACCGAAGTGGGCGTGCGCTGCCGCTACATGCACTCCGAGATCGAAACTCTGGAGCGGGTCAAGCTCCTCGTCGGCCTTCGTAAAGGCGAGTTCGACGTGCTCGTCGGCATCAACCTGCTCCGCGAAGGGCTCGACCTGCCCGAAGTTTCGCTCGTCGCCATCCTCGACGCCGACAAGGAAGGATTCCTGCGTTCCGCCGGTTCGCTCATCCAGACCATCGGCCGCGCCGCGCGCCCCCTCGAGGGGCGCGCGATCCTCTACGCCGACAAGATGACCGACTCCATGCGCCGCGCCATCGACGAAACCGATCGACGCCGCGAGATCCAGCGCGCCTACAACGAGGAACACGGCATCATCCCCCAATCCATCATCAACACCATGGACATGGGCCTGGCGCAGATTCTCAAGGCCGAATACGGCGAAATCACAGAAGAAGAAGCGGCCAGCATGCCGGAGTTCAATTCGAGGGCCGATGTCGACCAGTTCCTCGCGCGCCTCGAAACCGATATGCGGGAATCCGCCAAAAAGTTCGAGTTCGAAAAGGCCGCCCGGCTGCGCGACCAGATCAAGGAACTCCGCGAAAAGGAGTTTCTCTTTGGCTAGGCAACTCGCCGCCTGCAGTTGAGAGGGAGTTCCGAGCCCCATTCATCGGGGTTCTATTCTCCTATCGCGTTGAATGGGGCGCTGTTGCTGAAGCCCCAAGCCATGAGTTCAAGGTGCTGACTGGGCCACCAGCCTACTCATCTTCACAAAACTGATAGGTGCACCAGTTAACCCAAAGGATGAAAGCGAAGACTGTTTCGGCCAACAGAAGGCCCGTTGCCGCACAGGCTGCGACGCACCCTGACAATTGTGGGTAAACACCGCCTGAAGCTGGAGTTTGCAAATGAATCGACACCAGGCGCCTCCTCTCGTGTGAATCGATTGAAC
>VFSW01006555.1_pt1 | contig 17081 bp, 13 predicted proteins | sample 5358111 | NCBI WGS metagenome assembly VFSW01 (sample SAMN11554181, study PRJNA540505) | mine drainage metagenome | isolation source: sediment from site ElyBrook_90M | place: USA: Ely Copper Mine, Vershire, VT | collected 2017
ACCTCCGGTTTTCCGGACATTCGTGTATAATGCCCGGCCTTTTTGCGGTAACTTCGGGGTATCCCCTTGATTCAGAAATTACGCAACATCGCGATTATCGCGCACGTCGACCACGGCAAGACCACGCTCGTCGACAAGCTGCTTCAGCAATCTGGCACCTTCGCCGCTCACCAGCAGTTTGGTATACGGGTGATGGATTCCAACGACCTGGAGAAGGAGCGCGGTATCACCATTCTGGCGAAGAACACCGCCATACGGTGGCACGACTATCGCATCAATATCATTGACACGCCCGGGCATGCCGACTTCGGGGGCGAGGTCGAGCGTGTGCTGTCTATGGTCGATTCCGTGCTGCTGCTGGTGGACGCAACCGATGGGCCCATGCCGCAGACACGTTTTGTTACGCGCAAGGCGTTCGCTCAGGGGTTAAAACCGATTGTGGTAATTAATAAGGTTGACCGGCCAGGGGCACGCCCGAGCTGGGTGCTGGACCAGACCTTTGACCTCTTTGACAAACTCGGCGCGACCGAGGAGCAATTGGATTTTCCTGTAATCTACGCTTCAGCGCTGAACGGCTATGCCGGCCTGGAGCCGGACGTGTGCTCCGGCGACATGACACCTTTGTTCGAGACAATCATCAAACACGTGCCGGCACCAGATGTCGATCTCGACGGGCCGTTCCAGATGCAGGTATCGAGTCTCGACTATTCGAGTTATGTCGGCGCCATTGCGGTCGGGCGCATCCAACGCGGTCGCGTCAAACCCAACCAAGCGGTCGTGGTTGTGGATAAGGCCGGCAAAACCCGCTCCGCCAGAGTGCTGCAGGTCCTCGGTTTCCTCGGTCTGGAGCGGACGGAGGTTGCGGAAGCCGCGGCCGGCGACATCGTTGCCATTACCGGTATCGATGCGCCGCACATTTCCGACACCTTTTGCGATCCGGTCAGGGTCGAGGCGCTGCCCGCTTTGTCGGTGGATGAGCCCACCGTCACGATGTCGTTCGAGGTGAACAATTCGCCTTTTGCCGGCCAGGACGGCAAGTACGTAACGAGCCGCCAGCTGCGCGAGCGCCTGGAGCGCGAACTGATCGCAAACGTTGCGCTTCGGGTGGAAGAAACCGGCAGCCCTGACAAGTTCCGTGTCTCGGGGCGGGGCGAGTTGCACCTGGGAATTCTCCTAGAAAACATGCGGCGGGAAGGCTACGAGCTTGGGGTATCGCGCCCGCAGGTGATCATCAAGGAGGTCAACGGAGAGAAGCAGGAGCCGCATGAACTCGTGACGGTCGACGTCGAGAGCCGACACCAGGGCGCGGTGATGGAGAAGCTCGGGGCGCGCAGAGGCGACCTGCTCAACATGGAGCCGGACGGAAAAGGGCGCGTGCGTCTTGAGTACATGATTCCGGCGCGAGGCCTTATCGGATTCCAGACAGAGTTTCTCACGGCGACCGCCGGGAGCGGCCTCATCTACCACGTGTTCGACCACTACGGTCCGGTGAAGAAGGGCGATGCGGGCAGGCGTGTGAACGGGGTACTCATATCAAACGGGGTCGGCACCAGTGTTGCGTACGCATTGTGGAATCTGCAAGAACGGGGGAGGATGTTCATATCCCCTGGGGAAGAAATGTACGAAGGGATGATCATCGGGATCCATACCCGCGACAATGATCTGGTCGTCAACGCCATGAAGGGCAAGCAACTGACCAACGTGCGCGCGTCAGGTTCCGATGAAGCGATCATTCTGACACCGCCGATCCAGCTTACTCTAGAGCGTGCCCTGGAATTCATCGAGGACGATGAGCTGGTCGAAATCACTCCAAACCATATTCGGCTGCGCAAGCGTTACCTGAAGGAGTCCGATCGCAAACGGGCGGAACGCAGCGCCGCAGGCTGACATGCCATTGATCCGGGTGGCGTCCAGCCCGACGGCCGGAGCGGTGCTATTCAGGACCAGACGGGGATAGCCGGCGTGATCAAGCCTGTTCGCGCGTAGTGCGGAAGGCAACGTCCGGCCAGCGCTCCATGGTGAGTTGTAGATTGACACGCGATGGTGCGAGGTAGGCGAGCTCTCCGGCGCTGTCGCGGGCCAGGTTGTCGCGCAGCTTGCGCTCGAATTCGGCGAGAATCTTGACATCCGGGCACGTGATCCAGCGCGCGCTGTGCACCGCAACCGGTTCGAACAATGCGTCCACACCGTACTCGTGCTGCAGACGGTGGGCAACCACATCGAATTGCAATATTCCTACGGCACCCAAGATCAAATCATTGGAGTTCAAAGGCCGGAACAGCTGCGTGGCGCCCTCTTCGGTCAGCTGCTCCAGTCCTTTCTGGAGCGCTTTGGCCTTCATCGGATTGCGGATCTGGGCGCGCCGGAAGATTTCTGGGGCGAAATTCGGCACGCCGGTGAACCTGAGCGGCTCCTTCTGGGTAAAAGTGTCTCCGATCCGCATGGTACCGTGATTGTGGAGTCCGATGATGTCTCCGGCAAAAGCTTCTTCTGCCGCCGCACGCTCCTGCGCCATGAAGGTTATGGCATTGGACACGGTCACATCCCTGCCGATACGGACGTGGTAAAGCTTCATTCCTGGCGTGTACTTGCCTGAACACACCCGCAAAAATGCGATGCGATCGCGATGATTCGGGTCCATGTTTGCCTGGATCTTGAATACAAACCCCGTGAACGCGTCTTCGTCGGCACGCACAATACGGCCGCCATCGCGCGGCTGGGGTCCCGGTGCGATGTCGACGAAAGCGTCAAGGAGCTCGCGCACCCCAAAGTTGTTGATGGCGGAACCGAAGAACACCGGGGTCTGCCTCCCGGCCAGATAGGCTGCGCGGTCGAAAGGATGGCTGGCACCCCGCACCAGCGCTACTTCGGTGCGCAACTCATCTGCCTGCTCGGCAAGCAGTCCGTCGAGGCGCGGGTTATCGAGACCCCGTATGATCTCGCCGGCATTAATACGCCCCCCGTGGCTGGGGGAATACAGATGCACGGACTCGTCGTGCAAATGGTAGATACCACGGAAGCGCTTGCCCATACCTATCGGCCAGGTCACCGGTGCACACTCGATCTGCAGGACTCTCTCTACCTCGTCCAACACCTCCACGGGATCATGCCCCTCGCGATCCATCTTATTGACGAATGTCGTGATCGGGGTGGTGCGCAGACGACATACTTCCATGAGCTTGATGGTCCGGTCCTCGACGCCTTTTGCGATGTCGATGACCATGAGCGCAGAATCGACGGCCGTGAGAGTACGATAGGTATCTTCGGAAAAATCTTCGTGCCCCGGTGTATCCAGCAGGTTGACTACCCGGTCGTGGTAGGGGAACTGCATTACTGATGAGGTGACGGAGATGCCACGCTGCTTCTCCAGTTCCATCCAGTCGGAGGTGGCGTGACGCGCGGCCTTGCGCCCTTTGACGGTGCCGGCGAGCTGGATGGCGCCGCCGAATAGCAGGAGCTTCTCGGTTAGGGTGGTCTTGCCGGCATCGGGATGCGAGATGATGGCGAATGTGCGCCGGCGCTCGGCTTCGCGGCGGATTTCTGCGGACATGGGCTGGTGATCCAAAAAGGTGCGCAGCATAACCCGAATCGGCAGACCGGGCCAGCTTGCCAGCGGGTGGCTGTGGAATTCGCGCCGGGGGTCAGTATACTGGCACGCACCCGGTTTGCACGGCTGCGGATTGTTACGAGAGGCGGGCTGGCAGCGGACACACAGCATGCGCAGTGTGCCTGTGGCTCTCCCACGGCGACGGCACCAGGAAATAGCCTATGCATGCCCTTTATCCCGAAATCAGGCCGTATGCCGTACACAGTCTGGCGGTTTCCGACGGCCATGTTCTGTATCTGGAGGAGTCTGGCAATCCACAGGGCCTTCCGGTGCTGTTCGTGCACGGCGGGCCCGGTGCGGGTTGTGAGGATTATCATCGACAATACTTCGATCCGCTGGCGTATCGGATCATCCTGTTCGACCAGCGCGGGGCCGGCCGCTCCCGCCCGCACGCAAGCCTCGAGAACAACACGACCGGGAAACTGGTTGAGGATATGGAAGCGATACGGGAATTCCTCGGCGTTAGCCGCTGGGTTTTGTTCGGGGGATCGTGGGGCTCTACGCTGAGCCTGATTTACGCACAGACACATCCTGAATCGGTACTCGGACTGGTCGTGCGTGGCATATTTCTGTGCCGGCCTTGGGAAATTCGCTGGTTCTACCAGGAAGGTGCCAATCGCATATTCCCGGATTACTGGGAGGAGTTCATTGCACCGATCTCGGAAGGTGACCGTGGCGACCTGGTCCGGGCGCATCACCGTTTGCTGACCGGCGTCGATGAGATTTCGCGCATGGCTTCAGCCAAAGCCTGGTCGATATGGGAGGGGCGTACGGCAACATTGACTCCGCGTCAGGCCGTCGTCGACTTCTTCAGCGATCCGCACGTAGCACTCAGTCTTGCGCGCATCGAAGCGCACTATTTTGTCCATGACAGCTTTCTCGAGCCTGAACAGATTCTGCGCGACGTCGGCCGGCTGGGGCGGATTCCCGGTTTCATCGTTCAGGGCCGCTACGACATCACCTGCCCTGCACAAAGCGCCTGGGAGTTGCACCGGGCCTGGCGGAGTGCTGAGCTGGAGATCGTACCGGCAGCCGGCCACTCGGCGCGGGAACCAGGAATTACCGACGCCCTGATCCGGGCAACCCAGAAGCTTCGGCGTCTGGCTGGGTCGGATTAAAGACCCATGGCGGTATACGCAATTGGTGACGTACAGGGCTGTGCCGACGCCCTGCATGCGTTACTGGCGCAGGTTGGGTTCGCGACGCAGACCGATGAATTGTGGTTCACCGGCGATCTTGTCAACCGCGGACCCGCATCGGCCGAAGTCTTGCGGTTTGTTATGGGCCTGGGCGACAGGGCGCACGTGGTCTTGGGTAACCATGACCTGCATCTTTTGGCTTTGGCCGCAGGAAAGGGGGAAAAGCACCCGGCAGATACGCTGCAGGACGTATTGCATGCACCGGACTGCGCACAACTTCTGGCGTGGCTGCGATCGCGGCCATTGCTGCATCATGACGCAGATCTTGGGTATACCATGGTTCATGCCGGCCTCCTCCCTTCCTGGGATTTAGCGGTGGCACAGAGGCTGGCGCGAGAGGCGGAAGCCGTGATTCGCCGATCCGAAGAAAACGCCCTTTTCGATCATATGTATGGTAACCATCCGGATCACTGGGAAGAAAGTCTGCACGGATGGGCACGGTTGCGTGTGGTGATCAATGCGTTGACGCGCCTGCGCTACTGCGATGGCGCTGGGAAGATGGATCTGCGACCCAAGGGCGCGCCGGGGACACAACCCGAAGGCTTGGTACCCTGGTTCGAAGTCGGCGACCGCGCCAGCCGCGAGCTGCGGATCCTGTTCGGGCACTGGTCCACGCTCGGGCTTTGGCAGGGCCGGGGCGTGATTGGCCTGGACAGCGGATGCTTATGGGGAGGAAAGCTTTCGGCGATGCGGCTGGACGGACCGACAACTTTTTACAGCGTGGCGTGCCCGCGCTACCGGTCTTTTGCCCAAGGCGGTAACGGGGGCGGTTTGGACAGGAAAGGTCTGGCGTAACAGCGGCCTGGCTGGGTTTTTCGCCGTGGCCACAGTCATAGGATACCCATTTGGTGGTTTGCGCCAAGAAAGGGCGCGCTTCCACCAATTGTCGGATCGTGCGTAGTTTCAGCGATAAGGCAAGGCTTGTCGATGGATCCGTCGTAGACCATCTGGGCGGGTTGAATCAGGATGCGGAGATCGGGTCAAAAAGAACAGGAATTGGTAATATACTGCGGCAGAAACGAATTGGGGATTCAGACGTGGCTAAGCATCACATCGATGTATCGGTAAAGTCGACCTACGTGGACGCCCAGTCGGCTCCCGAATCGAACCGCTATGTGTTTACCTATACGGTCCGGATTACGAACCGGGGCAGCGTCTCGGCCAGGCTGCTGACGCGTCATTGGGTGATCACCGACGCCAACAGTAAGGTGCAAGAGGTTCGCGGTCCCGGGGTAGTGGGCGAGCAACCGTATCTATCGCCGGGCAAGAGTTTTGAATACAGCAGCGGCGCTGTACTGGAGACGCCGTTTGGAAGCATGCGGGGAAGTTATCAGATGATCGCAGATGATGGCGTCGAATTCGACGCTGAAATACCGGAATTTGTGCTTACCATCCCGCGCACCCTGCACTAGACGCTCCCCTTCTTTGCGCAGCCGAGCTGCTCGCCAGGAGCGGTTCGCGTGCGTGCTGGGTATTCATTTTAGGAACATCCTTTTTCGTTACCATGGCGCCGGTGTTCTCTGCCAGCGCATAGGATGAAATGATCGGACAACGAATCAGCCGGCGGTGTCCGCGTTCCGAAAGCCAGGTGATTTAGGTCGGCGCAGCCAGGGATTATTGCTGGGCAACCGAAGAGGCTCTTCTGACAATCCATGTTGTCGGCCAGCATGGACCTACCCGCAAGCGGGGTCGAAACGATCTGCTTGATGACTGCCGAACTTTTGCGCTCTGTTTTCCAGCGGCGCCCCAAATTTGGTTTGCTTGAGGCACCGAGCCTAGATATCCAAGTTGGAGACCGCCAGCGCGTTTTTCTCGATGAATTCGCGACGTGGTTCGACCTGTTCGCCCATGAGCGTGGTGAAGATTTCATCTGCTGCGACGCCGTCTTCGATGTTGACCTTGAGCAGCCGGCGTGTGGTCGGCTCCATGGTGGTTTCCCATAGCTGCTCCGGGTTCATCTCGCCCAAACCTTTGTAGCGCTGTATGGTCTGGCCTCGCCGTGCTTCCTCCATCAGCCAGGCTACCGCCTCCTCGAAATGCGCCACGGGCTGAACTTTGTCTCCGCGTCGAACATTGGCCCCGTCGCGCAGAAGTCCTTCGAGCTGTGTGCCGAGCGCACGCAGGCTTCTATATTCTCCTGAACCCAGGAACTCTGCGTCGAGCCGGCTTCGGTGCTGGGAACCGTGCTCGCTGCGGGTTACGAGGATTTCGTGTGCACCCGTCAGCGGACTAAGGCCGAGGCTGACATGGTAATGGGCCCCATTAGGATCCGAGGCGAGCTGGCTCTGTAGTTTTTCCGCAAAGCTGTCGGCTGCCATCCGTTCCTTAAGCTCTTCGACGGTGAGGGTGGGAAGGTAGACAAGCTTGTGCAACAGCTTGGGATCATAGCGGCGAGATAGGCGCTTGATTGTGTTTTCGACAGAGAGGTAGTCATTGCAGAGCTTGGTAAATCGTTCGCCTTCGATCGGCGGGGCACCGGGGGCACCGGTCAGCATCGCCCCATCAAGGGCGGATTCCAGCAGGTGTGACTGAAGCTCACCGTCATCCTTGAGGTAACGTTCGAGCTTACCGCGTTTTACTTTGTAGAGTGGCGGTTGGGCAATATAGATATGGCCACCTGCCAGGAGTTCGGCCATCTGGCGATAGAAAAATGTCAGCAGCAGCGTACGGATATGGGACCCATCGACATCTGCGTCGGTCATGATGATAATACGGTGATAACGTAACTTTTTGATATCAAAATCATCTTTCCCTATCCCTGTGCCGATGGCGGTGATGAGCGTCCCCACTTCAGCCGAGGAAAGCATCTTGTCGAATCGGGCGCGCTCAACGTTCAGGATTTTGCCCTTGAGCGGGAGAATGGCCTGAAATCGCCGGTCGCGGGCCTGTTTCGCAGAACCACCGGCGGAATCCCCTTCGACCAGATACAGTTCGCATAATGTAGGGTCGCGTTCCTGGCAATCGGCAAGTTTACCCGGAAGCCCAGCAATATCGAGCGCCCCTTTGCGGCGGGTCATCTCGCGAGCTTTGCGTGCCGCTTCGCGGGCGCGGGCGGCCTCAATGATCTTGAAGGCGATCACACGGGCATCAGCCGGGTTCTCTTGCAGGAAATCGGCAAGACGCTCGTTTACGACAGATTCCACAATGCCCTTCACTTCCGAGGAAACGAGTTTGTCCTTGGTTTGGGAAGAAAACTTCGGATCGGGTGCCTTGACTGACAATACGGCAGTGAGTCCCTCTCTGGCATCGTCGCCAGTAGTACTGATCTTATCTTTTTTGGCAAGCCCGAGATTCTCAATGTGTTGGTTGAGCGTCCGGGTCATGGCTGCCCGCAAGCCGGCGAGGTGGGTGCCGCCGTCACGCTGGGGAATATTGTTGGTGTAGCAGAAGGTATTTTCCTGGTACGAATCATTCCACTGCATGGCCAACTCGACCGATACGCCGTCCTTTTCGGCCGAGAGGTATATGACCTTTTCATGCAGCGGGGTTTTGTTGCGGTTAAGATGCCGGACGAAGGCCGCGATACCGCCTTGGTATTCGAATACGTCTTCCTTGAGGTCGCGGGCATCCCGAAGAACGATGCGTACGCCAGAATTCAGGAAAGAAAGCTCACGCAACCTCTTGGCCAGCAGTTCATAGTGGAAAACGGTGTTGGTGAAAATCTTTGTGCTGGGCGCGAAGTGCACATCCGTTCCGGTTTCGTCGGTGGTTCCGATGACCTTAAGAGGTTCTACCGGATCGCCGAGTTGATATTTCTGATAGTGAATCTTTCCCTCACGCCGGATGGTCAACTCAAGGGAATCTGAAAGTGCGTTGACCACCGAAACGCCGACGCCATGAAGCCCGCCGGAAACTTTGTAAGAATTCTGGTCGAATTTTCCTCCTGAGTGGAGGATCGTCATGATTACTTCTGCGGCGGAGCGGCCCTCCTCGGGGATGATTCCAGTAGGGATTCCGCGGCCATTGTCTGAGACGGTGATTGAATTGTCGGTATGGATGGTGACTTGGATCTGGGTGCAATAACCAGCAAGAGCCTCGTCGATGGAGTTGTCGACGACCTCGAAAACCATGTGGTGCAGGCCGGTGCCATCGTCGGTGTCGCCAATATACATGCCCGGCCGCTTTCGGACCGCATCAAGCCCCTTGAGCACTTGGATGCTGGTTGAGTCGTAAACGGGTTTTTTGTCCATGGGCGAGCCTTTGGGATCAAAAAGGGTTATTTTAACATTTCCACGTCAAGCGGGTTTGATTTCTTCAAGGTGGTAGCGAAGGAAGGAACGGGTTGAACTTTGCCTTGTTTCACGTGGAACATTTCCGGCATCGATCCACTGATTGAAAAGTCTTGTTGCTCCATGGTTGTCACAAAAACCTGCGTACCGAGTGCTGCAAGCATACCCCAGACTCTTTCGCGATGAATCCGGTCCAACTCAGCCCCAATGTCATCAGCCAACAAAACACAGCGGCGGCGGGTTTTCTGCATGAAAAGTCGTATCTGCGCGAGTCGGAGCGCGATAACGAGGATTTTTTGCTGGCCGTGAGAGGCATGGGTACGGGCCCCGTCACCCTGAAGCCCCAATGTTAGATCGGCATGGTGCGGACCTAGGTGGGTATAGCCGCGGCGTTGATCGGCCGTTCTGGAGCGCCGCAGTTGTTCAAGGAGCGATCCGCCCTCTTCCCAGCCTCGCTTGAAGGTCAAACTGGCATTTCCCCCCTCCAAGAGAACGGTGGCAGTCTCAAGAAACTCTTCCCGGAGAAGCGCAAAGAATTCTTGGCGTGAGCGATCAAGCTCTTCGCCCGTGGCCGCCAGTTCTTCGTCCCAGAGGAAACAAACTCTTGGGGCCGACAGATTGCGTAGTGCGGCGTTTCGTTGGCCCAACAAACGTTGGTATCGGAGCCATCGTGGGTAAAAATCATGTTCCACGTGAAACAACCACCAATCCAACAACCCTCGGCGATGCCGACTGCTCCTAAGGAACTCATAATGAAGCTCCGGGGTAATGGCCTGCAGCGGTACATGTTGTGCGAGCATAGCCGCGCTCTTTTCGGCCTCTCCATCCACACGTATCACCCGCCCATCGCGGTTGAGCTGCAAACCCAGGCGATGCTCGCAAACTCCTTCCCGCACAATCCCGAAGGTAACCAACCCCTCCGCTCCCCGCCGAATCAACTCTGACGAACGCCTTGTCCGGAACGACCGTCCTGTCGCCAAGACATGAATTGCTTCGATCAGAGTTGTCTTGCCAGCTGCGTTACAGCCGCTAATGACATTCAGTTTCTCTCCCGGCTCAAAGACAACCTCTCGCAAAAGCCGGAAGTTATGGATCTCCAGGCGGGTCAGCGACATACCATCAAGCGCATAACCGTTATCCTGCGGCTAGAGCCGCATAGGCATCACGACATATTGGCTGAAGACATCGCCTGGAGCCCGCAATGTACAGCTGTTGTTGGAATCGGTCAGGCCCAACTCAACCTCGGCAGACTCAATTGCGCCAACGGCTTCAATGATGTAGTTCACATTGAATCCGATCTCCAATTCCTCGCCCGTGTAGTCGACTGACACTTCCTCTTGGGCCTCTTCCTGTTCTGGATTGTGCGCGCTCAAACGCATCGCCCCGGCAGCAAGTGTCACCCGCACGCCCCGGTATTTTTCGTTGGACAAGATCGCGACACGGCTCAGCGATTCCCGGAAAAGATCCCGCGATACCCGCACCTGTATCTGCTGCCCTTGCGGAATCACTTTATGATAATCCGGAAACCGACCATCGATGAGCTTCGAAGTAAAAGTCAAATCCTTCCTGATAACCCGAATGTGATTAGTCCCGCCTTTCACCTCGACTTCATCATCTGAATCGTCTAAAAAGCGTGTCAACTCGAGAACACCTTTTCGCGGTACGATGACTTGTCGTTCTGTTTCTGAACGATGCTCAAGTGCGGCTTCGCTCAAAGCCATACGATGACCATCCGTGGCAACTGCCCTCAGTTTTTCGCTTGTGACCTCCAGCAGTATTCCGTTCAGGTAATACCGCACATCCTGCTGTGCCATACAAAATTGAGTTTTCTGCAACAAGCGGCCAAGCGTCCGTTGCGGAATAGTAAGTGCCCACTCCCATTGGGTCGTTTCCACACTCGGGAAATCCCCCGGTGGCATCGTGAGCAACGTAAACCGACTCCGCCCGGACCGGATCACCGCTTTTCCTTTGTCCAGCCGCAGTTCCAGTACCGACTCGGCAGGCAGGGCCCTGCAGATATCCAACAATTTCCGGGCTGGCGCCGTAAACTCCCCCTCGTTCCCACCACTGACCCGCATGCTGACCACGATCTCCACTTCCAGGTCCGTACCCGTCAACATCAGCACACCGTCCTTGTACCGCAGCAACACATTCGAGAGTATCGGGAGGGTCTGCCGGCGCTCAACAACGCCCGCAACAAAACTCAACGGCTTCAACAGCTGTTCCCGCTGTATGGTGATCTGCATGGTTTTTTCCTGGTGTGGCGACCCTATTTTGCTTTTAAGTGTTATTTAAAATTCAAAATAACTACAACTACTACTAGTACCTGAAGCGCCTGTGGTTAAGTCATTAAATCCCTTATACAACAAAATATTAACGCCCAGCCGTCTCTGTGAAAAGATGCCATTCACCCCTGTGGACAGGTTCCTGTGATATGTGGACAACCTATCCCCCTCACTGCACCTGCTTGGCATTAATCCAGTTATTCACACTGCACATCAACACTTATCAAGTTGAAAGAATGCGCAGCAAGTTGCCATAGTCTTCCTTCATCCGGATGTCGCTTTGAGCCAATTCCACGATCTTGCGGCAGGCGTGAATTACCGTTGTATGATCGCGGCCTCCAAACGCATCGCCGATTTCGGGCAGACTATGGTTGGTAAGCTCCTTTGCTAGGGCCATTGCTACCTGGCGAGGCCTGGCAACCTGACGCACCCGGCTCTTTGAGTGCAGGTCAGCAACGCGGATTTTGTAATATTCCGCAACGGTTTTCTGGATGTTGTTGATCGTGACCAGTCGCTCATGAAATGCCAGGAGATCCTTGAGGCTCTCAGTTGCCAGTTCGATGCTGATCGGCTGGCCAGTGAAGTGGGCGTTTGCAACGACCCTGCGCAACGCGCCTTCCAATTCGCGCACATTCGACCGTACCCGCTTAGCAACAAAGAACGCCACATCTTCCGGTAGTGCCACACCCTCGTGCTGCGCCTTCTTCATTAAAATGGCAACGCGCGTTTCAAGCTCCGGGGGCTCGATCGACACAGTCAACCCGCTGCCAAAACGCGATATCAGTCGCTCTTCGACCCCCACCAATTCTTTCGGAAACCGGTCGGCAGTAATGATAACCTGACGTTGACCTTCAAGCAAGTTATTGAAAGTATGGAAAAATTCCTCCTGGGAACGTTCCTTTCCCACAAAGAATTGAATATCGTCGATTAGCAGCGCATCAAGCGTCCGGTAGTGTTTTTTGAATTCATTGATGGCGTTGTGCTGAAGTGCCTTGACCATGTCCGCGACGAACCGTTCCGAATGAACGTAGGCAACCCGACCCTCCGGTGTGTGCTCCATCATCAGGTGCCCTGCAGCCTGCATCAGGTGGGTCTTACCGAGACCGACTCCACCGTAAATGAACAGAGGGTTGTATGCCCCACCCGGGTTTTCGCCAACCTGTCGCGCGGCCGCGCGAGCGAGCTGATTTGATTTGCCCTCAACATGGGTCTCAAAAGTGAATTCCGGGTTCAGCCTTCCAGGTACCACCGCTGGCCTTTTCTGTGCGCGTTCGCCCGCTGTCACCCGTGGCGCGGTCTCAGCTCCATCCATAGCCACCGACTGTTCGCCCACCTCGATAACGACATCCACGGCATGCTGATCATACTGTCCAGCCAGCTCCGCGATACGACCGATGAAGCGCTCCTTCACCCAATCCATCACAAAACGGTTCGGTGCCAGCAAACGCAATGCACGCTGCTCCCGCACCGCCTGCAGCGGCCGGATCCAAGTATTGAACTGCTGGGCGGAAAGCTCCTCTTCCAGGCGTTCGAGGCACTTCTTCCACAGTGGTGGCTGTCCGACATTGGGTTCCACGGCATGCATGGTGTTCTCTCCTTGGGACCGGGAAGTCTAGCCTCTTGTAGTCCCACGATCCATCACCAATCTCGGAGCTGAGTATCCCGTGGCGGTTGACAAGCAAGCGTCAAAGGCAGTAACTTTGCCGCCCTTCCAATAACAACCAGCTTGATCCAATACCAACCCGGCAGGCGATAGGCTATGAAGAGAACTTACCAACCCAGTGTGCTGAAACGCAAACGCACCCACGGCTTCCGCGCACGCATGAGTACGGCCGGTGGCCGTGCAGTGTTGAATGCCCGACGCGCACGCGGCCGCGCGCGGCTAAGCGCCTGATAGTCAGGACGACGGCCGGACAGGGGCTGCCGAAATCCTTCCGAATACTGGCGAACGTCGAGTACCGCCGTATCCTCCGCAGTGGTCGGCGGCACAGCGACTTGCTCTTCACGGTCTATACCGCAGCCAACAACTTCGGCCACCCCCGTCTCGGGATAACCGTCGCCCGCAAAGTGTCAACCAGGGCGGTCGTGCGCAACCTGATTAAACGCCAGATTCGCGAATCTTTCCGCCTGCTCCGCAGCCGGATCCGGGACGTTGATATCGTGGTTGTGGCTCGCCCCCCCGCTGCCACAGAGTCCCGGGCGGGACTGCGCACATCCCTGATTCGGCACTGGGAGCAGATGTTTTCGTCATGAAAAAAATCCTCCTGTTCGTGATACGTGCATACCGCTATGCGTTCAGCCCGCTACTCGGCGACCAATGCCGCTTCTATCCGAGCTGTTCATGTTATGCCCAGGATGCGATCGGAACTCACGGCGCCCTCAAAGGCAGCTGGTTGGCGACGCGCCGGCTCCTCCGCTGCCACCCCTGGCATCCGGGTGGCGTAGACCCGGTACCGCCCTGCTCGCCGGCCCACGCAAAAGGACACCATGGATAACCAGCGCCTGCTCCTGCTTGTCGTGCTGTCCATGATCCTGCTGTTCATATGGCAGGCATGGGAGAAACAGCATCCCGCAGGGCCTGCCACGCCGACTGTCACTACCACACCTTCAGTTCCGGCTGCGCCCGCCACACCCAATGCAGCCCCTGCCATGACTCCCAAGGCCGGGATGGCCACATCGCAGCCCGCAGGGGTGCGCATCCAGGTCACGACCGATCTGTTCAACGCACAGATCGACACCCATGGGGGTGACCTGAGGCAGTTGGATTTGAAAGCGTACCCGGTCAAGGTGAATGAACCAGACAAGCCGCTGGAGCTACTACGCGACCGCGGGAGCTATGTTTTCTACGTTCAGTCCGGGCTCATCGGGCAAAGCGGCGAATGGCCCAACCACAAGACTCTTTATCAAGCCGCCACCACACGCTACATGCTCAGCCCCGGACAGGACAGCCTTCGCGTTCCGCTTACGTGGGTAGGGCCACAGGGGTTGCGCGTCACTAAAACCTATACGTTCCACCGCAACAGCTATGTTGTCGACGTCAGCTATGCGATAACCAATGGCAGTAGCGCGACTCGCAACGCCTATCTCTATGCTCAGCTTCTGCGCAGCTACACGCCGCCGCCGCATCATCTGTTCGGAGTCGCCCCAAGCTACGTCGGCGCTGCCGTCTACAGCTCGGCCAAGAAATACCAGAAAATCACCTTCGCTAGCATGGAGAATAAACCGCTGGCAATGAATGTCAGCGGCGGTTGGGTGGCGGTGTTGCAGCACTACTTTGTCAGCGCGTGGATACCACCGAGCGCCGCGCACACGCAGTTCTACTCGGAGTCATTGGGCAACAACCACTATGTTGTCGGCTACAAAACGTTGGTGCCTACCGCTATTGCCCCTGGCGCCACCGCCACCCTGGATGCGCGACTGTATGCGGGTCCGACGGAGCAGGAGCGCTTGAAAAAAGTCGCGCCCGGACTCGAGCTGACGGTTGATTATGGTTGGCTTACTTTCATCGCGGCGCCGCTGTACTGGCTGCTGGACCACATCCATAACCTTGTCGGGAACTGGGGCTGGTCCATCATCCTGCTTACCGTCCTGATCAAGCTGGTTTTCTATCCATTGTCCGCGACCAGCTATCGCTCCATGGCTCACCTGCGTCGCGTGCAGCCCAAGCTTGCCAGTCTCAAGGAACGCTATGGCGACAACCGCGAAAAGCTCAGCCAGGCAATGATGGAAATCTACAAAACCGAAAAGATCAATCCGCTCGGCGGCTGTCTGCCCATCGTGGTGCAAATCCCTGTTTTCATCTCGCTCTACTGGGTGCTACTCCAGAGTGTCGAACTGCGTCAGGCCCCCTTTGTCTTGTGGATCCATGACCTGTCGGCCAAGGACCCGTATTTCATCCTGCCGATCCTGATGGGGATCTCCATGCTGACACAGCAGCTGATCAGCCCGCAGATGACCGATCCACTACAGCGTAAAGTCATGATGGCTATGCCGGTGCTGTTCACCTTCTTTTTTGCCTTCTTCCCTTCCGGGCTGGTGCTCTACTGGGTCTGCCAGAATCTCCTCTCCATCGCCCAGCAGTGGTGGATAACGCGCCGCTTCAACGCCGCCCCACGCCCCAAGTAGTCGCCGTTCGTCATGGACAATCCCGTCCACACAGGCTCAAGCGGGGATACGATCGTCGCCATTGCCACCCCGCCCGGACGGGGTGGCATCGGGATCGTTCGTGTCTCGGGACCTGCGGCCACAGCGCTTGCGCACACGCTGCTCGGGGCCGTTCCGAAGCCACGCCAAGCCACGTTCAGGGCTTTTCGCGACGCTCTCGGACATGCCCTCGATGAGGGTTTGGCACTTTACTTCCCTGGCCCGAACTCCTTCACCGGTGAGGATGTGTTGGAGCTGCAGGGGCACGGAGGGCCGGTGGTGCTTGATCTGCTGGTCGCGCGCCTGCTGGAGCTGGGGGCTCGACCAGCGCGCCCCGGAGAGTTTTCCGAGCGCGCGTTTCTAAACGGAAAGATCGACCTTGCCCAAGCGGAAGCGGTCGCGGATTTGATAGCGAGCGGTTCGGTGAGTGCTGCGCGCGCCGCCCTACGTTCGCTCCAGGGCGAGTTTTCGCGGCGCGTGCACGCGATCGTTACCGAACTCATCGCGCTGCGTGCGAATGCGGAGGCGGCGATCGATTTCCCCGAGGAGGAAATCGACGTTCTTGCCGATCCCGGCCTGTTGCGCCACTGCCAGCGCATCCGGGCATCGATTGCCGCGCTTCTGGCGCCCGCCCGCCAAGGCTGCCTGCTGCAAGAGGGCATGACTGTGGTTCTGGCCGGGCGCCCAAACGCAGGAAAGTCGAGCCTGCTCAATGCGCTTGCCCGATACGATCGTGCCATCGTGAGCGCCCTCCCAGGCACGACCCGCGATGTGCTGCGCGAACAGATTGACATCGATGGCATGCCGCTGCACCTGATCGACACGGCCGGTCTGCGCGAAAGCGGCGACGAGATCGAGCGTGAGGGCGTGCGGCGCGCACGCGCTGCCGCCGCCGAAGCCGATCACGTCCTGCTTATTGCCGATGACAGCACCCCCGAGGACCCAGCGATACTCGCCGCCTTCCTTCCTCCAGGCATGACGTACACGATGGTCCGCAATAAAATCGATCTCTCCGGACGTCCTCCCGGGGCCACGCGAGTTGTGCCGGCGCCGGACTCGAATTCACCGCTTTGTGATACGGAAATCGCTATTTCCGCCAAAAGTGGCACTGGTCTTGACGCACTTCGTGCGCACCTCAAGGCCCGCATCGGATTCGAGGCCACGAGCGAAACTACGTTCAGCGCACGCCGCCGTCATATTGATGCCCTGAACCGGGCCGATCGCGCGCTCGGGGCTGCAGCCAGTCAGATCGAGCTGCGCCAGGGCGAGCTGGCCGCGGAGGAGCTGCGGCAGGCGCAGCAGGCGCTCGACGAGATTACCGGTGTGTTCACTTCTGACGACCTGTTGGGGCACATATTTGCCACCTTTTGCATCGGCAAATGAGCCGTCGCTGAAGTCAGGGGTCGCAACGGGCCTGACTCGATGCTCAGAAGTACCTTGCGGCCGGTTCGGAAAGCGCTTTCCCCGGCGGCTTGTACAAATCTGTCTTGCCATGATCCGCCACGCCCGGCCCGGGCCTGCCCGGAGCGACCGCTGTCAGGAGCCAACCTACGACGCCAAGGGGCTGGGGACGCAGTTACCGTGTTCCGGCGTTTGTATGTGTGGTCTGAAATGCTAG
>VFSW01006556.1_pt1 | contig 17080 bp, 11 predicted proteins | sample 5358111 | NCBI WGS metagenome assembly VFSW01 (sample SAMN11554181, study PRJNA540505) | mine drainage metagenome | isolation source: sediment from site ElyBrook_90M | place: USA: Ely Copper Mine, Vershire, VT | collected 2017
CATGAAAGTCTCGGGTGTACCCCAAATGAATTCGCAGCATACGTCGGCTTGGCCCAGAAATCAGTTTCTTGGCACTCTCCTTCAGTTCCTTTGCCGTGAAATATCCACATGCTTTGTCGGAATAGCCTGATGCTGCTATAAGGTGGGGAACCACTTCGTCCATATCAAATAGTTCGTCAACATCGGCTGAGGCTTTCAGTGCCCGTTGGAGCTTCGATGCTTCGGCTATATGGCGTTTGGCTTTTTCGGTTTTGGCGAAGGCTTGTTCAAAAAAACCGTTCTTCACCTGATCGGCAGGAGTAATGAGGTCTTGAGAACGCTTGATATTCTTTGGAACGGACATAAAAGCCTCTATGCTGGGTCGCTAGAAGCGTAGCAATCCAGAGAAGCTTGCGCAACATCAATCACTGTGCCCTATTTTGTGTCCCCTCTGGATGTGCGAGCTATCACTCAATATCAAAGGGTACTGGCCGAGAGAGGATATGGTATTCGATTGAAGAATCGAGGTAAGTGCTGCATTTTCAGCAGCGGCCAAAAAGCCTGTAACAGGCCTCTTTGTGTCCTATTTTGCCCCACAGTGCCAGCAAAACCCGATTCTCTAGGCGCTGACCTGATCGTTAACCGAGCTTCTTCAAATGTTAATGGATTCAGCACTGAGGATGGATTCATGGATTTCAGGCCGCGGGGAACACGAAAATAGCACAGAGTTCCCGCAGCCCCCTAGTTCGGGTTGGAAGCATGGGGCGGAACGATCTTCGCATCGCAGACCAATATCGCAGCCCAATCATGATGGCGGCGGCTGCCAACACGAGCGTGCATCCATCCTTCTCCCGATGCCGGGGTGAATGTTCCATTGCCCCATCATAGGCGAAGTGAATGGCGTTCGGCAGCATCTCTGTTGGCTGTATATTCGACTCATGGGATCGTCATGGGTTTCCGAAATAGACTTCTTCTCCGATGAAGTGAGCCGATTTGAGCGCGATGTTCACCTCCTGATTCTGGGAACGTTAAACGCGAGCATTCGGTATATGGATGAGCAAGTTAAGACCGAATTAGCGGATATCGAGAAGGCGATCAGTGACGCTATCAATCCCGATTACCAGCAACATCTGGCTGAAGAACATGCCGACGTGCTTGCACTGAACGTCGATCAGGAAACATTTCTTCGCAATATGGCACTCGTTGCTCTCGCCACCCGCTTGACCCATGCGCTCCGATACATGGCCAGATCGTCCGAGACGTTCGTCGAACGGAAGAAAAGGTACGGCACCAGGGGTATGAGCGAGTTCGACTGCCTCTGGGCGGAGTTCGCCGAACGCTTTGGAATTGATTTCACCCAACATGCGGAAAAGATTGACTTCGTGAATACTCTGCGAAATGTGAGAAACCAGATCGTACACGATGGTGGAGAGGCAAACCCTTTCAAGCCGCTGGCTGAGAGCGAATTGGACGCGGGCGACGAGGGTATGTTCGACCTCTCCTTTTCAAAAGAATTCAATGATTATGTGCATGGCACCGGATGCGGCGCGGAGGTGTGTGTTTCTCAAGAGCAGTTGGAGTGGCACATCGCTAAAGCCACAACGCTGGTGAAATGGCTCGCTGAAGAATTCCGGCGCGTTCAACTGGCTCTGTCAAAGGAACTACGAAGCATTCAATAAGTAACGTTCTCGGACTAACTGTTTCGGTTGGCGTACCCTGCGATAACGTTCAATAACGTTTTCCAGCAAAACGGACAGGCGGAAGTGCCGAAACGAAGGCTCTTTCCGCTTTGGGTGGAATTGATCTTATTGAAGCTAAACGGATTTCACCGTTTATTCCGTGACTTTGTTGCGAGATTTGGCGACCCCGGCGAGATTTGAACCATGTGTTATTTTTTGATACCGCCGAAAGTGCCGAGCGCATCCCCCGTGCAGGAAGAATTCAATGACAAAGGGTGATGGCAAATTGGGCATATTAGACAGGAATAATCCGGAGTATCAGCAGCATATCGACGCGGACATTCTTTCCCGTGCCCAGGGCTGTTTGCTCGCCCAGCTCGCTGGTGATGCATTGGGGGGCTTGGTGGAGTTTCGGAGGCTCGATCAAATTCGCCGAGAATATCCCAACGGTGTTCGCAGGCTTGTCGATGGCGGCACTTGGAACACAATTGCTGGGCAGCCAACCGACGATTCCGAAATGGCGTTGATGTTGGCTCGGATGTTGGCAGATCAGGGCAGCTACGATGCAGAGAGCGCTCGGAAGGCATATCGGTTCTGGCTGGAATCCGCCCCGTTTGATTGTGGTATTACAGTCTCGAGCGGTCTTCGTGGTCGCCCCAACCTTGACAGCCAAGCAAACGGAGCGCTGATGCGGATCAGCCCGCTCGGCATCTTTGGAGCCAACCATAGTTTGCAGCAAGTGGAAGACTGGGCACGGGCGGATGCAGCGTTGACACATACTAATCCGATTTGCCTTCAGGCAAATGCACTTTTCACGATGGCAATAGCCCACGCCATTCGTTCTGGAATTACTCCTGGTGATCTTTACCAGCAGATCAAATCATGGGCACAGCAGATGAACGCCGATGGTCGAGTTGTATTATGCGCGGCGTGTAGATGACATGGCCTATGTCGAACGCCATCTTCACGATGCATTTGCCGAGAAGCGGGTGCGGAAAAGCCGCGAATTCTTCACCATCCTTCCTGAGCAGGTACGAGCAGCGCTCGATATCGCACCCGGTGATGAAGTTACCGTGGATGAACAAACCGTGGTAGATGGCCCAGATGACCTTGAGTCCATCAAGAAGGCGAAGGCCAGACGGCCTCCCTTCAAATTTGGGATGCTTGGGATCAAACCGGGAACAGTTCTTGTCCATTTACGCGACTCGAATGCAACCTGCACGGTCCACGATGATCGAAACGTTCAATTTGAAGGGCAAATCATGTCTTTGAGCCAATCAGCAGGTATTGTGCTGAAACGGCTTGGGTTGAGCGATGCAGTTGCTGGTACGGACTATTGGACGTTGGATGGGGCAACTCTGTGGGATTTGCGCGACCAGGCTGAACAATCTGGTACAGAGTAAATCGTGGCGGGGGTAGCCTGCCGATGAGTAAGGGCGCGTCGCGGCTATGCTAATGGATCAGATCAGGAAGTATCTAAATATCATCCATTCGCTTCGCTTGAATGATTGGTTTCGTTCACAATCGCCGATGTGGCCGTTGGATTCCCGCATCATCGAAATACCGCTGATGTTATCTTCAGGGCGATAGTTCGAAGGATTTCATTCGTGTGTCGCCTTGGCTATTGGGTGTATCGACATGAACGGAATATTGGTTCGTATCGGCATTGACCAACAATACGGTGGATGGAATGCGCCCGTAATTGAGAGGTCTGGTGAGTTCTTTTTCGTTCCTATACATGATGGGAAGAAGGATGCCTACATTCCGGGCGGGCGTCAAACATTCCTTTCCATTGTGCCGGGACTCGAGCATTTCGTGCACTTGGCTGGCCGCGATCTCTATTCAGACCTTCGTTTTCCGGCGGAACTGGTGCAACGGAACATGCACCTTGACCCGGATTTCGAGCACCTTACATACGGAGACAATGGATCGAGGCGCGGGGCGGGTGCTTCTCGGCTAGTCGATGGGGATTTGGTGGTGTTCTATGCTGGGCTGCAATCCCTTGAGAGCGCGCAACTGGTTTACGCAATTGTGGGGCTTTTCGTCGTGGACCGCGTGCTTCGGGCAGATGGAATACCTCAGGATGAGCGGAATTGCAACGCGCATACACGGTGGGAAACGGTCAGCCAGAATGACATTGTTGTGAAGGGCAAGCCGGGATTATCAGGCCGACTGGAGCGTTGCATCCCCATTGGAGAATATCGTGGAAAAGCATATAGAGTTCGGGAAGAGTTATTGTGTGAATGGGGTGGCTTAGGAGTTAAGGATGGATATATTCAGCGAAGTGTGAACCCGCCGCACTTCGTTGATGCCGCTAGGTTTTACGAATGGTTTAATAGCCAGCAAGGAGTTTTACTTCCCGTGAACAACATATCTCAAGGAGTCCGGGTTGAACGCTAAGGCAGATGACCAACCGGCCGTGTTTGCATACATCATAGCCACCGTTGAGAAGGGCTACCGTCTCGTTGGTAGCGTTCCTTGGGTGGCACGAGGACACGTATTTTTCGGCCCATACAAGAAGAACATGAGGCCAAAGGTTATGAAAGACGACTACATTTTAGGGATTTCTCCGAGTGGCATCGGCCGACGACGCGTTCTGTTGTGGCTGCAGGTTGCCGATATCATTTCGTTTGCAGAAGCATTTCGAAGGGGAAACGGGAAAGATGGTACTGGGAAGTTGTATAAGTCTCTTCGCGCTAGCGGACGGAATGGTGAACGCGATACCAAACCGATTCACATAAAGCCACGGGACAAAGAAGTGTATGAAGTACAGAACGGTGATCCCAACCGCTATGAGCACATCCTCGGTGCCCCACATGAAGACGATTGGGAAACGGACATCAGAGGGGCAAAGGACTGTTTCCTCATTGGGTCGAATGGATCGTGGGTTGCAGGCAAGGACGGGCCTGTTGTCACATCCGATCTGGTCGACCTTATCGCAACCGGCATTTCATGTGGTCGAGCAACAGTAGATAACCCGCTCACACAGAATGCACGTGGAAAGCACGCGACAATTGTCGGAGATGATGCAGTTAAGCTGATACACCTTATGGAGAATCTTCGACCGGAGAGATCACTGGTGAATTCGGCCCCAGATAACAACCGAAGGTGTTCGTGTTCGCGCGACGATGATGACGATGACGATCAGTGCAACATTGAGCTACATTGAATCGCTTTATCGGGAATTGCTGTCGTTGTGAAGGTACGATGAATAAAGCTCAGATTGTCGCGGCATATATTTCCGGGTTGCAAGGTTGGCAGTACGCTTTTTCCGAGCTTCCTTCCGCGACCGTCCTGGAGCAGAAGTTCGCTTCCGTTTTCGGTAAAAGATTGGCACAGTAGCTTAGGACGGATGCTTGATCGATGGCCGGAAGTCAGAAAGCTCTCGACGTAAGTGGAAAAGGTGTTTCGCCATTGCTCCGTCTCGACCGCTATTCGTTCCGCAACGACTTCTAGGGTGTGGCGCAGGTCTCTGGTTTATTCGTAGTAATAGAGGGACAATGGAAATCAAAACTAGATTAGAGTCCGCATCGAGACTCGGCGTTGAAGTACATGGCGATACACACAATAACGAATATCATGCCGCGCTCCAGTTGAAAGCAATCATTGAAGATGGACTTGCAGATGGCGACGAGGGTCTCATCACACTCCATCCGAGCATCACCTTGTTCGGCCAGAAGAATAGAGATGTTGATATATTCTTAGTTGCCCGTTTTTCAAAAGGACTCAGACGAGACCTTTTTATTCCCAAACACTCAAATACGGATACCGTCGCATTTTTCAATATAGTTGCCACGATTGAAGTGAAAGACCATTGCCCTGAGGACGTGGAATTTCGCGACTTGGCGGCTTGGGTGCCATACAAAAGTAAGATGCACAGCGCAACCCTTCAAAGTGAAGGGCAAAAGTACAGCGCAGTCAACTATTTTTCCAGCCAACTTGGATGGAAGCCGTTTGTTTGTAATTTGATTTGGTTTCGCAACCTTCGAAAATCAGACTTCCCAGCCTTTCCTAATAATTATTTAGGCTCCGACTCCAACTTTGACGACCTGCTAGAAAAGCTAATTCTTACAACTTCGCCAGCTTGCCCCTACTACCACGAAAATAGCGACCCGAAGTGGCGATTCTATTGCATAAGTAGTAAAAACGCCTCCGACTTGGCCGTTCATCAGTTGCAGCTATTCTCTCTTCTAAAGGAACAGCGTAAGGGCGCCGGTGTTTTAACTCGCAAGAAACTTGAGAATCTTACGAAAGCACTGTTGAAAGACCAGCAATACGCACAGTCCATCGGGCAGCGCTTAGTCGTGATACAGGGGCGCGCAGGAACTGGCAAAACAGTAAAGCTGCTTCACATTGCATACGATCTTTGTACGAACAGAGGTCAGCGCGTCCTTATTCTGACTTACAATCGCATGTTAGTTTCCGACTTGCAGAGAATGGTCACGCTCGCTGGAATTCGGTCGGATATTGACAAATCGACAATTGAGATTGAAACAATCCACAGTTATGTTTGGCGACTGCTTCAGCATTTCGGCATTTCCTTTGATGTAGACAAATTCCTGGTCCGTTACGAAGAGCTTAAGGCTACACTGCTTCAGTACCTAAACGAGGGACTAATCACTGAGGCAGACCTGAATAAGTTCAAATACGAAAAGAGAGCGGAAACGAGCTGGGACATCGTATTAGTAGATGAGGGGCAAGACTGGCCTGAGAACGAAAAGCAGATTCTGTATCGATTGTTTGATTCAAAAAATGTTGTTGTAGCTTCAGGTACTGGACAGCTTGTGCGAAGTGTCCAACCCGCCGATTGGGCCAGGGGCGTTGACTGCAATAGACCACCTCGAGATAGGCGGTCGCTTCGACAGAAGCGTAACCTTTGCGAGTTCCAAAGACTTTATGCGGAGGCGGTCAGTCTCAACTGGGACCTAGAACCGAGTGCTGACCTTACTGGAGGGAAAGTCGTACTTGTTTGCGGGCACTACACCCAGACGATTCATGAGCGTTTTTTCGCAAAGTGTAAGCAGGATGAGAATAGCGCTTACGAGTACATGTTTCTGGCACCTCCGACTTTGACCGTTCAGAAAGGCGATAATTACGAGTTCTCTCAAAAGGAGCAATTCGAAAGCTGGGGCATCAAGCTATGGGATGGGGTAAGTCGAGACAACCGTACTGAATACCCCACCGATGTTCACGAACATCGCGTGATTACTTATGAATCTGCCAGAGGTCTTGAGGGGTGGGTTGTTGTGTGCTTGGCTCTCGATGAGTTTGTCGATTACAAGAGGAGGAATCCATACATCATAGACACAGCACACGGTTATAGCGGTAATCAAATGCTGCTTGGAATGCAAAGTCGCGAAGAGCAAATTGAAGAGTTGGTAAACGAATGGACAATGATTGCATTGACGAGAGCAATCGACACGGTGATTATTACGCTCGCGAACCCATCATCTCCTTTTGCGCAAAAACTTCTTGGCATCGCCAAACAGTGCGGAGACTTCATCGAGGTTCTCGATGGACAGGAAGCCGGAACCTCGGGTGTTGGGTTTGATTCAGGCGGAGCTAGGGCATACAAAGCAGATGCTGCTACGAAAACAACTTCATCGCATATCGTTACTCTGAGCTCAATTCCAAGCCGCACCGCACCTGCTCCTGAGCGAGTGGAGATTCAACGGAAACCGGCCAGGGTGCAGCAGGTAACTCTTCCAGCTTTACAACCTAAGCCTATTACATCGGTCAATCAGAACCTTCACTCGAACCTCCCCGTGCCAACGCTATGCGCGGAGTCCTCAGTCGCTCGTGATATCTTGGCACGCCCATGGGTTGTTGAGTTCTTCTTCCGCCGGGTGCATGAAGGCAAGCTGTCGTTTGGGGTGCAGCAAACCCACAAGTACACTTGCACAGATGTTGGCGTAGGCCTCAAACAGGAGGTTTCCGACCAGAGAGTGATGATAAGCATGATGGTTCGGCGTGGGCTGGTTGAGATTACTAAGAGGGAACACTATTACGGACATTCGATTAAGAGCAATCTCGAGTACCCGAGCCCTGCTCTGGCATTTTCGTACAGAATTACGGAGAAGGGTATACAACAAGCTCACGAGTGGCTTCGGCAAGTAAATGAAGGGAAATTGAAAATCGGCCAACGGGCCGAATGGATGGCATTCGACTGAATCCTCGCGAGCAACTCTCGGGGCATCCGCTCCCTCGGGTCACCCACGTTAGGTCACCCATAAGTCCAAAATGGCATGATCTGGCAGAAATGAGATGAACTGAGATGATCCTATATCATTGAAAATACGTGGCAGGACTGGGTACTCCCGTTTTCGGGACCAGGGGGTCGGAGGTTCAAATCCTCTCTCCCCGACCATTATTTTCAATCACTTACAGTCAAATACCAGACTTCATTTGCACCATTACTGGTGCTGGGGCGCTAGTTGGGGCGCCAATAGCCCAGACTCAGCGTCTGACTTGAACAGCATTCGGCGCGGTTCTTCTTCCTTCTGTTGGTTTTCCTCGCCATCCTGCTTTTCATCTGACTTCATCACCAGATCAACCACAGCAGACACCGCAGCCGCCCGCTCGTCCCACCACGGTTTGGAGTAGATCTCCGGTTGCAACTTCAGAATGGCCCATGTTGTCGCGCGTAATTTCTGCGCGCGCTCCAGTGCGCCGCATCAGGCTGGCGTGCATGGTGCGGAAGCTCCGGAAGTCAACACCGGGAGCTTCAGTTCCCTAATAATTACCGGAAGGCGTGAGCCACCGCGTCACCATCCCAAGAATCGAGAGCAGCAAGGCCCCCCAGAAGGCTGGCGCAAAGCCACGAACCACGAATCCCCGCACAAAGTGCGAGGCAAACAACAACATCAGTGCGTTGATGACGAGCAGGAAAAGCCCCAGAGTCAGCAGTGAGAGCGGAAATGTCACGATTTTCAGGAATACTCCCAACGTGGCATTCACCAGTCCGATCACCAGCGCCGCGATCAGCGCGGAGCGAAAACCGTCGACCTGAAAGCCAGGCACAACGCGGGAGACCACCAGCAGTAACACGGCATGGATAATCCATCTCACGAGCAATTGAATCATGGCGTTTACGATGCCTTTCCGGTCTGTGCAGTTTTCAACTTGAAGCGAATCCGCTCAATCATGCAGGCCCCTGTGAGGCCTTCTCAATGTCCAGCGCCAAGAGATATTCCTTGAACGCTGGCCCTAAATCTTCGTGCCGCAGTGCGTACTCCACGGTGGCCTTCAGAAAGCCTAGCTTGTCTCCTGCATCATGCCGCTTGCCTTCGAAGACGAAGCCGTAGATCTTTTCGTGCTGCAGGAGTTTCTTCAAAGCGTCGGTCAATTGCAGCTCTCCGCCTGCACCCGGCGTGATGGTCTCAATCATCTCGAAGATGCGCGGCGTAAGCACGTAACGGCCGATGATGGCGAGATTCGACGGAGCCTCTTCGAACTTCGGCTTCTCGACCATGTCCGTGATCTCGTAGAGACGTCCGTTGAATCCCGGGACCGGCTTTGCGTCCAGCACGCCGTAGGCGGAGATCGCCTTACCTTCCACAATCTGGGTCGCAATCACCGAAGCTTGTTTCTCGTCGAACACCTCGATCAACTGCTTCAGGCACGGATTCTCGGGCGAGTCTACAAGGTCATCGGGCAGGATCACTCCAAACGGCTCATTGCCCACCAATCGCTTCGCCATCAAAACCGCATGACCCAGCCCCAATGGCTCCTTTTGCCGAACCGTACTCACGTGCGCCATTCGCGCAACCGACTGCGCGGTCTGCAGCAGCGTGGATTTCTGGCGCTTGGCCAGTGAGTGCTCCAGCTCAAAGCTAATGTCGAAATGATCTTCCATCACGACTTTGCCGCGCCCGGTCACGATGATGATCTCGTCGCAACCCGAGGCAATCGCCTCTTCCACGCCATACTGAATAATCGGCTTGTCGACTATCGGCAACATCTCTTTCGGCATCACCTTGGTCGCTGGGAGAAACCGCGTGCCCATGCCAGCCGCCGGAAATACCGCTTTGCGAACTTTTGCGCTCATCGTCTCACTCGGTACGGCTACGGTCTAAAAATATGATTGTAAGCTCAAGAGGCACTCCATCACACTTCATTCCGGACTCACTTACGTGCGGGCCGGCTCCGCCTCGAATCCTTCCAGCAGTCTGCGCAGCCCATTCAACACCTCGTCGGGCCGCGCCGCCTTCAATGAAAATTTCAAAATCCCCTGCGGCGTAAACACCACGCCCTTGTGCTTGGCCACCAGTTGCATAATCTTCTGCGGATCGGCTTCGGCCGTCTGCGTAAATTTCACGCTCACCTGGTCGCGCTTGCGCTCGATGCTGGCAACGCCCAGTCGCTGGCACTCCAAACGGAGATGCGCGTATTGCAGCAGGTGCTGCACCGCCGCCGGCGGTTCGCCATAACGATCGCGCAACTCGTTGGCCACGTCGCTCAACTGTTTTTCGTCCTCGACCGCCGCCGTACGCTTATAGATGCGCAGCCGCTGATTCTCCTCGCGTATGTACTCGTTCGGGATGCGAATGTTCAGGCCCAGATTCAGTGCCGTGTCCGGTGCCTCCTGCACGTGTTCGCCCTTCAACTCGCGAATCATCTGCTCCAGCATCGTGGTGTACATCTCAAAGCCCACGGCTTCGATATGCCCGCTCTGTTGTCCGCCCAGCAGATTTCCCGCCCCGCGCAGTTCCAGGTCGAGTGCCGCGATTTTGAAGCCCGCGCCGAGGTCGCTGAACTCCTTCAGCGCCGCCAGTCTGCGGCGGGCCAGGTCATTCAGTTCGCGATCCGGCGGCACCAGCAGATAGGCGTACGAGCGCCGGTTCGAGCGTCCAACCCGCCCGCGCAATTGATAGAGTTCGCTCAACCCGTGGCGGTCCGCGCGATTGATAAGGATGGTGTTGCACAGCGGAATATCGAGCCCGTTTTCGATGATCGTGGTGGCTACCAGAATGTCTGCCTCATGCCGCATAAACGCCAGCATGACTTTTTCCAGCTCGCCCTCGCGCATCTGTCCGTGCCCCACCAGGATTCGCGCTTTGGGCGCCAGTTCGCGCAGCTTCGCCGAAATCTCGTAGATCGATTCCACCCGGTTGTGAACAAAATAGACTTGTCCGCCGCGTTCCAGCTCCTGCTCTATCGCAGAGCGAATCAGCTTCTCATCCCAGATCGCAACCACCGTCTGGATCGCAAGGCGGTCGCGGGGCGGCGTTTCGATCACGCTCATGTCGCGCAATCCCAGCATCGACATATGCAGCGTGCGCGGAATCGGCGTTGCCGACATCGTCAGCACATCCACTTCCTTGCGCAAATGTTTGAGCCGCTCCTTATGCCGCACCCCGAAGCGCTGCTCTTCATCGATGATCACCAAGCCAAGGTCGGGGAACTTGATGTCCTTGGAGAGCACCCGGTGCGTGCCCACCAGAATATCCACCTTGCCGTTCCCGACTTTCTCCACGATCTCTTTCTGCTGCTTCGCGGTGCGGAAGCCTGAGATCATCTCGATGTTCACCGGGAACGCCGCGAAGCGGTGCCTGAAGGTCTCATAGTGCTGGAAGGCAAGCACCGTGGTCGGCGCCAGAACCGCCACCTGCTTGCTGTCGTTCACCGCTTTGTAGGCGGCCCGCATCGCCACTTCCGTCTTGCCATAGCCCACGTCGCCGCAGAGCAGGCGATCCATCGGCTGCTGGCCTTCCATGTCGCGCTTGATGTCTTCCACCGCCGCCGTCTGATCTTCGGTCGGATTATATTCAAACGCGTCCTCGAACTCGCGCATGAACTGGCTGTCGGCAGAATATTGAAATCCCTGCGCCGTCTTGCGCTGCGCGTACAGTTTCAGCAGCTCGTCGGCCATGTCCTGCATGGCCTTTTTCACCCGAGCCTTGGTCTTTACCCACTGCTGCGTGCCCAGCCGGTTTAGTACCGTGTGCCCGCCCTCGGCCGAGCGGTACTTCTGCACCAGGTCGAGCCGGGTCAACGGAACGTACAGCCGCGCCCCTTCGGCGTATTCCAGAACCATGAACTCGGCCTTCGAGCCGTCCGCCTGCGGAATCTCGCGCAATCCCTGGTACTGGCCGATGCCGTGTTCTACGTGTACCACGTAGTCGCCCGCCGCCAGATCGCGGAAGTCTGACAAAAATGCTGAGGTCTTTGAGCGCTGCTTCGGCTGCCTTAGCGCGCCCGCCTCCGAGTCGTCGAACAGATCGTTGGCGCCGAACAGCACCAGCTTCGCCTCCGGCAATTCCACTCCTGCCGGGACATACCCATAAATCAGCGTGGTCGCCGCGCTCTCGTCGTTGAAGTAGGTGGCCTCCTCGCTGATGCTCGCCGCCTTGGCCCGCGTGCCCAGACGGTACGGCACCTCGTATTCGTTGAAGAGATCCGCCAGCCGTTCCAACTCGCCCATCGAGCCCGCTGCCAGCACCACGCGCTCACCCGCCGCGGAGAGCTTCTTCACTTCCTCCAGCATCTTTGGCACCGCGCCGTGGAAGCGCGGCGTCGGCCGCGAACTGAACTCCACCAACTCCGCGCCATCGCTTGCCGTCATTCCAAGCCGCTCTACATCCAGCCCTCGGCTCAGTGCCACGCGTTCGCGCCATGCCTCGGGAGCGACGTATAGTTCCTCTGGACGCACCAGGTTTCCCACCCCGCTGCGCTCGTGCGCATCTCCCAGCCGTTGCCACCAGCCATCGTGGTCCTCGGCAAGCTTCTCCGCTTCATCGAGCACCACTGCGGCATCTTCCATCAGGTCGAAGATCGTGTTCTCCGCGCCCGCCAACGGCGCAAAGAACTCCCAGCCTGGAAATACCGTCACTCCACCGGCGCGCGCTGCGTCTTCCAGCGCCTCTTCGCTTCCGCTGACGCGTCTCCCGCTCAACCGCGCGTTGATCGTCGCCAGCAACTCTTCGGTCACCGGAGTTTCCGTCAGCGGCAGCAGCGTGGCCTCTTCCAGGCTCAATGCCGAACGCTGCGTTACCGGATCAAAGCGCCGCAGCGACTCCACTTCGTCGCCGAACAGTTCAATGCGCACCGGTCGTTCCATCTCCGGCGAATACACATCCAGAATCCCGCCGCGTTGCGCATACTCGCCCTGCTGCTCCACGATGTCCGTCTGCCGGTAGCCGACAATGTTCAGGTGCTGCACCAGCTTTTCCACATCCAGCCAATCCCCGCGGCGCACTATGCGGGCCAGATTGCGGTAGTACGCGGCGTCGCGCAGACGAATCGTCGTCGCCGCAAACGGCGCCACCACCAGCGATGCCGTGCCGCTGGCGATCCGCCACAGCGCACGTGCTCGCATCTCCTGAATCTCAGGATGGGGAGACAAATTTTCGAAGGGAAGTACGTCCCGCGCCGGAAGGTACGCCACCGAGTCCGACGTGGCCACGCCCGTCATCTCGCAGAGGCTTTGCAGCAGCGGCAGCAGCTCTTCCGCCGTGCGATTGTCGCTCACCACCACCAGCAGCGGCCTCGCCGAAGCCCGATGCAGCAGAGCGTAGTGCAGCGCCCGCGCCGTCGGAGTCAGTCCGGACACACGAATGCGCCCCGTGCCTCCCTTTAGATGGGTTGCTGCACGCTGAAAACTGGAAGTCGCTTCGGCATCCGCGAGCAACTCACGGACGAACGGTAGGATCATCTCCTCCATTCTATCAGCGCGCATCCATCGCTCAGCGTCAAGTCCAGTCGGCTGCGGGTATGACTAGAAAGGAGCCGCGAGAATAAGCTCCCCCGCTGGCGTTCCCTAATGCCGGACGCATTGAAGAGTTCTGCGTCTCAATGCTATGGCGATGACAATCGGCGCGCAGCCGCCTTGCTTGAGCTCTACTGGGCCTCGTCACTCACTGTATGCCGCGTCCCCGCCACAACCGGAACCACACGCCCACGCAACTGCTCCATCAACTCCCAATCCTTGCGGAAGAAGCCAAGCGTCTCTCGATTCTTCGGTGTCTTGCGCAACTCAGCATCCACTCGCGACAGCATCAGCAGATATCCCGTCCTCGCGTTCGCCGAGTTCACGGTGTTCGCGCTCAGCCCAACCTTCGCCCCAGATCGCCCATCCCGCGGACTCAGCAGCAGCCCTCCCTGCTTGTCCATCGTGACCCAACTCCCGGAGACCGTGCGTTGCGCCACCCTCCGCAAACTCTCCAGATCGCCGCAATAGCCCTGCTTGATAGCGTCGGCCTCATACTGAGTAACGCTGGCCTCATAGCCGGACCATTCTTCCTTGGTGCCCAAGGCTGCTGCCCGAACCGACCGGAGCTCCTGCTGGCGCTCCTTTTCCCGTTCCCGATCTCCCGAGGCGCGAGCCTCCCGCAGCTCCGTCTCCAACCCGGCCACTTCCTCCGTCGGCCGCCGCTGCACTTCCAGCTCCGGATTGAATCTTCCCGTAAGCATGTAGCTGCTGGTAAATATCATCAGTTCGTAGGGACGCAGTACCGCCAGGGGTACGCGCCACCTGTTCGCGCGAAACAGTTCCTCTGTTCCCTTGCGATTATCCCTGCTTACCGGGTACTCGCCAGGAATCTGCGAGAAGCGAACCACGTGAAACTCAAGCTCGGGATGCTTCACCCCATAATGCGCAAAGGACTTTGCGATCGCCTTCGGAGTCGTTATCCAGAAGTCATTGATGTGATCGGGCTTCGCCGCGCCGCGAAAATACGTATTCACAAACATGCGCGCAAAGTCGGCGCAGTTGTCGGTTACTCCATTGAAGTGGCCCACGTTGGCCGCGCGGTTGAATTTGTCCACCAGTGCGCGGTCCTGCTCGGCCGTCGTCTTCAACGAAAACATGTAGATATCGCGAATGAAGGTCGAGGCCACCGATTCGCGCCAGAGAGCATTGGGATTCGTCGCGCAGCTTCCCGTGCACAGGCCTCCCATATATTTCTCGCGGTAACGTTCTTGCAGCAGCCAGCGCACCGTCTGGCTGGCATACAGCGGCCGTGCTGACTCGTCTTCCACTCCATACAGGTACACATTCAGCGGAATCGCGTTCCACTCATACGAGCGGTCTTCTCCAAACGATGGATAGTTGGTGAGCACGACCCCATTCTCGCCCGGCCCGCACATTCTCAACTCCACCGGCGAGACCATGCACACCCCGGACAGATACACCGCCGAGTGTCCAGCGCCCGTCCACTTCGAAGAGCCAACTCGCAGAGCCTCATCCAACATCAGGCCCACCTCGGCGTGCATGGCGCCGCACAGCGCCATCAGCAGCGCCGCAATTGCAATGAATCGAACCAATGATCGTGTATGTTTCTTCATCTTTACTTGAGTCTTTTCGATGCCTTTCACACCAGCTCTTCTTCGACGCCCGTCGAATCGACCTCTGCATCCGGCACGAACCTATTGCGGCACTCTTCTCTGATGCCTGGGAGCACACGCCCTTTTGTCCCGCGCCTCCCAGTTCACGACAGTTCCGCCCCGCCCGGCATGTGACATTGCTCACACTTCCGCGTTTTTGCTATGTTGAAGTGTCGCAAAATCCTATTTTGCGGAGTTGCTCTAATTCTAAAACCCACTCCGCCCCGGTTGGTTTCCGTGTCCAGAAAACTTGATCTCTCGCGTTCCCTCCAGCAGCGTGCTGAAACCTTCTTTCCTGGAGGCGTCAACTCTCCGGTCCGCGCATTTCGCGCCGTTGGCGGCGAGCCACCCATGATCGTCAGCGGCGCCGGCGCGCGCATGACCGACGCCGATGGCAACCGCTATATCGACTACGTGCTCTCCTGGGGCCCCTTGATGCTGGGCCATTGCCCCCCGCAGGTCGTCGAGGCCGTCATCGAAGCCGCCCGCAAGGGCACCAGCTTCGGAGCCTCCACACCTTCCGAGGCCGATCTCGCCGAAGCGGTTATCCAGGCTTTTCCCTCGATGGAAAAAGTGCGCTTCGTCTCCAGTGGCACCGAGGCCACCATGTCGGCCATCCGCCTCGCCCGCGCCGCAACCAACCGCAAGTACATCGTCAAATTCGAAGGCTGCTACCACGGCCACAGCGATGCCCTGCTGGTAAAGGCCGGCTCCGGCGTTGCCACCTTTGGAATTCCAGGCTCGGCCGGAGTCCCCGAAGAATTCGTCAAGTTCACCCTCGCCCTGCCCTATAACGATGTTGCCGCGCTCGAAGAAGCTTTCGAAAAATTCAAGCACCAGATCGCCTGTGTCATCATCGAGCCCGTCGTAGGTAACATGGGTTGCGTTCCGCCAAAGCCCGGCTACCTCGAATCCGTTCGCACTCTCACCCAGCGTGAGGGAAGCCTGCTCATCTTTGACGAAGTGATGACCGGCTTTCGCGTCAGCTATGGTGGCGCACAGGAGCTCTACAATATTAAGCCAGACCTCACCACCTTAGGCAAGGTGATCGGCGGCGGACTCCCCGTCGGTGCCTACGGCGGCCCCGCCGCGCTGATGAACCAGATCTCGCCACTCGGCCCCGTCTATCAGGCCGGAACCCTCAGCGGAAATCCCTTGGCCATGGCCGCCGGACTCGCCATGCTCAAGACTTTGAGCGCGGGCCGCGGCACGATCTACCCCAGCCTCAACGCCCTTGCCGCAAAGCTGGTCGAAGGCGTCTCCCAGGCCGCCCGCGACGCGGGAATCGCTCTCACATCCAACCAGGTCGGCAGCATGTTCACCTGGTTTTTCACCAACCATCCGGTCTTCGACTGGGAGACGGCCGCGCCCTGCAACACCGAACTTTTCGGCCGCTTTCACCGCGGAATGTTGGATTCAGGCGTATGGCTTCCACCTTCGCAGTTTGAAGCTGCCTTCCTCAGCACGGCGCACACCGCCGAGGATATTGACACCACCATCGCCGCCGCCCGCAAGGTCTTTGCCGCACTCCGGGCTTAACCAATTCTGCCTCGGCACTCCCATGCGTCGGCAGTTTAATGCCGCGTCGTGGTGCAATCGCTTCCTACGCCGGGCCGCCACATTCTGGCGGCCCGCGCCTTTTACTGCGGCATGTTTCACTTTCAGGCGTTACCATCGAATAGACACTGAGGTCACCGCATTGGGCTACGTTCAAAATAACCTCAACCCCGGCGAGCGCATTCTGTACACAACACACCTGCACTGGATCGTGCTCTTGCGCTCCATCTTCGTGGAGGCAGTCTTCTCTGCCGCCGGACTCGCCTTGATCATCTGGGATATCGCAGCCAAGCACACCGAGAGTGGCGAAGCTCAGGCTGCGGCCATCGCCGGACTCACCCTGATCCTCTTCGGCAGCCTGATCCTGGCCGTCGCCGTCATCCGCCGCAACGCCACCGAGATGGCCGTCACCAACAAGCGCATCATCATCAAAGTAGGATTCCTAACCAAGCGCACCATCGAGCTTTTCCTCGCCAAGGTGGAGAGCGTCGGCGTCGAACAGACCCTGTTCGGCCGAATGCTGGGTTATGGCAGCATTGCTG
>VFSW01006557.1_pt1 | contig 17079 bp, 14 predicted proteins | sample 5358111 | NCBI WGS metagenome assembly VFSW01 (sample SAMN11554181, study PRJNA540505) | mine drainage metagenome | isolation source: sediment from site ElyBrook_90M | place: USA: Ely Copper Mine, Vershire, VT | collected 2017
CTAGCAGATAGAAGGAGTAAGATAATGGAAACTCATGAATTAACAATAACTTTGCCAGATACCGTTCTTGAAGAGATAAATAGGTATAAAAAACTTTCTCATAAAAAAACTACAGCAGGGGTAGTAAAAGAATTGATTAAATATGCTTTGACGTTACCCCCATATTTCAAATATTTTGATTGGAAAAAAGCTGAAGCTAAAGCTGACAAAGAAATATTGGCAGGAAAAATAAAATCGTTTGATTCTATAGAAGACTTTCTTTCAGATCTCAAGAAATGAAGATCATCCGTACGGATGTTTTCAAAGAAGACTACCAGAAACTCCCTAAAGCTACACAAGAAAAATTTGCAAACAAAATCAACCTTTTTATTGATAATATTTATCATCCTTCGTTAAGGGTCAAAAAGATGAAAGGGCACAAAAACCGGTGGGAAGCAAGTATCGATATGTTTTACAGGTTCACTTTCGAGATTCATTCCGATTATTATCTCCTCAGGCGGATTGGCCCGCACGATTTTGTTTTAAAAAATCCGTAGGAGATAGGCTCAAGGGTCTCCCCATATCATTGAACAGATTTTAAGGAAGTATCGGGGGGCGAAGTAATGGGGTTCGGCTTAAATATTGAGATTCTTGAGTGAGGCGGCGGAGCTTATTCTGCCACATCACCGGAATTAAACCCCGTGGTCCTTTCCGATGCCCAAACGACGATCCATGGTAATTTTAGTTCAAGATCGATTATAAACAGGGCTTACTATTCAATTTGTTAAATCTCTTATATTCCTTTTTGACAAAATCACCAGAGGAATACTTAGCTTCAACTTACCTTTCCCTTTTCTTTTTGAAAAAATCCTTTAGTATCAGGGATGCTTTTCCCTCAAGGATACCGGGTACAACCTCGATCCTGTGGTTCAACCTCTTATCGCTGAACATATCAAACAGCGTTATTGCACCCGCCTTTGCATCGTAAGCACCGAAGATCAGCTGCTTTATTCTTGCATGGACCATTGCACCGGCGCACATCACGCACGGTTCAATCGTAACATATAGACTTGCTCCGGAAAGCCTGTAATTTCCGATCGTCCGTCCTGCCTCCCGTAATGCGAGTATCTCAGCATGGGCAGAAGGGTCATTCATTGCTATGACATTATTATGAGCGCGAGCTACGACAGTATTCCCGATTACAACAACAGCGCCGACAGGTACCTCTCCCTGCTCTTGCGCTGCCCGTGCTTCTTCTAAGGCCATGTTCATATAATAAGAATGTGTATGCATAGTCCGGTTCAGGCGGAAAATACATTTGCAGAATAAGCCGGTACAACGGGTAGCACTCTACCGCTCCGCCGTCTTCATCTTTGTACCATACCTGAGAATACCTTTTACAACTCCGTCCACAATGCTCTCTTCGTACCGTGTTTCTTCGAGCTGGCGTTCTTCAAGCGGGTTTGTCACGAAAGAGGTTTCTATAAGTATGCTCGGCATATTGGCGTGCATAAGGACAAAAAATGGAGCACTCCGCACTCCGAGGTCGGGAGTATCGTAGCCGTCTTTCCTCAGGCTTCTCACCATGTCTTGCTGGATGTCGTTTGCAAAGATCGCGGATTCATTGATCTTTGCCGTTTTCATAAGGTCCTCGAGGATCAATTGCAGGTCGCTTAATTTTTTCGTAGAGGTGGCATTTTCTCTTGCTGCAACGATCATGGACGCCCTGTTGTGTGTCGTACTCAAATAGTAGGTCGTTATACCCTTTGTCCTGCGGCTCAGGCTTGCATTGGCATGGATGGATATGAAGATATCTGCGTTGCTCATATTTGCAATAGCAGTTCTTTCTTCAAGGGGTATGAACACGTCTTTATCCCTCGTCATAATGACTTGAAATCCCATGGCCCTCAATTTATCCGCAAGCATCTTTCCAATTTTCAGTGTTATATTTTTTTCCCTTACTCTGTTTGGGCCGATAGCTCCGGGATCGTGACCTCCGTGTCCGGGATCTATAACGATTTTTTTGACGGAAAGGCCGCTCCGGATCTGCGTTTCCGCAACCGGAACTGCGGGTAGTGTTTGTTTGTTGATAGTTTCATAGTCTTGAATAATCTTTGATATGGAAAGCCCGTTATTTTCTGTCTCTTCCGTCGGTTGAGCCGCTGCAGTTTCCGTCGGTTTTTCCGTCTGAACCGCGGCCGGTACTTCCGCTTTTTTGCCTTTTACGTCTATGATAATTCTGAAAGGATCCTCCAGATTAAAAATGGAGTAATCATCTATATTCCCGACGTCCAGGACAACCCGGGCCGTTTTGCTGTCGAATTGGCCTGCCCGGATCTCTTCGACAATACCGTCTTTTACGGACAACGGGGGCGTATCGCAGGTAAGCATCGTACCTTTCAGATCGATATAGATCCTCTTGCCGGGCATGCTGTCATCGGTCTGTTCAAGCAGGTGGCCCGAGTAAACAACCTCATTCGAGACATTGATTACAACTCGCGTATAATCACCAGCTGACCATACCTTGATACCATTCAGGACGGCGGCTATTTTTTTTACAGGGGTTGGTTGTTTTAACGTTATACTGCCCCCCAATTTTTTTACCCAGATCTTCGCCATGGGAGCAGAATTGCTGTTCGGATAGTTTTCCAGTATCAGTTTATAAAAACGAAGTGCGGTCTCCGTATCGCCCTTTTTTGTCCTGTATATCTCTGCGATCTTAAACAGCGCATCGTCCGCAAGGGTATTGTTTTTATAATGCTGCTGGAGCATTTGAAACGCATCCACCCCTGCGGCAAGATCCTTATCGAGGAATGATCGCGTGTACAGGCTGTTATAAAGGTTGCCTATGTTATAAAGTGCTTTAGGCGCATAACTGCTCTTCGGATAATTTTTATATACCTGTTCGAATTCATTGATAACATGTAACCATATATCCCTGTACTGCTGCTTCTGTTTACTGGAGTTGAGAATGTAGTAGTTTTTTACCGCTGCTGTATACAAATGTTTCGGTGTATTGGTTTTCACTGAACCATGGGCCGGTACAGCCGCAGTCAGGGATATCAGTACAACGGCGAATCCTCTGAGCAGGGTTTGTAGTGCATGCTTGTCTTGAAGAAACAAAATTATTCTTTTTATCTTTGTAGTATTAACCGTGCGATCTCCTGACATGATATACGTCTACAGCCACGCATCAATACCAGAATGGATTATAAGGATAATATCCCCAGGGAGGAAACATCCCGGGGCCGTAATCAAATCCCAGCCCGATGGAGTATGCCGGCAAGGTGCTGGTTTTGACTATGGGCCACAGTTTGATATAGGTAGCATCGATGACCGGGAATACATAGGACATGCTGCCTATGGTTCCCTTTTTAGGCGCTGCAACAGTACCCACAACAGTGACCAGCCTGCCGGGCCTGAACAGGTGTGTTTCGAGGTAACCTTTGTAGGACGCTCGGAACCTTCCGGAGGACTTGTCTCCTTTCACGGGCTTGTAATCGCTGTCGAGCGGCAGTTCCATTATTTCGAGTGAGGTGATGCCGCTGCTCTCATTTACCGAGCGTACAATCTCGCCGCCGGCCATAACGGTTTTCCCCTCATAAGCAGAGGGATCCTTTATGAGCATGCTGAACGTTATGGATTGATCCACGTTCGAGATTACGTTTTCAGGGATCTCTTTTGCGCAACCGGTAACCGTAACCAGCGAGACTGCAAGTAGTATATAACTTATTGCCTTAACCATACTGCCTCCTTGAGTATCCTATAATTATATAACATCTGAAATAAATTTTAAAGCGATAGTTTCCGTGAACCTTAAAGTACATTCCTGTTATATGGTTCGGGTTGATCCCTTTACAGAGTGCGTGATTTCTATTAAACAGATTGTATGAATTTAAAAAATTCCGGCATGAATAAATTGCTGTTTATAATCGTCCTGTCGGTACTGACGATCTTGTTCCATTATATGTACGGCATGTCGCACACAGCCATGCTTGAGGCGGTGCACCGGAGGCTGTGTTATATACCCATTGTCCTTGGCGGACTCTGGTTCGGTGTGTACGGAGGGGTTGCAACAGCAGCGGGCATCTCATTAGCCGTGGTGCCATTTATTTATATGCATCGATCCATGGGCCAAGAATTCATCCCGGGGGAGATTGTGGAGATTATTTTTTATGGCATTATTGGATGGCTTACCGGTATGCTTTCCGATGCACAAAAAAACGAACGTAAACAAAATGATGTTTTGAAAGAACAATTGAGGACATCGGAACGACTGTCGACCATAGGCGAGCTGTTTGCCTATATGATGCATGAGATCAGGAACCCTTTAAGTTCCATCAAAGGTGCAGCCGACATCGTTGCGGACCAATCGGTAAATCCGGAACGGAAGCTTGAATTTGCGGGTTTGTTGAAAAGCGAGATAAGCAGGCTGAACCGTACGCTTGATTCTATGCTTTCCTATACGAGGATGAAGCTTGAACCGGAGGAATGCAATATCAATGCCGAGATCGGCAAAATCATCGGCTTATTAAATGGACAGGCCGAAAAGAATGGTGTAAAGATAAACTTATTCTCCAAAGACGACGTTGTTGTCCGTGTGGACTGTGATAAAATGAGACAGGTATTTATTAACCTTATTCTCAATGCAATAGAAGCCATGCCCAGCGGCGGGAAGCTGGATATCGTAAGCACGGGAACGGACAATACCTACCGGGAGATCCTGTTTAAAGATACGGGCCCGGGCATAAAGCCCGAACAGATAAACAGCCTGTTCAAGCCGCTGTTTACAACAAAAAAAACAGGTTCCGGACTCGGTCTTGCCATTTCAAAGCGTATTGTGGAAGAACATAAAGGCAAACTTCTTGTCCGGAGCGAATTGGGCAGGGGCGCTGTGTTTACGGTGAGGATACCGTGCAACCAATAACTATTCTTGTTGTTGAGGACAACGAGGTCCAGAGGAAGGTCATAGAGTTTAACGTGTCGAGATCGGGCTATACGGCAATAGGTGCCGGCACGGTCAGTGATGCCCTGGAGCTCATGAAGCAGTACAAACCCGCTCTTGTTATAACCGATGTTATGCTGCCGGACGGCGATGGTATTGAGTTGCTGGAAAAACTATTAAGCATAAATCCTGAACTTGCGGTGATAACCATAACAGCCTACGGGACCATACGCATGGCAGTGGATGCAATAAAAAAGGGCGCGCATGATTACATAACAAAACCTTTTGAAAAGGAAGAGCTTTTACTTTCAATACAACAGTCATTAAAAGACAAAGGTACGATACTGCATAACCGCGGTAACCCCGGGTATGGTATTGTCGGCATATCACCTGCAATCCGGGAAATCCTCGATACGATAAAACACATTGCCGATTCGGATGTGCCGGTGCTTATAACCGGAGAATCGGGTACCGGCAAGGAGGTTATGGCACGGGCAATACACAATACCGGCAACAGGCATGACAAGACATTCATGGCGATCAATTGCGCCGCTATCCCTTCCAGCCTGCTTGAGGCAGAACTGTTCGGGTATACGAGGGGTGCATTTACCGGTGCTGTTAAAGACAAGCCCGGCAAATTTACCCGTGCAGACAACGGCACGCTTTTCCTTGATGAAATAGGCAGCATGGACATTACCGTACAGCCGAAGATATTAAGGGTGCTTGAAACAGGGTATGTAGAAAGGCTCGGCGATGTTGAGGGCAAAAAGGTCGATACACGGATTGTATCAGCCACCAACGCGGATCTTCCGGGGTTAATTAAAAAAGGGATATTCCGTGAAGACCTCTATTACCGGCTGAACGTCGTTCATATTCACATCCCACCGCTGCGCGAACGCAGGGAGGACATCAACCCGCTGATCCGGCATTTTTTAAACGAGTATTCCCGTGGTGGAAAACTTGTTATAGGCAATGAAGCAATGGACAGGATCTCGAACCATCCATGGTACGGCAATGTGCGGGAACTGCAGAATTTTATACGCCGTATCGTGGTCATAAAGGGTGACGGAACAATAACAGGGCATGACGTAGAGTCAAACCTGTCCCCGTCCGTTTCTTTGCACGGGCCTGCATCTTCCGGCGTTGATGAATCAATGGATGAGGCTGAAAAACGCATGATCGTCTCTGCCCTGGATAAAGCGGGACAGAACATGTCAAAAGCGGCAAAAATCTTAAAAATACCGAGGCACAAGTTGATCTACCGGTTAAAAAAATATCAGATTGATATGAAAGCCGCTGTCAAAAAAGAATAAAGAAAGGCTTTTCCCGTCCCCTGCATGCCGATAGGATCTCCACGCGATGGAGCGACAGACGCAGTGGACGACAGTATCTTGTTGATCTCTTTTGAGGCCATGTTATAAGCAAGTCATGAAGCGGTTACAGGGCATTTTTATACTTTGCATTCTGATCTTTTTGTTCTTTTTACCCGATATCCTGAAATCAAACTCGGTTTATGCGCCTGCCGATATGATCTACCTGTCAAAGCCGTGGAGCGAATATCAAAGCATAACACCGCACAATGTTCTTCAGGGCGACGGTGTTCTGATGTTTATTCCGTTCAGGTCGTTCTATTACGACCAGATCCAAGCACATCATTTCCCTCTCTGGAACCCTTATATTTACGGAGGGATACCGTTTTTTGCAAACGATCAAAGCGGTGTCCTATCGATATACAATCTTTTAAGTCTTCCATTTTCTTTTGCAAAGGGATTCCTCATCATGGCCATTCTCAAGCTTCTGATAACAGGGCTGGGTGTGTATCTGCTGCTGGATCTGTTCGGGCTCGACATGACCGCGTGCCTTCTGGGCAGTATGGCATGGACGTTCTCAGCGTACATGATCATGTACCTTCATCTCCTTACATCGACAGCTGCGGGCAGTTTTATTCCGTGGTTTTTTTATTTCTTTGAAAGGCTTATCAGATCAATCGATAAGCAATCAAAATCCGGTTACTTAAACATGGTCGGTCTTTCAGCGGTGGTTGGCCTGTCTTTTTTAGCCGGGCATGCTGAAACGACGGCAGTGGGCATCATGGGTCTGCTGATCTACGTCGCCGTAAAGCTTTTGTTCAACAGGAAATACATAATAAAGGGATTCTTTTATACGGCAACAGGCATCGTGCTTGGAACCACCATAGCATCTGTTCAGTTGCTCCCGTTCATCCAGATACTGTTGAACAGTGAGCCGCTGCTATACAGGACCGTCTCATACAACAGTGATATCGTCCGTCCTCTCTATTCTATGGCAATGATGTGGTTTGTTCCTTATATCAACTCCAATGCATCCTACAGTTACCTTTGGGACCATTATCTGAACCATCAAACGTTTGTATATGCGTATATCGGTCTGGCCCCGCTTTTGTTGAGCATCTATACAATGGTGCATGTCAGGAAAACCGGCAGGGATGCAATCCCGTTTATCATAACCGCGATGGCGGCACTGTGCATTACGCTAAATATACCGCCGTTTTCATGGCTTTTAAGACTTCCGTTGTTTGCGGCAGGGGGCAGATGGTATTATTTGCTGGCGGACTTAAGTCTGTCCGTGCTCGCAGGGTTCGGCGTACAGCATATTTTAAATACCGGCGTCCAGCAGAAGCACAAGCATGTGCTGATTACGGCAACCGCGGTGCTTTTCATGCTTTTGATGATACTGTATCTTATCGTACGGTTTCATACACCGTGGATCGCCCTCTTGCTCGATGGAGTGCGGATGCTCAAATGGCTGGTGCATACAAGCCTCCGGCCGGCTGTCTCGGTATTTTTTATGACCCAATTCTTCATAGCCCTTGTCTTTATTGCAGGTGCACTCTTTTTCCTGATAAAAGCCAGGACAACCCCTAAGATTGCAATTTTAGGCCTTGTCCTCCTTACCGTGACGGATCTTTTTACATTTGGAATAAATTACAATCCCGATCCATCCGCAGATGATTTGAAACCAACAACCCCTCTTATCCAAAAACTAAAGGAACTCAATACATCCGATTATACATTCTATGCCGGTGATGACCTCATGGTACCGAATCTCAATATGAATTACGGTATAAGGGATTTCAGCGGATACGACATAACAGTTTCGCTGATGTACCAGAGGTTCCTCTTTGTCTTGTTCCCCGGCAGCGCGCCGGTACTCGGGAATAACGGCAGCGATCCGCGATCAAGACCCGACATACCTCCGGATCTTGTGATCGCAAGCATTGCAGGCATAAAATATCTTGTTTTCCCGTCATCGACCAGTGCCGATAATGCGGGTTACAAAATGGTACAGTGTTTCAGGGACACCTGTTTATGGGAAAACCAGGATGCAAAGCCTGTCGTATATCTTGCGGACAGTATTACACCGGTCATGAATGATAAAGAGGCACTGGGTATATTATCCATGCATAATCCGGCGCTTCTGCACACCTCTCTGGTAACAGGTATTGACGAGACCGGCTCATTGAACAATGCAAAGATTCGATTGACGAGGATAAAGGATATGCCGGGAGAACATGTTGTAAAGGTCGATGCCGGGAGTAACGGCTTTCTTGTCATCAACGAACCGTACTATCCCGGCTGGCACGCATTTATAGATGGCAAGGAAGCCGAACTGTACCATGTGAATTACCTGTTTCAAGGCATAAAACTGCCCATGGGCAGTTACACGGTTAAGGTTATCTATGCACCCCGCATGTTTTATATCGGACTGATCATATCCGCTATAACCATAGTTTTCATGGCAGGGGTGGTTGTAATAAAGCTCCTGTTCACGGTATGACTGCAGTGCAGGAGTGCGCAAGGGTCCGTAAAAAAGATGAGTAATCGTACCGGGCTGTTGTGTCCGTGAAGATCGCAAAACGATCGTCATACGGGAACTGCTGAAGCAGCCGTAACCTCCGGGGAAATGCCTATCCCTTCCCTGCGGATCCGAACACCTCTATCCTGTTCAGGACCATGGCCTTCACCGCCTGACGCGTAGGGCCGAGTATCTTCCTGAGATCAAACTCTTCGGGGTGCTTTCCCAGCTCTTCCCGTATGCTCGCCGTAAAGGAGAGCCTGAGATCGGTATCCGTGTTGACCTTGCATATGCCCCTTTTGATCGCCTGTTTCATGATATCATCGGGCACGCCAGCAGTGCCCTTGATCGCCGCACCGTAGGTGTTTGCCTTTTTGACAATGTCAGCAGGCACACTTGATGCCCCGTGCAGTACCAGCGGTATGCGGGTCAGGCTTGCGACCCGATCGAGTCTTTCCATGTCAAGTCTTGGTGTGCCTTTGAATTTGAACGCACCGTGCGACGTACCGATTGCAGGTGCGAATGCATCAACGCCGGTCTCCCTGACGAACGTTCCTGCCTGATCCGGGTCAACGAGCGTAGCCTCGGCCTCACCCACCTTTACCTTGTCTTCTATACCCTGCAGCTGTCCGAGTTCAGCCTCGACAGAGACGTCTACCATGTGTGCAATGCGGACGACCCCTTTTGTCGCGGACAGGTTTTCTTCGTACGGTTTGTCCGAGGCATCCATCATAACGGATGTGTAGCCGTGCCTGATTGCAAGCATCACGGTCTCGAGATGCTTGCCGTGATCAAGATGGAGCACCACGTCTATACCGGCCGTTTCTGCTGCTGTCTTTGCCAGTGCAGCGAGGTACCCGATGCCCGCGTATTCTATTGCACCCTCTGTGGTCTGGAGTATCACGGGAGCGTGTGCTTCAAGAGCAGCATCCATGATGCCCTGAAGTGCCTCCATATTGACAAAGTTGAATGCGCCGACAGCATAGCCCTGTTCTTTTGCCTTCAATAATACCCTGTTCAGGCTAACAAGTCCCATAATTCCTCCTGCTTCCCAACTACGAAATCCTGACAGCTAAATTCTAAACATGTTTGTTTAACACCGGCACCTGTGCGGGCTGCGGCTCAATGATAATGGTGTGCTGTCCGCTCTGCCCGTGCCAAGGTATCAATACCCGCTGCGAATAGGGGTCTATGGTAACGTCGATCTGGTTCCCGTCGAGCAAGACGATGAATCCATCCGGATAGGTGTGGTGGGGGATATACGCAAGCGGTGCACCTTCACCGCCGTTTGCCTTGAACGTAACGGTCAGGGTGTTGGTGGTATAATCAAAAACATTGCTGACAAACCTCCCGGGCACTGCCAGCAGGTACGGCTTTGCCAGGGCGTCGAGCCCGGGCTGGGATGCGGTAAACCCGTTTACCGTATAGTCCCAGCTATAGCATCCCCATGAGTCTGCTGCACTGTCTCCAAAGTCCGTCCAGCTCCAGAACGCATTGCCCATGAACCTCTCGTCGGCGAGCTCTAAGATGACCGTCACATAGGGAATTGGATTATTTATCTGATGCAGGTTCGTGCCCCATTCATCCAGCACCGGCACAGCCCCATAGGATTGTGCCTCTGCTAGGGCCGAATTAAACGTGACGGTCAATGCCGTAAACCAATCACTGTAGGTTGAGAAGTTCAGCCCGGCCAGTCCCGGGTATAAATGGAAAGCATAGACGGAGTTTTTGTCAGGAAACGGAGAAGTACGCAGGGGATACTCGAGCGAGAAGTTGCGCGTCATTACCTCGGGCTCAAGCCAGAACAGGTGATTTTTATCGACCTTTCGCAGCGCCTGGGACGCTTTTACATGAAAGTCGTCAAGTAATTGGAGTCCGTTGGGTGTTAGCATCGCAACAGGCTCATTCATATCTTCGTAACCGATAACCGCCGGGTTGTTTGCATACCGTGATGCAACGAGCTGCCATACCGGCATGAAGCGGTCCTGAATATTATCGACATTTTCCCAGAAGGAATTGAACGCAGCGAGCACCGGTGCGGACGTGCGCCTCGCGTTCAGATCGTAGCACGGGCAGGAAAGGTTCGGGCCCTGAGCTATGGGGCCGCTGAGCAGGGTGGTCGGTGTAGGTATGATTGCCCACAGCGGTGCACCGTCCTCTCCGATCTCTTTCGAATACGCGTCCTCATGGTAGTCGATGAGCACATAGATACCGGCATTCTGTGCACTCTTCAGAACACTGTCCAGCAGTGCAAGGTCGGCATAATTGAACGTACCCTCCGTCGGCTCAAGCCCGCTCCAGTTGATTGCGAGGCGGATGAAGTTGAACCCGAGATGGACCATCTGCTGTATCTGGGCATCGGTAAAACTGGCTAGGTCTTCGTTGCGCGTCCGTCCGTCGCAGAAGGTTACGTCAAAAAGGTTCTCGAATTTCGCATTGACACCGTGTAAAAGTATCTGCCTTCCGTACTGATCGACGAGTACGCCGTTGTCTTCTTTGATCCAGCTCAGGGTTTTTGTTGTCGGGGGTTGTAATGAAGCAGAGGTCTTTCCCGGTGAACATGAAATCATGGGGAGCATGATCGTTGCTAAAACAAGAGCAAATAACAGCATTGCGCTACGGTATCTGTTCATTCTTCTTCTCCTTAATCAGGGGTAATTATAGATCCTGCGAACATGAAAACATTTCTCCAATACATATACCAACCGCCGGATAAGTCAATCCTGTTTAAACGTGGGACTCCTTCAGCCGCTTGATATGAAAACGGGAATATTGTAGAATTCATTTCAAAGGAGAAAAACATGGGAATGATGAAGGATTTCAAAGAATTCGCAGTGAGGGGGAACGTTATTGATATGGCTGTGGGTATTGTTATCGGCGCAGCATTCGGCAAGATAGTTACTTCCTTGGTGAGTGATGTCATCATGCCGCCGATAGGCTTGCTTATCGGTAACGTGGATTTCTCCAAGCTGGCTGTCACACTCAAAGCCCCGATAGCAGGGGTAGCTCCGGTAACCATAAAGTACGGGGCATTTATCAACACGGTTGTGGACTTCTTGATTGTAGCGTTCGCTATCTTCCTGGTTATCAAGCAGATTAACCGGTTCACGAAAAAACAAGCACCACTTCCAATCTCGACCAAGGAATGCCCCAAATGTTTTACCAACATTCCGGTGAGGGCCACCCGCTGCCCGAATTGTACTTCAGAGCTGTAAGCGGCCTCTCCTTGTACGGACATGGCCTGCCCCGTTAGAAGCTTAACCGTACAAAGACATTACAAAGCGTACAAAATTGATATAAATATATTTCTACCGGCGCTTGCTTGACACGGTGGAAACACTACATAACATTTAAATCAGAAGAGGGGGTGCGTATGAATAAGACCATTATAGAAATACTGGAGCATGAAGGACCCGCGAGTTTTACCACAGCAGGACCCGGAGGGCCCCATATGGCTGCAACATGGAACAGCTATATAGAAGTTGCCACAGACTCCTCCATCATCATACCTGTGGGCAGCCTGGAGAAGACGGAAGAAAATATAAAGGCCGGGAGCAAACTTCAGATGATCGTCGCAAGCAAGGATGTCAAGGGGACCATGGGGCCGGGTGCCGGCTTTTTGTTGAAGGGCACGGCAGAGTTTAAAAAAACGGGCATAGATCTCGAGCGTACAAAGTCCCGCTTCCCGTGGGCAAGAGCGATCATGATCTTTACCGTTGAAGAGGAGAAACAGCTTATATAGAGGCAGGGATGGTCTGCGCTTGTCTTAATAAATCCTCGTCTTTGGAGGGGGAAAACAGGGCTGCCTGATTATTGATTCACGTGTCCTATGGAATGCTGATCCTGCCGTATTCACCGTCATAACCGGGTGCGATGCTCACCCTTCCGTTTCTTACCTTCAGGATCCCCTTCAGAACGTCCTCCGGGAGCATTTGTTTTAATTCCTGTGCAGGTATATCCTGCAAAACTTCAAGCTCCGGTATGCCTCTGTCGATTACAACCCCGGCATACAGTTTATTTACCTTTACCGTATTTACACCGACATCCAATACGTCCGCTATGATCTCTTTGAGTGGTATAAGGTGCCGGAACGGTATTGCATTGTCCGGGACAACACCGTCTTTCCGTGTTGCCAGATTATCGACCCGGTTCAAAACGCCTATGGTCAGCGGCTTTTTGCAGACAGGACACAATCCTTTGTGTTGATGGGTTTGTTCCGGTGAAAAACTGATCTTGCAGTTGCGGTGTCCGTCAAAGTGGTACTTACCCTCTTCAGGGAAAAACTCAATGGTAGAGAGGAAGCGTTTCTTGTCCTTGGATTTTATGGCCGAGGTTATGTCGTCGTACTGCATCGTGCACTCGAACACATTCGCTTCCCTGCCGAGTTTCTCCGGAGAATGTGCATCCGAGTTTGAGATGAGTGTGATCCTGTCGAGTGCTTCGAGCCTCCAGTTCATGGGAGGATCGGATGAAAGCCCGGTCTCGATGGCATGAATATGCCCTGCCTGTTCTTCGAAGCATTCTTCGATCGAATCAAAGCCCGAGATCGAGCCAAAGACGGAGTACCATGGTGTCCATGCGTGTGCGGGAATGACCATGCACCTGTCGGACGCATCCATGACAAGTTTGACGAGGTCTTTTGCATTGAATCCGAATATGGGCCTTCCGTCGTAATCGAGCCTGCCGAATTTTGAAAGTGCTTTGTTGATCTTGTCAACTGCCTCGAACGAGGGGGCAGTGAGTATGTTGTGGATCCGTCTTGTTTTGCCCTTGTACGAGTAGATGTTGCTGATCTCGGACGTCAGCATGAAGTGGACGCCGTTTTTTGAGCCCTTCAACGCGAAAAGCCCGTCATTCGCAGGGGCAAGCTTTTGTTTGAGTTCCTTAAGGTAGGTCGGATGGGTAAAGTCACCGGTACCCACGAGGTTTATGCCCTTGCGGTGCGACCACAGGGCAATGCTGTCCGCATCCATGCCCTTGCTTGTCGCCCTGCTGTATTTGGAATGAACGTGCAGATCAGCTATTATCCGCATGGAGTCAATCCTACGATCCGCCTACTGAACGACTTAAACGGTTCAAGGCGCGCGTAGTCCTCTGTAAATCGGTCATTGCGAGGAATGAAATGACGAAGCAATCTACAGGCAGAGGGATTGCTTCTACGCCAAAGGCGTATCGCAATGACAGGCAATACTGTTGCATTTGCCGGGTTAATCTTATACATCCTCATATCCGTATATTGATCCGCTCGCCGCACTTGTCGCAGCGGTCGTCCTTCAGTCCCTTGATCCTCACGGTATACCCAACCCTTTCGATAAGGGTGTTCTTGCACTTCGGACAGTAGGTGCTGTCTGTTTTGCTGTCTATCACATTGCCCACATACACGTAGTTGAGCTTCTTGCAGGCATAGTTGTAGGCGAATTCGAGTACCTCAACGGGCGTCGGCGGCGCATCGAGCTTATAGCTGGGAAAATAGCGGGAGAAATGGAGGATCGTATCCCTGCCAAGGGACGCAACATAATCCACAAGCCTTTTTATCTGGTCCTCCGATGTGTTGTAGCCGGTGACCAGCAGGTTTGTGAGCTCCACGTGCACGCCCTTTTTCAGGGCATACTCAATGGTATGTTTTACCGGGTCAAGCCTGCCCTTGCACAGTCTCTTGTAGAAATCATCGTCAATGGCCTTGAGGTCTACGTTCATCGCATCGATGTAGGGGATAATGTCCTCAAGCGGCTTCGGGTTGACGAACCCGTTCGAAACAAGCACGTTCATCATACCTTTTTCATGGAAAAACTTTGCCGTATCATACACGAACTCAAACCAGATAAACGGTTCGTTATAGGTGCAGGCAAGGCCTATGGAGTCCATCTGTTTTGCCTGCTCAAAGAGTTGTTCCTTTGTTGTTTCGTGGGTAGGCACCTCGCCTTCGACAAGCTCCCAGTTCTGGCAGAACATGCAGTTGAAACTGCACCCGATGGTCCCGACGGACAGGATGGATGAGCCGGGATAGAAGTGATACAGGGGTTTTTTTTCTATGGGGTCGAGATTCATGGCGCTGATCGTGTTGTAGGTCTCTGCAATAAGCACGCCGTCCTTATTGCTCCGTATCCCGCAGACGCCCCTGTGCCCCTGCGCTATCAGACAATTATACGGACACAGCTCGCACCTGACCCTGTTGTCCTTTTCCTTGACCGAATACTGAGCAGGTATCTTCATGGTTCGCCCTCCCTTTTGAATTGATACCATAACGTATCAGTCCATTTCCACAAAAATCAGGCAGCGGGGAATACCGCTGCCTGAAAAGGCCTGCTCTATGAAAGGCTGGATAACGCCCTATCAGAGGTTCCCGCTGCCCTGTAGCTGCGGACTGGCATAAGGGCTTATCCATTCCTGCTCTTGTTTAATACTTACTAATCAAAGCCGAGATTTCCGCCGCCCGGGAACTGCGGGCCTGTATAAGGCCAGTATTCCGGTCCCTGTGTCACGCCCACGATCTCTGTCACTGTGCCCCCATTCGAGGCATAAGAGTTGTTGCCATAAACATTCGTGACCCATACATCGCCCAGAGCGTCTATGGTCAGACCGCCGGGTAAAAAGCCTACAGTATAGGTTGCGATGGTTATGCCGTCAGGGCTGAGCTCTGTTACCGTACCCGGGCTGTTATGGTTAGGATCATTACCATAAAGATTCACGACCCATATATTGCCGGATGCGTCTATGGCAACACCTTCAGGAGAGATTCCCACAGTAAACGGTCCCCCGATGATCGTGCCCGTGGGGCTGAGCTCGGACACCGTGTTGTCGCCCTCATTCGTGACCCAGATATTGCCTGATGGTGCTATGGCAATACCATTGGGCTTGTTTCCGACAGTTACGGATGTTATGGTTGTGCCCGTGGGGCTGAGCTCGGATACCGTGGTATCGCCCTCATTTGCTACCCAGACATTGCCTGATGCATCTATGGCAATACCATTTGGTCCGGTTCCGACTGTCACGGTTGTTATGGTAGTACCCGTGGGACTTAATTCGGATACCGTGCTGTCCTTATAATTCGTCACCCAGACATTGCCTGATGCGTCTATGGCTATACATTCGGGACCGTTTCCGGCAGTGGCCGTTGTTATGAGCGTACCTGCGGAATTGAGCTCGGACACCGTGGTACCTCCATAATTCGCTACCCAGACATTGCCTGCTGCATCTATGGCCGTGCCCCAGGGATCTGATCCTACAGGGAACGTCCCGCCCATGGTCGTACCCGTTAGACTGAGCTCGGATACCGCATAATTGTAATCATCCGCGACCCAGACGTTGCCTGATGCGTCTATGGCAACGCCCCCCGGACCGTAGCCCGCAGGAAAGGTATTGATAATGAGCTGCGTGACCGTACTTAATATCGTTGTGCCGGTAACGCTTGTTGAGCCGTTATCAACGGTCACTGTTATGGAGCCGGCTGCATTATACGCCGTCGGTGCCGTAATCGTTGCGGTCATGCCGTAGCCCGTAACCTTCCAGCCGTTTGATGCTGCCCAGGTGTAGGTCAGGGTGCCTCCGTTCGAGTCGTACGCATTGACGACCGCCAGTGCCGTCCTGTTGGGAATCAGCGGGTTTGGTGTTGCGCTGAGGCTGCTGATGACAAGGTCAGGCCCGCCGGTGACACCCTGTTGGCCAGCAGACCCCTGCCGGCCCTGCGGACCCGTTGCCCCGTTCTTTCCCGCACATCCCGCGAGCAACAGCATTATTAATGAAAAGGACAAATATGTCCTGATATACGTTTTCATGACTGCTCCTTTTTAGAAGTTTCCGCCGCCAGGAAACTGCGGACCTGTGTAAGGCCAGTACTCCGGGCCCTGTGTTACGCCGACTATCTCTGTTACCGTACCACCGCTCGAACCGTAAGAGTCATTGCCGTAATAATTCACGACCCAGACATCGCCCAGTGCGTCAATGGCTATGCTGTAGGGATCAAAGCCCGTACTGTAGCTTGCCATGATTGTGCCGTCAGGGCTGAGTTCGGTTACCGTGCCAGGGCTGTGAAAATTCGGATCATTGCCATATTCATTCACGACCCAGACATTGCCGGATGCGTCTATGGCTATACCTACAGGATAAATCCCGACAGTCACGGTTGTTATGGTTGTGCCCGTGGGGCTTAATTCGGATACCGTGTGGGCGCCGCCCTCATTCGCGACCCAGATGTTGCCTGAGGGCGCTATGGCTATACCGTAAGGCGAGTTTCCGACAGTCGCGGTTGTTATGGTTGTGCCCGTGGGGCTGAGCTCGGACACCGTTTTGCTGCCGCTATTCGTGACCCAGATATTGCCTGA
>VFSW01006558.1_pt1 | contig 17078 bp, 10 predicted proteins | sample 5358111 | NCBI WGS metagenome assembly VFSW01 (sample SAMN11554181, study PRJNA540505) | mine drainage metagenome | isolation source: sediment from site ElyBrook_90M | place: USA: Ely Copper Mine, Vershire, VT | collected 2017
ACGCGGGGGCGGTGGGCGGTGCGGTTTCGGCCTGGCCGCTTGGCTTGGCCTGCTCGAGCAGCTCACGCAGCTGCTTCATGCGCGTCGCGTCGTCGATCGTCCCGGCCTTGCTCAGGTCGAACGTCAGCATGGGGAGCTGCCCGGAGTTGTAGGTCGGCAGCTTGCCGTCCCAGTGCTCGAGGGCGCGGTACTGCAGGACCGTCGGCGTGGTTGACAGCCGGATGATCTCGTTGGCCTGCGCCTCGGCGCGCGCCTTGATCAGCAGCGCGTCGGCCTCGCCCTGTGCTTTCTGGCGTGCGGCCTCGGCGCCCCCATGCGCCTGCGTGATGGCTTGCTCGGCCTCGGCTTGCACCTGCGCGACCCGGTTGCGGCTCTCGAGCGCCTTCTGCGTGGCCTCCATGGCACGGTTGATGGCATCCATCACGTTCTGCGGTAGGCGCAGTGTGCCGTTGATGGTCAGCTGGTCGATGACGATCCCGTCCTTGCCGAAGACGTCGCGGCATTTCTGCGTGACCTCTGAGAGCATCTTGCTCTTGCCGGCACCGTAGATGTCCTGCACCGGTAGCTTCGAGGCCACGTCGTTGAACGCCTCGCGTACCGTGTTGTGCATGTAGCCGTCCGAGAGCTTCTCGAGGTCGTTCAGCCGGAATCGCCCGTAGAGCTTCGGCGCGAGGCTGGGCTCGATGTGGAAGCTCAGGCCGATGTCGGCGTTGACGTTGACGCCCTCGGCCGAGCTGAAGGTGATCGACTCGTCGTAGGGCTTGCCCTCGTGCGCCGACTGCGTCCACACCACGTTCTGAACGCTCGTGGGAAAAAGGACGATCTGTTCGGTGAGCGGGTTGTAGACGACCCAGCCGGTGACGACGGGCATGTCCTGGATGCCACGGTCGCTGCCCGCGAGCTTCACGCGGATGCCGACGTGCCCGGCGTCGACCCGCGTGGTCGTCGAGCAGCCGGCGTACATGACGACGATCGCGACGGCCGCGAGGACCAAGAGCCGGCGCAGGCCGCGTCCCGCGCTCGCGGAGTCGAAGGAGACCATGCGCGCCATGGGGACAGCAGTAGCAGCACGCGGGAGGGAACGAAACAGGGGCGACCAGACGTGGTATGAACCACCGGCGCGATGGAACGACGACGCATTTCCACCGGCGCGCCGTGGGAGAAGCGCTTCGGGTACTGCCGGGCCGTCCGGGCGGGTGCCTGGGTCTGCGTGAGCGGGACGGCGCCCCTCGAACCGGACGGCTCCACGCACGCGCCGGGCGACATGTACTCGCAAGCGCGGCGTTGTCTGGAGATCGCGCTGAAGGCGATGCAGCAGCTGGGGGCAGAGCCGCGGCACGTCGTGCGCACTCGCATGTTCGTCACCGACATCACGCGGGCCGAGGAGGTCGGACGGGCTCACGGCGAGGTCTTCGGGGCGGCGCCTCCCGCCACGTCGATGGTCGAGGTCCGCGCCCTCATCGACACCGACATGCTCGTCGAGATCGAGGTCGACGCGCTGGTCGAGTGACGCTACGGATGGGCGGCCGATGCGTCCCGTGGCCGCCGCGTACATCGCTCTCTCCGTCATCCTGACGGGAGCTTGCGGGTACTTCGCCTTCCTCTCGAAGTACTCCGGCAGCTTGACCTTCTGGGCTCTCGCTGGCGGGCCCACGGTCTTGCTCGCCGCCGTGGCGGCGGAGTGGGCGCGTCGCGAGGAACTCCTGCGAGACTGGGTGAGACCTCGCGCGGGGGACGTCACGGCGGGAGTGCTCGGTGCCGTGCTGCTGGTGGGCGTGGCATGGGGCTTCTCTCGCGTCGTCACGCCCGTCGGCTCCCCCCGCGAGATCTGGCTGGCGACACTCTACGGGCAGATCGGCAACCCGCTGGTGCTCCGGGAACACGGGGTCGGTGTTGCGATCGCCATCCTGGTGGCGTCCCTCGCCGAGGAGATCGTCTGGCGCGGCATGGTCACCCAGCTGCTGGCGGACCGGATCGGCTCGCGCACCGCGTGGATCGGGTCCGCCGCTCTGTACGCGCTCGCCATGGTGCCGACGGCGTGGTCGCTCGGTGCGGGCGACTCGCTCGATCCCGTGCTCGTGGTCGCAGGGTTCGGTGCGGGGCTGTTGTGGGGCTTCATGGCGCGCTCGTTCGGTCGTCTGACGCCGGGCATCCTCGCGCACGCGGCGTTCGACTGGGCGATCATCATGATGTTCCCGCTCTGGGGCCCGAGCTAGGCGCGTGCCCACCGTCGCCGAGCTCCGGTCGAGGCTCGCCGACGCCTACCCGGCGCTCGCGCGCTCGCTCGATCTCTTCCCGGAGGATCTCGCGGCCCTCGCGCGCGGCACGCGTCAGGCGCGCGATCTGCGCAGCTACCGCCGCCTCGCCGCGGCGGCGCTCGGCGACGACCTGCGCAGGGGTTTGCGTCGCTTCGCCGCCCGGGAGCGGTTGCGCATCGCCGCGCGCGAGCTGCTTGCGCACCCTGGGCAGGACGTCGACGTCACCGCCCGCGAGCTGTCGGACCTGGCCGACGTGTGCTGCGAGGCGGCCCTGGGAGAGGCGCTCCGCTGGGCCGAGGCGCGCTTCGGCGCCCCGATCGCGGCAGGGGGCGCGCCGTGCCCGTTCGTCATCGTGGGCATGGGAAAGCTGGGAGGGCGCGAGCTCAACGCCGGCAGCGACATCGACCTGATGCTGTTTTACGAGACGGACGACGGCGGGGCCGGCGACATGTCGCTGCACGAGCACTTCACGCGCGTCGCGCAGCGCTTCGTGGCCACGCTCGACGACAGCACCGAGGATGGCGTGGTCTGGCGCGTCGACCTGCGGCTGCGGCCGGAGGGGACGCGCGGGCCGCTCGTCAACGCTCTGGCGGCCGCCGAGCGGTACTACGAGACGTGGGGCCGCACCTGGGAGCGCGCCGCGCTCGTTCGAGCCAGGCCCGTCGCGGGAGACGTGCGCTTCGGCGCGCGGCTGCTCGAGGCGCTCGCGCCCTTCGTGTGGCGTCGGTCCGTGGATCCACGCGTCGTCGAGGCGATGACCGCGATGCTGGCGCGTGCGCGCGTCGAGGCCGGCGACGCGGAGCGCGACGACCTGAAGATCGGTCCCGGCGGCATCCGCGAGGTGGAGTTCTTCACGCAGGCGCTGCAGCTGGTGTGGGGGGGGCGCGACGCTCGCGTGCGCGCCGCGAACACGCTCGATGGGCTGCGGAGGTTGCGGGCGCGGGGGTTCGTCACCGAGCGAGAGGAGACCGAGCTGTCGGATGCGTACTTGTTCCTGCGCAGGCTGGAGCACCGCATCCAGTTCGCGACGGGCCTGCAGACGCACGCGCTGCCTTCGAACCGCGACATCCGGACCGGGGTCGCGCGTTCGCTCGGATACTCCGATGCACCCGCGCTCGAGCGCGCGCTCGAGCACGTGCGCGCGACCGTGTCCGCACGCTTCGCCTCCCTCGGCCAGGCGCCTGCGAGCGATGACGGAGGGCTGGAGCGCCTTGCCGCGGCGCTCGATGCGCGGGACGAAGCGGCCGTCGCCACCGCGGCCGGCTCGACCTTCGGCGGTTGGGCTTCTACGGACCTTCCTCGCCACCTGCTGACGCTCGCGCGGCGCCCCGACGGTCCGCTCGGCTCGGCGACTCGCGACCGCGAGCCGGAGCTCGTGAGTGTCCTGCTCCACGCCCTCGCCGATGCCGCCGACCCCGAGCAGGCCGCGCGCCTCCTTGCGACGTTCTTCGCCCGCCTCGCAACGCCGGGTGTCTACCTGCGCGCGCTCGCCGACGACCCACACCTCGTGCGCGCGCTCGCCTCGCTGCTGGGGGCGAGCGCGTTCCTGGGAGAGGCGCTTGCCGGTCACCCGGATCTGGTCGACCGCGTCGTCTACGCCCGCGGCTTGCCGACGGCCGACGTCGTCCGCGTGCAGCTCGACGAGGAGATTGCCGCGCGCGGTCCTGACCCCGACGTGGATACCTTCGGCGGGACCCTTCGCCGCGCCACGCGGCGCGTGACGTTCGAGGGCGGCCTCGCCGATCTCGCCGGCGACATGACCGTGCGCGACGTCGCGCACGTGCTCACGGGGCTGGCCGATGCGACGCTGCAGCACGCGATGCGCTACGCGATGCGCGAGCGCGGCGGAGGCGACCTGCGCGGCCTTTCCCTGGTGGGAATGGGCAAGCTGGGCGGGCGCGAGCTCGGTTACGGGTCCGATCTCGACCTGCTCTTCGTCTACGAGGCGGCGGTCGGCGACGACGAGACGGCAGAGCGATTCGCCCGCATCGCCCAGCGCGTGTTGCGGCTCGTGGGAACGTCACACGGCGAAGGCACCGGCTACGAGCTCGACACGCGCTTGCGCCCGTCGGGCAGCCACGGCCTGCTCGTCGTGTCGCTGGAGGCCTTTGCGCGCTACCAGGCCGAGCAGGCCGAGGCGTGGGAGCGCCAGGCCCTGGTCAAGGCGCGCGCTTGCGCCGGAGACGCCGACCTGGGCGAGCGCGTGACCGCCGTGGCGCGCGCAGCGGCCTACGAACGCGGCGCGCCCGCGGCAGACCGCATGCACCACCTGCGCATGCGCATGGAGCGAGAGCTCGGCCGCGAGCGTCTCGACCGCACGCCGGGTCGCTACGACGTCAAGGTGGGCCGCGGAGGCATCGTGGACATCGAGTTCGCCACGCAGTGGCTCCAGATGCGTCACGGCGCCGATCCTCGCGTACGCACCACGGAGACCGAGGTCGCGCTCGCCGCCCTCGACTCGTGCGGCTACCTCGATGGGACCGTGGCCGACGCGCTGCGCGAGGGGTGGCGCTTTCTTCGGCGCCTCGAACAGCGCCTGCGAATCGCGCACGGCACGAGCGTGACCCTGCTCGAGCAAGGGGCCCCGGGTCTGGCCGTGCTCTCTCGGCGCATGGGCATGCACGACAGCCTGCGCGCGTCGGCCGAGACGCTGCTGCTGGAGCGATACCTCGCCGTCACGCGCGACGTGCGCGGGGCCTATCTCCGGGTCGTGGGACTGGAAAGCGCCGGCCCGGCCCAATGAATCGACGTTGCCGAGCGTATGATCCTACAGATGCGCTCGAGTGCCTGGCTTGCGACTGCGGGGCTGCTGGCGGCTTGCAACCACGAGGCGCCTGCGCCTCTCGTGGCGTCGCGCACGCCCGAGGCGCTACGGGCGCCCGGCCCCCCCTCTCCGCAGGCGCCGCCGCAGTACCTCGTGGGTGATCCCGCGCGCGTGTCGGCGCTCACGCTGATGCCCCTCGGGCCGGACGAGAGCGGCGTGATCATCGAAGGGTTCCGGTTCGCGCTGCGAGCCGGCGCCGCGCGCGCCGCACGGGACGTCGCGGACACCCCCATTCAGTCAGGCTGGCGCGTCCCGGCGAGACTGGGCGGTGGGTTCCTGTTCAGGACCCGGAACGCGCTGTACGCGAGCGAGACCTTCGACGGTCTGCTCCGCCCGGTCGTCGCCCTTCCGTCCGAGGTGATCCAGGTGTCGTTCGGACCCTCCGCGACGCTGGTTCGCGCCGACACCGGCGAGCGGTGGATGATTGACCTGGCCACCGGCAAGCGGCTGCCGATCGCACCGCCGGGGCTCCTCGATGTCGCTGCACTCGATGATGGCCGTGCGGCCGCGTTGGTGGAGGGTGGCGTGCTGGTCGTGTCGAGCGACGCCGGCGCCCACTGGGTAGACGTTTCCCAGAGGCTCCGCTCTCCGGCGCGTCGTGTCTTCGTCGATCCGGATCCGGACGCCGAGGCCGGGCTCTGGATCGAGACCCAGGCCGGGCTGTCCGCACGAGTGATGCCCGGGGGGAGAGTGGCCGAATACGACAGCCCGCCACCCACGCGTCCGGTGCCTCCGCTACGGCCGAAAGAGCCCGCCTGGCGCGAAGACGAGGCACCGCTGCGTCGTGCCGTCCGCGCGGGGGCGCCCTTCGGTGATGGTTCCGCGCTGGTCGTGGCGAGCGGGGATCTCGTGCGAGTGAACCTCGCCACCGGCGGGACCGAGACGATCGTGGCGGGCCGCGTGCCGCCCGATGCAACGTGCGTCGGCACGCGGACGTCGGAAGACATCCTCTTCACGTGTGGACGCCCGAGCGGCGGCGCGTTCGTCGTCTCGCACACCCTCGAACGAGCGCCCGTCATCGAGCAGACGTTCCAGGAAGGGGGGCGATTCGTCGTGAGCGACGACGGCGGCATGGCGTTCCTCGGCTCGTGCGACAAGCCCTCGCCGCACGACAAGCACATGGCCTGCGTGCGCGGCCCCGACGGGGCCTGGCAGCAGTACGATCCCGACGCCAGCCTCGACTCGGGGGTGGCGCCGGTGCAAGTCGTCCGCTGGATCCCGCGCGCGGACGGCAACGCGATCGCGGTGGTTTCCGGGCTCGGCGGCGTGACCTCGGCGTGGGGGCTGGTCGACGGCCGGACCGGGCAGCTGCACGCCTGGCCCCCCGACGCCGTGACCTCGACGCTGCAGTCGGCGCTCCAGCCGCCGAACGAGTCGGGGCGGGGCAGCGCGTACGACGTCGCACGGCTCGCGGATCGAACCTGGACGACGACCCCGCAGGGCACCCTGCGTGGCTGGGCGAACCTGCAGGGTGGCACGGGCGCGATCGAGGTCGGCGTGGACGGCTCGGTGCAGACGTCGCCCTTCACCTTCGACAGGGTCTCCGGCGCAGGGATGCTCGCGCTGGCGAGGTTGAAGGACGGACGTGTGTGGCAGTCGGTCGACCGGGGCGCCAACTGGAGCGAGGTCGCCGCACCCTCCGCGACCAAGCCGAACGGCTGGCTCGACACGCACGCATGCTCGCTCGTCGGGTGCGATCTCGCCCAGTGGTACCGCATCGGCTGGGCCGCCACGCCACCCGTCGCGATGCCGCCGCCCACCGTCGCACCCCCGGCGCCGCGGCCCGATCGGTCGCCGACCCCCGTGATGACGTGCCGCGCGGTGGGCGACGTGAAGCGTGCGGCGGCCCCGCGTGGCGAGCGAAGCCCCGAGGACCTGGGCCTCGGCGCGGCGCGCGTCGCGGTGTCCGACGCGAGCGGGCGGCTGGACTTCGTGCGCCTGTCCTTCGGCCGCCGCATCGCCGGGACCGTCCGCGACACCGACGCGAGCGGCGACGGCGCACCGCGTGCGATCGTCCACGGGCCGTCGACGCAGGCCGGCGGCGACCGTCTCGTGGTCATGGGGCCGAGCCGGGATGCCATGTCGCTCGTGCGCCAGGTCGCCTACGTCCTCGCGTTCGATCCACTCGCATCCGTGCGACGCGCCCCGCTCGCGATGACCGAGGTCGTCGCCGCGGCACGCGCCGCCGGCGTCGACCTCCCTACCGCCCTGCAGAATGATCCCATTCCCAGCGGCGTCGTGCCGGTGACGCCGCTGCCCCTGGCGGCCGGAGGAGCGGCCGCCGACGACCTGATGGTGCAGCTCGCCAATGGCGGGGTCGCGCTGCTGCGTGCGGGTCCGGGACCCGGCACGCACACCCGCGTCGCCTTCGAGGCCGGGCGAGGCGACGACTGGCGCATCGTGAGCGCCGTGGAGCTCGACGGCGATGCGTCGGCGTGGCTGGAGGAGGACGCGTCGGGCCAGGCCCACGTCCTGCGCATGGGCTCCTCCTCGCTACCCGCCCCGGTCTTCACGCTCGACGCGCCTCCCGCCGCGGAGCTCTATCCGGCCAATGTCGACGCGCTGGCCGTGGGGCCTCGTGGCGAGCTCGCCGTGCTGCGCACACCGTCGGGCGCCGAGCCTCCGTCGGCCCTCGATCCAGCCGTCCTGGTGTTGCCGGGTGTGCCGGCGATCCCGCTGGCTCCGTGGTCGTCGCTTCTGCCCGCCGACGACCCCGCGTGCAAGGGCGATGGCGCCGCGTGGCGCGTGACGGTGCAGGCCCTGAGTCCCTGGCTTCGCCTCGCCGGAAGCGCCGAGATCCGGGGTGGCGACGACTCGCCGATGCTGGCGCGGGTGCGGTGGAGCGCGGCGCACGTCTGTCTCGAGGCGGTGGAGCTGCGTGCACCCGATACCGCCGCGTCCGCGCCGGACAACTCGCAGTTCGGGTCGGTCTGGGACCAGCCCGTCGAGACCTGGGTCGTCGCGCGCTACTCGGGCGCCGCCGGTCCCACGGCCGGGCGCGTAGCTGTCACGGCGGGGGCCGAGCTGCGGCAGGCGCTCGAGTGCTCCCTCGGGGGTCCCTGAGCCGGCACGAAACGGGTAACGTTGGGGCGAGCGCCCATGAAGCTTTGCCCCACCTGCGCCGAGCCGTTCTCCGACGAAGCGAGCTACTGCCCGTTCGACGGGGCCACGCTCGTGCGCAACGCGGACCCTTACGTGGGGCGGACGCTCGCGGCGCGGTACCGCCTCGTGCGGCGGGTGGGCACGGGGGGGATGGGTGTGGTGTACCTCGCGCGGCACGTGATGATCGATCGGCTGTCGGCGATCAAGATCCTGCGGCAGGACCTCGGGATGAGCCCCACGCACCGCGAGCGGTTCTTGCGGGAGGCGCGCGCCGTCAACCGCATCAACCATCCCAACATCGTCGAGATCAACGACTTCGGCGAGGACGCGGGCCTGGTGTACCTGGTCATGGAGTACGTGGAGGGGCAATCGCTCCACGAGGCGCTGAGCGCGGGCCGGCTCGCGTGGGCCCGCGCCGCGCGCATCGCGATGCAGATCGCATCGGCGCTGGGCCGCGCCCACCAGCTGGGCATCGTGCACCGGGACCTCAAGCCAGAGAACGTGCTGCTCGCCAAGCGCGCCGGCGAGGACTTCGTGAAGCTCGGTGATTTCGGCATCGCCAAGATCCTCGACGCCCCGGCCCTCACGCTCGCCGAGCAGCGCTTCGGCACGCCCGGCTACATCTCGCCGGAGGCCATCGAGGGAGCTCCCGCCACGCCGAGCGGAGACCTCTATTCGCTGGGCGTCGTGCTCTACAACATGCTCACCGGCGTCATGCCGTTCGACGCGCGCGGCGCCGAGCTCCTGGCGGCGACCCTGCGCGAGGCGCCCATCAAGCCCAGCTCGCGTGCCCCCGACATCCCGGCCGAGGTCGAGGAGCTGGTGCTCCGCATGCTCGCCCGGTCGCCCGGGGATCGCCCGCGCGACGCGTTCGTCGTGCACGACGCGCTCTCCGACATCGTCCGCCGCCTGGGCAAGACCTCGCGCCCACCGCCCGCCATGGTGGAGGACGACGACGACACGACGTCGCCCGCGACCCACAGCGACCGGAGCACGCGCTCGCAGCTCACCGCGCAGCTGGCCTCGCTGCCGACCGCCGAGCTCGCGGCGCGCTGGCACGGCGTCCTCGAGGAGCTGGGGGGCGAGATCGACGCGGCGCGGCCTCGCGGCGAGCACGATCCGGGCGTCGTGAGGGCGACGCAGCTCGCCGGGGAGGCGCGCGCGCTGGTGGTCTCGCTCGAGCGCGCGAAGGTGGCCGTGGCCGAGCACCAGGCCCGCGTCGACCGGCTCGAAGCGCAGGGCCGCTCCTTCCGAGCGACCCTCGGCTCGGCGATCGACACGCTCTCGCGTGACCTGTCCCGCGAGCGGGCTCACTTCGACGCCATCGCCACCCGCCGCCTGCGCATCACCGAGGACGCCAGCGCCCCCACGCTGGAGCACTCGAGCCGCGAGTCGCTCGTCTGGGAGCGCGCCGCGCTCGAGGCCGAGGAGCAGCGGGCGCGAGGGGTCGAGTCGGACCTGGCGTACCAGATCGTCGAGCTGCAGAATCGCCTCGCACTGCAGAACGAGCAGCTCGACCTCGAGATGAAGCAGGCGACCGGCGAGCTCGAGGGCGCGCTGTCGGCGCTGCGTCACATGACCGGGCAGCTCGTCCGCACGATCGAGGAAGCCGCCGCGGCGGTCGGGAAGTGACCGGCAAGCGACCGGAAGGGACGAGGACTACTTCCTGCGTCCCAGCAGCCCGCCGAGCTCACGGGCGGGCGGCGCCGGGTCGGTGTCACGCAGGAAGCGCAGGTTGGCGGCGTTGATGGCCAGATGCGCCGCGATGGGCCCGACGAGGCTGCCGGTGGCGCCGTAGATGACTGCGAACAGCAGCCCCATGCCCGTGGCCCAGGCGGCCCAGCCCCACCGCGCTCGCCCGCTCACCTGGTGCAGCGCCCCGAACAGCAGGGAGGACAGCACGACGCCCGCGAGCGGGACGAGGAGGCCGCGAAACAGCAGCTCTTCCCCGAGGGCGCTCGCGATGGCGATGGCGACGAGCCAGCCGTCGCCCGCGCCCTTCACCGCGGGCCGCAGCGCTTCGTGGAGCGCCCGTGCCCAGGCGACCCGTTGGACGAGCACACGGGTGCCAGCCACCGTGAGGGCCCCGACGCAGACCCCCAGGCCCAGGCTGACCAGCATCGACGCCGGCCCGACGAAGCCGAGCCAGCTCTCGCACCGGAGCGGATCGCGTCCCAGCGCGAGCGTGAGCGCCGCCGCCACCCCGCCGATGGCGAGGTACGCCGCCAAGATGAGGAGCGCCGGGCGCCGCCTTCCGAGGGGGCCCGGCCCGTCCTCGCCGAGCCGCTGCCCCTGGGTGCCGAGCGGTATCTGCTGCTGAGCTTGAGCTCGCGGCAGGGCCACGCGAGCAAGCACCCCCAGGAGCGCCACGGCCATCGCTGCCACCCTTTCACGCGGGCCGCGCCTGCGCAAGCCGCGCCGAAGCCGCCGACAATCTGGTAGCCTCTACCTTCTTCCGTCCGCTCCGCCGCTGCGGGGTGCGGCTCGCAGGTCATGACCGCCTCTCAAGCCCCCGACGAACGCCCGCGCGTCCTCATCGTCGACGACGAGAAGTTCATCCGGGACATCCTGGCCGACTTCCTCGGCATGGAGGGCTACATCGTCCGTACGGCCGAGGACGGGGCCGCGGCGCTGGGCGAGCTGGGCAACGCTCACTACGACCTCATCATCAGCGACCTCAAGATGCCCCGGATGGGCGGCATCGAGCTGCTCGAGTCCATCGGCACCGTCGCGCCCAACGCGCTCACGGTCATCATGACTGGCTTCGGCACCGTGGAGACGGCGATCGACGCCATGAAGCGCGGCGCCTACGACTACATCCTCAAGCCCTTCAAGGTGGAGGAGGTCATCCGCGTCGTGCAGCGTGGCCTGGAGAAGCAGCGCCTCGCGGCCGAGAATCTGCGGCTGCGCGAGGCCATCTCCCTCTACACCGTGAGCGAGGCCATCGCGGCGAGCCTGTCGCTCGAGGAGGTCCTCGCGACCATCGGCGACACGGCCATCCACGAGCTCAAGGGCGATCTGGTCTCGACGTGGCTCGACGACGGGGAGGGTGGCTACTTCGAGCGGCAGCGGCTCGTGCAGCCGCGCGGGAGCGACTCCTCGCTGCCTCCCCCCGATCGCGCGAGCCGCGTCAGCGACACGCCCGTCTCGGGCGAGCGCGCGGCCCTGCCGCTCGCCGACGCGGGCGGGTCGCCGCGTATCGGCGGCGAGCTCGGCTTGCTGTCGGCGCAGGCGTTCATCGACCACTACGCGGCGCACTCCACGCTTCTCGAGCAGGGAGGCAAGGGCGCCCGCTTCTTCGCGACCCCGCCGACCACCCCGCTCGCCTCGCTCGTCTCCGTGCCGCTGCGCATGAAGACGCGGCTGCTCGGCTGGATCGCCGTGGCGAGCTTCACCAAGCAGAAGCGGTTCAACGAGGGCAACCGCAAGCTGCTCTCCATCGTCGGCTCGCGCGCGGCCGCGGCCATCGAGAACGCGCGCCTCTACGAGGACCTGCGCGCCACCTTCCAGCAGACCATCCAGGGTCTCGCTCGCGCCATCGACAAGATGGACCGCTACACGGCGGGCCACTCCGAGCGCGTCGCCACCTACGCGACGTACCTCGCCTTGCGCCTCGGCCTGCCGCCCGACGTGGTCGAGATTGTGCGGCAGAGCGCGCTCATGCACGACATCGGCAAGATCGGCTGCGTGATGAACCTGAACAAGCCGGGCAAGCTCACGCAGGACGAGTACGAGATGTTCAAGCGCCACCCGCAGTACGGCAAGGACATCCTGGACCCCATCCGCTTCCTGCACCCGCTGGTGCCGGGCGTGTACCTGCACCACGAGCGGTGGGACGGCCGCGGCTATCCGCTCGGGCTCAAGGGCAACGACGTGCCGCTCATCGCGCGCATCATCGCCGTGGCCGACACCTACGACGCCATGACCAGCGATCGCGCCTACCGCCGCGCCCTGCCGCACGAGGTGGCCGTCGGCGAGATCGAGCGCTGCAGCAGCACCCAGTTCGACCCCGAGGTCACGCACTCCTTCACGGGAGGGCTCGACGAGTTCCGGGAGGAGCAGGGGTCCAAGGGCGTGAAGATCCCGGACTGAGGGCACCGTTTCCGGCCGTCCCGAGCCGCGCTATACAGCGCCATGCTCGACGACAAGCTCCGCGAGTGCCTGACGTTCGACGACGTCCTGCTCGCCCCCGCCTACAGCGAGGTCCTGCCCAAGGACGTGTCGGTCAAGACGCTGCTCTGCAAGGGGCTGGAGCTCGACATCCCCATCCTGAGCGCCGCCATGGACTCCGTGACCGAGAGCCGCACCGCCATCACCATGGCCCGCGAGGGCGGCCTCGGCATCCTCCACAAGAACCTTCCCATCGAGGCGCAGGCCCGCGAGGTCGAGCGCGTGAAGCGCGCCGAGAGCGGCATGATCCTCGGCCCCGTCACCGCGCGGCCGTCGCAGTCGCTGCGCTCGGCGCTCGAGGTCATGCGGGAGCACGACATCAGCGGCGTTCCCATCGTCGAGGGAGAGCGTCCCGTCGGCATCCTCACCGCGCGCGACATCCGCTTCGAGCAGAACCTCGACCAGCCCGTCAGCGCGCTCATGACCAAGGAGCTCGTGACGGTGCCGCCCGGGACCAGCGTCGAGGAGTCCAAGCGCCTGCTGCACCAGCACCGCATCGAGAAGCTGCTGGTCGTCGACGGCGACGGCAAGCTCGTGGGCCTCATCACCATCAAGGACATCCTGCAGGCCGACAAGTACCCCCAGGCCGTCAAGGACGAGCAGCGGCGACTGCGCGTGGGCGCGGCCATCGGCCCTGGGCCCGACCGGCACGAGCGCACCGCCGCGCTGGTCTCGGCGGGCGTCGACGTCGTCGTGGTCGACACGGCCCACGGCCACTCCAAGGGGGTCATCGACGCCGTGCTCGCCACGAAGAAGGAGTTCTCCGGCGTCCGCGTCATCGCCGGCAACGTGGCGTCGGCCGAGGCCACCGAGGCCCTCATCGACGCCGGCGTCGACGGCGTGAAGGTCGGCATCGGCCCCGGCAGCATCTGCACCACGCGCGTCGTGGCCGGCGTCGGCGTGCCGCAGATCTCCGCCGTCAGCGACTGCGCCCGCGTGGGCGACCGCCATGGCATCCCCATCATCGCCGACGGCGGCGTGAAGCACTCGGGCGACCTCACGAAGGCCATCGCCGCGGGCGCGAGCAGCATCATGATCGGCTCGCTCTTCGCGGGCACCGACGAGTCGCCCGGCGATCTGGTGCTGTACCAGGGCCGCAGCTACAAGGTGTACCGCGGCATGGGCAGCCTCGGCGCCATGAAGAAGGGCAGTCGCGATCGCTACGGCCAGTCGGGCACCGCCGACGAGAAGCTCGTGCCCGAAGGCATCGAGGGTCGCGTGCCGCACCGAGGGTCGCTGGCGTCGATCCTGTACCAGCTGGTGGGCGGGCTGCGCAGCGGCATGGGGTACACGGGCAGCAAGACCATCCAGGACCTTCGCACCAAGGCGCGGTTCGTGCGCATCACCTCGCAGGGCCTGCGCGAGAGCCACGTCCACGACGTGATCATCACCGAAGAGGCGCCGAATTACTTCCGGTCGTAGATGCGTTCGTTCACCGCGCACTGGCTCGGCCGCATCCGTTATGCCGAGGCGCACTCGCTCCAGGAGCGCCTCGTCGACGCCCGCATCAAGAAGGAGATCGGCGACACGCTCCTGCTGCTCGAGCACGAGCCCGTGGTCACCCTCGGACGCGGCGCTCACGCCGAGAACGTGCTCTTGCCTCGCGAGGAGCTCGAGCGCCGCGGGATCGATCTGCACGAGACGGGCAGGGGAGGCGACGTCACCTACCACGGCCCCGGGCAGCTGGTGGCCTACCCCATCTTCGACCTGCACCCCGACCGGCTCGACGTCCGGCGCTACGTCCGCGACCTCGCCCGCGTGATGGTCGGTCTGGCGGCCGACGCGGGCGCCGATGCCAGCTTCATCGAGGGTGACGCCAAGCTCGTCGGGGTCTGGGTCGACGAGGACAGCCCCTCGCGCTGGCGCGGCGATCCGCGCGAGCCGGGCGGGGCGACCCGCGCCGCGAAGCTCGGCGCCATCGGCGTGCGCCTGTCGCGATGGGTCACCATGCACGGCTTCGCGTTCAACGTCTCGACGGCGCTCTCGGGCTTCGAGCTCATCGTGCCGTGCGGGATCAGGAGCTACGGCGTGACGTCCCTCGAGGCGCTGGGGGCCGGGAAGGGCAAGTCGGTCGAGGACGTGGGGCGCGCGAGCGTCGCGCACTTCGAGCGCGTGTTCGAGGCGCGCGCGTTGCCCCCCTCCTCCCCTCCACACGCGTGACGCACGTCTCCTCCCCCCGATATCGGGGGGGAGGACGGGAGGGGGGCAAACGTGGACAGGGAGGCGGCTACGTCGCGCCGTCGGTCGGAGGCGGCGGCGGCTTCGACATCGCCGACGACATCATCTTCAGGTACATCTTCGCGCGCGCGTTGTCGGGCTCGATCTCGAGCACCTTCGACCAGTGCTCGCGGGCCCCGGCCGACTCGCCCAGCGCCAGCAGCGTGATGCCGAGCTGGATGCGCGCCGGCACGTAGTTGGGCCGGGCCGCGATGGCCGCCTCGTACTGCTCGCGCGCTCGCGGCAGCTCGTTCAGCTCCCGCAGCAGCATGCCGAGCTTCGTGCGCAGGTCGGCGAACTGCGGGCACAGCCCCACGGCCTTCTCGTACTCGCCGATGGCCTCGCGCGGCAGACCCGCGTCCGCGTAGGCCTGTCCGACCTCGGCGTGCATGTTGGCGATCTTGCCGCGGGCGAAGGGATCGAGCCCCTGCAGCGTGCCGCCGGGCGCGCCCTTGATGCGCGCGTAGACCTGCCGGGCCGCCTCGTACTTGCCGCGATCGTTGTAGGTCACGGCGAGGTTGAGCGCGGCCTCGGTGTAGTTCGGGTTCAGCTGCAGGGCGCGCTCGAAGTGGTGCTCGGCCTGGGTGAAGTTGCCGCGCGAGTGGCAGATCACCCCGAGCATGTCGTGCACGTCGGCCAGGCGGTCGTCGGCCTCGAGGACCTGGCGCAGCATCTGCTCCGCCTTCTCGAACTCGCGCTTCTGGTAGTGCTCGCGTCCGAGGAGCAGCAGTTGCTTGATGTGGTCTTCCATGGGGTTGCGAGGGAGACCCTCGCTGGCGAGGTTACGATGAAACCCGGGGCCCGCGCAGCCACCATTTTCGTGCGCTGTGCAGGCGAGGTTGCGCCCGGCGCCGTCTGCCGGTAAGGCCCGGGAGGTGGACGGCGAGGAGCCCAAGACCCCGGCGGATGCGACCGACGGAGCCGATGGCGGCTCCGCCTCGAGTGGCCCTGGCGCCCACGCCCCGGGAGAGCAGCTGCCCTTGCCGCTCGCGCCCGCCCTGGCCGATTCCGTCGAGCCGGCGGTCGTCCCGCCGACGGCCCTCGAGGCCACCCCCATCGAGACCCCGAAGGACGTGCCCGCCGCGGAGTCCACGGCCGAGACGCCGCAGACCACGTCGATCGCCCCGGCCCTGTCCACGCCCGATCGTTCGCAGGCGACTGCAGGCCCTGCGCGCCGCTCCACCCGGCTGCGCGCGCTGCTCGCGGTGCTCGGCAGCCTCGCGGCCATCGGCGCCCTCGTGCTGCCCTTCGTCTTCCGCGGGGGCGGCGAGAAGCCCGCGGGCATCGCCAACGCCGCCTCCGTGGCCGGCGCCATCGCCGCGCCGGGTGTGGGCGGGCTCGGCGTCGACGACGCGGCCGACGGCGGCGCGGGCGAGGGCGGCGATCAGGACGACGCGGCGCCTGCCAGGCCCGCCACCTGGCGCGTCGCTCGCCTGGCCGACGATCCCACGGTGACGCTCGTCGACGGCACGATGGGCAAGCGCCCGCTGCTCGTCGCGCTGTCGTCCGCGGGCCTGTCGCGCACCGAGTCGCGCCGGGTCGTCAGCTCGCTGCAGGACGTGCGCGACGTCGACCACTTCGACCCGAAGGACACGTTCGAGATCGCGCGCGACAAGGCGAGCGGGCGCGTGGTCGCCTTCGAGGTCGCGGGCTCTCCGGTCGACGTGTGGCAGGCCCGCGAGGACGCCTCGCCCGACGGCACCTTCCGCCTCGTGACGCGCCGTCTCGAGCTGTCGTCCGAGCGCGTGCGCATCCGCAAGTCGGTGCTCGTGGGCGCCGACCTGCGCGCGTCGTTCGTCGACGCGGGGCTGTCGCCGATCGACGACGTGCTCTCGATGCTCGACGACGCGCTCGAGGGTCACGCCGAGCTGTCGGACATCCGTCCCGGCGCGCGCCTGCGCATCGTGGCCACGCTCGAGCGCGTCGACGGCGCCTTCGTGCGGTGGGCCTCGCTCGACGCCGTCGAGTACTTCCCGGCGTCCTCCAGCGCTCCGCCCTTGCGCGTGTACTGGTTCGGCGACGATTCCGACCTTCGCCAGGGGGGCGACACCCGCCACGGCTGGTACGACGCCAGGGGCCGACAGCCCACGCACGGCGGCTGGCGAATGCCCATCCCGCTCGCGCGCGTCGTGTCGCCCTTCAACCCCCACCGCATGCACCCCGTGCTGCACGTGGTGATGCCGCACAACGGCGTCGACCTGCGCGCTTCGGCCGGCACGCCCGTCTACTCCACGGCTGCGGGCACCGTGGTCAGCGTGGGCAACGACGGGCCGTGCGGCAACAAGGTCGAGATCTCGCACCCGGGCGGCATCTCCAGCGTGTACTGCCACCTGTCGCGCTTCGCGGCGGGGTTGCACGTGGGGCAGCACGTCGAGGGCCGCCAGCTCGTCGCGTACGTCGGACAGACGGGGCGCGTGACCGGGCCGCACCTGCACTTCGGCATCAAGAAGGGCGGGCAGTTCATCGATCCGATGACGTTGCGGATGGACTCCGTGCGCGTGGTTCCC
>VFSW01006559.1_pt1 | contig 17078 bp, 9 predicted proteins | sample 5358111 | NCBI WGS metagenome assembly VFSW01 (sample SAMN11554181, study PRJNA540505) | mine drainage metagenome | isolation source: sediment from site ElyBrook_90M | place: USA: Ely Copper Mine, Vershire, VT | collected 2017
CCGAAAACCTCGTTCGACGGTTCTTTTGCGCGCGATTCGAGAGTTGAAGAACGAGAATCCGGCGGGCCGCCGGATTCAGCACGCGGGCCGCGTGCGCTCCCCACCGCCGCGCGTTTGAGGTCCATCGTCAGCCGCGTGCTCGGGCGGATCGGCTCTTTCTCGCAGATCGTCCGGCGCATCTCTTCCAGCCCCGCGGCCAGCAGTTCTTTCGCGTCAAAAGGCGTCTTGCCCGTCAGCAACTCGTAGAGCAGCACTCCCAACGCATAGATGTCGCTGCGCGTGTCGATGTCCAGCCGGCTCAACTCCGCCTGCTCCGGACTCATGTAGGCGGGGGTGCCGATGAATTGCTCAAACGCCGTGAACAGCGTCTTGTCCGTCAGCCGTTGCTGCGCGGTAGCTTTCGCAATCCCGAAGTCAATGACCACCGGCACCGGCACGCCGTCGTGCTGACTGACCAGGATGTTCGACGGTTTGATGTCACGATGGATGATTCCCTTTTGGTGCGCGTGCTGGATGGCGTGGCAGACCTGGACGAACAGGTCGAGCCGCTGGCGGGTGGAGAGGTTCTTTTGGTCGCAGTAGTCGGTGATCTTGATGCCACGCACCAGTTCCATGACGAAGTAAGGCCGGCCGGTCTCGGTGGCCCCGGCATCGAACACCCGCGCGATATTCGGATGGTCCATGAGCGCCAGGGCCTGCCGCTCAGCCTCGAACCGGGCGATGACACTCTTGGTATCCATGCCCAGCTTGATGACCTTGAGCGCGACCCGGCGGCGGACCGGTTCCTCCTGCTCGGCCATATAGACCACCCCGCAGCCGCCCTCGCCGATTTGCTGAAGCAGCTTGTAACGCCCGATGCGGTCGCCGGGCTTCTCGGTGACCGGAAGGAGCACGGTTGCACCGTCGGCCCTGTTGGGGCCTGCCGGAGTGCAGTCGAGGAAACCCGCGGCCTTCAGATGTCCCTCCAGCAGGGTTTCCAACCGCACCCGGAGTTGGGGATCACCGCGGCAGGCGCCATCCAGAAACGCGGCCCGCTCCGCCGCAGAGCCCTTTTTCAAGGCCGCCTCGAAAAGCTCCTCTTCGCGATGGCTTTTCTCATTCATGGATGTCGGCTTCTCGATTTGCGCTTCACCCTTACAATGCGCCGTTCACCCGCAAAAGCGATCACGCGGGCTGGGAAAAGCTACGGCGGAGGTTGCGCCTTCAACTCGGCGTAAAGCCAGGCGCGGGCGAACGCCCAATGGCGGCGGACCGTCGGTTCGGAGAGGTTGAGCACTTGAGCAGTCTCAGCGTGGTTCAGTCCGATGAAATAACGCAGCTTGACCACCTCGGCCTTCAGTGGGTCGGCTACGGCCAGGCGTTCGAGTGCTTCGTGGACGGCCAACACCGTTTCGTCGGGGTCCTCCAGCGCCACGGTCACGTGATCCAACGGCACGCGTTCCAGGTGGCCACCGCGCCGCGCTCGGGCCTTGGCGCGGGCGCGCTCGATCAGGATGCGCCGCATGGCCTCCGCGGCCGCGGCGAAGAAATGGCCGCGATTGTCCCAGTGTTTATCGCCGGACCCGACCAGGCGCAGCCAGACCTCGTGGACCAAGGCGGTGGGTTGAAGCGTTTGGCCGGGCTTTTCGCCAGCCATTTTCCGGGCGGCGAGTTTGCGCAGCTCGCCATAGACAAGCGGGAGCAATTCCTCGGCGGCCTTGGGATCGCCGCGGTCGATAACACCAAGCAGGCGGGTGACGTCGCTCACGGCCGAAACATACTCCACGCGACCCGAATGAGCGACCATTCGGAACCTGGTCGGCGACGGCAGCGGAACGCGCCAGGGCTGCCGAACTTGTCAGACGGCACCGGCCGTTCGATACTCCGCCCGCCATGATGCTGGTCGAATACACGCTCCTGGCCGCCAGTTCGCTCTTTGTGATCGTGGATCCGCTGGCGGCGGTGCCGGCGTTTCTGGCGATGACGCCGAACGACCCGCCCGAACAGCGCATCCGCATGGCCCGGCTGGCGTGCCTGGTGATGACGGGGGTGTTGTTCTTTTTCGCGGCGACCGGCATGGTGCTGTTCAAGTTTTTCGGCATCACGATGCCGGCCTTCCAGATCGCGGCAAGCATCGTCCTGTTGTTGGTGGCGTTGGACATGCTCCGGGCGCAACGCTCGCGGGTGCAGGAAACCAGCGAGGAAACCACCGCGGGCGCCGAGAAGGCGGACATTGCCATCACGCCGCTGGCGATCCCGATGCTCTCCGGCCCGGGCGCCATCTCGACGGCCATCCTGCTGGAGCGACAGGCCGTGGGCTGGGCGCAGCGTCTGGCGCTTTACATCTGCATCGGCGGCGTCTCGCTGGCCAGCTACCTGACCCTCCGCTTCGCGGCGCACGGCGTGCGGTGGCTGAGTCCCATTGCCATGCGGATCGCCAACCGCATCATGGGTCTGCTGCTGGCGGCGGTGGCGATCCAGTTCATGCTGAACGCGCTGAAGGAACTGAAGTTGATCTCTTTCTAACGCGGGAATCCCCCGCGAGTCCAGCGCGGCGGCCTCCTCCACAGCCGATGACGTCAGGGGATCCAGATCAACTCCGGATTGTTGGTGCGGCCACGGTTGGCGGCGAAGTCCCAGTACTCGGTGTTGCGGCGCCGTCCCGCATGGCCGTCGAGGAACGTGAACTGCGCGCCGCCCCCGTGCAGGTTGGTGTGGACGTTGTTCTGCTGGGCCACGGCGGCCAGCTTGCCGTTGTCGAACAGCCAGACCGTGCGCCCCGGCTGCGGGAGGGACGCGTGCTTCACCTGATTGCCCGCCCCGGTGGCGTTGACGTGCTCGTTGAGGCAGTAATGGAAAAGGTTGTTGCCGTTGCTGCGACGCGGGTTGGCCGGGCAGAGCCAGAGGGACTTGCCCGGATCGATCGCCGCGTTGGTCCGCCACGGCATTTCCTTGTAGGTCGGCAAGCCCAGCGCGCGGGGCAGATCGTTGTACCAGCCGTCGTTGACGGACGTGCCGTTGGGCGAGCCATCCCGGGGAAGGAAGTCCTCGTTCTCCTGCGCGAAGAGGTGGGTGGCCAGGCCCCACTGTTTGAGGTGGTTCAGACAGGCCGTGGCGCGTGCGGCGGCCTGCGCGTGGCCGAGCGCCGGCAACAGCAGTCCCGCCAGCAGGGCGATGATCGCGATCACCGCCAGCAACTCGATCAGCGTGAAGGCCCGCTCCGCTTTCATGACGGTTTCCAGCCCCGCGAACTCCAAGGCCAACCGACGTATAGCAGATCCGGAGCGTGGTGCCGAGAAAACTTTGCGCCGCCGCCGGGTGGTGTTGTCCCGATTCGTCCGCGGGGTTGCCGCGCCGTTGCCAGCGGTGTCCGCGTGCGCTAATCTCCGCTTCCGATGGTCCGGCTCATCTTGTTCGACATCGACGGCACGCTCATTCGCACGAACGGCGCCGGGGTGCAGGCGTTCGCACGCGCCTTTGCCGCCGAGTTCGGCGTGCCCGACGCGACCGACGGCATCCGGTTCGCCGGGCGCACGGACGTGTCGCTGGCCCGCGAGATGTTCACCAACAGCGGGGTCGAGGCGACCCCCGCGAACTTCGGCCGGTTTTTCGCGACCTATGTCGTCTGGTTGGGACAACTGATGGCGGCATCCGACGGGCACATCTGCCCCGGCGTGCGGGAGTTTCTCCGCGACCTGGCGCGGCTGCCGAAGCCGCCGCTGGTCGGGTTGCTGACCGGCAACATCCGGCGGGGCGCGGAGATCAAGCTGCGCCACTTCGATCTTTGGGAAACGTTCCCGACGGGCGCGTTCGCAGACGACCACGAGGACCGCAACCAGATCGCCGTCGTCGCCCGCGCCCGCGCCCGCCAGTTGCTGGACGGACCTCTGCGCGGGGAGGAAATCGTGGTGGTGGGCGACACCCCGCACGACGTCCGCTGCGGCCGGGCCATCGGGGCAAAAGTCCTCGCGGTGACGACCGGCGGGGCGACGCCCGCAGACCTGCGGGAACACCGGCCGGATTGGCTGGCGGCGACGCTACAGGAAGTGACGGTCGAGGAAGTCTGCCGCCCGGAGCGTTAGCACCGCAGGCCGGCGGGGGCGCCTTGCCGGTCGTGCCCGACTGGCGTCATCGCCCCCCTCAACCTGACCAGGGAATGGTTTGCCGGTTCAGTGCCGGTGCTTTCCGCCGCCACAGCAACAGCCGCAGCCGCTGGACTGGCTGCTGGATGTGGCACCGCAGGCATCGGACGCCTCGCCCGCGCCGCTCGAAGCGAAAACCGAAAGCTTCTTCTCCAGCTTCGTCGAGCCGCAATGCGGGCATTTCGCGCCCTTCCAGCGGGTGGAGCGGACCAAAATCTCGCTGTCCTTTTCGCACTGCACGCAATGGAATTCGTAAATGGGCATGGCGGCAGGATAACTGGTTTCGCGCAAAGCTCAAGAGGGCGTTGTGCGGGGTGCGCCGCTGTGCCCGCCGGTTGGCCTTTGCCCGCTGCCGTCAGCGGCGGTCGCGTGTCGGCGCGACGGGCAGTGATGAATCAAAGGTGTATCGGCCGCTCGCGACTTCGAACCACGCCCGGCCCTCCGTCGTCTTCAGCAACTTCACTCCTTCGGCTTGGACTGCCGGTTTCCCAGACTCGGTCACGGTCGCGGCGTCTTGCGCGGGCAGGATCACCGTGGCGGTCGTGTTCGGTGGGACGGTGACTTCGAGGGAGAAAATCTGGTTCGTGACGCCCCACCGGCTTGCGATGCGGCCGCGGATGGATTGATATTCGCCGCGCGCCCAAGTGACGCCACCCCCGGGACACGGCGCGAGGGTGAAGTGTTTCCAGCCGGGCTGCGCGTCGTCCGGGTTGAGGCCGGCGATGTGGCGCCACATCCACTCCCCCACCGCGCCGAACGCCCAGTGGTTGAAGGAGTTCATGCCCGGATCCTGAAAGCCGCGGCCTTTGACGTAGCCGTCCCAGCGCTCCCAGATGGTGGTGGCGCCGTTGTCGATCATGTACAGCCACGACGGGAACGTGCGGTTGGTGAGGAGTTGCCAGGCGACCTCGTCGTGGCCGGCGCGCGAAAGCTCCAGCATTGCGCGGGGGGTCGTCTGGATGCCGGTGGAGAGGTGGCCGTGGTACCGGTCAATGCCTTCGAGCAAGTGCTGGGTGGCTTTCGGGCGGAGTTCCTCGGGCAGCAGGTCAAAATTCAACGCCAGCGCGTAGCCGGCCTGCGTGTCGCCTTCAATGCGGCCGTCGGCTTGGACGAAACGGCGGTGGAAGGCGGCTTTGATCTGGCGGCACAATTCGGTGTAGCGCCGGGCGTCGTCTGGATGGCCAATCGCTTCCGCCATCTGCGCCACCAACTCCGTCGAGTGCGCGAAAAACGCGGTGGCGAACACGTCCTTGGGCACCGATCCGCCCGTGGTGGGCCAGCCGGCCTGCTTGACCCCGTCGCCGTTGAGCCAGTCGTTGTAGTCGTTGCCGCGGCCGTTCGTCCAGATGAGGTCCGGGTTGAGGCGGCGGACGTAGTCCACCCAGCGGCGCGCGGCCTCGAAGTGCTCGGTGAGGAGCCGGGTGTCGGCGTAGTTCTGATACGCGCGCCACGGCACGATGACCCCCGCGTCGCCCCACGCCGGCACGCCGGAGAACTGCGCGTTCGGGTCGCCCGGATGCGGCGCGAAGTCCGGGAAACGCCCGTCGTCGGCCTGGTCATCGCGGATGTCCTGCGCGAACTTCGTGAAGAAGGCGGCGAGGTCCAGGTTGAACGCCGCGGTCTGCGCGAAGGCCTGGATGTCGCCCATCCAGCCGAAGCGTTCGTCGCGTTGCGGGCAATCGTTGGGCGAACTCATCAAGTTGGCGCGTTCGGTCCAGAGGATATTGCGCATGAGTTGGTTTAGCGACGGGTCCGAACACGCGAACCAGCTTACGCGGGGCGCGGCCGAATGAAAGACGCGGGCGAGGACCGAATTCGTGCCGGGCCGCGCGGCCAGGCCGGTCAACTCAACGTAACGAAAGCCGTGGTAGGTGAAGTGCGGTTCGAAGAGGAACTCACCGTCGGCGCGCGGGGTGTAGCGGTCCACCTGCGGGGCACCCCGCAGGTTGGCGGTGTAGAGCGTGCCGTCGTCGTTGAGCATCTCGGCGTGGCGGAGGGTGACGGTCTGGCCGGCGCGGCCGGTCGCCCGCACCCGGCACCCACCAACCACATTCTGCCCGAGGTCAAAGACGTACGCGCCGGCCCTTGGCTCGGTGAGCTGAACCGGCGCCCGTTCCAACTCGACCTGGATCGGTTCGTTGCGCTGCCAGACCAGTCGCCGCGCATCCAGAGCGAAAGCCCGGACCGGTCGCCACGACCGGTCATCGAAGTCGGGCCTGTCCCACCCCGGCATCTCCTGCCGCGCATCGTAGCTCTCGCCGTCGTAAATGCCGGCGGAGCGGATCGGCCCGTCGGTGGTGCTCCGCCAGGATTCATCGGTGGTGACGATCTGCCGCGTGCCGTCGGCCCGTTCGATTTCCAGTTGGAGCAGAAAGCGCGGGAAGGAGCCGTAGGCAAAACGGCCCACCACCATCAGGCGGCCCGCGTACCAGCCTTCGCCGAGCAGCGCGCCGACGGCGTTTTCGCCGGGACGCAGCAGCGCCGTCACGTCGCAGGTCTGATACTGCACGCGCTTGCGGTAACTGGTCCATTCCGGCGCCAACAACTGGTCGCCGACGCGGTGGCCGTTGAGGCGGAGTTCGTACAAACCGAGCGCGGTGACGTACGCCGTGGCCCGCCGCACCGGCTGCGACAGCGTGAAGGAGCGGCGCACCATCGTGGCGGGCAACGCGCCGGAGGCGCCACCGGGCGGCACCGTCTGAAGCACGCCATCGGTGAGATGGGCCTTGGCCCACGCGCCGGTTTCGATTGAGTCCAGCGCGAGCACTTGGGCGCCGAGCGCCACGTTCGTTTCTCCGCGCAAGACCTGCATTTCGGCCAGCGCGAACGCGTGGTTCGTCCCATCGCGCCGGCGCAAGGCCGTCACCGTGAGCCGGACAAATCGCGCCGTCGTCCCTGGAAATCGGTACCCCGGCGCGTTGGTGCCGGGATTGGGCTCGTCGCCGCTCGTCCGCTCCACCACCGTGTGCGCGTCGGAAAAGTCCGCCTGCCCCGCCACTTCGATTTTGAACCGCAGCGGAAAGAGGAAACCGGGCGTGTCCGGCTGCCAGTCGTAGGGCCGCGCTGGAAACAGGCGCACGGCGTCAAAGGTCTGTGTCCGACCCAGATCAATGGCAACCCACTTCGTAACGTCGGCGCGGTCGGCCAGTTGGCTGTGGTAGCCGTTGAGCGGACCGCGCAGGGGGGCGTTCGTCGTGCTGACGGGATCCGTAATCCACTTCGCCTGCCAGTCGGATTTCTCCAGAAGCCCCATCGTCCAGGAGGCCGGGGCGCTCCACGCCGAAGGTTGACCGTCGTTGTCCCAGGCGCGCACTTTCCACCAGGCCCGCATCCGCGACGGCAAAGGCTTGCCTCGATAGACCACCTGGAGCGTCTCGGTGGAAACCACCTTGCCGGAGTCCCACAAGTCGCCCTCCTCGCCGGCCAGCGTTCCCGCCGCAGACGCCACGAGGATCTGGTAGGCCGTCTGCCTTTGGGCACGCCGGTCGGAGGCGAGCGTCCAACTCAGCCGCGGTTGGACCACATCCAGACCGGCGGGATTGGTGCGGTATTCGCAGCGCAAGCCGGCAACGTGGAGCGCTGGTTCCCGCGCGGCGACCGCAGGAAGGCACAGCGCGACGGCCGCCCCACTGAGCAGGGCAAGTGAACACCAGGACCGGAGTCTCATGGCGTGGATCATGGGCGCAGTTCTTCGGTGCCTCTTTCGGCGCCGACAAGATGGCGTCCTTCCGCGACGGGTTCAATGATTTGGTTGGGAAGCGGAGGCGCCCGGACGCCCCCCCGCCAGCCGGCGCGGGAGACGTCCCGCGGCGGCTTTGTCCGCCGGAGGCGGTGCTTGTGTTTTCACGATCCCGGAATAAACTTGCCCCGTGAATAACGATGTCGTCCCCGTCCAAATTCGAGGCATCCTTCCCTCGAACGCCGGCTGCGCCATCTTTGTGGGAAACGACGAAAAGGTGTTCGTCATCAACGTGGATCCGCAAATCGGCGACGTCATCGTCAAGTTCATGCGCGGCGTCGCCAAGGAGCGCCCCCTCACGCACGATTTGATGAACAGCGTCCTCAAGGGCTTCGGCATCTCGGTCGAGCGGGTGGTCGTCACCGAACTCAAGAGCTCGACGTATTTCGCGCGGCTCATTCTTAAACAGCAGAACGACCTGGGCCAGGCGCTGGTCGAGGTGGATGCCCGGCCCAGCGATTGTCTTGCCCTGGCCACCGCGCACAAGAAGCCCATTTACGTCTCCCAGAAACTGTTCGGGCAGGTCGAGGACATGAGCGAAGTGCTCGACAAGATCAACGAGAGCGGCAGCGAGCCTGAGTAGCCGCCCATGCGGAATCCATCCGTGAGCAGCCGGCGCCGGGGAAGCCACGCGAAGCCGAAGCCCACGATCCGAAATCCCAAGGGAATCCAAGAGCCGAAACCCGCGAAAGCTTCGGATTTCGGATTTCAAGCGTCGGATGCGCCCGCTGCCCCGCCAGACGCCTTTCACTGAAAATTTACTCCCATGCCGCCCGTCGCCAAGACCGCTCCGTACCTGGTCCTCGTCTGCGGGGAGGATGAGTTTGCCGTCAAGCAGCGCGCCAAGCAGCTCTACCAGCAGTGGTGCGAGGAACTCGGCGGTCTGGACCACGAGATCATTGATGCCTCCGTCACCCACAGTGGCGAGGCGCTGAAGGCCCTCGCCCGGCTCCGCGAGTCGCTCCAGACGCTTCCCTTTTTTGGCAGCGGCAAGGCGATCTGGCTGCGCGACTGCAATTTCCTCGGCGACGAGCGGGCCGCCACCGCGCAATCCGTCAACGAAGCCCTCGCCGCGCTGGCGCAGGAGTTGAGGGACTTCTCCTGGCAGAACGTCCGCCTCCTCCTGAGCGCCGGCAAAGTGGACAAGCGGAAGACGTTTTACAAAACCATCGACAAGGTCGGCGCGGTGGAGAGCTTGGCCGGCTGGTCGGCCGAGGACCGCGATTGGGCCGGGCAAGCCGAGGTCTGGGCACGCCGGGAATTCCGCGCCCGCGAGAAGGACGTCGGCGACGACGCCCTGGCGGAGTTGGTCAGCCGCGTCGGCCCCAACGCCCGCCTGCTGCACAGCGAGATCGAGAAGCTCTCGCTCTACGTCGGCGGCCGGACGGAAGTCGTCGCCGCCGATGTCGAGGCCGTCTGTGCGGCGAACAAGTTCGCCCGCGCCTTTGCGCTCGGCGACGCCCTGGGCGACCGCCACCTGCCGCGCCTGCTGCGATGCCTGGACGAGGAGCTGTGGGAAATCCGCCTGAAGATTGACCGGGACAAGTCCGAGTTCGGCCTGCTCGCGGGCTTGATCAACAAAGTCCGCGCCCTGCTGCTGCTCAAGGAAATGATTCGCGAGGGCTGGATCAAACCCACCGCCGACTACAGCCGCTTCAAGCAGCAACTGGAGCGGGTGCCGGCGGCGAAGCTGCCCGAGGACCGGCGCTACAATCCGCTCGCGCTGAATCCCTTCGTGCTCTTCAAGGCGCTGCCGCAGACGGCCAATTACCGCCAGGACGAACTGGTCCGGGCGATGGACCTGCTGTTGCAGTGCAACCAGCAACTGATCTTCAGCCGTCTCGACGAGGCCATGGTGTTGCAGCAGACGCTGGTGCAGATCGTGGGCCGACCGCCGGCGCCGGCGCCCGCCCGGCCGGCCGCGTCCCGCTGAGCGCCCACGTCTCCTTGCCCGCCTCGGACGTTCCACCGGCCTGCCAGCGGCTGGTGTCGCGCGGGTTATTTCGGCGCCGGCCCTTGCGTCACCTCGACCAAGTCATCGGGGCGGATCCACTTGGCGAAGGCGGCCCGCACCGCGCCCGCGTCGAGGCGGACGTAGCGGCGGGCCGCGCGGATCGGTTCATCCAGCGGCAGGCCGAGCAGCGAGCGCGCGAGCCAGCCCTCGGCGACACGCTCGACACTCGATTCCGAGAGGGGAATGTCCCGCAGCAGGAGCACCTTGGCCTGGCGCAATTCGCGGGCGCTGACGTTCTTCGTCCGCAGTTGCTGGAGATTGCTGACCACGACGGCGCGGGCCTGGGCGACATTCGGCGGGTCGCAGGCGTAATCGACCTGGTAAACTCCGCGGGTCAGCCCCACTTCGAACGTGGAGTCCACAAAATAGACCAGCCCGCTCTTCTCCCGGAGGTCGCGGTACAGGCGCGTGGCGTAAAACCCGCCGCCCAACACGTGATTGCCCAGTTCCAGCGCGTAGTAATCCGCGTTCGTCCGCGTCAAACCAAGCGTCTCGGCCAGGGTGACTTTATCCTGCACGCGGCTGGTATCCGGCACCAGCGTCATGGCGGGTGCATTGTTGGGCGCGGGCGGGAACAACGTGTCCGGCGTCGGGCCGCTGGCTTTCCAGGCGCCGAAGTATTTCGTGATGACCGTTTGCGCCTCTTCGGGCGTGACCTTGCCGATGACCACGATGGTGGTGAGATCGGGCCGGAGGACGCGCCGGTAGTAATCCCGCACGTCTTCAATGGTCAGCGACTTCATGGTGCCCGGCGTGGTCTCGCGCTGAATCGGATCCGCCTTGGGGAAGAGCGCGGCCCGGACGGCGCGGCCAGCCAGGTAGTCGGGGCTTTGCATTTCGCCCGCGACGGCCGCCGCGAGTTGCGGCTGGAGGATTTGGAAGTTCGCTTCGGGCAACGCCGGGGAGAGCTCGTTTTCCGCCAGCAGTTGCACGCCGCGGTCGAAATGCTCCCTCAAGACTTGCAGCGAGAAGTCGGTGCCGGGGGATTCGATGGCGCCGATGTCGTCCAGCGCCTTCTGGAACGCCAGCCGGTCGAGCGACTTCGTGCCGTAAGATAAAAGCTGGCCCAGCATCTGGTCCACGCCCTCCCGCCCTTGGCGCGCCTCCATCTGGGCGTTGCTCCGCACGCGCCCGAAGACGCTCACGGCGTCGCTGATGGATTCGGGCTGCACGATCAGCTTGAGGCCGTTGGGCAGGGTGGTGGCCACCGGGTTCAACGCGGACGCGGGAATGGCCAGCCGGTTGACGGCTTCTTTGGCCCAAGCCGGGAGTTGGACGCCGGTGGCCTTCGTCGGCGTGAATGACTCCTGGCCGCCGAAGCTTTTCGTCGAGACTGGTTTGCCCGAAGGTTGCGGCGTGAGGAGGGCACAAATGGCGTGGTCGAGGTCCAGATATTTCCGGGCCACGCGATCGACATCCGCCACCGTGACTCGCCGGATCGCCGCGATGTCGTCTTCCGGCGACTGCCGGCCTTCGACCGCGACCGCCTGGGACCATTCCATCGCCAGGCCGAACACGGAGTTCTTCTGGAATTCGGCGCTGGCGATCTCGCGCCGCTTGGCGGCTTCCACCAGATCGGCCACGACGCCGTTGGTAAGCTCCGCCGTCAGGACGGACCGCATTTGATCCAGGAGCGCCGTGGCCTTGGCTCCGGCGGGAAAGCCCGCGGTGGCGTAGCCGAGGCCCGCCTTCGGCAACGCGTCGTAGGAGAACGACGCGAACAGGGCTTGGCCTTCCGGCACCAAGCCGTAGAGCTTGCCGCGCTGGCTGCTCAATACGTCCGCCAGAACCTGCGCGGCGGCGTAATCGGGGCTGTCCGAGCCGGGAAAACGGAAGGTGACGGCCGCCATGCCGTACGGCAGGTCGGTGTCGAGTTGGATGGTCTGCGGCGGGACCGGTTGGAAGGCGTACTCAGGCCGGACCGGAGGTTTCCCGGGCGGAATCGGATTGAAAAGCCGCTTGACCCGTTCCAGCGCCGGGGCCGGTTGCACGTCGCCGACGATGATGAGGATGGCGTTGTTCGGCACGTACCAGGTGTCGTGAAAATTGCGGAGCATCGTCCCCGTGGTCTGGTCGAACGACGGCCGCGTGCCCAGCGCGTCGTGCTCGTAAGGCGTGCCCTGGAACAGGGCCGCCAGCAGCTTCACGTAGAAGACGTACTCCGGATTCGACAAATCCTGCGCCACCTCCTGTTCGATCGCGCCGCGCTCCTTTTCCCAAAGCGCTTCGTCATCGGCCAGCCCGCGCATCCGCAGCGCCTCGATGCGCAGCGCGACCTCCAAGTCCTCGGCCGGCGCCGTGAAAAAGTATTGCGTGACCGCCTGCTGGGTGTCGGCGTTGGCGTCACCGCCCAGTGCCGCCGTGATGTCCGCCAACTGATCGGCCGACAATCCCGGGCTGCCGCGAAACATCATGTGCTCCATGGCGTGCGCCGAGCCGGGAAATCCGGCGGGGCATTCGTCCGAGCCGACGCGGTAGTTGAGGACCGTCGTGACCACCGGCGCGAGCGGATTGCGCACGATGACCACGCGCAGGCCGTTGGACAACGTGGCGCGGAGCGCGTCCGGCTCACGCGGCGGTTCCATCGGCCAAGCGGAGGCGGTCCAGAACAACACCCCCGTGGCCAGCAGGGCACTGCCAGTGGAGTGGCGCGGCCGGTAATGCGGGAAGAGCCGGCGCACGCTGGAAATCAACATTCGATGATTCTTCATGGGCGTTTCGTCGCGCCAAAACTAGGGCAGGCTTTGGTCTCCCGCCAATGGCTGGCTGGCTTGGCACCTGTTTGCCGAATTCCGCATCGGCCAGGTGGAAGAATGCTTCTCGCCAGTCGTGCCGGGCAAATTGCCGCCGTCGAAGCTCAACGCGCCTCAGGCCCAGGCCGACCCAGTAAGCGGTGAAAAATGGGGTTTTAACCACGGTTGCCGGGCCATTGCCGAATGCGACGACGAATCGGCCGTTCGATCCCGATCAAGGTGGCATACGAAGCTGCAATGGCGAACAGCCAAAATGCGAGCATAGCTTGGCCATGACGCCAGCGGTTCACGCCCCGCCATCCGCTCGGCTTTCCCCCACCAAAACGCCAGCGGTACGTGGAGGATGTAAAGCGCATAACTGGCGTCGCCCAACTGCACCAGCACCCCGGGCGGAAAAAAGCCTCTCCACCCAGCCCGTCGCCCGGGAGCCTCCCAGGAGGATTGCGCCAAGTTGCCAAGTTGCTCTGACTCCAAAAAAAGCTTTCCTCCCGCGCCATCAAGCGGTATAAGTGGCGGCAGGTTCGTTCTGGGGCGCACCCAGATCAATGAAGGCGCAACCGCATGGGCGGAGTGGATTTGAGTTGGACGTCGTAAGCAATCAGCCGGCCCCCGAAGCGAAGCCGGCGGCTTCGAGTCGAAACGTGGATAAGATCGCGCAGCGACGATTTGCCAGCCTGTCGCCCGGACAGGCTGTGCCGGCCTCGGTGCCCAGAGAGCGCCTGCGCACCCTCTTGGTGGTGGATGATGAGGAAGGCCCCCGGCAGTCGCTCCGTTTGATCTTCGAAGACCTCTACCATGTCCTGCTGGCCGAGAACGGCTTCCAGGCGGTGGAACTGGCCCGCCAGCGGCCCATCGATGCGGCGGTGATCGACATCCGCATGGCCGGCATGTCCGGCATCGAGTTGCTCAAGCAGTTGAAGGAGATCGATGCCGGACTGGAAGTGACCATTCTGACCGCGTACGCGGCGCTGGAAACCGCCCGCCAAGCCCTGCGGCTGGGCGCCACCGATTACCTCACCAAACCCTTCGATCTGCACACCATCCGCGACACCGTCGCCAAGATGATGGAACGGCGGGCCTTGTACCAGCGCACCCAGTCCACCGTCCAACGGCTCAAGGATTTGGAAAAAGAGGTGCAGGAACTGCGCGATCGGGGCGATGCCTTGCACGATCGCGGCGCCCTTTACGGCGATGTCTTCCATGACATCAACAAGCCGTTGACGGTTATCGTCGGCATCCTTTCCCTGCTCAACCGGCGGCTGAGCAACGTGGAACGCCTGGAAGGGGAGGAGATGGCCCAGGTGCGCGAGCGCCTGCAAACCCTCAACCGCCAGGCCGACAACGTCATCGACGTCATCCAACGCTACCTGGGCTTCCTGCGCGAGGACGACCGCGACTCGTCCACCGTGAGCGTGAACCAGGTTTTCCTGGACTTGCGCGAGTTGCTCCGCGTTTATCCGGGAGCGCAAAACCGGGACATCTCCTTCATCTTCCTGCCTGAGGAAATCATCGCCAAGGTCAACAGCACCGACCTGCTCCAAATCCTGCTCAATCTGAGCGTCAACGCCTTGCAGGCCACACCCGAGCCGCGGCTGGTCGAAGTCGCCGCCTGCCTCTCGGATCGGCCGCTGGGGATGGATCTCTGGCGCGACGGGCCGACCCGGCGTTTTGTGCGCTCGCCGGGGTTTGCCGACCAGGATCCGCTGGTCGTCGTCTCCGTGCGGGACCAAGGCGAAGGGATCGCGGCCGAGATCGTCCACAAAATCTTTGATTCGCCCGTCACCACCAAACCGCGCGGCCGTGGCACCGGGCTGGGGCTGACCATCGTGAAACGGCTGGTGCTCCTGAACCGCGGCGCGCTGGCGCTCCAGACCACCCCCGGCGTCGGCACCACCATCACCGTTTTCCTGCCCGCCGCGGAACCGAATCCCGCCAGCCGGCGCGGGCTTTCGGCCGGACCACCTCCGGCCCGCGGCCTGCCGTGCGGCCGGCGTGCCGCGTGGTTTCGGGGCCGCTGGCCCGCGGGCCGGCGCCGTCCCCGGCCGGCCCGCCCAATCCTTGAAAGACCTATGCCGAACGCGGAACCCCGACCCCAGACGAAGGACCGGATCCTCATCGTGGATGACGACGCCGACATCGTCGAAATGCTCAAGCTCGTGCTGGCGGAGCAGGACTACGAAGTGTCCGACGCGGCGAGCGCCCAGGCCCTGCGCGATTGCTTCGCCGGGCCCCAACCCGACGCCGTGCTGCTGGACTGGAAACTGCCGGATGGTGACGGTCTGGAACTCCTCGGCAGCGTCAAGAACCGCTGGCCGGAAACGGAAGTGATCATGCTGACCGGCCACGGCAACATCAATGCCGCGGTCAAAGCCGTCAAACTCGGCGCCTTCGATTTCGTCACCAAGCCGTTCGAGCCGGCCTGTCTGCTGTTTCTGCTGGAACGGGCCTGCAACCAGAAGCGGGCGCGGCTCAACCAGGATGGCCACGAGCAGACGGTGGCCAACCTCGCCGGGCGGGACGCCGTCCTCTTCAGCAGCGCGGCCATGCAGGAGGTTCTGCGCCTGGTCCGGCGCGTGGCGCCATCGGGCGACGCCGTGTTAATTACCGGCGAAAGCGGCACCGGCAAGGAGATGATTGCCGATTTGATCCATTCGCTCAGCCCGCGCGCGGCGCGGCCGTTGCTGAAGATCAATTGCGCCGCCCTGCCCCGCGAATTGATCGAGGTGGAGATCTTCGGTGCCGCCCGGGGCGGGAACCTCGCCCCCACCGGCCTCCTGCCACGGGCGCAGGGAGGGTCGCTTCTGATCGATCATCTCACCGATCTGCCCTTCGAGGCGCAAGGCCGCTTGCTGGCCGTCGTGCAGGACCGGGAGTTTTGTCCGCTCGGCGGCCGCACGCGCCTGCCGGCCGATTGCCGCGTGCTCGCGTCGATGGACCGCCGGCCCGAGGACGCCCTGAACGAAGGCCGCGTGCGCCCGGACCTCTTCCATCGTCTCAGCGCGGTCACGATCCACGTGCGTCCGTTGCGCGAGCGCCGGGAGGACATCCTGCCGCTCGCCCGACTCTTTCTGAAACGGTTCGCCGCCCAAGCCGGGGCCGGGTTGGAAGGTTTCACCACCGTCGCCGCTGAGGCCTTGCAGGGACACGACTGGCCGGGCAACGTCCGCCAGTTGGAGAACGAAATCCGCCGCGCGGTGCTGGTCTGCCCCGGGACCTTGGTGGATCGGTCCGATCTCTCCCTGGGGCAATAACCAACGGCCGCGCCTCAAAACATGGCGCCAATCCCGATGGTGGACGGCCAGTCGGTGGCGCGGCCCGCTGACGGCAGGACGCCTCTGGGGCCGGGGTGAAATTCGGATTTTACTTTGCCGGCGGGGGACGAATACAATCTTCTTCCGTGAAATATCCAAGAATCCCGGTCCCGACCGCTGCTGGCGTTGTGACGGGGTGGGCTATGCCACCTGCCCGTGCCAACCGCTTGGCCACCCGATTTGCCGCGCGCCAACTGGGAAACCGTGACGTTGCCTGAACGCCTATGCCGCCTGCCGCCCCTCCTGCCAGCATGAAAGACCGGATCCTCGTCGTGGACGACGAGGCCGACATTCTCGAAATGCTGAGTGACTTGTTTTCCGGCCAGGGCTACGAGGTCATGGTGGCCACCAGCGCCAAAGCCCTGCGCGCCTTGTTCGAAGGCCCCCAGCCCGACGTGGTCCTGCTCGACTGGCGCTTGCCGGACGGCGACGGCATTGATCTGCTGCCCAACGTCGAGAGCCAATGGCCGCGGACCGAGGTCATCATGATCACCGGCGACAGCGACATCAAAGCCGCGGTCAAGGCCGTCAAGCTCGGCGCTTACGACTTCGTGACCAAGCCGTTCCAGATCGACAGCCTGTCGGTGCTTGTGCAGCGGGCGTGCGATCACAAACGGTTGCGCCAGCGCGCCGAGAAACTCCAGGACACCGTCTCCAAGCTCGCCGGCCGCGACTCGCCGGTGTTCAAAAGCCCGGCCATGAAGTCCGTCCTGCGCCTGGTCGAGCGCGTCGCCCCCAGCGACGCTTCCCTGCTCATCACCGGCGAGAGCGGCACCGGCAAGGAAGTCATTGCCGACCTCATCCACTCGCTCAGCCATCGGGCGCAGGGGCCGCTGGTCAAGATCAACTGCGCCGCCCTGCCGCGCGAGTTGATCGAGAGCGAGTTGTTCGGCGCCGTCAAGGGCGCCTATACCGGCTCCCACGCCGACCGCGATGGTCTGTTCCGCCAGGCCCAAGGTGGCACCGTCCTGCTGGACGAGATTTCCGAGATGCCGCTCGACACGCAGTCCAAATTGCTGCGCGTGCTCCAGGACAAGGAATTCCGGCCGGTGGGCGGCAGGACCAGCCTCAAGGCTGATTGCCGCGTCATCGCCTCCACCAACCGCCGGCCCGAGGACGCCTTCCGCGACAACAAGCTGC